>Ga0070706_100001797_pt1 | contig 22208 bp, 15 predicted proteins | sample KBSK5501metaG_FD_65476 | JGI IMG/M metagenome (GOLD analysis project Ga0070706, IMG submission 65476) | Corn, switchgrass and miscanthus rhizosphere microbial communities from Kellogg Biological Station, Michigan, USA - KBS K5-50-1 metaG | ecosystem: Host-associated > Plants > Roots >... | reverse complement strand
ACCAAACTGCGCAGCGAGATAGACGAAGCGTCTGTTTCGCACTTGCTTCCTCAGAACTTCGCTAAAAACCTTGTTCTGTATGCTGATACTTGACAACGAAATGTCCAAACTCCAGCGCCCTCCGTGAGGAGGGCCAAGCCCGCGTAGCGGGCGAAAGCGTATAGCCCAGGGCAAGTCCGCGCAGCCCTGGGAAGTCGGCAGGCGAACTGGCAAGCCCGCGTAGCGGGCGGCAGAAGCTGCGCGCATTGTTGTATCCCTCGCTTCTGTCGCCCGCTACGCGGGCTCGCGGTCACGGCAACACGCTAACCCAGGGCCGCGCGGACTTGCCCTGGGCCACACGCTAACACCCACTGCGTGGGTTGAGATGTCCAAACTCCAGCGCCCTCCGTGAGGAGGGCCTGGCCCTCCTCACGGAGGGCGGCCGACACTCGTCTCGCGTTCTAGAAACATGACCCTCCCCTGACGGAGGGCAGCGACATCCCGACGCGGTTCCGAAAACAGCGAAGAGAGTCACAGCGTAGGGGGCAGGCTCGACTCTGTTGATGTTCACGCTTCCTCTTATTTTTCTGAACAGCGTCGCAACGTAGCAGGCTTGAGATCGTTGATTATTGGCTCGTCCCTGAGCTATTGGAATCAATGGCTGGGAGGCAGGGATTCGAACCCCGATAAGCAGAGTCAGAGTCTGCTGTCCTACCGTTGAACGACCTCCCAGCAGTGCCCTCAATATATCGACCCCTCTTTTTTCTTGTCAAGTTTTGACCCATCTCATATTTCTAACTTTACTCCGGCGATGCTAATGTAATTCTCCCAAAGGCGGATCAGTAGATTTCATTCTCGGAGTTTGTTCATGACAAAGCTAAAAAGAATCTTCGTTTTGTGGCTCACGGTGACATTGCCTCTGCCCGGTTTCGGCTTCGTGGTCTCGGGACAGACCGGCCGCAGGTTTATATCTTCGATTCCAAGCTTCGCCGAGCCGGCCATCTCTCCCGATCGTTCCGAGATCGCATTTGTCTCTGGCGGAGACATCTGGACCGTGCCGGCAGCGGGCGGTGAAGCGAGATTGCTCGTCTCACATCCGGCGAATGAATCGCGGCCGCTGTACTCGCCCGATGGGCGCAAGCTCGCTTTCATTTCAAATCGAACCGGCGGCGGCGATATCTATGTGCTCAGCTTTGATAGCGGCGACATAAGACGGCTGACGTTTGATGACGGCACTGAACAACTCGACGCGTGGTCGCGCGACGGGCAGTGGATCTACTTCACTTCGTCGAGCCGCGACATATCAGGAATGAATGATATCTTTCGCGTGAGCGTTGACGGCGGCACCCCTATGCAAGTGAGCGCCGATCGCTACGCAAGCGAGTACTTCTCGGCGCCATCACCCGACGGGAAAACTCTGGCGTTCACCGCGCGCGGCATCGCGTTCGGACAGTGGTGGCGCAAGGGCCACTCTCATCTCGACGAATGCGAGATATGGATCACGCGCGCAGGCGAGCCCTCGAGTTACGAACAGATCACCGAAGCGGGCGCGAAGAATATGTGGCCGATGTGGAGTGGCGATGGGAATAACATATATTACGTTTCGGATCGGGGAGGCGCGCAAAACATTTGGGTGGTTTCTTCCAACAGAGATTTACCGCAGAGCCGCAGAGAACGCGGAGGAATCGCAGAGGCGCGGCAGGTGACGAAGTTCAAAGACGGGCGCGTGCTGTGGCCGAATATTTCTTATGACGGCCGCACGATTGTCTTCGAGCGCAACTTCGCGATTTGGAAACTCGACACGGCGTCCGGTCAAACGAGTGAGGTACCCATCACACGCCGGGGCGCGCCCGCTGGTCCTTCGGTCGAGCATCTGCGCCTGACGGATCAAATTCAGGAACTCGCGCTTTCATCAGACGGGAAGAAAGTCGCGTTCGTCGTGCGAGGCGAAGTCTTCGCGGCTTCGTCAAAGGACGGAGGCGATGCAGCGCGAGTCACAAACAGTCCGACGGCTGAATCTCAAATCGCGTGGGCGCCTGACAGTCGAAGACTCGCTTACGTGTCGGATCGCGACGGCGTGCCTCACATCTATCTCTACGATTTCACCTCGAACACGGAGAGTCAGTTGACGCGAGACGCGGCGGATGATTCGGCGCCTGCGTTTTCACCCGATGGAAAGAGCATCGCCTTTGAGCGTGGCGCGAGAGAGCTTCGAGCATTGGACCTGGATTCGAAACAGGAGCGAGTGCTCGCGAGCGGCGTCTTCGAGCGGCCGCCTCTCAACTCGACACGCGCGTTCGTCTGGTCTCCCGACAACAAATGGATCGCGTACTCATCGGTCACAGGCAAATCGTTCTCGAATGTTTTTGTAGTTCCGGCCGCCGGAGGCGAGTCGAAACAAATCAGCTTCCTCGCGAATGTATTCAACAGCACGATCTCGTGGAGCCCCGATGGCACATACATTTTGTTCGACACCGCGCAACGCACCGAAGACAGTCAGGTCGCGCGAATCGATTTGATTCCTCGAACGCCTCGCTTTCGCGAAGATCAGTTCCGGGACTTGTTCAAAGAAGAATCGCCGCGGCCCGCTCGACCTCAACCGGCGCCGGACGTGCGTCCAACTGAAGCCCAAACGGCTGCGCCGGCGTCAACCGCAACCGACAAGAAGCCAGTGGTCAAGCCAGTTGAGATTGTGTTGGACGATATTCGAAAGCGGCTCAGCCTGCTGCCGGTGGGCGTGAGTGCCGGGTATCAGGAGATCAGTCCGGACGGCAAATGGTTGTTGATGATTGCGGCCGCCGCCGGTCAGCAAAATCTATACGTCTACTCACTCGATGAGCTGGCGCGAGAGCCAGCCGTCGCTCGACAACTCACTTCGACCGCGGGCTTCAAACTCGACGCGCAATTTTCACCGGACAGCAAAGAAGTTTTCTATCTCGAGCAGGGCCGCATCAACGTAGTGCCCCTCGAGTCGCGCACGCCGCGTCCGCTTGCGGTCAGCGCCGAGATGGATGTTGATTTCGCGCGCGAGAAAACCGAGGCATTCAATCAGGCGTGGACTTATTTGCGCGACAGTTTTTACGATCCGAAGTTTCACGGCATCGACTGGCAAGCCGTTCGCGCCGAATACGCGCCCCGCATCGACGGCGCTCGAACACCCGATGAGATGCGGAGAATTCTGTCGCTGATGGTCGGCGAGTTGAACGCCTCGCATTCGGGCGTATCGGCTCCGTTCAATGCAAATCAAGCTTCAACTGGAAAGCTCGGCCTCAGATTCGATCGAGGTGAATATGAAACCGCGGGCCGGTTGCGAGTGACCGAGGTGATTCCGCTCGGCCCGTCGGCGCTTGCGGGGATCAAGCCCGGTGACTACTTGATGTCAGTCGATGGAAGCGAAATTCACGCGGGCGTCAATCTCGACGAACTGCTCGGCTTCAAAATCGGCAAACGCGTTTCCCTCACGATCGCGTCATCCGCGGACGGCGCCGGCAAACGCGAGGTGGCCGTGCGGCCCTCAAACACGGCGACCGAGAAGGCGCTGCTTTATCGAAGCTGGGTCGAGAAGAATCGCGAATACGTGGCGAAGATCAGCGGCGGGCGATTGGGATACGTTCATATGTTTGATATGGGATCGGGCTCGCTCGCACAACTGTTTGTCGATCTCGATACCGAGAATCACTCGCGCGAAGGTGTCGTCGTTGATGTTCGAAACAACAACGGCGGATTCGTCAACGCGTATGCGCTCGATGTGCTGGCGCGGCGCGGCTACATGATAATGACTCGCCGCGGATTCCCGCCCGCGCCTGCGCGAACCGTGCTTGGGCAACGATCGCTCGAAGCGCCAACGATCCTTGTCACGAATCAGCATTCTCTTTCGGACGCCGAAGACTTCACCGAAGGCTATCGGGCGCTCAAGCTTGGCAAGGTCGTCGGCGAACCCACGGGCGGCTGGATCATTTACACATCGGGCGCGACATTGATCGACGGCACAAACCTTCGCTTGCCGTTCATCAGGATCGAGTCAGCGGACGGGAAGTTGATGGAACTGGCGCCGCGCCCGGTTGACGTGCCGGTCGTAAGGCCGATTGGCGAAAGCTACACGGGCCACGACGTGCAACTTGAAACTGCAGTCAAGGAGTTGTTGAAGCAGATCGGTAACAATCATCAGTAGGTTTGGCGGCACGGGCTTTTCAGAAATAGTTCTTAACCAACGCTTGCAGACCGCCGGCGCATGGGGGGAATACCTTGCGCCTTCGACGGATTAACAGATCATCTCCAAACCAGCCGCGTGCATCACCGCGCGGCTGACTTCTTAACTGATAACCCCGCCGCGCACTCTTTCTGGCAACTTTGAAACTCCCAAAGATTTACTTTGACATTAACGTATACGGCTACGTAATATGTCGCTATGTCATATATAGACTCAAGAAAGCTCGACCGCGAATTGAAGAAGGGCAGCGCGGAGTTATTGGTTCTTTCCCTGGTTGAAGCAAGGCCGAGGCACGGTTACGAAATCAGCAAGCTAATCGAGGCGCGTTCGGCCGGCGTTCTAAAATTCAACGTAGCGTCGCTGTATTCGCTGCTGTACCGCCTCGAGAAGCGTGGTTGGATTCAGGGCCGCTGGGTTGAAAAGGCGGGGCAGCGCCGCCGGCGTTTCTACAAACTGACTCGCGACGGCCGCCAGGTTTTGGCTGCGCAGCGAAGCGGCTGGGCGGAATTCGTCGCGGCAATCAATCGCATAACGGGGGCCGAAGGTGCCTGAATGGAAGCCGGAAATCCGGCAGCGGCTGGCAAGTCTCAATATCCAACCGCTCCGCGAAAATGAAGTGGTCGAGGAGCTTGCTCAGCACCTCGAAGATCGCTACCAGGAGATGTTGGCCGCCGGCGTGTCTTCTGAAGAGGCACAGCGCGCGGTTCGGACTGAACTGGGTGATTCTCAGTTGCTCGTAAGGGAACTCAATCGCCTCGAGCGTCGGAACAACACTGAAGCCATTGTGTTGGGAAACAGGAGAAGGAACATGCTTGGAAATCTTTGGCAGGATCTAAACTACGGTCTTCGACTGATTCGCAAGAACCCCGGCTTTTCGGCCGTGGTGGTGTTGACGCTTGCCGTGGGAATTGGAGCGAACACCGCGATCTTCAGCGTCGTGAACGCGGTGATGTTGCGCTCGCTTCCCTTCAAGGATCCCGATCGCCTCGTGCGCCTCAACGAGAGCAATCTTGAGCGAGGTTGGCCCACCTTCTCGGTCTCCCATCCAAACTTTCTCGACTGGAGAGATCAGAATCAGACGTTTGCGGCGATTGCCGCGGCCAATGGCGTCAGTATCAATCTGGGAACGGCTGGAGAGATCGAGGTTGTTCGAGGCTCGGCGGTCACTGTGGATTTTCTTACAGTGCTGGGAACAACTCCGTTGATGGGCCGCAACTTTCTTCCGGAAGAGGACAAGCCCGGGGGCAACACGCGAGTTGTGATCATTACCTACGGGTCATGGCAGAAGCGCTTCGGCGGAGACCGCGAGGTACTGGGCAAGACGCTGACCCTCAACGACAACATCTTCACAATCGTCGGAGTGCTGCCCGAGTCCTTCGGCTGGGGAACGGGTGCAAACTTTGAGATGTTGCTTCCTTTAGCGCCCGACCCTGCGCGGTCGCGCGGAGACCATCGCCTGCTCGTCATCGGCAAGCTCAAAGAAGGCGTTACACGAGAGCAAGGCCTTGCCGATCTGAACACAATCGCAGGACGGCTCGCCGAGCAGTATCCCGAAAGCAATCAGGGATGGCAGGTGTCGGGTCAAAGCTTTTACGACTGGATGATTCCTGAACCGATACGGCGTTCCTTGCTTTTGTTCCTGGTTGCGGTCGGCTTCGTCCTGCTGATAGCTTGCAGTAACGTAGCTAACCTCATGCTGGCGCGCGCTAACGCGAGACAGAGGGAGATCTCGATTCGACTCGCGCTCGGCGCCAGCCGCTTGCGAATTGGTTCTCAGTTGCTGGTCGAAGCTTTGTCGCTGGCCATCATCTCGGGAGTCGCGGGTTTGGGCGTTGCGTGGCTCGCAACAAAGGGTTTGAGGTCCATAAACCCCGGAGACGTGCCGCGGCTCGATGAGCTTTCAATGGATCGGAGGGTGCTGGGATTCTCGCTGATGATTTCGCTGGTCACCGGAGTGCTGTTCGGTCTGGCTCCGGCTATTCACGCCGCGCGTACGAGTCTGAATGAGGTGCTCAAGGAAGGCGGAAGATCAGTCACCGGCGGCAAGGTCCGGCAACGAATCAGAAGTGCGCTTGTGACTGTCGAAGTCGGGCTCTCAGTCGCGCTGCTGATTTCCGCCGGGTTGCTGCTTCGCAGTTTCTGGCGGCTTCAGGATGTCGATCCCGGATTCAAAGCGGATCACCTTCTCACCATGCGCATCAACCTTCCACGCAACCGCTACGTTGAGAACCCGCAAGCGTGGGGATTTTACAAACGCTTTCTCGAAGAGGCGGGTGCGCTGCCCGGAATTCAGGCGGTCGCGGTGACCAGCGGTGTGCCGCTGGGCGGCGGGAATACGGCGACTCAGATACAGGTCGACGGCAGACCGGCGGCAGCCGATGGAACCCAGTCTTCGACGGACTGGCGAATCGTCAGCCCGGGATACTTTCGAACATTGGGGATTCCATTAAGAGGGCGCGAGTTTGATCAGCGCGACAACGGGGACTCACAACCGGTGACTATCATAAGCGAACAGATGGCTCGACAGTATTGGCCTGGGGAGGACCCGATCGGCAAGCCTGTAACGATTTTGAGTTTCGGTAAGAAACCTTTCACGATTGTAGGTGTGGCCGGAGAGGTACGAAGTTTGGCTCTTGACTCGGATCCGGCTCCGATGGTTTACGCCTCAACACCGTTTGCCGCCGGGTGGAATCCCATGAACCTTGTGATCCGCACAACCGGCGAACCGGCTTCTCAAGTGTCCTCTATAAGGAGCACACTCGGATCGATTGATCCAAACGTCCCGATCTACGACATCCGCACAGTCGATGAGCTCCTAACAAACTCGCTTGGGTCGCGACGCTTCACGATGTTCCTGCTCGGCACGTTCGCCGCGGTGGCGCTGTTGTTGGCCTGCGTCGGACTGTTCGGCGTGATGGCTTATCTGGTTTCACAGCGGACTCATGAGATAGGGGTCCGGCTTGCGCTGGGCGCGCGGCCAGGCGATGTTTTTCGATTGATCATCGGGCGCGGATTGCTCCTGGCTTCCGCGGGTTCCGCGGTTGGGCTTGCGGGCGCGTGGGCGATCGGGCGTTTTCTGGAAAGCATGCTCTACCAGATAAAGCCTTCGGATCCGGTGACGCTCGCGAGCGCGCCGCTTCTGCTTCTCGCGGTAGCGCTGTTGGCCTGCTATGTGCCCGCTCGCCGAGCCATGAAAGTCGATCCTATGGTCGCGCTCCGATACGAATGATTGAGCACTTGCGATTGCCGATTTGCGATTGCCGATTTGTAGAAAGGAATCCGCAATCGCCAATCGGCAATCGGCAATCGCAATGACTGACTGGAAACATGAAATCCGGCGCCGTTTGGCTGAGTTGAAACTCGAGCCGACTCGCGAGGCCGAGATAGTCGAGGAACTGGCACAGCACCTCGATGATCGCCACAAAGAGTTGCTTGCCGGCGGTTCAACTCCGGAAGAATGCTATCTGTCGGTACTCGCGGAGCTGAGCGAGAGTGAACTACTAGCCCGCGAACTTCGGCCGGTCGAGCGCAGAGTATCGCGTGAACCCGTTGTTCTGGGGACCAGGAGAAAGAACATGATTGGAGATCTGTGGCAAGACCTGCGGTATGGCGCGCGTTCGATGCGTAGGAATCCCGGCTTTACCGCGATCGCTGTTATTACTCTGGCGCTCGGCATTGGGGCTAACACCGCGATCTTCAGCGTTGTCAATGGCGTGCTCCTTCGACCCCTGCCGTATCCCCAGCCGGAGCGCCTCGTGATGGTCCACGGAATCAGCTTGCAGGCCGCGCAGGAAAAGACACCGCTGTGCGAGGCCGACTTTCTCGATTGGAAATCTCAAAACCATGTCTTTGAAAGCATCGCGGCGTTCTCCTCGAACCGCTTCAACTACACCGGCGGTGAATCTCCCGAGCAGATCGAGGGCGCCTGGGTGACGTCTGATTTTTTCTCCACCATTGGAGTTCAACCCGCAATGGGCCGGGCCTTTTTGCCCGGCGAGGATCTGCCCAACACGCCGCAGACGGTCGTCATCAGCGACGGATTCTGGCGACGTTATCTGGGCTCAAGTCCGAACGTGATCGATCAACAGATAACCCTCAACTCTCGGGCGTTCACCATCATCGGCGTTATGCCTCCGGGTTTTTTGTTTCCCGAGAAAAACACCGAGCTTTGGGCGGCTGAAAAATTAACCGCAACCCGCAGAGGACCCTATTACATGTGGGGACTCGGAAGGCTCAGTCCCGGAGCGACACTCGCGCAGGCTCAAAGCGAAACGGATACGATCGCACGCCGAGTGCAGGACCAGATCAACAGCGCGAACAGGGACTGGACCTGGACGTCGATCTCGTTAACAGAAAGAATCGTCGGCAAGATTCGCCCAGCTTTGCTTGTGCTATCGGCTGCCGTGTTCTTTGTGTTGCTCATCGCCTGCGCGAACATCGCGAATTTGCTGCTTGCACGTGCGACAGCTCGTGAAAAAGAGATGGCGTTGCGAATAGCCCTGGGCGCGAGCCGCGCTCGGTTGCTTAGACAGTTGCTCACCGAGAGCCTCTTACTCGCGGTCGTTGGAGCGACCGTGGGCTTGCCGCTCGCGTTCTGGGGAGTTCGTCTTCTCGTCGCGCTGAGCCCCTCCGACTTCCCGCGCTTGCAAGAGATCAATATTGATGGCCGAGTGCTCGGAATTATGCTGCTGGTGGCGCTGGTTTGCGGTCTGATCTTTGGTCTCGTGCCAGCGCTTCAGAGCTCGCGTCTCAATCTCAACGAGTCGCTCAAAGAAGGCGGCCGCGGCGGCGGCGATGGCTCCAGCAGACGTCGATTGCGAAGCGCGCTCGTAGTAACCGAAATAGCCTTCTCGCTGGTGCTGCTGGTCGGCGCCGGACTGATGGTCAAGAGCTTCATAAGATTGCAAAGTGTCAGTCCCGGATTCAAACCCGATCACATCCTGACAATGCACCTCACGCTTCCGCGCGCGAAGTACGACAGCGACGAAAAGGTAAACAACTATTACCGGCAACTCATCGAACGAGTCACGGCTGTGCGCGGGGTCGACGCGGCAGGATTGAGCATCAGTCTTCCTCCGGACCATCTCGAGGTGAGCGATAGCTTTTCGATTGAAGGCAAACCGTGGCCTTCTGGAGCGAGCGAACCGATAGTTCCAATCGTCCTCGCCAGTCCCGAGTACTTCACCGCGCTTGGAGTACCGCTCCTTCAAGGGCGGGGCTTCAGCGCAACGGATGAGCACGGCTCTCCGCTCGTTGTCATCATCAATCAGACACTGGCAGAGCGATATTTTCCAGACGAAAGCCCGATCGGCAAACGGTTAAAGGTTGGGGGCGCAGACCGGCCACGCAACCCGTGGATGGAAATCGTCGGGGTGGCCGGCGATCTCAAGTATTCGGGCCTCGACGCCAAGCCGGAACCCACTTACTACACGCCGCTCGCTCAGGATGCCTGGCGCGCGGCGTACCTGGTGGTCCGCGCTCCGATGAATCCAGCCGATCTGGCGCCCGTCATCCGGGAGCAGATTTGGGCACTGGATAAGGACATGCCCATCGCCAATGTAGCGACGATGGATCGCCTTCTCGCGGAGTCTGTCGCGCAGCCTCGGTTTCGCACTTTGCTGCTTGGAATCTTCGCAGCGTTGGCGCTCGTGCTGGCGTCAGTCGGAATCTACGGTGTGATTTCTTATTCGGTGACAAAGCGCACGCACGAGATCGGGATTCGGATGGCGTTGGGAGCGCGAACTCGCGATGTGAGCAAGCTGGTGATCCTGGAAGGCATGGCGTTGGCATTGATCGGAGTGGCGATTGGCCTGGGGGCTTCGTTCGCGTTGACACGTGTGATGGAGAGCCTGTTGTTCGAAGTGAGCACAACTGATCAGTCGACCTTTGCAGGCGTATCAGCATTGCTGATCGCTGTCTCGGTCCTGGCCTGTTGGATTCCGGCGAGGCGAGCTTCGAGAGTAGATCCTATGGCAGCCCTGCGATGCGAATGAACGAATTGCTGATTGTCGATTTGCGATTGACGATATGTAGAAAAGAATCCGCAATCGGCAATCGCAAAATTGGAAATGACTGCCCGCTGTATTCGATGGCTACAAGGCGGCTACCAGAATGTTGGATCGTTGTCCGCCGGCGCTGATGACTCGAATCCGATTCGAGCCGGAGCGAATCCTCAAGTCAGCCGCCGAACCTGCGACGTTCAGTTTCTTTTGCGAGGGTGAATTCACAATCCGCGGCGGAGCAACGATCACTCCGTTGATTTCCACTTGCATGTCGCTCGACAACCGCTTGCCTTTTATCTTCAACACACCATCGCTGTAAGACGCTGATGTCAGCTTTGCGCCGCCCGCATCGGCCGCGCTGAAGTCCGCGGTTACCGCGGCACTTCGATTTCCACGGCTGTCTATCAACACCAGACTGACAGCGGTTGCTTCGGCCAGCCCGTTCATACCGGTGAATCCCAGCTTGATCGCAAGAGTCGTTGTGACTCCAAAATCCAGCGGGAACGGCGCCGTCTGTGCCAACGAGCGGCCGTCTTCACCAAAGAAGGTTGTCTGAGCCTGCATGACATCGCCGTCCGCGTCAGTACCAACTCCTGTAAGTGATAACACATCCCCCCTCAGATCAGCGGACAACGAGCCGATCGCCGGGCGATTGTTTCCAAAAGGCCGCATCGTGTATCCGACGACGTCGAGCGCCGCCAGGTCGTTCATCGTTATCGTCTGCCGTGAGCCCGATACCAAAGTCGGGTCCATCACTCCGATTCGCTGTCCGACTATCGAATCATCCCGCCAGTGACTCGGCTGCAATCCGTCTCCGGCGCCGGTGTCGGGCAGCGACGTTGAAAGCTGCAATTCTTTGGCGCCGTCGAAAAACACCTGCGCGCCTCCCGCCGTCAATATGCGCGGGTCGGCGTCAAATGTATCGAGCGACGCGCCCGGCCGCACTCGGAATAAATCCCACATAGTGACCGCCAGATCGCAGTCCGGATTCAATTCGCATTGCCCGACCGCCGAAACAAACCCAAGCACGTGACCAATCTCATGCGTGACCGCGGATTCGAAGTCGTACTTGCCGGCATCGATTCCATCGCTCGGATCAAAGTCGAAACTCATGTTCGAATTGAATGCGATGGCGGGCGGCGCGCCGAAATGCGTCGGGTCCGCCCCGGGATCCGCGTTGATCAGGCCAAGAGTTCTGAATAAGGCCGACGGCGCCAGAACATTTTGCGTAGGCCCGAGATCGGTCGGCACCGGGTTGAATGAAAAAGCCTGATAGAGCGCCGCTTCCTGGGTATTCGACGCGTTGTAGATCAACTGCAACAGAATCGGGACGTAGTAGTTGAATGCGATGAGCATCTGCGGGTTTGAAACTCCAAGGGATCCCTCGGGGAAATCGTGACCGAACCAGGTTGGCCCAAAGTCTGCTTCGATGATTACCGTAGTCGAATCCGCGATGCGCGCTTCCCACGCCGCGGCGGCTCGCAGAAACGCGGCCTTCGCTTGCGGGTTCCCGTCCAGCGCCGCGGTTGCGCGAAGAACAATGTGCAGTCCGCCGTCACTCTGAAGCCGCGGCGGGCCGATCTCGCGAAGCTCCTCGGCCGGCATTCGCGACGCAACAAGCGATTGCTCGGCAGGAGAAGCGCTTCGGCATCCGATTCCGCGTTCGGTTTGATAAATCACCGAACTCAATGATCCCGGTTGTCCGGTTATGACTCCCGGAGCCTGGACGCTCTTCGATTCCGCGCGCCGAACAACGCCGTTGCCCGCTGGCAGCGCGGCGGCCATAACCGATACACATAATGCGATAACGCATCCCTTGAGCGGCGATGAAAGACGGAACGCCATACTGGTCACCTCGAGATGAAATACTGAGCGACGAGAAAGTTCGGTGAGGACTCGGATCGCGCAGGGGCAAAAAGGCCTGCACTGGCCTCCACTTGAGAATAAGTCAAAACTCCATTGACTCAATAGTTTTCTCGATTCGATGGCCGTGCTTACATCGAGCGAGTTCCGCCGTGCTCGCCTTGCCCGCAACGCGTCCTCAAAGTAGCATTGCATCGCACGAAAGGGGGAATGGATGAGTTCGAGGATCGCCCGGCCTCGCGGGTATCGATTGACTGCCTTTCTGTTCCTGACGTTCGCGGCGTGCTTTGTGGCATCGTGCAGCAATCAACCACGACCGGGAAACGCGAATTCGTCATCACCATCTGCAAACAAGAGTGTAGGCGCGACTCCCGACTCGCGCGACAGCGGGAATGACTCAAGCGTCGACATCAAGGATCCCGATCGTTTCAGCTTGTCGATGACAATCAGCGCTCAGGAGATCAACAACGAGCCGTCCAGCATGCCGACGTTGCAATTTGGCTTCACAAAGTTCGACTCGGACAGGCGCTGGACGTTTTCATTGCCAGCTCCACTCGGGCAAGTGGTCTATCTTGAAAAGTCCGGCTTAATGTATCTGATTCTCTCGGATCGAAAACAGTATGTGGAACTCAATCCCAACGATCTTGGACTTCAAATGGGGCGCGCGATGATTCCGAGCGCGATTGCCAATCAGCTAAGGACTCGAGCTCGCGCTGAAGCTCTCGGCGTCGAAGTGGTCAACGGGCGCAGCGCGAGAAAATTCCGATTCAAAAGCGAGTCGCAGATCCAGGACGGCGCGATCTATGTAGACATCGAGACGGGATTGCCGGTGAGAGCCGAAGTTAATACGTCGCCGGCGTCGGGTAAGCCGCTTCGCATCATCGTCGAAGGCCGCGAGATCCAGCTCAACCCGGATCGCGCGATCTTTGATGTGCCGGCCGGTATGAAAAAGGTTTCGACGCAGGAAGCAAAGCAGGCGTTAGATATGTTCGCAGGAATTCTCAAGTCCTTTTCGAATGTGTTGAGCGGATCGGCGACGTCGTTGCCAGAGCAACCCAAACCGATTGCCAACGCGAATGCTGTTCGCCCGCGGCGATAGTCCGGCCGCACAAGTTTGTCGACGATCAACTTTATGCGAAAAATACTCAGGCTGATTTCGATTGCGTTGTTTGCAGGCTCGATTGCTTGCGCGACGTTCTCACTCGCGGGGTGCAAGAGAAACGGTGCCAAGCAACTATCGCTCGCGGTCGTTTCAGGCGTCGAAGGCGAGGCGCTCAAACAGGCCGCGCTCGATTACGAAGCCCTGAACGGCGTGCACATAAACATCGCCGAGTTTCCTTACGACAACCTGTTTGAAAAAGAGCTGATCGATTTAAGCGCGGGCACCGGCGCATACGATCTGATCATGCTCGATGATCCGTGGTTCCCTCGATTCGCGAGCGAGAATCGTCTCGCGAGCCTCGCTCCTGCTTATCAAAAGCGGGGACTCGGTGGGCCGGATGATGACTTCGTTGGATCGTCGCTGGCAGTTTGTAAGCATCCTTATGAAAACGGAGATTTGCTCGCGCTGCCCTACGTCGGCAATTCGCAGTTGTTCTTTTATCGCAAGGACCTTTTCGAGAAGCACAATTTGAAGGAGCCCGCGACGTGGGACGATGTGCTGACTGCGGTAAAGACAATTGATGAGCGCGAGCGGGCAGGTGCTTCGGGCGGTGGACGAGTGTACGGCTACGTGATGCGCGCGGGTCGCGGCAATTCCGCAGTGGCTGATTTCATGCCGATTTTCTGGTCATTCGGCGCGGAGATGTTTGAAGCAAGCGGCCGCCCAACCGTCAACAGCGCCGAGGGAATCAACGCGCTGAAATTCATGCTCGAGTTGGGCAAGTACGCGCCATCGGGTTACTCGAGCTTCAACGCGAGTGAGGTTTCGGCGCACCTGCTTCAAGGCACGGCGGCGATGTCGATCAACTGGCCCGCGTGGATCAGCGCGTTCAGCGATCCGGCAAAATCGAAGGTCACCGGCAAGATGAGCTTTGGCGTGATGCCCGGCGCAAAGAGCGAAGGACGTGCCGAAATCGGCAACTGGTTGATCGCGATCCCGCGAGGCTCAACGAACGCCGACGCCGCTTTCGATTTTCTTGTGTGGGCAACTGCCGCCGAGCAGATGAAGAAGTCCGCGCTTGCCGGCAATCCTCCGACGAGGCGTTCGGTGTTCAAGGATGCGGAGCTTCTGGCGAAGTTCCCGTCGTATCCGGCTCAACTTCGCTCGCTCGAGAGTTCCAAGCCACGCCCTCGCACTCCGCAGTGGAATGAGATCGAAAATGTTTTTGGAATATTCATCTCGCGAGCGAACAGCGGCGAGTTGACCGCGGAAGAAGCGATGAACCAGGCGAACGCTGAAATCGCAAAGATCGTCGAGCGAAACAAGTAACGCTTAAGGGGGCGGCTGAGGGCCGAGGCTCTCCGTGGCGGATGCTGCGCGAGATGGAGAAATATCTAAGCGTCAGAGCAGGTAATCTCAGATTTGAAATACCAAATTTGAAATTTGAAATTATTTGAAATCTCAAATTTTGAAATCTCAAATCTCAAATTCGAAATCTGAGATTCGATGGATGCCTGCGCTACCCAGCCTTCTATGCAAATCGAGACCGAACGGCTGCTCTTGCGACCCTTCGCGCGGGATGATCTCGACGAATTCGCGTCCATAAACGCCGACGCCGGCGTGATGCGCTACATCGGCGACGGCAAGCCTCAGACGCGTGCGCAAACTGAAATGCGGCTCAATGCCATTCTCAGTCACTGGGATCAACACGGTTTTGGGTTATGGGCGCTCGTCGATAAAGCTTCGAATGCTTTGATCGGTTTCTGCGGATTGCAATATCTCGACAACACCGCCGAGATCGAAGTGGGGTATCGACTCGCGAAACAATTCTGGGGAATGGGGTTCGCGACCGAAGCCGCGGCGGCGACCCTGCGATATGCCTTTGAAGTACTCGGCCTCAATCGTATCGTGGCCGTCGTGCAGCCGGAAAACGTCGCCTCACAGTCAGTGATCGAGAAGATCGGACTGCGATACGTGAAGGACGCTCGCTTCTACAATTCGGATGTTGAGTACTACGCAATCACCCGCAGTGAATTCGAAGCAATGACTGCGGATGGATCATAACGTCGAACAGGAGTCGCGCCATTTCAATCTCCCGCCAGGGACGCGAAGCGTCATTGCCATACCTGTTGATCGCACCGACCATCGCGGTGCTCGTCGCGCTTTCGATCTATCCTTTGTTCTATGCGATCAAGGTCAGCTTTCAAACGGGCACTGGTGATGCCGCGCGCTGGAGCGTGACCAACTTCGCAAGGCTTGCGAGTGACGGCTTCTTTTTGTCCGCGCTCGCGCACACTTTCATCTATGCGGCGGTCGCGCTGACGTTTGAGTTTCTGCTTGGGCTCGGGCTTGCGGTGCTGCTTGACCGGCCGCTTCGAGGAAGGACGCTGTTTCGAAGCGCGCTGCTGATCCCGATGATGTTACCGCCCGTCGTAGTCGGAGTCGTTTGGCGCTTGATGCTCAACGCCGACTTCGGCGCGGTCAACGGCACTCTCAAAGGAGCGGGCGTGAACACCGAAGCATTGACCTGGACCGCGTCGCCGCTGCTCGCGTTCGCATCAGTCATCGCCGTGGACATCTGGCAGTGGACTCCGTTCATGTTTTTGGTTTTGCTTGCGGGGCTCCAGGCGATCCCGCAAGAACCCTATGAAGCCGCGCTCATCGACGGCTCAAGCGCCTGGCAAACATTCCGTCACGTCACCCTTCCATTGCTCAAGCCCGCGATACTGATCGCGTTGCTGCTTCGCACGATGGACCTGATGCGCGTGTTCGATCAGATCTTCATTCTCACCGAAGGCGGTCCCGGGTTTTCGACCGAGACCGTCAGTCTCTACATTTATCGCACGGCGTTTCGCTTTGCTGATTTTGGATACGCCGCGGCGATGTCATTCGTGTTGTTGCTGCTGACGAACATCGTGAGCGTCGGATATATTCGCTTGCTCCAAAAACAGGAGGCGGCGTGACTCAGAAGAAGCTCGGGCTCAAGCGTTGGTCAAAATATTTTTTGCTGACCATGGCGCTGCTCATCGCAATCGTGCCGGTTTATTGGATGCTGAGCATTTCGCTCAAGACCGAAGTCGATCAGTTCGCGGTGCCGCCGCGCTGGATCGCATTCGCGCCGACGTTTGCACACTACTACGATGCGTTCTTCGCAAGAAGCTTCGGCCGATATCTTGTCACGAGTCTGACGGTCGCGACGCTGTCGACGATTTGCGCGGTGACGCTTGGGACGCTGGCGGCTTACGGGCTAGCCAGGTTCAAGTTGCGAGCGGGACTCGATAGGCGATTGTCGATGTGGATTCTTTCGACTCGAATGTTTCCGCCGATCGTCACCGCGGTTCCGCTGTTCCTGATGATGCGCGATCTGCGATTGCTCAACACGATCACCGCGCTGGTGATTGTGTACACGGCTTTGAATCTGCCGTTCGTGGTATGGATGATGCGAGGTTTCTTCCGCGAGCTGCCAAAGGAATTGGAAGAAGCGGCGATGGTGGACGGCGATTCGAGACTCGGCGCTCTGCGGCGGGTGATTCTTCCTTTGGTCACCCCGGGATTGGCTGCCACAGCCGTTTTCTGCCTGATCGTATCGTGGAACGAGTTTCTGCTCGCGCTGGTGTTGTCGCAGACGGACGCTTCGATGACATTGCCTGTTGGGATCGCGGGGCGAGTAACGCAGTACGAAATAAAGTGGGGCGTGATGAGCGCGGCGGGAGTGGTAGCAATGATTCCCATCCTTGTGTTTGCGATCGCGGTTCAGAAGTATCTTGTGAGAGGGTTATCGCTCGGCGCAGTGAAAGGATAACTCAATCTCGCAACATTTGTTTAGGCAGACTCTTGACTTATACTGTGGCCATGCCGAGGCTGGACATCATTCACGACGCGGTGAGGGAGGCGTTAGTAAAGGATGGCTGGAGAATTACGCACGACCCGTTCATCCTGGAGTACAAGGAATTGACGCTTTATGCGGACCTTGGCGCTGAGAGAACGATCGCTGCTGAACGCGCAGGTGAGAAAATCGTCGTTGAGGTCAAGAGCTTTGTCGGACCCTCAAGACTACAAGACCTGAAGACGGGCCTCGGGTAATACGAAATCTATCTCAGCGTACTTGAGATAACCGACCCCGATCGCAAACTCTACGTCGCAATCAGCGAGATAGTATATGACGAGTTTCGCACTCGAATCCATCCAGATGATAACAAAGAGGCTTCGGCTTCCTCTCATTGTGGTGAATCTTGACACAGAGGAGATTGCAAGATGGATAACCTGAACTACGGCACTCTATTAAAGAACACTCTCACCGAGTACGTAGAGTTGTCGGGCCGCCAAACGAAGCCGGATGTCGAAACGATACTCATCGCTGATGAGCAGCGCGGTCACTACCTGTGGCTCAAACTCGGGTGGGAAGATGGGAAGCGCGTGAAGTACATAATCGTATATGTTCGCCTTCGCGATGGAAAATTTTGGATCGAAGAAGATTGGACAGAGGACGGGATTGCTACCGAATTAGTTAGAGCCGGCGTTCCTAGAGAGGATATTGTTCTTGCCTTCCACGACCCTGAGACTCGAAAGCACACAGAGTTCGCGGCCGCTTAATTGAACGGAACAAATTCGGATTCTGGATGAGTGTCAAGTTCCAGCAAGTCACGAAGACGTTCGGCGACTCGGTCGTCGTGGATCAACTTGACCTCACGGCTGATGACGAGGAGTTTGTAGTCCTGCTCGGGCCGTCCGGTTGCGGTAAGACGACCACGCTTCGGATGCTCGCGGGACTCGAAGACGCGACTTCGGGTGACATCTTCATCGGAGACACGCGGGTGAACGACATCGCGACTCAGCATCGCGACATCGCGATGGTGTTTCAAAACTACGCTCTCTATCCGCACATGACTATCGCCCAGAACATCGCGTATCCGCTGCGAGTTCGAAAAGTCGAGCGAAATGAAATCGACAAACGCGTGAAACAAACTGCCGAGATGTTGGGCATTGCCGCGCTGCTCGCGCGAAGACCGCGCGAGTTGTCCGGAGGCGAGCGCCAGCGAGTCGCGCTCGCGCGGGCCGTCGTCCGCGAGCCTCGCGTTTACCTGATGGATGAGCCGCTGTCGAATCTGGATGCGAAGCTGCGAGTCTACATGCGCGGCGAGCTGAAACGATTGCAGCGAGAACTTGGCACGACCACGATCTACGTCACTCACGACCAGGCCGAAGCGATGACCCTCGCGCACCGGGTCGCGGTTATGCGCGCAGGCAAGCTCCAGCAATTCGACACGCCGATGAACATCTACAATCACCCGGCCAATCGTTTCGTCGCGGAGTTCGTCGGCAGTCCAAGCATGAATTTCATCGAAGGGCGCGTGGATCACGACGCGCGACGGTTTGCCGGCGAGGCGCTCTCGCTCGAGCTTGATGAAACTCAACTCGCAAGGCTGGGTGCGCACGAGCGGGTTACGCTGGGAATCAGGCCCGAGCACATCGAGGTTTCAACCAGCGAGCGCACTGGCTGGCTGGCGGCCACGGTTCACGTGACGGAATTGATGGGCAACGAGACATTTGTATTTGTTAGACTCGGCGCGGAGAAGATCGTTGCGCGCGCTGGCGCGGATTTTCGAGCCGACATCGACAGTCGCGTATTCGTGAAGATCGACGCGCAGCGTGGAGAATTTTTCGACACGACGAGTGTCGACGCGCTGTCGCTTACGAAGCATGATTGAATTGCTAGCTTGTATGGGCGGCCCACCTTGGCCGCCCCTCTCACCTCAAGGCGCTACCTGCGAGAGAGGGGCGGCCTCGGAGGGCCGCCCTTCACAAATGACCGGACTTGAAGGTCATCAAGACCGGCGTAATCTTCGAGAAACGGTGAAGGGATGAAACTCGCACTAAACGGAGCTACAACGATGAAGGCCGACCTTGCGACTGACATTCGAGTCGCAAGCGAGGCCGGTTTTGATTGCCTCGAGATTTGGTCCGCCAAACTCGGAACGTATCTGCAAGATAGTACGACCGGCGATCTCGCTGCTCTCTTCAAAGAGCATCGCGTCGAACCTTACAGCATCAACTCAATCGAACACGTCACCTTCAGAACGATTGAGGGCCGCGCTGAATTGCTGTTCGAATGTGAACAGCTATGCCAAATCGCGTCGGAGATCGCGTGCCCGTACGTGGTCGTCGTGCCGGGCCGCTCGCCCGAGGGCGCGACGCGCGACTACATCATCGAAGAATCAGTGCGAGTGCTGAGAGAACTCGGGCGCGTCGCGCAAGGATTCGGAGTGAGCCTGGCATTCGAATTCCTCGGGCAGACGGATTGCAGCGTTCAGACGTTATCGCTCGCGCATGAAATAGTTCGAGAAGTCGCGCGGCCAAACGTCGGTCTTGTGATCGACAGTTTTCACTTCTACGCAGGCGGCTCGACTATTGAGTCGATCGATGCGCTCGATGCCGATCGCCTGTTTATCTTTCACATCAACGACGCGGAAGATCGGCCACGCGAAGAACTCGAAGACCGGCACCGGTTGCTTCCGGGGCTCGGCATACTGCCGCTCGCTGGGATAATCTCGGCGCTTCGACGGATCGGTTACGATCGGGTGACAAGCGTCGAAATCTTCAGGCCTGAGTATTGGGAACGTGATCCGCTCGAACTCGCGCGTGACGCGAAAGCTGCGGTCGCCCGAGTTCTTGGCCGAGAGCCGGTGACAAACTGAAGTCGGACTATGGAAATGGAAAAGCTGAAAGTCGGAATAATTGGAGCGGGATACGTGGGCGGGGTTCACGCGAGCTTGCTTGCGCGCGATGATCGAGTTCTTGTTGCTCAAGTACACGATGTTCAGAGTGAACGCGCTGAGAAACTCGCTCGCTTGGCCGGCGCTGAGATCGCGCACGATGTCGAAGCGCTGATCGAAGCGGTGGACGCGGTCTACATAACCACGCCGAATACAAAGCACACCGCGATTGCACTTGCTTCGCTTGCGCGGGGCAAGCACGTGTTTTGCGAAAAGCCGATGGCGACATCGCTCGAGGATGCTCGATTGGTTCTCGACGCGGCGACTGGAAGCAAGTCGGTGTTTCAGGTAGGTCACAATCGCCGATTCGCTCCGGTCTATACGGCACTCAAGGAAGCGCTCGCGAAACAGACGCCGCATTCGGCTCACGTCAAGATGAACCGCGGCGAGTTGATAAACCCAGTGTGGGTCGGCGATCCCGAAGTAACCGGCGGGTTTCTTTACGAGACCACGATTCACATGTTCGATATGATGCGGTTCCTTTTTGGAAACGTCGCAAGCCTCGATGCCGCCGGTTCATCTCACGAGTATCCTGAAATCGACGACTTCTCCGCGTTGCTGCGATTTGAAAGCGGAGTGCACGCGACCCTTGCGTCGTCGGCCGATGCGAGCTGGTTCTTTCCTTTCGAGCGCGTAGAGGTGTTTTGTCATCATTCGACGATCACGACTCGTGAAATGGAAAGCATCATCGAAAGCCGCGAGGTCGACGGTCGCCACCTCACGCAAACGATGCAGCTCATGTCCAAAGAGGAGAAGTGGGGATACGCTCAGGAGGATATCGCTTTCATAGATTCAATCGTGAATGGAACAGCCGCCACTGTTACGGCGTTGGATGGGTTCAAGTCAGTCGAGCTTGTGGATGCGTGTTATCGCGCCGTGCGCACAGGCGAACGCATCAATCTCAACTCACAATCAGATCAGTGAAACCGAACCCGCCTGCGAAAGCGAGAACCTCTTTTATCGCCCTTCCTCGTGGTGCGCGATGACTGTTTGGAAAGGACAAAAAGGGCGCCAAGAGATAGATCGCTGGTGAGACTTACTTGTTGGTCATGATTAATTCTCTTTTGGCGAGGGCCTTCTTTTGGAGAGCGCTCGCGCCGATCTAAATCTAATTCGATCTGGTTAGGGACACTGGATTGCTGCGCAGGTTCGTCAGCGAGTTGAACACCGTCACCCGCACCGTCTGGCCTGAAGGTATCAACTGTTCAAGGCCCCCGTCGCGGCTGACAACTCGCGTGGTGAAGCCTCCGTCTACCCGGAAGTCAGACGGGTAATCAATGACGTCGAGAGGCACGTCGTTGATTTCGATCACGGTGTCATTGGTAATCATGGCGTTGCCGTTGACTCGGAGTTGGAGCGTTCCCTTCTTGTGCTTTAGCTTGATTGAAGTAATCGAGGGTTTAACGGGCGTGGCCACGAATACGCCAAGGGGATTTGTCTTGTTCTTCTTGCCATAAGCGAAGAAAGCGACTTGCCCAAGATCGTTGAGAGCGAAGGTGTCTATGACCCGGATTGTCTCGCCAGTTGGAAGCTGGTCACCTACTGCGACGACCTTAATGGCCGCCCTCGGTGAGGCCAAAAAAATAGCATTTGAAGCGTCGCCATTGGTAACGAACGCTTTGAAAGCGATAGCGGCACTAGCATTTATGTGAGGAAGCGGAAATGCCTCATTCGGTCCTCGGTCGAACGGAGAGAATGTCCCGCCTATAGGTGACGGATCACCAGCTATAACAACCCGGTTGACGATCCCACCAGAATAGAGAAATAACCCGCCGTCTGATTGACCTGCCAGTCCTACGACAAAAGCTACATCGCCCTTGTTGTTCAAATCTCCTATTCCCAAGGAGCCTTCCTTTATCTGCTCTCCGCTCGGCATTCGCTCGCCGTCCACCTCGATCTTTCTGAACCTGTCGGTTGTTGCTAGAAAGAGACCGAATTTCTCTTTAGCAAACGGATCGAGGATTACGCCGCACCTAAAGAGGACGTCCCCCCTATCGTTCATTTGAACCGACTGGGCCGGGATGAAATTCAGACCGAAAGTCCCACCAATCGGCGAGGGGTCGTTGTTGACGACTACCTTGGTTATCTGTCCGCCTGAGTACTTGAACACACCGTCGCCGAAGAAGAATCCGTCCTTTTCGCCGCACGCAAAGAATGCAACCTCTCCGTTATTGTTAATCGCAGGCTGCCCAAACCCGCATCCTTTGAACATTCCGCCCACCGGCGAGGGGTCGCGTTCCTGGACTATTTTGGAGTGCTGCCCACCAGCGTACAGAAAC
>Ga0070706_100001796_pt1 | contig 22211 bp, 19 predicted proteins | sample KBSK5501metaG_FD_65476 | JGI IMG/M metagenome (GOLD analysis project Ga0070706, IMG submission 65476) | Corn, switchgrass and miscanthus rhizosphere microbial communities from Kellogg Biological Station, Michigan, USA - KBS K5-50-1 metaG | ecosystem: Host-associated > Plants > Roots >... | reverse complement strand
CGCTGGCGCTAGTCGTGCTGCTGAGTTCTGTACCGGCACTGGCGGGCCTGACAATTACAGGATCAAATGGCATTACCGCGAGCGGCGCTGACGGCATTGGTTACTACGGCACGAACGGAATCACCGCGAGCGGCGCTGACGGTGTCCTGGCCTTTACGCCTAACGGAATCACGGCGAGTGGCGCAGACGGCATCACTGCATCCGGCGCCGATGGGATAACGGCGAGTGGCGCGGACGGCATTACTGCCTCGAGCGCGAACTCTACGGCGATCACGCGCGCTGACGGCATCACCGCAAGCGGCGCTGACGGCATTACCATCAGCGGGGCTGACGGCAACACCTACCGGGCAGATTCGATACTCATCAGGAATCCAGCCGGCATCACCGCGAGCGGGGCTGACAATATCATCGCCACTGGCGTCAACGGTATCACGGCCAGCGGCGCTGACACGCGTAACCTTGCTCATGCTGACGGAATCACTGCCAGCGGTGCTAACAATACACTGACAATCAATAGCGCGGACGGAATAACCGCGACCGGAGCGGACGGAATCGTCTTCTCAATCGCGCCGAACGCCATCACGATCAGCGGAGTAAACGGCATCACGGCTTCGGGCGCCGACGGTATCACAATCAGCGGGGCTGGCAGTTTCGTGCAAACCGGAGTCAATGCACTTATTTCCGCCCTCAATCCCGCTGAATCTCTACTCGGCTTACAGAGCGTCGATCCAGAACTCGCCGTGCTGCTCAATAGCCTAACGGATGACAGCAACGTTGACGCAGTCATCATCTATTATCACCTGCCCAACGACGCAGACATTTCCGATCTGCAACATCTTGGTGTTTTAGGCGGCACGCGCTATCGCATGCTACCAATGATCGCCGTTACGGCGACTAAGTCTCAAATCGCCGCCATCTCGCATTTGGCTTCAGTGCGATCGATTTATGGCAACCGCACGTTGCAGTGGAATCTGGAACCGGCGGCCCGATCACTAACTGGAATCGATCGCGCGCAAGGCGATGCCGACTTGATCAGGTCGAATTACGGGTTGCCGGTCACTGGCCGTGGCGTGACGGTTGCCGTGTTGGACACCGGCGTGGACGGCACCCACTCCGATCTCGCCGGCCGCGTTGTGCAGAACATCAAACTCGCTGATACACAAAGCGTCGGAGCTGGCTTTAACTATCCGAGTGCGGCTCCGAGTTTGCCGAACACCGATCAGGCCTACGGACACGGAACGTTTGTCGCCGGAGTAATCGCTGGCAACGGCCAACAATCGGGCGGTAAGTATACAGGCGTCGCTCCGAATGCAAACATTCTGGGGTTGAGCGCTGGTGATGCCAGCTTGCTATTCGTGCTTTCCGGATTCGACTACTTGCTGGTGAATGGCGCGAGCTTGAATGTCCGCGTCCTCAATTGCAGTTTCTCAGCAAATACCGTTTTCGACGTCAATGATCCGGTCAATATCGCGACGAAGATGCTTACCGATAATGGCGTCAATGTGGTGTTTTCAGCAGGCAATACGGGACCGGGCACAGATTCCTTGAATCCCTACTCAGTAGCGCCGTGGGTAGTGAGCACCGGAGCTACCGACGACCAGGGTCGCCTCGCCGGCTTCTCATCGCGCGGTGATTTCGGCAGTCCGCTGTTTCGTCCAACGTTGGTCGCGCCCGGCGTGAACACTGTTAGCTTGCGCGCTTCTACAGTCGCTGCGGTCACCACAGTTGACGGGCTCGCGGCAAACGATACGGGGTTAAGCCCAACTGAAGTGCCTTACTACACGACCGGCAGCGGCACCAGTTTCTCTGCGCCGCAAGTCGCCGGGGTGATTGCCCTGATGCTGGAAGCGAATCCGCAACTAACGCCCGCGCAGGTTCGCGATATTCTGCAACGGAGCGCGACACCTTTGCCGCCGTATTATGCGCACGAAGTCGGCGCGGGGATGCTGAACGCATACGCCGCTGTTTTGGAAGCTGCGTTTCCGCAGCGACGCTTTGGTCAGTGGCGAGGCACAATCGATCGTGGTCAGGTCCAATTCGTTAACGATACACCGCAAGTTTTCACGGGCACAGTGACGCCAGGTCTTTACACTGATTCAAGCTTGACGATTCCCGCGAACGCCCTGCTCGCTTCAATTCAAATCGCCTGGGGTGGGTTGCTGACCCCGAATAATCTCAATCTGGCTTTGTTCGATTCACAAGGCGCAAAGCAGGCCGAAGCAAATGCAATTAACTTGCCTGGACTTAAGGGTCGGCGCCAATACGTGGCCGTAAATATGCCGACGCAGGGTGCATGGAAGGCCGAGGTCAGCAACACTTTGGGACCGGCGGGCACAACGCAAGCGTACACTGGCGTCCTTGAACTAACGAAAGCGCAGTACGCGCCGCTGAACGATATTAGCGGGCTGGATGCGGCTTCTATTTCTGAGGTCTATCAGAATTTTCGTTTCCTGGTGATGTGGCCGATCGGCCAGCGCTTTCGTCCTGGCTTTGCGGTAACGCGTGGTGACCTGGCGATGACGCTCGTCGTCGGCGCGCGAGTGCCGCAATATCTGCCCGGCCAGTCGAATTACACCGACGTGCGTGACAAAGCAACTATGGTGTTTGTTGAAAGCGCTCAGGCAGCGCCTAACGGCGCGTTGTTTCCGAGCGCCGTCGCAGGCGGCAATTTCCAGCCTGACGGTCAAGTAGATCGCCTTACCGCCGCAGTCGCCCTGGTTCGCGCCGCTGGCTTACGGCAGCAAGCTGAATCAGGAACCTATACCCTTAACTTTACTGACACTGCATCAATTCCAGCGTCGCTGCGCGGGTATGTCGCAGTAGCGATTCAAAACGGTTTGCTGAAGGACAATGGCGCTAGCTTTGATCCGCAAGCTTCCTTCACACGCCTGGATCTTTCCCACGCAATGGCACGCATTGCCACGCTCGCGACGCAGTAAGGACATCTCAATCAGCTAAGCTGTCCGTAGTAGAGTTCGGTCTCGTAGTTAAACGCTACGTTTCCACCTTTTTGATTAGCGTCGAAGATATCGCACAGGTCCCGGAGCATGTCGTCGTAGTTGGGATGGTCGGGTTCCGGCGCGTATGAAGCCGAAAGCAAGCGCCCTTTGAGACCTTCATAATCAAAGATTTGTTGAAATTCGAACCGCGCGCACTTGCAACTGCCAGGCGCGTAAAATGATTCGACCTCGCAAGTAATTATCTCGCGCCTGACCGCTTCATAGTCGGTGCCGTATCGCACGACCAGGTCCTGATAGGCAGCCATCAATTGACTGGACTCGACTCGATAGCCATTCCACACAAGCATAACCCAGCCGCCGGGCTTCAGAATTCGTACGAATTCAACGCGCGCTCTTTCGCGGTTGAACCAGTGAAACGCCTGTCCGGCAATTATCAAGTCTACTGATTCATCGGGAAGAGTTGTCGCTTCTGCGGTAGCATCCACACTGGAAAAGCTAGGATACTTCGCCAGGACTTTGTCGCCCGCAGCACGCATTTCCGGATTTGGCTCTACACCAATAACCTGGTTGCCGTTTTTCAGGAAGGGTTCGCTCAAAAGGCCCGTGCCGGAACCAAGATCGGCTATCGCCCAATCCGCGCTTAGGGCGCATTCTGATTCAAGCAGAGGAATAATCGCAGGAGGATAACTCGGACGGTACTTGAGGTAGTTCTGGACGCGGTTCGAGAACCGCTTAGTCGGATCGAGCACGGGATAAAGGTACCGAACCGCTCGCGGACCGGGGTCCCCAAGCGGGCAGCCCGCCTGGGTGGTGGATGCGAGCGGGTTATGCAATCCGCGAGTTACCGCGGAGGAACCACACCAGAGACGCGCGGCTGCGATGCGTAATGCTTCGCAAACAGCCGAAAGCCGAGCAGCAACGCCAGCAGAAACGCAAATGTCAGCGGCAAACGCACGTCAGACTTAACCAGCATGTAGTAGTGCAACACGCCGAATATCCCCGCTCCGTACACGATGCGATGCAGCCGTGCCCAGCGCTTACCGCCCAGGCGCTTCACCATCTTGTCGGTTGAAGTAATCGCCAGCGGCAACATCAGAAAGAAAGCGGTTATGCCAATCGCAATGAACGGGCGCCTGGCAACATCTCCGGGAATAGTTTTCAAATGAAAGAAGCGGTCGAACGCGACATACGTCATCAGGTGGAGCGAGCCGTAGAAGAACGCGAAAAGTCCCAGCATTCTACGAAATCTGATCAGCCAGTTCAGGCCTGTAATCCTCCGCAATGGGGAGACAGATAGCGAGATAAGCAGGAAAACCAGCGTCAGCATGCCCGTCGTCCGCGTGACAAACTCCAGCGGATTCGCCCCGACCTGTTTTCGAGACACGTCCCACAACAAAAGTGCCAGCGGCACCAGGCCGTTGACGAAGAGAACGAGTTTGGCGAAACGTGTGTCTTTCATGTCTGGGCTAATAATTCACTCTTAAATCCATTCCCTCGTACAGATGCCCCACCTGCTCAGCATAACCATTGAACAAAAGCGTAGATCGCGAAGTAAATTCGCCGATGCGGTGCTCAGTTTTCTGGCTCCAGCGCGGATGATCGACGTTCGGGTTCACATTTGAATAAAAGCCATACTCGTTGGGCGCTTCGATATTCCAGGTTGTCGGCGGTTGATCCGCAACCAAACTAATCTTGACGATCGATTTAATGCTCTTGAATCCGTACTTCCATGGCACGACCAGGCGAATTGGTGCGCCGTCCTGCGGCGGCATTACCTGGCCATACATGCCGCTGGCCAGAATCGCCAGCGGATGCATCGCTTCGTCCAAACGCAAGCCTTCAACATATGGCCAGTCCAGGACTCCGGTGTTTTGATTGGGCATTCGTTTGGGATCCAGCAGAGTTTGAAACGCCACGTAGCGCGCCGACGAAAGCGGCTCGACCTGTTTCAAGAGCGCCGAGAGCGAAAATCCGACCCACGGAATGACCATCGACCAGCCTTCGACGCAGCGAAGGCGGTAGATCCGCTCTTCCTGCGGCGCCAGCTTTGACAACTCATCGATGTCAAAAATCTTCGGCTTATTCACCAAACCTTCGACTGAAACAGCCCACGGCTGGGTGACGAAGCCACGCGCTTCGGTTGCCACTGAACGTTTCTCGGTCGAGAACTCGTAAAAATTGTTGTAGTTGGTGATGTCTTCGAACGAAGTTAGCGCCTCGTTTGCTTTGAAACCATTGCGCACGGCATCATCAGATGTCGGCGTGATGACGCCGGCTATCTTCGGACGCTCTTCGACTAACGCAGGCGGCGGATTGAGTTTCCTATACAGCAGTCCAGTCGCCGTAACTGAGCCCGCGAGAATCGCCCCGCGCATGAACAGCCGCCGGTTCGAGTAAACCTCCTGGTCAGTAATTTCGCCCGACTTAATGTCGGCGGGCTTTTTAATCAGCATTGAGTCTATTGATCACCCGAATTCGCGATTTCCTTATGCTGAAACAGAGACCAAAAGGCCTCCGTGTTTTCTTTCGCGCGCAAGTTGAGAAATCGCTTGAACGGCCCCCGCTGCAAATATTAGTATCGCCGCGTTTTTTCCAATGGGCAACTCTGGCACTGACTGATGGCAAGGTCTCATTCAACCGAAAAAAGTAATGATCAATTCACGATCAGCAAAGCCGCTCGACTTTGCCTTGCTTTTTGTTAAGAGTGAAAAGGATCTGAAGAAGAGATTCTCGGAGTACGCTGCACGGCTTAAGCCTGAAGGAATGCTTTGGGTCGCGTGGCCAAAGAAGAGCTCTGCGCAGCAACCGATCTTTCTTTTACTAACGTTCAGGCAATCGGTCTCGATGCGGGATTGGTCGATACGAAGATTTGCGCTGTGAATGAAATTTGGTCGGGCCTCAAATTTGTTTTTAGTTTGAAGGATCGACCATCTTAAACGATTCGAATGTGATGCCGAATCTCGCCCGCCCTAATTCCACAGAAACTGTGGAAAAGCTGTGAATAACTGCTCGCCGCGATCCGTCAAATTGCTATTATTTCAAGTACTTCCAGCATTTTGCACAGATGCGCAGCCTTGCACAGAAACCGGCTCGGCAGTGCCACGTTTACCACCCCCTAAGCAATTAGACTTCACGGCTTCAACTGTTGCTTGATTCGTTCGGGATGCCAGTTCAAAGTACAAATCAGCACCCATTTTTGTTCTGCTTCCGGGTCCGAAAGTTATTTCAAGTATTCTGGCCGACACTTACCAGCACAGCGGTGGAGTGCGCGCGCTTAAATTGAGTGGACGAAACGAAAACCTCATGCAGGAATAGCAAAGGACAGGTCGCGGGTTTTGGGCGGCAAAACATTGCACCAGGTTGAATCAACTAATAGTTGGACCACGATCGAACGCTAGAAGGTTTTGTGCGATACATACGGCGAACGCTTTCTGTTGCGATCACGAACGCGCATTTTTATTGAATGATTCTCGTTTCGCATTTTCACATTCATGGAAACAAATTGATGTCTCTAACATTCAACGGTTGAATTTGATGCGTCGTATCTTTTCTTTCTACACATGTTGCGCAAGAAAATGTTTTTCTCGAAACTTCCTCACTCAAATTGATCGCTCATAAAAGTTAGATGAGATAAAAGCAAGAAACAGGTTGCAAAAAAATTCTTCGTACATATAATGCCAGTCCCTTGTTAATTAGAGGTGAACGCACCGGCGATCGAGTTGACGAATTCAGCTGTTGAGCCAGCGGCAATTATTTAACCTCGCAAGTTACCGTCAGCCATTCCTGCGACCAACCTCGATACGCTTCGCGTTTCGTATGCGTTGATGCGTAAGGGGCATCGCCGCGCAGTGCCAAGTCGGCACAACGCGGCAATCGGCAGACTTTCTGGCTCACATCCGGAGTCTATCGCCAACATTTAGTAACAAAGGGTTCGAACGAACCAGGGTGCAAGGCGGCTTGTCTGTCTGCAAGTAATTGTCTTGTTTGCAGAGTTGGTGTTGAGAATCGTTAGCGGAGAATGAAGATGACAAGACAAGCGGAAGTAAGCGTGCTTGACCTGAAAAGGTGCCCGCGGTGCGAAGAGTCGCTGCCCGTGTCTGAATTTGGCGTGTGCCGAGCGCGCAAGGACGGCCTGAATCTTTATTGCAAGCGCTGCATCCGCGAAAAGATTGCGCAAAGCCGGCAGGCCCTGCGCGAATACAAGAATGCGCGCGTCAAACACGGCACAACGCCGACAGCGAGCAAGTCGCGTTTGACGATAGACGCAAAATCCGGCTTCTCGCCACGACGCATTGCGCGGATGCTCAGAAAACTCTCACCGGCGGATCGCGTTCGCGAAGCCATTCGCTGTGGCGCCCGTACTCAAAAGCATATCGCTCAGGTCACTAAACTGCCGAAAGACGAAGTTTGCGACGCTTTGGCTAACTTGTTGCTGTGGACGCGTGAAATTCGCACGGAAGTCTTCAATCATACACGCATGTATTTTGTAAATGAGACGGCTGAGGAATTATCGAAGGCGCAGGAAAGCGCGCACGCCAAACGAAAGCGCGGTCTGAACCCTTCGTTTAGTTCGGTCGGTGTGCTGATGCCGGGTAGAAAGCCGTCCGCAAAAGGCAAGAAGCGTTCAGCGAAAGCACATCCAAGCATCAAGGCGAAGGAAAAAAGCGCGTGAGCGTACAATCAACGAAAACGCGACGAGTCAATTATTCATTAAAGGCGTTCAGCACTTCTTCCGCGTGATCTTCAGGTTTAACTTTGCTGAAGATCTTTTTGATTTTCCCTTTTTCGTCAATCAAAAAAGTCATGCGGTGATTGCCCATGTACGTCCGCCCCATGAATTTTTTCTCGCCATAAGTACCGTAGCTTTCGGAAATCGCCCGACCGGTGTCCGCCAGCAGTCGAAATGACAAACCATATTTCCGGGCAAATTTCTGATGAGAAGCTTCGCTGTCGAGTGAAACTCCCAGCACTTCGATCCCGCGCTTTTTGAACTGGGCGAACGAATCGCGGAAGGAACAGGCTTCTTTGGTGCATCCGGGCGTGTCGTCTTTCGGGTAAAAATAAAGCACGACCTTCTTGCCGCGCAGATCTTTCAGCCGCACGGTTTTTCCTTCGGCGTCAGGCACCGCGAAATCCGGGGCTTTATCGCCTTCTTTGAGTTTAGTGGCCACTTTTTTTGAATCCGATCTCTCGTGAATGAGCTAGCAATAGAATTCTAACGACCTTAACTTCAACCCTGCAACGACAGACTATGACTAAAAGAAAACAATCAGGATCGACGTCGCCCCGATCAACGACGAATAAAGAGGCGCCAGGCTACTGGATGGTTAAGCAGGAGCCGGAAACCTATTCCTGGGACGATCTCGTCCGCGACGGGCTGACAGAGTGGACGGGAGTCAGAAACTTTCAGGCCCGAAACAACCTACGGCAAATGAAAGTCGGCGATCGAGTGTTGTTTTACCACTCAGGCAAAGAAAAGAGCGTCGTCGGAATCGCCGAGGTTGTTCGGCCAGCCTATCCTGATCCCACGTCCGACGATGCGCAATGGATCGCCGCGGACATAAAATCAGTGAAACCTTTGAATCAGCCGGTTCCGCTGGCCTCGATTCGTGCCCATCCCAAGCTCGACAACATGCTGCTGGTTCGTCAATCGCGTTTATCGGTAATGCCGGTAACAAAAGAAGAGTTTGAGACGATTGTGGCGATGGGCGCCGGGCAGAGGAAGAAGTAAGTTTTTGGGTCACCCGCGTCAGGCACGGCGAATGAACTTCGCGGCAATCCAACCGAGCGGAATGAGCACTGCGAGGTGAATCCAGTCGTAACCACCGGTGGTGTTTGCGCCGAAGTGATTGCTGATCATCAGGAACACTACCGGTACAGCCATGAACGTATTCTGCTTGGAACGAAGTTTGGCCTGGACAGCAAGCGCTTCGTCCGGTTTGCGGCCTGCTTTAATGGCCTCGATCATTTTTCGCTGCGCCGGCAGGATGCGCATCCACACGTTCGCGGCCATAATCGTGCCGAACATTGCGCCAACGTGGATGTAGGCGGCGCGTCCGCTCAGCACGCGCGTTAGTCCATAGGTCATGCCCACAACGAAGAGGTAAGCAACTAACGAAAACAGCTTTTCGCTTCGCCCCAGCGGCGAAATCATCAAAAGGTCATAAATCAGCCATCCGAAGACCAACACTCCGAGGCCGAGTGCGATAGCCGTGCCTACGCTGATATCCGCCACGTCCCTATCTATCAAAGCGCCGCCGCCGAGATAGTAAACCACGATGAGCAGCGCCAAGCCGCTCAACCACGTCGTCGCAGCTTCCCAGCGAAACCAATGCAGCTTGCGCGAAAGCTCGTCCGGCACCTTTCGCTTCTCGACCATGTAGAAGCCGCCGCTGTGAACCATCCAAATCTGGGCTGCCGCGTCGGTTGCGCGCATGGCTTTCTCTTCTTCACTGAGGCGCGCGTCAAGCCAGGTGAAGTAATAAGTCGTCCCAACCCACAAGATGCCCGCAAAAACGTGTACCCAGCGCGCGACCAGGTTGAGCCATTCGCTGACTGTCGGATTGATGTTCATTGGTTAGCATTTCGGGGCGTTGCGGCTTTGCCGCCCGATGTGCGGAAGGCTTCTCTTTTTTTCCGGCCAGCGTCTTATGACTTCACCCGAGGCTATGCCTCGCGTCGATCGCCTTAGCTTCCGCGATAGGTCGAATAGCCGAAAGGACTCAACAGCAACGGCACGTGATAGTGCTGCGCCGGATCGCGAATCGTGAAGACGACGCTCGCCTGCGGGTAGAAACCTTCGACGTTGTGCGCCGCAAAGTATCTGCCGGTGTCGAACACCAGGCGATAGACGCCGGTGGAAAGCGTCAAGTCCCCAGGCATAAGATTAGAAACTCGTCCATCTGCATCGGTCGTGCTTTTCCCCACCAGTTTCCAGCCGCCTGCTGCTTCGACTTCAAGTGTGACCGGCACGCCGCTGGCCGGGCGCCCGCGGGATGTATCGAGAACGTGTGTGGTAATCCCACTCACTGGCTAAGAAGCTTCTCCAATCTCAAACGCGTGATCTTTCTCTGTTCTTCCGCAGCAACGCGCAATTCTGTTTCAGAATCATTCTGCAACCGTTCTCGCAGAATCGCCAGCATCTCTTCCGAAGATTTGCCCGTCGCGCAAACAATGAAGATGAAACCAAAACGGCGCTCGTATTCACGATTTCCTTCGGCCAACGCGGCCGTCGTTCCTGCTGCCGCTCCCTGAGTTCCTGATTGCTCCTGTGCCGACCAGGTTCGGGCTTGCTCGGATTGGGCGACTGCGGCCTGCTTTTCACCGATTTTCGGATGAGCACGAAAGGATTCCAGCCAATCTTGCTCGCTCAAAGACCACCAGACACTGTCGGCTTTCTCCAAAAGATTATCGCCATTTGAAAACGGACGCGCCTCCGTCAGCGCCCATGCCCAGCGGGTCGAGCCACAGCATTTAAGCAACTCCGCCTCAGCGCGATCGGCTGGAAGCTCATTCAGCCGCTCAATCATTCAATGTTCCGTAAACACGCAAACGGCTCACTCCGCCGTCAGGAAAGATATTGAATCGCACGTGCGAGGCCGGGCCGATGTCCATAACTTCGTCAAACATGTGACGCGTGTGCGCTTGCAGCTTCGTTCGCGGCAGCACTGGCTTCCAAACAAACGCCGGATCCTCCAAAGCTTCCAGCGGTGCGCCCGCGGTGTTGCACGCTTCCAACGAACAGCTCTCGGGAAAATTTCCTTTGAAGTAAGACGTGTCAACTTCCAGCCGACGGATTCGGCCTGGCGCGCCGAGCTTGATAATCGTCCAATCGTGTCCCGGTCCGCGACGCCGTTTGGTTTCCCAGCCGTCGCTCATGTTGGCCGCGCGGCCGGGCATGATTAGGTTATGACGATGACCGAAGAACATGTCGCTGCATGACAACACCAAGCCGCCGTTCTCGACCGCCGCCAGATCGATCTCGCCGCCGAGTTTTTTCAGGCGATTCCAGTCAGGGACGATTTCGCCATAGACATGCAAGCGGGCCACACCGCCATCTGGGTAGATCTTGAAGCGAAGATGGGTCCAGCGCTGATCGCTGGTGATAGCGAACGAATTGAGCGCATCGCCGTTGAGATTCGACTTCGGCAGAATCTCTGCCCACTGAATCGATTCACTAGTTAACTGGTCGAGGGGCGGCAGACCGTCAGTTGCGCAAGCTTCAAGAGAGCATTGTTCAGGATAATTACCTTTGAAGTGACTTGTGTCCACGACAATGCCGCGAATCACTGCAGGCGCTCCGAGACGGACTATGCACCAATCGAATCCCGGTGTTCGTCGTCGTCGCGTTTCCCATCCATCCATCCACTTTCCCAGATCGGTGTACTTGCCTTCAATAAAAATCGGCGCGGAGGGCTTCGACAGGTTTTCTTTGGGAGCAAAGAACTCGTCATTGGCGACGAGCACCGCGCCGCCGAGACGTTCGGAAGCAAGATCGATTAGCTCAGTGAAATCCATTTACTTGAAGTTAGATCGGAGCAGCGCCTCTCCCAAGTGCTCGGTCGCGGGCGCGCCGCCATCATAAACGATCTGTCCGCGAAGAAAAGTCTTTTCTACCACGCCGCTCAAGACTTCACCCGTATAGGGTGTCAACTTGTGACGATGATGGATCATCTCCCGTTCGACGCGAAACTGGTGATCAGGATTCCAGATTACGATGTCGGCGTCGCAGCCAACTGCGAACTTCCCTTTGCGTTTATCGAGGCCTACTTGTCGTGCGGGCGCGCGGCACAGCCACTCTGTAAGTTCATCAAGTTCGCAGCCTCGACTGCGAGCCTCTGTCCACATTACCGGCAGACGAAGTTGCAGAGAAGAAATCCCGCCCCAGGCTTTCATGAAATCGCCTTGCTCGCGCAACTTCATCGCGGGTGGACATGGCGAGTGATCGGAAATAACCATATCGATCGTGCCGTCACGGAGCGCGCCCCAGAGCTGCTCGCGGTTTTCACGCTCGCGAATCGGCGGACAGCATTTGTATTCAGTTGCTCCGTCGGCAATATCTTCGGCGGCGAAATGAAGATAATGCGGACAAGTTTCTGCCGTTACTTGCAGGCCTGACGCTTTCGCTGCTCGCAAGATCTCGATCGCATCAGATGAAGAGTGATGCACGATGTGAATGCGGCAGCCAGTCTCGCGGCTGAGGCGAATCATCAACTGGACGGCCCGGTTTTCCGCCTCTCGCGGGCGCGAGCGCAAAAAAGTTTCGTAAGAACGATTATCAAAAACGTTGTCCTTCGATTGATCGCAACCCGCGTTTTCGATGGGGTCTGGCAACTCAGCGTGAACGATGAGCGTCGCGCCCAGTCGCGCGAGGATGGGCATTGCCTCGCATAGATCGCTTTCGGCGACGTTGGGAAATTCATCGACGCCCGAGTGAACCAGAAAGCATTTGAATCCGACAACACCCGCGTTCCACAGCTTTGCCAGCTCACTCGTGTTGCGCGGCACAACGCCGCCCCAGAATGCGACGTCAACATGAAGCTTGCCACGCGCAGCGTCTAACTTTGCTTTGAAGCCATCGAGAGTAGTCGTCGCCGGAATGCAGTTGAGCGGCATGTCAACAATGGTCGTCACGCCGCCGGCGGCCGCCGCGCGTGTCGCCGTCTCGAAGCCTTCCCAATCCGTTCGGCCCGGCTCGTTTATATGGACGTGAGTGTCAACCAGGCCGGGCATCACGATCGAGTCGTCGCCTGCCTCAACCAATTCGCAGTCAGAAGGGATTTCTTCGAAAGGCTTGACGGCTTCGATGCGGCCATCGCTAATGTGTACCGAAGCGGGGCCAACTCCATTTTCGGTAACAACCCGCGGGCCACGGATTACAAGGTCGGATTGGGCCATGACTTTACGCGGCCCAGCTCCCCGGCGGCGGAGGTGGTGCCGGTTCTAAGGTCTGCGGAATATCGGGAAATATTTGTCGGTATGCGGCGGCGTAAGAGGCAAAGGCAATGGGTAAAACAAAAATTATTCCAACGTAGCACGCGATCACACCGAGGATAGCGAGGCCGGCGTTTAGCAAGACCAAACCCAGGAGGCCGCCAAAGTTTTTCATGGCGGCCCTGGCGCTCGTCTTGATGGCGTCCCAACCAGAAAGTTTGCGATCGACGATCAGTGGATAGGCGAGGAGAAAGAGCACGTTAAGCACCAGGGCGACGGCCACTGCGAATATAATGAACAATACCAGCACAACGAAGAATATCGCCGGCGGGCTCTGACTTTGCGCGTAAGGATCGTGGCCAGGTAAGGTGGAAAGTGCGAACACGAGAAAAATCACGTAGGCGGGCAAAATCAAAACTAGCGCCGGAACCACCTGGATGGCCGCGGCGATCAGGCCCGGAACGAAATAATCGAAGCCCTTGAACAGCAATTCGAACTGCGGTTGCTCCCCACGCATCTTTGCCAGGAGACAAAGGTAAAGACCGCACATCATCGGCCCGATCAGGATGACTGGGACCGCGCCACCGATCAGCATGGCCACAAGCGTGATACCCAGAAACAACCAGTAACGGTCTTTGATTGTGGCCCATCCGGTCTTCAGACATTCCACCGGCGCAACCGTGCCGCTGGAAAATTCAGGGTAAGGGGAAGCCATTGCCGCTGTCCTCCGTTATACGGTCAGATGGCCGACATTTATCATGGGTCAGCCCACCGCGCAATAGCAACGGGGTAATGACGGCTTTACTGATTCGGATTGCCGGACGTGGCGGTGGGCCGCGCCTCTCTCAGCCATCCGGGATTGGTGATCAGCAATTTCAATTGCCTGTTAATGGATTCAGTGTACATCAGCGCGCCTTTCCTATTGGGATGTCCGAGCGCTGCCACCCGACAAAGCGTAAGCAAACTCTCTCTAGTTTTCTTTTGGTCGGTACTTTCTTCAGCCGGGCGCTTGTAGACTTGCCTGCAACTGGCGCTGCGTTGGCGCTCGCGCTCATCATTCGTTCTCAGGGTCACTCTGCCAAGTGTAAAGACAGCCAAGAGCCTTCTAAGCGCTGAAGCATCAAAGCCCCAAAGGCGCGACTGGCGAGCTTCAAACGAGTGTTCCGGCAGCAAACTGACTGCGGCAAATAAGACTCGCTGGTGCGAGCCTCTGGCCGTGAGCTGAGCGTCGACGCTGGCGGCTGCAGCAGCCAACTTATCGCTTGAGACTTGATACCATTCCTGGGAGATGGCAATGAGTCTCGCGAGTAACTGCTTATCGTTCATCCTCCGATCTCCGGCGGCCGGCGTATAAAATCTCTTGGCCAGCGCCCTGGTGAAGAGGTCATTCGGAGTCCGGTCTGAGATGATCGGATAGTAGCCGGTAACAACAACGTGAGCATTCGGAAAGGACGAAGTGATCTTGCTAAGCAAAGCTTCCACAGGCGAGCCACATTTCGCTTGCGCCAACTCTCGCACCCCGTCCTGCGTGCTAGCGGCGTTCAAAAGTCGTCGCGCGCCGATATCGTTTATGCAGCCATCCACCAATACCAAATCGACCTGAGACGGCTCGGCGTACGATTTAACGGCGTCATCTACCTGTTCGTTCACAGTTGGCACGGCGCGACTCACTTCGCCGTCGAGTCGAGTTCCAAGATTCGCGCGCGGATCTGAGGCTGAGCCGATCATGGCTCCGGAATGCGCCTGGATCTGCTGGCGCACCTCTCGGCCGGTCATTTCCTGCAGCCACGTCTTTATCTGATACCAGGACTTGTGCTCTTCCTTCAGGCCCTGTCCCCACAAAATGGAGTCGCCAACCACCAGCAGATTGAACTCGCGCGCCGTGGGTTTTTCATTCGAAACAGGCTGGACAGTTTGTCCGCTAAGGAATGAAGAAACGAAGACGATCGTCGCTGCAGCAACGATCGAGTGCTTCGCTAAGTATCCGAAGGGTTTCATGCAGCGAACTGAATCCGCATTCTAACTCAGGTCGGTTTCATGGGCCACACTATCGCGCGATTTGGAGCTTGAAGGTCAGAGATGTTGCCGCAGTTGAAGGACAAAATCCTGAAGCAAGTTGAGGGCAACTTTCAAACGGTAATTCCTGCTTGAGCGCAAATCGTCGATCGGAGAAATCTCAGCCGTGAGCGCTTCGGTAGATGCCGCCATTGTCTCGCTGTTGATTGGTTTGTTTCTAAGCGCACTTTCGGTCTTCACGCAGCGAATCGGAATTGGCGCCACGCTGCCTAACGCTATGCGAACCTCGGCGATTTGATTGGCCTCTGCGCACCCCACAGCGGCAAAGCAAACTTTCGAGATCGCCTGCGCCTTGCGCGTGCCGACCTTTCGATAATAGTGCGTCAATTGTTTCGTAGAGCGGTGCAGGCGTAGGGCGCGCAGCAGTTCATCCGGATGCATGTTCATTTGCTTGTAGCCGGTGTGAAATGAGTGATACGGGATTGTTCGCGAGCCGTTCCTGGATACCAATTCGAGTTCCGCATCGTAGGCCAGCAACGCTGGCGGCGAATCAGCTGCGGGAGAAGCATTTACAATATTGCCTCCGAGCGTGCCGCGATTCTGGATTGCAATCCCGCCCGTTTCTTTCGCCGCCTGACAAAGCATCGGAAACTCCTCGCGCACCACATCATGGTCTTGCACTTCAGTGTAAGTTGTCAGTGCGCCAAGAGTAACGTGCGAATCTGTTACTTCGATCCCGCGCAGCTCTTTCAGATTCCAGATGTTGACATAGTTTTTGTGCGGTAGCTTGCCTGCTTCGAGCAACACCATCAGATCAGTACCACCGGCGAAAGGTTTCCACCCCCCTGCTTCTCGCGCCAGCACGTCGAGGGCTTCGCTCAGACTTGCGGGCGAAATCAATTGGTAGGATGGGACGTAAGCTCTCATTACAAGTCCCTAGTTGGCATTAGCTCAATGAAGAGCTGACTACTCAACGAGCCGCGCAGCGGCGGCTAATTGACGCTTTCAACCTACTTGAGTCCATGCTTTTCTGTAGGATTATTTCTGACAAGCCCGCACCACCGACTCAAAAATCTTCATATAGCCGGTACAACGACAGAGATTTCCCGCCAGACCATCGCGAATATCGGCTTCACTTGGATTGGGAACTTTCTCCAGCAGACCCACTGCCGCCATGACCATTCCGGGTGTACAGATGCCACACTGCGCGCCGCCGCAATCAATGAACGCCTGCTGCATCGCGTCAAGTTGACCGTCACTGGCGATCCCTTCGATTGTTTGAATCGAAGCGCCTTCGATTTGCGCCACCGGCACCAGACAACTATTAACGATCTCGCCGTTGATGAACACTGTGCAGGCGCCGCACTCGCCTTCACCACAACCTTCTTTCGTGCCGGTCAGATGCAATTGCTCGCGCAGCACGTCGAGCAGACGCTCCATGGGAAAAGCCAAAAGCACTTTCTGCTTTTCATTGACCGTGCAATTGATTTCAATCTTGCCTGATACCAAGTTTTCCTCTGATGCGTTCTCTGCGAAACCCTCCACGCCGCCTGTGTTAAGATCTTCGCTCCCTAAGCGACCGATCTTTCCATCATCGCCTCCGGCATCAGGGGAATGTGATCGAAACCCACGCCCACCGCATTCTCAATCGCATTCAGAATCGCCGGTGCGGGTCCATCCATCGGTAGTTCACCAATGCCTTTTGCGCCTGCCGGACCATAAGCGTAAGGGTTCTCTTCGAAGTAAACGCGAATCGGCGGAATGTCCGCCGCGGTCGGCATGATGTAGTTCGTCATTTGACTGTTCAGCATCCGGCCGTTTTCCCAGACGACGTTCTCGTAAAGGGTGAATCCGATGGCTTGCGCGACTCCGCCTTCGATTTGACCGGCGGCGAGCACCGGATTGATCACCCGTCCGACTTCCTGCACGGCAACAAAGTCATCCACGTGCGCTTCATACGTCAGCATGTCCACCGAAACTTCGGCGACATAAACAGCCCAGGCGAACGCGCCGTAGGCGTCGCCCTGGTACTTTTCGTCGTCCCAATGAATATTCGGCGGCGGGTCATATTTGCTGAATGACTTTAGCTGGCCAAACTTCTCTATATATTCACTGCAGGCTCTTTGAAAGTCAGTTTGCGTAAATTGCTCCGGCAAGAGCCCGCTACTTACGAGCGGCTGTTTCAAACCCAGGACCGCCGACTCAACCAGCTTGCCGACGATCATGCACGTGCGCGACGCAACCGTGGGCCCGCTGTTCGGAACATTTGAAGTGTCGGGCTGCGTTATTTCGACGAGATCGTAATCAAGACCGAGCGCTTCGGCCGCGATCTGCGCAAAGATCGTATTCGTGCCCTGACCAATCTCTGTGCTGGCAGCAAGAACTTTGACTTGTCCTTCTCGCGTTGCTTCTGCCCCGACCACCGATTGCAAAAACACTTCGCCTGAACCAGTGAATCCCGCTCCGTGCATGAACGATGCGAAGCCAATGCCTTTCTTGATTCGCGACCCTGCTTGATTAACGCCCTCCCGCGCCGCCCTACACCAGCCGGGCTGCCCGGCTGGGGACCCCGGTGTCGGGCTACTGTCCCGATCAGCGTTCTCGCGCGCGAAGCGTTCGCGCTTGGCGCGATAGTCGCTCACCTCGAACGCACGATTGAGCAGTCCATTCATGTCAATTTTCTCGCGGATCACTTGACTGGTCGCGGTAGTCTGGCCCTCATGAATAAAGTTGCGGCGCCGAAATTCTTCCGGAGTCAGCCCAATAGCCTTCGCAACTTTGTTCATGTGCCGCTCCAACGCGAAGATGCTCTGTGGAGCCCCAAATCCTCTAAAGGCGCCGTGCGGCGGCAGATTCGTCGCAACTGCGCGGCTATGAATGCGAACGTTGGGACAGAAGTAGGGACCGGCGGCGTGAATTGTCCCGCGCGACAGCACGACGGGCGACAGCGTGCAGTACGCGCCGCCGTCAATCACGAAATTGATTTCCATCGCCAAAAGCTTTCCATCTTTGGTGACTGCTGTCTTGTGTCGCGTGCGTGAAGGATGGCGTTTGGTCGTGGCGACCATGTCTTCGGCGCGGTCATAGATCATCTTGACAGGCTTGCCGGATTTCCACGCCAGGAGCGCCGCATGACCGGCAATCATTGATGGATATTCTTCCTTGCCGCCAAAGCCGCCCCCAGTCTCGGTTTGAATCACACGAATCTTTTCTTCCGGCAAACCGAATAACCAAATCAGCGCCTTGTGCACGTAGTAAGGGCACTGCATCGAGCCCCAAACGCTTACGCCGTCTTCAGCGTTCGCGACCGCAATCGCGCCATTGCTCTCGATGTAGAGCTGCTCCTGCGCTCCTGTCCGATACTCGCCTTCGACGACGAAGTCGGCCTTCGACCACGCATCATCGACGTTGCCCTTGTCGACGAGAAACTTTTTGAAGACATTGTCGTCCCCCCAGATAATTTCCCTATTGTCGAGCGATTCTTCGAGCGATAAGATCCCGGGCAACTCTTCATATTCGATTCGCACGTGACGACGTGCTTCCTCGAGAAGATACTTGTCGTGATGGGCAAGCAGGACGATTGGCTCTTCAGGATGATTCACGACTTCATCGGCGAGATAAGGTTGGTCGTTGAGGATTAACGCGACGTAGTTTTCACCCGGAATGTCTTTGGCTGTGACGATCGTGAATTCGTTCCAGGGAATGTCGCCTTCGAAGGAAATATTTTTGATGCGGCCGCGTGGAATTGAGCTGCGCACGGTCACCCCGTGCAGCATTCCAGGGAAATTCAAATCGTCAACGTACAGCGCCTGCCCGGTGACTTTCCTGCGTCCTTCTTTGCGGGGAACTGGTTTGCCGACAATGCTCATCAGGGGAATCGTGATTCTCGCTAGATGCGAGGTGAATTGTACAAGCCTGACTCTGACCCGCTCGCTACCGCGAGCGGTTCTGTAACTAAATCTCCACGGCCACGCGAGTGGGCGCGCCTGCTTGATCGCGCGAATGCATCGTCTCGGCCTCGCTGGTGATGCGCGTTGGGTAGCGTTCGTTCCAGCACGCGACGCATGCTTCGTCCGGATTGAGGCCCGTGGCTTCTAACATTCCCTCGAGCGAAAGGTATCCGAGCGAATCCGCTTGGATGAAGTCGCGAATCCCTTCGACTGACAAGTTCGCGGCGATCAGTTCTGATTTGTTTGGCGTGTCCACGCCGTAGTAGCACGGACTAATCGTGGGCGGGCAGGAGATGCGCACGTGAATTTCCTTCGCGCCGGCTTCGCGTACCATCCGCACAATTTTCTTGGAAGTGGTCCCTCGAACGATTGAGTCGTCAATCAAGACAATGCGTTTGTCTTCGATCAAGTGGCGCACCGGATTCAGTTTGATGCGCACACCGAAACTGCGAATTGATTGCTTTGGCTCGATGAACGTACGGCCGATGTAGTGATTGCGCACCAGTCCGAAGCGAAACGGCAACTCGCTCTCTGCCGAATAACCTATGGCCGCCGGCACGCCTGAATCGGGAACAGGCACGACGATATCGGCATCGGCGGGGTGTTCAATCGCCAACCGCCGGCCCATCTTATGTCGTGATCGGTTCACCGACTGGCCGAAAATGATCGAATCGGGACGCGAAAAATAGACGTGCTCGAAAATGCACATCGAATGCTTTTGTGCTGATAGCGGACGCGACGAACGCAAGCCTTCCTCGTTGATGACCACCATCTCGCCGGGCTCAATGTCACGCACATACTTGGCGTCGATTAGATCAAAGGCACATGTTTCTGACGCGATGACCCAGGTGTCGTCGAGTCGGCCCAGCGCCAACGGACGAAACCCGCGCGGGTCACGAATCGCAATCAACTCAGAAGGCGTCAGAAAGAGCATCGAGAAAGCGCCTTCCGTGTCGCGCAAGACTTCGGGAATTGCCTCGGCGACGCTGGCGGCGCGCGAACGCGCGACGCCATGCAAAACGACTTCAGTATCGGAAGTCGATGAGAAGATTGCGCCTTCCCTCTCGAGTTTCTTTCGCTCTTCGCGCGCGAACGGCAGATTGCCGTTGTGGCAGACGGCGATCTGGCCATGCTGGCAGGTGACCAGAAACGGCTGGCACTCGCGAATCGAAACTTCACCTGCGGTTGAGTAACGCACGTGACCGATCGCGCTTTGCCCGGCCAGACGATCGAGTCGCGCTTGATCGAAACTTTCCGAGACGTGGCCCATCGCGAGCTCGGAAACCAATTGCTCACCGTTTGAAGCGACAATGCCGCACGATTCCTGCCCGCGATGCTGCAAAGCATAAAGACCGAGATAAGTCAGGCGCGCCGCGTCCGGGTGTCCGAAAATGCCAAACACGCCGCACTCTTCGCGTAATTTGTCTTCCAACGGATTGATCACAGCTTTGAGATTATCGCGCATTTGCGTCGCTTTCAACCGTGGCCGTAGCCGAAGCTTGTCCTTAGTTCGACGATGAGGGAGGGTTTCATGTCGCGCCTGGCACTCTGAAGCAGAATTGAGCGAGACAAAGACTGCGAATTCGAGTTATAACTATGCGCGCGATATCCTTGTTGGCAGAGTAAGCAACGCCGATTGGCCGGGCAGCATACTAAAGAGTCGGAACTCAATCCCAATAACCTGGAGGCTGAATCATATGAAACCACGACTAAAGTTCTGGCTGGCGTTGTCGGCTGTGGTCGCGTTGTTATCCGTCCTTGGTATCACGCATGCGGCAAGGATAGAAGCTCAGGCAAACTTCGCATCGTCGACAGCCGTCGATGCCAAGGCAATCTTTGACGACAAGTGCGCCAAGTGCCACGGCAAGGATGGCCGCGCGAAAACCTTTCGGGGCAAGCTCATCCATGCCCGCGATTTGACCGATGCCGGATGGCAAAGCAGTGTCACCGACGAACGACTGTTCAATTCCATCAGCAACGGCCGGAACAAAATGCCGGACTTCAAGAAGAAACTTTCGGAAGAGCAAATAGACGCGCTGGTTGCCTATGTCAGACGCTTCAAGCAGTAATGAGAACTCAGAGAGCAAAGTGCAAAACGACAGTTTGGCCGTTCGGATCGTAGAGGTTATTCTTGCTCTCGCGCTGGTCGGTGCTCTCTTCGTCGCCGGCTGGCGTATTTATCGACGCTTGCCTGCCGACGGTCCCGATACTTCTCAGCGCGGCGCCACAAGCCAGGGCGCGCAAACTGAGCTGACGATAGTCTTTCGCAATAACTTGACCGCCGCTGCGCCTAATTTTCCCGTTGAGCTCTATCCGTTCGACCTCGTGGCGCTGCAGCGCGAGTTCCAGGCAACTCCGCATCTCGCCAAACAGTTCGATGATTTTCTGGTCCGCCGGCTGCAAGGTGTTACACCGGTGCGCGCCTCAACCGACAGTAGAGGACGTGCTGTGGCTATGTTGAGTGAGGGCAACTGGTGGCTGCACGCGAGAGCTTCGCTTGACGGCGGCGAAACGGTCGAATGGCGTTTGCCCGTCAACGTTTCGGGCTCACAGCGAACCGTTGAACTGTCGAGGGAAAACGCATACGAACGCACGAAGAAGTTTTGATGGCAGTGGGTAGTGACTAGAGGCTAGAGACTGACCTCTGATCACTGACCTCTAGTTCTTATGAAAGCGCTGCGTTACGAAGACCAGAAACTTTCTGTTGCGGATGTTTCGCAACCTCAGGCTAATGGCGAAGCCTTAGTACGCGTGACGCTGTCTGGAATTTGCAATACCGATCTGGAAATCGCGCGCGGCTATGCCGGCTTTCAAGGAACGCTGGGGCATGAGTTTGTCGGCGTGGTCGAAGCATTACCAAAGTCGGTGTTCACGCGGGTTCTGCCCGGTCAGCGCGTTGTCGGTGAGATCAACGCTGGCTGTGGCAGTTGCGATCTTTGTCGTGCAGGCGATCCGCGTCATTGTCCGCGGCGAACGGTGCTCGGCATTGTCGCTCGCGATGGCGCCCATGCCGAGTTTCTGAAACTGCCGGTAGCGAACTTGCTGCCAGTGCCCGATGAGATTTCTGACGAATGCGCAGTCTTTACCGAACCGCTGGCGGCCGCCTATGGCATTCTTGAGCGCACAGCGATCACCGAAGACACACGCGTGGCCGTGATCGGTGACGGAAAACTCGGACTGCTGTGCGCGCAAGTCTTGGCGACCACCGGCGCGCCAGTAGTGCTAGTCGGTAAACATCCCCCCAAGCTGCAAATCGCCGAACGTCGCGGTATCGAAGCGATCACCATCGATAAGGCTCACTCACGCGCGCGCGAGTTTGACGTCGTAGTCGAAGCTTCCGGATCGCTGACAG
>Ga0070706_100001794_pt1 | contig 22223 bp, 24 predicted proteins | sample KBSK5501metaG_FD_65476 | JGI IMG/M metagenome (GOLD analysis project Ga0070706, IMG submission 65476) | Corn, switchgrass and miscanthus rhizosphere microbial communities from Kellogg Biological Station, Michigan, USA - KBS K5-50-1 metaG | ecosystem: Host-associated > Plants > Roots >... | reverse complement strand
ACTCCCGACGGGGTCATCGCCCATAGCTGCCGTCATTGCGAGGATAATTGCTTCAGTGACTCGTCTACGTCGTAGTTCTTCTAACTTCGCGATGGAAAGATCGAATTCCGCCGGCGATTCTTCAATTCTCTTGATGATGGTTCCTTCAGAAAAGCCAGCTTCAACGAGCTTTATCACTGAGTCGTTAGTTAAAGTCGGAGTCTTTTCAATCTTCATCGGCGCTCCACCGGCTTCCGCAGGTGGACGTAAAATTCGAACCGTCGCGCTTCCCGTCGTCGCAGTCTCTCCGTTATGCTCCCCATTCATTCCCCGTCCGCTGCTCTGACTCCGCGATCCTGAGCTGCTGCCGAAAATGTCAGACCCTCCAGGCTGACCCTTCAAGTTACCATCTGCTGCACTGCTGCTCCCTCGGAATCCAGAGTTGTCCATCCACTCATCATCGGCTAAAACAAACGAATCGCTCTGCGACAGCATGGCGAGAATGATTTTCTCGCTGACTCCGCTTCGCTTTAACTCAATTAACTTGTCCGGATTCAGGTTGAACCGATTGGGACGGTTGTGGATGATCGCAACGACAGTCTTCTCTTTGAAACCTGCACGAACAAGTTTGATTATCGCTCCGTTTGTGAGTGGAGTTTCAGCTTGCTGAGCGTGAGCGGGCAAGGCTGCCGCGCAACATACGAGTGACACTATCGCAAGTCTTATGAGGATACGCTTCATTGATACCCGGTTCGCCCGCATTCGACCCAACAAGATCACAGTCCGGCTCCGACGATGGTCACGTCACCCTTCGGGGCGTTGCTGGCTTTGCCTTGCGATAACGATAGCTGATTCGTTTCACGTAATCTCTGGTCTCCCTGTACGGTGGCACCTTGCGACCAAACTTCATGACCGCGCCTTCGCCGGCGTTGTAGCTCGCGAGCACAAGATCAATCCGGCCGTTAAACTGTCCCATCAGCTGCTTCAAATAACGCGTACCACCGGCGATGTTTTGCGCAGGATCGGAAGGCCGTCTGATGCCAAACCGCGCTGCCGTTCCGGGCATTAGCTGCATTAATCCGCGAGCCCCTTTTGGCGAAAGAGCGCGCGCGTTGAAATGCGACTCTTGCTCCATCACACAAAAGATAAGATACGGATCGACGCCATACTTCGCGCCGTTCTGCTTTATCAATCCGTCAATCCTCGAGTTGCCCGTCGTCCAGCCGCGAACTCTTTTGGAAGGGTCGGCATCAGCTAGTTCCTCGCGTTCGATATGGTCTATGCGCGCGCGTTCAATGAAAACTGAAAGCGAGCCGCGCCGGTACCAGGCCCCCGCTGCCGATTCCGTTACGTAGTCAGCCTCGAAACGGGCGCCGCCGACCAGATAGATCCAGACGGGTTGATCACTAGCAGATGCCGAACTCTGCGAACCGTCGTCGCTCTCATTGTCTTCGGTCACTCCAACTTTCGCTGCCGCAGAATCCGTTTTAGGCTTGGCAGTTGAACCGCGCTCAATCCGCTTTACGCGATCTTTCGCGATCAGGTGACTCATTCCACCGAGCCGGTACCAAATTCCCTGCGCGCTCTCCCACGCTTCATCGACCCCGATGCTGCTGCCGTCAACAAGCCTCAAGCGAGTCTCCGACGAGTTCTCACTTGCGGGTGCTGAACTTAGATCCTGGCTTTTTTGGCCACGAGCTCCGACAGCCACCAAAGAAAGCAGCGCGGCCACGCACAGAGTTTGGATTACCTTCGCGAGGTTTCTCATTTGCTTACAACTCAAGTGGATCAGCCAACTTGTTATCAATCACTGCTTCATCAGCAGCGCCCGGCGCAAACCTGTGGGAGCCGTCAAAGCTGTGCGCTGTGCCGAAGTAGTTGCGCCACGCTACGTCCAAAATCTGCGGCGTCAGTTCGGGAGAGTTACCCTCAAACATGCAGATATCCGTCGCGCGGTCGAGCAGATCGCGCGGCTCGCAACCCTTCATTTGCCGATGCTCAATTCTGTACTTGTTCAGCACATGGTCCAACACCGACTGTTGATAACGGATGCCGCGCGTATGAGCCTGGCGCTTGAAGATCTCGGAATATGCCCCGGGTGTGGGAGGTTCCACACGGGCTCGATAACCCATCCTCCGCAGAAACGCCTGATCGGCGAGATCCTCTTCTTCAAGATTGGTTGAGAAGACTACGAGTTGCTCAAAGGGCACTTCGATCTTCTTACCAGTATGTAAGGCGAGGTAGTCGACGCGTCTTTCGAGCGGCACTATCCACCGGTTAAGCAAGTCCTGAGGTGCGACGCGCTGACGACCGAAGTCGTCTATTACTAGCGTGCCGCCGTTCGATTTCATCTGGAACGGCGCTTCATAAAACTTTGCCGCCTCGCTCCAGGTTAGGTCGGCGTTTTCGAGCGTGAGTTCGCCACCAACGACGACGAGCGGTCGTTTTATCAATACCCAGCGCCGGTCGTATTCAAAAGGAGTGTCATCAGCCGAGGCGATCCGGTGGCAGTGGGAATCAAACACTCGAATAATCTGGCCGTCGATCTCCACTGCGTAAGGAATCCAAATTGCGCCAGGCAAAGCGTTATTAATGCGCTCAGCAACGGCGGTTTTTCCGGTGCCAGGAAGACCTGTCAAAAATAGCGAGCGCCGGGAATTGATGACACAACCGAGAGTCTGTAAGAGCGTATCCGGAAGGATTAGATCATGAAACGCCGCGCGCACCGTTTCCAGCGAAGCGGGATGGGATGGTATGGACTGCAAACGCATCATGTGTGCATAGTCGTTGAGCGAAACAGGCGCGGCCCCGCTGTAACCACAAATGGACATCAAACGCAGCAGCCGATCCCAGCCGCGATCCAACATGCTATAACGCGTTGAACCAACTGCGGTCTGCAAACGAACCTCAATCAATTTCTCTCGATAGAGCTTCTCCAAAATCTCTTCGGTGAGCGCGCGCGGTAGATGCATTCGGTCCGCGACGCTGTTGGTGGTCGGTTCGGGAAGCATCGCGACATGCTTGAGCGCGAGATCGCATAGAAATGCCTCACCGATACCAAGGTCCGCCATCTCTTCAGCGACCGGCGGTCCCATTGATTCCAATTCAGCGCGAGAGAGTATTGTTGTTTGGGTCATGACTTGTGTAAGACAAACGGTCTTGTCTGTCCTCCCTTCCCTTCAAATCAAGCGAGGACAGGCAGGACTGCCTGACCTACTAGAACTACCTTGCCGCCACTGCTCCGGAAACGCCGATGAGCGGGTTGTCGGCCACTTGAGCCGGGTCGGTTCTACCGGTGCGTTTATAGAGTTCTCCAAGCCGTTTCAACGCCAGGGTTGAATTGGGTTCGATTTGGCGAGCAGCTTCGTAATACTTGATCGCGTCATCATCGCGACCAAATCTTTCAAGCATGCGGGCGGTGTTGAGGTTTCCGGTGTAAGGGCCGGCCGCGCGCGCGAAGTTTTTGTAGGCTTCATCAAATTTTCCGAGCCGGCACAATGCGAGACCCAGGTTGTTCAAAATGCGATCATCGGTGGGAGCTAGTTTTACGGCTCGCTTCAGACGGTCGACGGCAGCGCGATAGTTCCCGTTCTGGTAGAGAGAAAACCCGAGATTGTTGAGCGCCTGCGCGTCTTGCGGTTCAACCTTCACTGCTCGTTCAAACGACTCCTTAGCACGGTCAGCGAGTCCTTTTTTGTCATAGGCAACGCCAAGCAGATTGTGGGCTTCCGTCAGTTTGGGATCTAGCGAGGCAGCGGTCGACAGTTCGGTAATGGCCTCGTTGAATTGTCCGTTCAGTAAATACGAACGACCATTAGACAAATGCTCCTTCGCTGAATTGGCTGCCGCCAGTTTCGCAGGTTCCGGCGTGCGACTGTCGTCAACTCGTGAGACACCGACGCTTTCAAATTTTTCAGAATCCTTTTCAGACATGCGCTGGACTCTGTCCTTATGACTAAACAAACGTCCGAACGCCTTGAACGGAGCAGCAAAGATTCTGGCTACCTTGTTTCCACTTTTCTTTTCGGTCGCTGAATTGCCGGCTGTTGAGCCGGAGTCTTCAAGCACGTTAGCGTCGGGATCGCCGTCGCGCTCTGTGGTGGAAGCGCTCCACATGGCCGATGCAGCAACCGCGATGACGAATGCGATAAGGATGGCGAGTATTCTTCGCTTGCTCATGGTCAACTCCTTTACATTTTGCCTAGAGTGTCCATTAGTTGCAGGGCCGCAGGCCCCAGGATGGCAATGAACAACGTGGGAAACAGGAAACAGGCCAACGGAAAAAGTAACTTGACTGCGGCTTTTTGTGCGGCCTGTTCGGCGCGTTGCCGGCGCTTGGTACGTAGCGAATCGGAGAAAGCGCGAATGGCCTTAGCGATTGATGTACCGAACCGATCCGTTTGAATAAGCATCGCTACCAGGCTGCGTAAATCGTCAACACCTGTCCGGTCGGCCAGATTGCGCAGTGCTTCATCGCGTTCTCGGCCAACTCTTATTTCCAGATTTGCCAACTCAAATTCCTCGCTTATGTCCGGGTGCACGTCCTTCAATTCGCTGCTTACCTTCATCATCGCCGCGTTTAGGCCGAGACCCGCCTCGATGGAAATAACCATCAGGTCGAGGGCGTCGGCGAGACCCCAACGCACCAGTTGCTGTCGCGAACGGATCATCCGGCGCAATGCATACCGCGGCAGGAAAAAACCCATGACAAAGGCTGCCAGAATCCAAAGAATCGCTCCACTCAGCGGACGTCCAAGGACCGCACAGATCAGGGCTACTGTCGCGGGGAAACCAGCCATAGATCCTATCTGTATTGCGCGATAGACCAGGGGCGCTCCAGGCGACCTAAAGCCGGCCTGCATTAATTGTTTCTCTATGTTCTTCGCTTCTGCGGCAGAAGGTGGCAGGAACCGGCTGAGCGGCGAAGCCAGACGTTGAGCTAACTCCGCTCCCCGTCCTTCGTCACCGATCAAACTCGGGGCAGCGGCTGTAGTTTCACGCCCACCGAGCTGCTTGAGGCGTTCTGTGGCAGCACTGTGCGGCCGGTACATAAGCCAGTAGACACCCATCATTCCAAGCGAGATGCAGATGAAAGTTGAGATGGTAATTAGTAAGAGCATAGTGGTTGGATTAGTAGTTAGTGGTCAGTAGTCCGTTCATGTGGCTGGTGTTCAGGGGGATAGTGGTAGCGTCTTGCTGCGGGACTGTATCGGTCGGTTACTGCGACCGGACTACTGACCACTGACTACAACTCCTCTCAGATTTTTATTCTCAAAATCTTGCGCACGATCAACATGCCGGTAACTTGTAGGAACAAAGCCGTGGCAATCAGATAGTGGCCGCGATAATCCTTCCAAAGAATTGCCATGTAATCGGGGTTCATTCCAGTAATGACAAGCGTGACACCTATCGGCAGAGCGCATAACAACCAGGCGGACATGCGCGAACTGGTCGTCAGCGTTTTCAAATCACCCATGATGCGGAAACGTTCGCGGATCGTGTAAGCCACTTTTTCAAGAATCTCGGCCAGGTTGCCGCCGGTTTCGCGTTGAATCAAAACGGCTGTGATACACATGCGCAAATCCAAAAGCGGAATCCGGTCCACCAGATTCTCCAGCGCAAGCTTGAGTGATAACCCCAGATTTTGTTCTTCGTAAGTCTTGCGAAACTCGGTCGCGATTGGTTCCGGCATCTCCGTCGAGACCATATGCATTGCTTCGGCGAAACCGTGACCGGCACTCAGTCCCCGGCTCATTAAATCCAGGGCGTCCGGAAGGTGTTCAAGAAAGCTATCAAAACGCTTTTTGCGCATCCACCAAACGTGAATGAAGGGTATCGATGCGGCCGCAAAACCTGCGACAACGATCAGCAAGATAGAAATGCTGACTACAGAGGTAGCCAAGGCAGCCAGCAGTCCCGCCATTCCTGAGAACATGACCAAACGTGACGGCGTTATGTGAAGGTCGGCCTGGTCAAGTAATCGCTTCAAATGTAAAGCAGCCTGAACTCGAACGAGACTGCGATTCAGCCAGGGAATCTCGCTCATTAGTTCGTTGCGCGCCAGCACAACTTCTATATCTTCGGTGTGCGCTGAATGAAGCAGAGCCTCAGAAAGCCGTTGCCGCAGGCGCGCGCGCTTGGCATCAGTACTTTGCGTGGCCAGAAGATAAGCACCGAGCACGAGAAACAGTGCGAACAGGAATACTAGAAAGGAGATCAGCATCGTTTCACATCTCCTCAAAGAAAACGCGCGGCAATTGCAGCCCACAAGCCTTGAGGCGTTCCGCAAACCGAGGCCGGATGCCGGTTGGACGGAAACGTCCAACCACCTGGCCTTGCGAATCGACTCCCGTACGTTCGAACATGAAAATCTCCTGCATAGTAATCGTGTCACCTTCCATTCCAGTGATTTCAGAAATAGAGGTGAGCCGGCGAGTACCGTCTGAGAGACGCGCGACTTGGATCACCAGATCGAGCGCCGCTGCGATTTGCTGTCTCATTGCACGATCAGAGAGACGCATGCCGGTCATTTGAATCATGGTCTCCAGGCGTGCCAGCGCGTCGCGCGGTGTGTTGGCGTGTAAGGTTGTCAAACTCCCGTCGTGGCCGGTATTCATCGCTTGCAACATATCGATGGCTTCTCCGCCGCGTACCTCGCCGATGACAATGCGATCCGGCCGCATGCGCAGAGAGTTTCGTACCAGGTCCCGCTGGGTCACTTCACCTTTGCCCTCTATATTGGGCGGTCTGGTTTCAAGCCGAACCACGTGTGGCTGTTGCAACTGCAGTTCAGCCGAGTCTTCAATCGTAACTATGCGTTCATCCTCGGGAATGTAAGCGGAAAGGGCATTCAGCAAAGTTGTTTTGCCCGCTCCAGTTCCTCCTGAAATCAGCACATTGAGGCGAGCGTTGACGCACATTTGCAGCATATCTGCGATGTCGCGAGTAAGCGCTTTGTTCTCAATCAGCATATTCATGCGCAGAGGCTCCGCGCCGAAACGCCTTATGGAAAGAACTGGTCCATCAAGTGAAAGCGGAGGAATAATTGCGTTAACACGCGAGCCATCACGAAGGCGAGCATCTACCATCGGTGATGACTCATCGATACGCCGGCCGACCGACGAAACGATGCGCTCTATGACTCGCATCAGGTGTTCGTCGTCCTTGAATGCAACATCGGTAACTTCGAGTTTGCCGCGTCGCTCCACATAAATTTTGCCGTGCGAATTGACCAGGATGTCGCAGACGGTTGGGTCGGCCAGCAGCGGCTCCAATGGTCCCAACCCAAACAGTTCGTGTTGTACGTCGTTGACGAGACGATCCCGATCTGCAGTCGAGAGGGGCATTGCCTCCTGTGCCAGCACGTTTTCCGCTAGTCGCGAAACCTCGGCGTGGATCTGCTCCTGAGTGAGCGCCGCGAGCTTGGTTAGATCCATCCGGTTGATCAGAGCGCGGTGCAGTCGCGACTTCATTTCCTGAAACGAGTGCTGGCTACCGCCGTCAGTCCCGTTTCCGTTGGTGCTGCTGTTGCCGGCGGGGGGAATTCCGACCGTCTCTCTGATTAATCTTTCGCGTAGGGCCATAGTGTTTTTTCATGCAGACTTGGAGTCTGTCTTCTCCCTGTAATTGATCACAAACCGAAATCGATCACAAACCGAGATCCGTGGTACCCACTTGAAACTCCAACTGATTTGGCGGGACCTGCCGCTTGAAGAGCGAACTCCACAAAGTGCGCCGTAGTTTGGGTTCTTCCTGCAATTCGAAGTCGGAGGTCGCCAGGATCTTTGCGATACGCTTGATCTCCTGTGCGATTTTGGAGTGTGGTTCAGATTGCACCAGCGGCTTGCCGAGGTTTATTGAAGTCACCGCCATTTGATAATCACTAGCTATGAACCCGATAACAGGTTCGCCGAGAAACTTCTCAACTTGCCGCAAATCGAGATCGATTTGTTTGCTCCAGCGGTTTACGACGATGCGAATTTTCTTACGTGGATAGCCGAGTCGATCGAAAATCTCGAGGGCACGCTGGGTACTCCGGATTGCGGGTATGTCCAGCGTCAGGACCAGAACGATTTCATCGGAAAGATCGAGTGCTGCCAAAGTTATTGAGTCAAAGGTGTGCTGTGGATCGAGAATGACATATTCGAAGGACTCTCGCATTCGCTGCAGTACTTCAAACACGTGCTCCGGCTCAATCTCATCCGCCGAGTCGGCTTCTTTAGGCGCGGCAAGTAGCGCAAGATTTGATGAGTAAGGGGCTACGAAACTGTTAATCAACGCATCATCGAGCCTGGCACGATTTTCCGACATGTCTGCAAAGGAGTACTTCGGGGAAACCCCGAGGAATAGCTGCAGGTCGCCTGCCTGAAGATTCAAGTCAACCAATGCCGTACGTGCGTTGGTCGCAGCCGCCAGGTTGGTGGCAATAAAGGAAGTACCGCAGCCTCCCTTGCTCGAAAAGACAGCAATCATGCGACCCTTTTTCTTCGGCACTTCCACTTGGCCCGCGCAAAACTCGACGACGCGATCTAAGACTGTCTTGAGTTCTTCAGCACTGATTGGAAGCTTGAGAAATTCGCGCGCGCCCGCTCGCAGACTTTCCAGCAGCAGGTCGTGAGCGGCGTTATTAGCGGCAGCGATTAAGACAGTTTTGGGTGCCTCGGAAGTGAGTCGCCGAATCAGCTTGATTGCCTGATCCGCGTTTGCACCAAGCGTTACGAGGGCAGCAGCAGGCTTGAGGCGCATGACCTCTTCATACAGTTGTTCGGTGTCGTTGCCACCTGCCAGCAACTGGACACGATTATCCGATGACAAAGCGCTGCGTATTTCTTTGAAGTTATCAAGGCCCGTGCTTAGGACGACTATTGTAAGTGGTTGTGTCATTGCGTTTGGATAAACGTTTCAAAGTACAAAAGGGGTTAGACTCGGCGATTGTTGACGTTCCGCAGCCCGGTCAGGGCATGACTCCGGCGTTTTCTGCCGTTAGGGTCGTGTTGTAATCGGGCATCGTAATTGTGGTCCCCACCATTGGAATGACGAACTGAAACTGATAATTCGAAATCGTTACGCTGACTGTTCCTTGACCCAAGCCGAAATCCTTATAAGTTACATTGACGTTAGTAGGGGTCAGATCATTTACCATCGGCGTAGTTCCACCGGCGGGGTCGCCGTAAACCGCAACATTCCTGATCGCCGTCAGGCTCGGACCAACATTAGTACCAGTCGTCTTGACGCCCGCAGGACTACTTGCGGGTTGATTGATGGCATAACGAGCTCCGCGTCGGGCTGCGTCCGAGAGTGCGTTGTGTGTCCAGAGAGCGCGGCCAAACTCAAGAACAGCAAAGATGGCCGTGAGAAGAACGGTTGCACCGATGGCAAACTCAACAAGCGACGCTCCACGTTGATCTGACGTTCCGTTTAACCTCAGAAGCATGGTGCCCCTCCTGGGATAAGTGGCTGCGTCAGCAAATAACGCATGGTGACGCTGGGTTTGACGCCGACAGCAAGAGTTGTCGAAGATCTCGTCAGCCCGCCCAGATCGAAAAGAGGCGTGTGTTGGTAATTAATGATCTTAATTGTGACAGTGTTTGGAATACCGCCGCCCACCATGAGATTTGGTGGTACTGAATCATCCTGGCGAGTAATTTCTACGTTGCTGGTTGCCAAGCCAGTTACTATGGGATTGCCCGTACCGGCAAAGTTTCCATAGACAACGAGATTTTTTGCAGCAGCGTCGCAATCACCGTTCGTTATTGTTGTCGCCAGATAACGAACCGCCACACGTGTACCCTTTGCAAGCGTCGTGTATTCATAGAAGTAACGGCCAAACTCGGCGGCCGCGGCGAACAGCAAAACCAGGACGGGCAATACAATTGCCAGTTCTACGAGCTGTACGCCGCGCTCGTCTCGCTTGAAAGAAGATATTTTCCGAATACGTTCTGGAGACATAGATGACGCCTTATCGGTAGAGCACCGGTTTTACAATTGGCGGACCAGGATTAGGCGGAGCGAAGGGGTCGTAAATTCCACCGCCGACGACGACGCTGGTACCGATGTATTCGGCCTCGATGTCGCCTCCATTACCGCCGCTAACCTTGCTTCGCAGGAAGAAGGCGCCAAAATGGTCGATCTGGACAGTGGTGCGACCACTTTCAACTTCGCTTATCTTCATAATTGGAAGTAGTACTACTCGACGACCGACAACACCATCATGTGACGGCGTCTGGCTGTCGGCAGGCGAGCCAGCTAGGTATTGTTGATACGTGATGCCTTCTTTGATGTTGGCGTCTGGAGGAAAATCAACCGGGTCCATTCCGGAGGCATAGTCGTCGAAACGCGTGTTGATGCCTTGCCTGATTGCGCCTGATGTTACGCCCGGCTTTGTATCAACATAACCGCCCGGTCCGACAGGATTTTGCACAGCGCTGGCTAGATCGATGCGATCATCAGCACCACCCGCCCCATCGATGGCCAAAATCTGGTAGTTTCCGGGAGAAATTGAATTTTGTGGCGCGGAGCGAATTGTATAGAGGTTGCCTGGGGCGAATGTTGAAAGAGAATTATCATCGATTAGAAAAAGCGGAAGGTATCCCATGAAATTGGTAAGTGGCGCGGACACCCCGGCGACCGCCTGCGCCGTTAAGTTGCGACTGCTACCTAGCACGAACCCTACAAACGACATCGGAACCGGTGATTCCGGCGTGATGACTTTGACGAAGCGAATCGTCGAGGCTATGCCTGGGGCTGCAGCAGCTGTTTTACTCAGGCCAGGGCCGCCGTCGAAGTCACTAAGGTCGCGGGCAAACCGCACATTGTCATCGGTGATTACCACGCCTTGGTTATTAAACTCGTATTTGTTCATTTCCTTCTTAGCCCGTTCCGTCGCGTCAGCGATGCCGTACTGGGTAAAGTTCAGTCCGGAAGCCCCCGCCAGAGCTGACGCATCAGCGGCGTTTTGGAGTTCGTTTTTCGCAAGGTAGAGATGTGTGATATCAACACTCAACCCGACGGCAAGAAGAAGTGAAAGCATACCTATGGCGGACATCGCCAAAATCGACCCACGCTCGCCTTTTCTATTTCTCTCCTGCGCCAGCCTCTTCATTTTTTTTGCCTCCTTCTCAAGCACTTTTCTGTCAAAAGGGTGATTCCAATTAGGGTTTGAGAGGTTGGGGGTCGACATCCATGGGGATCGTCCGAGCTATGGGAAGTGTTGGGTTAACGCGAGTAGTGTTGGAAGACGTGCTACTGGAAGAACCCGCGCTGGTTTCTGTCCCGGCCTTTACTTTCGGGTTGTCAGCAGGCTCTGCACCTTTGGCGGGCGCCGCTACCCCCGGTGTAGTGGTCGGCGTCCCTTCGGTATTTTGGCCCGTCACTGAGAGGCCGGTTCTACCCTGGATCTCTTCTGTCTTAGGTTCAAGACCTAGAGGCGATCCGTTCTTTAACCCATCAACGCCGCGCATCTGCGGTAAGTCGTCACGGTTAACAGGCTTCACCAATTGCGCGGTGACGATGAAAATCAATTCGGTTTCATTTTTCTGGAATGACTTGGAGCGGAACAGCGAACCAAGCACCGGTATATCGCCCAGCACTGGAACCTTAGAGAGGGTCCTCGATTCGCTATTGTCGAGCAAACCAGCCAATGCGAATGATTGACCATCGCGTAATTCAACACCTGTCTTTGCTCGGCGAGTTTTCAGGGCAGGGATTAAGAATCCGTCGAACTTAACTCCGTTTGCGAAATCGATTGTCGAAACTTCGGGTTCCAGTTCCAGCCGGATATGGTCTTCGTCAATGATGGTCGGCTTAAAATTCAGTCGCACGCCATACTCTTTGAAAATGATGGAGACTGTGCTCTTATCACCGCCACCCTGAACGATCGGAACCGGGAATTCGCCACCAGCCAGGAAACTGGCTTCCTGTCCGTCCATAGCGATGAGATTTGGTTCCGCAAGTTCGCGCAGCACGCCCTGCGTTTGCAGCGCGCGAACCATGCTGGCCATGTTCCCGCCCAACACCAGCAGATTGAGCGAACTAAAAGTGCTCCTCAATACTCCGTTGGTGATGTCACCGGCACTGGCGGGTCCGCCACCACTCACGAAGGCGCCCGCTCCTGGGCTTCCTTGGTAGGCAAACGAGGAACCAAGGTCGCGCATACGGTTGCGGCTAACCTCGGCAACGCGAACCTGAAGCTGGACCTGGGACATGCTTTTTACCGGCGAGGCGAGCATGTTCACTGTCTTGAAGCCGGCAGCCTGGACCACGCTGTCGATCTGCGCGGACGTCGCCGGATCCGCTACGCTACCAGAGATCACTACTGAACCATTCGCCTGGCTTAGACGGATATCATCCTTCGGAAACAGCGCTCGAATCTGGGAATCAATCAGAGAAAGATTAGCCCGCACGTAAACATCGAAGACAAGATACTCACCGCCCGCTTGCTCCCAGGCAATGAAGTTCACTTGCCCAAAAGCCTTGCCGTTAACCAGCACCTGATCGGGTGTCACCAACACCGCCTCAGCAATCTCAGGATTCGAAACGGAGAAGCGGCCGACCGGCCTGTCGAAGTTGATCACTCGTGACTGTCCCACTAGTACATTGACCGCGACAGCCTCTGTATTCTGTTTGAAAGAAGCTTTGTAAGAGGTCGCCTGACCATGGACTATGGAACTGATAAGAATGATCATCATTGACGCCAGCAACAAGCTTAGTCGGGGCGTGATTTGGGAACGGCTGTGCATGATCTCTAGCTCCTTTTTGCTAAAACGGTTAACTTTTGGACGTAACACCCACCACACTGCGTACGCGATTCCTCACGGAAAATCTACGCTGCGTTTCTTCGCGCCCTCGATCATTTCAACTGAAGCGCGTGGGGGTGCGGGTTTATTCTCCGCTACCGGTTTTGGTTCAGTACGAAACTGTCGCACCGGCCTTGGATTTGGCTTAACTTGTTCGCTCTTTAACGAGCCCGGGTCCGGCGCTGGCATAGCGTGCTCGCCATTCAGCAGTCCTCGCTTATCGATTCCCTTTGTTTGCTCGTCGCCTTGGTCGATCGAATTGCGCATTACGAGTTGTAGTTTCCCTTCACTTGCAGCCAGGGCGAGCTTTTCAGCCTGCTCAGGAGTTACCAGCAAGGTGACTGCCTTAACACTATTGGCCTCACGCTCGCTCTGGGGCTTGTCGATGTTCTGACCGTTTGCCAGTACCTTGATGTTCTGCAAGACAATCTTGGAAATCGGTTGTTGACTCTGGGCACCCGAATCACCTGGAATTATGACGACCACGATATCGACGAGCGTCCCTGGCATGATGAATCCCGAGATACCAACAACGTCGTCAACCTTAACGGTCATCGCTCGGTAGCCCTCGGGTATGACAGCTGATAAACCACCCGCAGTGCCTTCGGGGGCCAGGCGAGGCTCAGTGATGGGCTCGCGCGGGGCGATGTTTACGATCGCTACTCGACCAGTTAGCTTGTCAACCGTTTGGAACGCACCGTCAGGTGTTGATTCCGCGGGAAACTGGACCACCATCACCTGCTCAGGGATGATCTTTGTCCCAAGGGGAATAGCAACTTTGGCAACGACTATTCCATTAAGGTTCTTCGTATAGGCCTGGGCGCTCGACAAATACCGACTGACGGAAACGGCTGCGAGCAGCCCAAACAGAAGAGCTCCACCTAAGACAATGAAAAAACGTTTGTTGCGCATGGTTTGAATCTCCGTGTTAATCGGTTTTTTTCTCGGCTAGGATTTGGTCCGTTTCAGACGCGAAAAATCGCTATTGAAATAATGCTGCCAACTGTTATTGCTACACCGTAAGGGATTGTGTGCGATCGATCTGCGGGAACGGCGAACTTGGGCATGTTCCAGCCAGGCAATAACCCAACTAGTATTTGCAGTACCCGATTCATCGTCGTAATCACTCTTCCGGATCTGATAATTGAAATCATTGCGAGCACTCCACCGGTGAGCACGACGACTAAGAAATTAGGTAATACAAGATGCGCTCCGATTACCGCGCCAATCGCCGCAAAAAGCTTGACGTCTCCCGCTCCCATCGCTCCGAAGAGATGGAGTATGAACATCAATCCAAAAGCGAGGACGCAGCCTCCTACACTGGCGTATAAGCCCGGAAGCCCGCCAAAGATGCCGTTGATCGCGATTCCGCTGACCAGAGTGGCAAAGACAAAGGGATTGGGAATACGACGATAGCGAACATCGTAATAGGTGATGATCGCGGCCAAGGGTACAAGGAGCGTTATAGTTACAACCGTTTCAGTCATCTTTTGCGTACCTAAGCGATGGTTTTCCGGGAAGTCACTTGCACCGCTGCCTCTGCATTTAAAGAACTAGACTGGCTAGGGAATTAACCGGGAGGCCTATCCGTTGACCGTGGCGGCAAGCGAGTTAATCCGACTGCCGATGGCTGTGCCGAGTGTCGTAAAGGCAAGAACACAGCCGATCGCAACTAACGCCGCGGCAACTGCGTACTCTGAGAGCTCAAGGCCGGTTTCATCTCGAAGAAAATGCTTAATCATGTTTTCAGCTCCTCTTCCGGATAGCCACTCGTGTGATGAGCGGACGACGCGCTTTATTCGAGCAATACCTCAACTAAAGCGCGCCGGCCCCCATTTTTGCTGAGCAGGACTATCCGTTGATGGTTGCGGCAAGCGTGTTGATCTTAGAGCTAATCGCGGTGCCAAGGGCCGTGAAAGCAACGACGACTGCGATCGCAACCAAAGCTGCGGCAACGGCGTATTCCGACAACTCAAGACCGGTTTCATCGCGAAAGAATTTCCTAATCATGTTTTTGCTCCTTATAGTTTTGTGATTGCTTGAAATTTCGTTCGCCTTCTTCCGTGTCGAAAGAGAGCTCACGACGGTTGGTGGCTTTCTCATGATGTGAGGGCCACGCTTGACTGTGGCCCCCCGCGGCTTCCGCGCGGTGGAGATTCGGCTCGGACCGTGCGGCGGCCAAAGCCATTGATCCCACTCACGACAGCGCCACATAGAGTCAGCGCCAAGAGCAAAGGCTCGTTTCCAGCTGCCACTGTGCGTATTGCAAAGCCTAAGCCTATTGCAAGCGCAGGGGCAGTGATTGCGATCAATGCCAACGATACATACTCTCTTGTGGTGATTGCCTTCATGAGATTCTTTTCGTAGCGTTCTATCGACTGCTCGCGATGCGTCCGTGGCCTCGCGAATGAACATCTCCTTAACAAGAGACGTGCCATCAAGCCCGGGAGCAGCAAATATCAACTTAATCGCGCTCTTCAGAGTTACGCTGCGGCTTTCAGTTGTAGCCAGCAGTTAACAAGTGAAAATGACGAGAATGAACCGAGAGCTCTCGATGCAACGATTAAGGGTCGCTTTTGCGGCCAAAGTGAGTTGTCGCTTCCGGTTGTCAACAGGCGAGTGACTTTATCCAAAACGGCGACAAACACGCCCAAAAAGAAAAAAGCATTCGAGAGTGGACCCGAATGCTTGCGGAGTATTGAGGTGTGGCTTGTCTGTTAGTTACGCTCTGACCTCAACTGTAAACCTGGCTCAGTGTCTTCCTGAAGAAAGTCTGTTATGTCGATCGCTAATCTCTTAATCTTCTTGTACAAGGTTTGGCGCGAACCTAGTCCCAACGCTTCACTGGTACGTGCCACGTTGCAATCATTTCGCTTCAGCGTCTCGGTGATAACGCGCCTTTCGTAGTCTTCTAATAGCAACTCAAGATTTTCGCCGGATCTCTTCTCAGACTGTAGCGGATCTGGGTCAGCGGAAAAGATGTGGCGGCTAATTTGTTCCGGAGAAATGTGACTGTTCTCTTCGGCATACAAAACAAGCCGTTCCATTTCGCCTGCGAGTTCGCGCACGTTGCCAGGCCAGGAATAGTTTTCGAGCGCGTGAATCGCTTCCCAGGTAATTCCGGCGATCGTTCTATCGTTGCGTCTGGCGAAATGGGAAAGGTAGTGTGAGATCAACGCCGATATATCTTCCGGCCGATCGCGTAGCGGTGGAATCTTCACAGTCAGGGTCGCGATTCGGTAGTAGAGATCCTCTCTGAACAATCCTTCACGAACCAACCGGTCAAGGTCCTTATGCGTCGCCGCGATCACGCGAACGTTGACTGTTTGCGGAGTACGCTCCCCCAACGGGTGAATCTCACCTTCCTGCAGAAACCGAAGGAGCTTCGGCTGGAGGGCTAACGGAAGATCTCCAATCTCATCAAGGAATAACGTTCCGTTTTCCGCAGATCGAATTAGCCCGTCGTTATGCTGAAGCGCTCCAGTAAAGCTTCCCCTTCGATGGCCGAAGAGCATGCTCTCGATGAGGTCAGGCGGAGCAGCTGAACAATTGAATGGAATAAAATCCTTTTCACAACGCTTGCTAAGCCGGTGAATCGCATGGGCAACTAATTCCTTGCCTGTACCTGATTCGCCCGTAATAAGAACTGTGGAGTTTGAGTCTTTGATCCGATCAATCGTGTGAGCCACCTCGTTCATTGACCGACTCGCAAATATCATCCCTGGAAGCGTAGTCTTGCCTGCCTTTTCTGCGGGAACCCCAGGTGTTTGAATTGGCTGTGCAGCCGAAACGTGCGAGTGGGCCAAACGCGTCACATCGACTATGACTCCAAGATCTCGGGCCTGTTGAAAGGTCAATGGGCGAACGCACAAACCATATAGAGCTGCACCAGGGCGCCCAGCCTTAAATGACGTCAACACAAAACAGACAGAGGAGTCCCCCTCCTTGATGTCTGGCCAGGATGCGGTTGCCGCCAGCGACTCACCGACTACTTGCTGTCCCGTTGCCAGTTCTGCTTCGTCGAGCCCTTCGGCCCAATTAAGTCTCGGCTTCTGGTCCCCATCCACGCTCCACATCGAAAGGCCATACATCGGCGCTGTCGCCTCGACTAAAAGGCTCAGTTTGAGCATCACTTCATAAAGCAAATCTGGGCCTGCGTTAGCGGCCTGGCAGAGCGCCCGAACAATTGAACCTAAGGGAAGTGGACTAGTATTCAAATGTACCTGAGCTTCCGAGTAAGAACTGGTCAATTCTGGCATGGAGCCTCTCTGATTACTGAAAAGCGCGATGGAGTGGTACCGGTTGCGGCTTCCGAAACGGGGCCACTATGTTAGTGAAAACAGAGGCAAGATGGGGTCAGAACGAGAGTCCGGTTGACAGTCTTGGCTGAATAACATCAGCCGCCTACCGATTCCGGAGTCTAGCCTCCCAAGAATCTCGTGTCAATCCCTTCCAACGGAACGGTATTTCCAAAAACGCCTCTGTTTTCGTGTACGCCATGCGTTCGCCTCAGCGGGCCATTAAGCGCCGTTAGTTCAAGTAAACGTTGAAGTTACGTCGCGGAAGCATTGCAAAGATATTGCTTTACACCCTTAAGCACGGGTGCTACATTCCGCAAATCTTGCCCTAAACTGTTGACTGGCAACGGATTGGCGATGAGGGAAAACACATTCCATTGGGGTTGGAGCTGACAGAGTATCAAGTATCTTGTGGCCAAGCGCACATTCTGGTTAAGCAGGCTCTTAAAATTGCAACATGACAATTCAATTCGGAACATCTGATTGGCGGACGGTTATTGCAGGCGAATTCACGTTTGCCGGCGTTCGATCCTTCGGAGAATTGATCAATGAAAACAAGATTGTCAGATGTGAAGATTCGGCGGGACTATCGATCAAAGGTCACTATCCGGAGAAAGATGGCATCCTTGCGTGTTTGCTCGCAGCGGAGGCAGTTGCGGCGTGCGGCGCGAGCCTGACGGAACAGCTGAATGACTTGTATGACCGCGTTGCAAACTGGAATCGGGCTGGATCGGTATTCGTCTAGCGCCCAGCGCTGATGCAATCGCTCGGGTGACAAGTTTAAGGAAGATCCCCCTGAGATTGGCGGGCGTCTTGTGAGCGAATTAATAGGCTGGATGGGGTGAAGTCTATTTTTTTGCGGACGGTTCATGGCTGTTGATGCGGCCTTGGGACAGAACCAGTAGTTCGCGATTACGGGGAATCAGAATCAGCAACGAACTTGGAGGTGCTTCTTGAGCAGGGTCATAAATTCTTACTGGGTTGATGAGCGAATTCGGGCGCAGCGTGTAGCGCCAAGAGCGAGTTCAACTTTTGCATCCGTTAGGGAGATCTCTCTAGACATCATCGGGACTCCCGCCGAAGTTCGCCGGCGTGGTGGAGTTGTCCCTGCATGGGTGATTTTTGGAATGGTGATTCTCGGGACATTCGCAATCTGTGTCGCAGTCACGGTGAGGACCAGAGCCAGAATGTCGCTGGCATCTCAGCAATACGTGCGAATGCAAGGTGACGTCGAGGAACTGCGAAACACAAACCAGTCTTTGCGGTTGGAGATTCAGCGACTCAGTTCGGAGCCGCGTACCATCGAAGCGGCTGCACGAAGCCGTCTGAACATGGTTAGAGCTAATGAAATCGTGGTACCTATCGAATGAGTAAATGGGAACGCTCATTCGGAAACGAATTTCTTTTCCCCTGCCGGCTGCCCGCTAGTTCCCTGCTTGAAAGCCACGCATCGCGAGTGCCTGCCCGAGTTGCGCGGTTGTGACTGCCATCACAACCGCGCTCCCTTCCTCCCAATTGAAATAAAGTAAGCTTGGTTTACCTTCGTTGACAGCCGAATTATGCTCAACTAATATCGAACTCTCCAATCCAGCAAGCATGATCGCGAGTAGTATGCCTGAAACCAAAGAGATCAATACTCCAATTGAAGAAGAGGTTGAGCGATGGGAAACAGAAACGCTGGGACCCGCGCTAAGAAAGCATCCCGAAGCGAAGACACGTTTTGAAACTGTTTCACTCGAGGAAGTGGACCGGCTCTGCACACCCGCCGACATCGCTCAGGTAGATTTCTCTCGCGACATCTCATTCCCCGGGGAGTTTCCTTACACCCGTGGAATTCATCCGACAGGTTATCGCGGCAAGATGTGGACCATGCGCCAGTTCGCCGGGTTTAGCACGCCGGAAGAAACCAATTCGCGATTCCGATACTTGCTGGAACAAGGTCAAACTGGGCTTTCAGTGGCCTACGATCTACCAACCTTAATGGGTTATGACGCAGACTCACAACTGTCCGAAGGTGAGGTCGGCAAATGTGGTGTAGCAATTTCGTCGCTCGCTGACATGGAAGTCTTGTTCGACCAGATTCCACTTGATCAAGTCACCGTTTCCCAAACGATCAACGCGCCTGCGTCGGTCCTGTTGGCGATGTATCTGGTGGTGGCTGAGAAGCAAGGCGCGGATTGGAAGAAGATTTCCGGGACGCTGCAAAACGATATTCTCAAAGAGTACATTGCTCAGAAGGAATGGATCTATCCAATTCAGCCAGCGATGAAGCTGGTGGTTGATACGTTTGAGTTCTGCACTCAACATGTGCCTCGCTACAATCCCATCTCTGTCAGTGGTTATCACATTCGAGAGGCGGGAGCGACAGCAGTTCAGGAACTCGCCTTCACCCTGCGCGATGGTCTTGAATATGTTGAATGGGGCCTGAAGGCTGGTTTGGATGTGGACGACTTCGTTCCGCGAATTTCTTTCTTCTTCAACGCTCACAACGATTTCTTCGAGGAGGTCGCCAAATATCGGGCGGCGCGTCGGATTTGGGCTAGAGAGATGCGCGATCGCTTCGGTTCGACAAACGAACGCACGCTCAAACTTCGTTTCCACACCCAGACTGCGGGAGTTTCACTAACGGTCCAGCAACCGCTCAACAACATCGTGCGCGTGGCTATCCAGGCGCTGGCGGGTGTTTTCGGTGGCACACAAAGTTTGCACACTGACGCTTACGACGAAGCGCTGGCATTGCCCACAGATCAAGCAGCCCTAATCGCATTACGTACCCAACAGATAATCGCGGAAGAAACGGGCGTCGCAAACACTGTCGATCCGCTCGGTGGTTCTTACTTTGTCGAGGCCCTTACCGACAAAATGGAGTGCGGCGCACTCGAATATTTCCGAAAAATTGACTCGATGGGCGGGATGGTCGCCGCCATTGAAAAAGGATTTCCGCAATGCGAGATACAGGATTCTGCCTACCATTACCAAAAGGCAGTGGAGCGAGGCGATCAGGTTATTGTGGGTGTGAACAAGTACGAAATGGATGAGAATTCATCAATTCCAATTTTGGCTATTGACGAATCAGTTCGGGCACATCAAATAGAGCGCCTCGACAAAGCACGCGCAAAACGAGACGGCGGAGCTGTTCAAATCGCGCTCGAGAAGCTCAAGCACGCTGCGCAGAACATGGAAAACACAATGCCTGCCACCATTGAGGCCGTGCGCGAGTATGCCACGCTTGGCGAGATATGCTCTGCATTGCGGGACGTCTACGGCGTTTACGAAGAACCTGCTTTCTAAGGTCCCGACTTCTTCTCCAAATTCTGCCCTCGGCAACGACAACAATGCGCGTCCTCTCAATAGGGTCTCTCCTTCTGTTGTTCACCGCCCCGCTAAGCTTATCTCAACTACGACAAGTCGCGGTTCAGACCACCACAGATCGAGCACTCGTGAGACCTCGAACGGTGCTGATCATTCGCCGCGGTGCACTGATAAAGGACTTTCCCAACAAGAAACGCGCGATCGTCACCTACCCCGTCATCAGCGGTTTGAAGAATGCACAGGTCTTAGGCCGAGTCCAGACAATCCTCCAGGTTAAGAATGTATTCGACTCGTCGATTGCTGAATACCGCGCTGACAACTGGTTGGAGGAGTTTAGTTATAAGGTGAACTACAACAAGAATAATATCCTGGATATTACATTTACCGAGGACGGCTCAGGGGCTTATCCCGACACACAGAGCAGGCACTTCGCAATAAATCTCAAGAACGGAAACGTTATCAAAGCGTCCGACGTTTTTATCGCCAGCAGCCTGCCGACGCTCCGCACCATGCTGGATGGAAAGTTGCAGAGTGAACTAAAAGAGATTTTGGAAAGTCTGAAGGACTCAAAAAGTGATCCCGAGGATATAAGGATCGCCTCAGAGGCGCAGGAGCCACAGGGCTATACGATTGAAAATCTCGATGACTTCGAAGTCGGGGCAAAGGGGATTACATTTCTCTATGACGCCGGGTACCCTCATGTGATACAGGCCTTTGAACCAAACGGGCGCTATTATTTCAGCTACTCAGAACTAAAGCCTTTCATCAAGCGCGACGGGCCGTTGGGGCAATTCACACAGTAAGGTCTACAATGCAGAACATGAGCGACAGAAAAATCCGTGTCCTGGTAGCAAAGCCGGGGCTTGACGGCCACGATCGTGGCGCCAAAGTGATCGCACGCGCCTTACGCGACGCCGGCATGGAAGTTATCTACACTGGTCTGCGTCAGACGCCTGAGATGATTGCCGCGGCCGCGCTCCAGGAAGACGTGGACGCTGTCGGCGTTTCCATTCTCAGCGGCGCACATAACACGCTCTGCCCGCGTATTGTTCAGTTACTTCAGGACCAGGGCATGGACGACTGTCTCGTTCTACTAGGCGGGATCGTCCCTCAGGATGACATCGCTAAACTAAAAGCAAACGGCGTTGCGGAAGTATTTCTTCCGGGTACGTCTACTGAAAACATCGTCAAGTTTCTTCGTGAAAACGTTAAGCCGCGTGAATAGTCGATGGCGGAAGACTCACCTCCGATAGTCACAAAACTTGATGGCGCGATCGCGATTATTCGTTTCAATAGACCTACTCAACGCAATCCTCTCTCTATCTCCACGCTCAACGATCTGGAAAGCACATTATTGGAATTGACGCTCCGTGAAGATGTGAAGGTCTTGATCTTCACAGGCACCGAGGACGTATTCGCCTCCGGTGCAAACATTCGCGAGCTCGCGCAGTTGCACTCGATCTCTGCTGTTCAATTCTCACAACTTGGCCAACGAGTGTTCCAGAGAATTGCCGATGCCAGGCAACTAACAATTGCCGCGATCAACGGCTACTGCATGGGTGGTGCAATGGATCTCGCGCTCGCCTGCGACGTCCGAGTAGCCTCCATCGATGCCATCTTTGCTCATCCCGGCGCCTGGCTTGGCATCATTACTGGCTGGGGCGGCACGCAGAGACTTCCCCGTATCATTCAAAAGGGACGAGCCCTGGAATGGTTCGTAACGGGTCGCCGAATCACATCAGCTGAGGCGCTGGAAGTGGGACTGGTGAGCAGCGCATCGGATTGTCCGCTCGACAATGCTATCGCAATGGCCCGGGAGTCTTCCTGAGATAGCGACTCC
>Ga0070706_100001793_pt1 | contig 22237 bp, 15 predicted proteins | sample KBSK5501metaG_FD_65476 | JGI IMG/M metagenome (GOLD analysis project Ga0070706, IMG submission 65476) | Corn, switchgrass and miscanthus rhizosphere microbial communities from Kellogg Biological Station, Michigan, USA - KBS K5-50-1 metaG | ecosystem: Host-associated > Plants > Roots >... | reverse complement strand
CGAGGGCCCCAGCACGCACAGGACTTCGCCGCGGCGGATCTTCAGGCTGACTCCCGCCAGGACGTCGCGCCCGGAATAACGCTTCCAGACGTCCCGAAACTCGACGATCGTCTCGCCCCGCGGGGCGGGAACCGGTGATCTACTCGCCTCGGCCAGGGTGCTCATCAGATGGCCAGGAAGAGCTTGGTCAAGAAGAAGTCGGAGACCAGCACGCAGATCGAGGCGAGGACCACGGTCCGCGTCGTGGCTCGGCCGACCGCGGCGGCGCCCCCCTCCACCTGCAGCCCGTTGTAACAGCCGATCGCCGCGATCTCGAGACCGAAGAAGAGAGTCTTGCTCAGTCCGCTGCCGATGTCGGAGATCTGGAGCTGCTGCCAGATGCTGGTCGCGTAATCCTGCGCCGTCATCTGGAGCTGGAGGATCGCGATCGCCAGGCCCCCGAAGATGCCGAGCACGTCGGCGATCGCGGTCAACACCGGCATCATGAAGACCGTGGCGATCACCCTCGGCACGACGAGGCGCCGGATCGGGGAGATCGCCATCGCGCGAAGCGCGTCCACCTGCTCGGTCACGGTCATCGAGCCGATCTCCGCGGTGATGCCGGAACCCACCCGTCCTCCGACCATCAGCGCCGTCAAAACCGGGCCGAGCTCGCGGACCAGAGAGAGCGCCACGACGCGGCCGACGAAGATCTTTCCTCCGAAGGCCTCCAGCGAATACGACGTCTGCAGCGCCAGCACCATGCCGGTGAAGAGGGCGGTGATCCCGGTGATGGAGAGGGACTTCACCCCGAGCTCGTCCATCTGGTGGATGACCTCGCTGGAGTAGAAGGGCCTGCTGAAGCACGCGCCGAAGGTCTGTCCGACCATCTCGGCGAGGCCGCCGAAGTATTCGACGATGCCCTGCCCCTTGCGCCCGAACCGGTCCACGAACCGAAGCCACCGCAGGTTGCGATAGAAGATCGCCGTGGCCGAGGGTTGGGACTGCGTCTGCGGCATCGGAAAGGCGCATTCTACGTCGCGCCTCGCCGCGCTGTAAACGCAGCGCGCGTCGAGGGTTGCCGCTCGAACGCGCGTTGTTCCCAAACGGGCTCCGGGTTAATCTCCGGCGCCGTGCGGCTGCTGCGTTCGCTCGCCGTCTGGGTCGTCATCTGCGCGGCGACCGTCGCGTTCGGCGTTCCGGCGATCCCGCTCGGCCTCGTTCCACCCCGCGGCGAATGGTTCCTGCGGCTGGCGCGGGGGTGGGCGCGCGTGATCCTGGCCGCCTCCGGCGTTTCGGTGCGGGTCCTCCACTCCGAGCGGCTGCGGCCGGGGCAGAGCTTCGTCGTCGCCCCGAACCACGAGAGCTTCTACGACATCCTGGTGCTTTTCGCGTTCCTGCCGGTGTCGATGCGCTTCCTCGCGAAACGCAACCTGTTCCGCGTCCCGATTCTGGGCTGGTCGATGGCGGCCGCGGGCTTCGTCCCGGTCGACCGCGGCGAGCCGGGCCGCAGCACCGCGACGATCGAGACGGGATTGAAGCGGCTGGAGCGCGGGCTGTCGCTGATCGTCTTTCCCGAGGAGACGCGGACCCGAACCGGCGATCTTCTGCCCTTCAAGACGGGCGCGGCTTTGCTGGCGTTGCGATCGGGTCTGCCACTGCTGCCGATCGGCATCGGCGGGACCTTTCGAATCCAGCGCCGCGGCGGCTTCACGATCACACCCTCGCAGGTCGCGCTCGCGATCGGCGAGCCGATCTTGGTCGAGGGTCACTCGCCCCGCGAGCGTACGGCGCTGACGGAGTCTCTGCGCGAGAGCGTGGCCGCGCTGCGCGCGGAAGCGCGAGAGGCCGTGGCATACAATGGGCACCGATGAGCGCGGCGACGGAGCTCACCGAAGAAAAAGTCCTCGAGACGCTGAAGACCGTCCGGTTCCCGGGCCTCTCGCGCGACATCGTCTCGTTCGGCTTCGTCAAGGATTTGGCCGTAGGGGGCGGAAACGTCTCGTTCCGCCTGGAGATCATGACCGAATCGTCCCGCGCGGCCGAGGACATCCGGCGCGAGGCGACGGAGAAGCTCCGAGGGCTTTCCGGCGTGCATGCCGTGACCATCGGATTGGACGTCAAGCCCCCCGGTCCGGCCGCTCCCCGCCCGGCGGCCGCGGCGGCGGCGGAGATCCTTCCCGAGGTCCGGTTCAAGGTCGCCGTGGCCTCGGGCAAGGGAGGCGTCGGCAAGTCCACGGTCGCCGCGAACCTCGCCCTCGCCCTGGAGCGGGCCGGACGGCGCGTCGGCCTCATGGACTCCGACATCTACGGCCCCTCGCAACAGATGATGATGGGGATCGACGAGAAGCCGTACGTCAACGAGTCGAACCAGATCGTCCCGGTGGAGCGTTACGGCGTGAAGGTCATGTCGCTCGGCTTCCTCATGGACGTGGACCAGCCGGTCATCTGGCGCGGGCCGATGGTCATGAAGGCGGTGGAGCAGTTCCTCCAGGACGTGGCGTGGGGGCGGCTCGACGTCCTCGTGATCGATCTACCGCCGGGCACCGGCGACGCGCAGCTCACGCTGACGCAGAAGATCCATCTCTCCGGCGCCGTGATCGTGACCACGCCCCAGGACGTCGCGCTCATCGACGCGCGCAAGGGGCTCGCGATGTTCCAAAAGGTCAACGTGCCCGTCCTCGGCATCATCGAGAACATGTCCTATTACGTCTGTCCCGAGTGCGGGCACCGAGAGGAGATCTTCAAGCACGGCGGGGGCGAACGCACGGCGCGGCAGCTCGGCGTTCCGTTTCTCGGCGAGATCCCGCTCGATCCGAAGGTGGCGGTCGGCGGAGACGCGGGGCGCCCGATCGTGGCGGGAGAGCCCGGCTCGCCCGTCGCGCAGGCCTACCTGAGGATCGCGGAGCAGCTCATCGGGACCCTGGAGTCGAACTAGAGGCCGCCGTGCCGGCCACGATTGAGCTCGTCAAGTCCGACATCACCCGGCTCCACGTCGACGCGATCGTCAACGCCGCGAACGAGGCGCTCCAGCTGGGATCCGGCGTCGCGGGAGCGATTCGCACCCAGGGCGGGCCGACGATCCAGGAGGAGTGCGACCTGATCGGGACCTGCGCCGTCGGTCAGGCGGTCGTGACGAAGGCGGGGAAGCTGCCGGCCAAGTGGGTCATTCACGCGGTGGGACCCGTCTGGAAGGGGGGCAACTACGGCGAAGAGATGCTGCTGGCCTCCGCCGTTCTCCAGGCGCTGCGGAGGGGGGAGGACATGGGTGCCGCCTCCTTGGCGCTGCCGGCCCTCTCGACGGGCGTGTTCGGATTTCCTCTCGAGCGGGCGGCAGAGATCTCCGTCGCCGCGGCGCGCTCCTTCGCGCCGGGAGCGGAGTACGTCCGGCGCATCGTGTTCTGTCTCTACGACGACGAGGCCTACGAGGCGTTCCGGAAGGCGCTCGACGGGGAATGAAGCGACTGCCGATTTCCGGTCGCCGATTGCCGATCGAGCGCTCAATACATAAGCAAATACTTATGTATTACGTCACGCGCCGTTGACCCTCCTCCTCCTCCTCCTCCTGCTCGCGAGGACGGTCCGCGCTCCGACATCCCCGGCCGATCTGCTGAAGCTCCAGGCGGCCCGCAACGTCGGCCTGGCGGCGCTCGAGGAGGGCGACCTCGCCGAAGCCGAGCGCCGTTTCGAGGTCGTCCGACGGATCGCGCCCGCGGAGCCGCTCGGATGGGCCGACGGCGCCGTCGCGGCCTTGCGCCGCAAAGACTCCGCGCTCGCGGGGAGGCTCTTGTCCGAGGCGCTGCGTCTGGCGCCGCGAGACGCCGGCGTGCTGTCGCTCGAGGGAACGCGGCGCGAGCTCGCGGGGGACGTCTCCGGGGCGATCGGAGCGTTCGAGAAGGCGGCTGCCGCGGCACCGAAGGACGTCGCGTCGCGCTGGAGCACCGCCCGTCTCCTCTCCGGACGCGGGGAAGAGGAGAAGGCGCGGGCGGCGGCGCTGATCGAAGCCGCGCTCGAGCAGGCGCCGGCGAACCTCTTTCTCCTGGTGCGCCTCTCCGCGCTCGAGCGCGATCGGGGGAGGAAGGCCAGGGCGAGCGCGCTCCACGCGCGGCTCGCCGCGGCGATCGCGGGAGACCGGCGCCTCGAGGCGGCGCTGGCGGATGCGGTGCGGGCCTACGACGGCGGCGACGAGCACGTCTCCTCCCTGAAGTTTCGAATCGTCGAGAATCTGCTGCGGCCCGACCCTCGGTTTCAGCAGGCCCGCCACGACGTCGAGCCGGGGGTAGTCGGCCTCCCGCTCGAGGACTGGACGCCGGCGCGCGCGGCCGCGCTCCGGGCCGGCTCGTCGGCACCCATTCCCGTGACCTTCGCACCGTGGCCGCAGAAGGGCATGGAGGAGGCGTCCGGAGTCTCCGCGATCCGCGTCGCCGGAAAGGACGCGCGGGAGCTCGTGCTCGCCGGCGAGTCGGGCCTTCGCATGGCGACGCGCGGCGGCGGCGGACTGCACCCGGGCCCACCGCTGCCCGACTCGGCGTCGGCCGACGTCGCGGTCGCCGACGTGCGCAACTCGGGCGAGCTTGATCTCGTCGCGCCCGGCGCGATCTGGACCCACGAGGACGGCTCGTACCGGAAGACGCCGATCGCGTCGGGAGAGCGCATCGTCGTCTTCGACGTGGACGCCGACGGCGATCTCGACCTCTACGTCTCCTCGCGGTCCGGCGATCATCTCCTGCGAAACAACCTCGATGGGAGTTGGACCGACGTGACCGCCGAGTCCGGGCTTCCGAAGGGGGTCTCGTCGCGCGGCGCCGTCGCGGCCGACTTCGACCGGGACGGGGACGTCGACCTCCTCCTGCTTCGGCCGGACGGCGGGTTCGCGCTCTTCGACAACCTTCGCGGCGGCCGGCTGTCCGCGCGCGCCTGCGGATTGCCCGGCCCGGGATCGGCGGCGGTGCTCGCCGCGGCTGCCGGCGACCTCGACGGCGACGGCCGCGTCGACCTCGTCTGGACGACGGCCGCCGGCGCCTTCGCCGCGATCAACCGCGGGGACGGCACGTTCGGAGAGGCCCGGCCGATCGGCGCCGGAGCGGTGCCGATCCTCTTCGATTACGACAACGACGGGGCACTCGACCTCTTCCTCGCGAATCCGTCGGGCCCCTCGACGCTCTGGCGCAACGACGGCACCGGCCGCTTCGCCCGCGCCGAGGTCGGTCCCCTGCCGCCGGCGCGCGACGCGGTGGACGTGGACCTCGACGGCGACGGAGATCTCGACCTCGCGCTCGTCACGCCTTCGGGCGGCATCGCCTTTCTCGAGAACCGGGGGGGCAACGCACACGCGTGGATCGACGTGGCGCTGGAGGGGCTTCCCACGGGCTCCGCGAAGGTCAATCGGTTCGGCTACGGATCCGAGGTCGAGGCGAAGGCGCAGGACCTCTACGTCTACCGGACGGTGTCGCGGCCCATCACGCGCCTCGGCCTCGGAGATCGGCGCAGGGCGGACGTCCTGCGGGTCGTCTGGACGAACGGGATCCCTCAGAACGCGTTGAAGCCGCCGGCCCGCGCGGTTCTGCGCGAGGTGCAACAGCTCAAGGGCTCCTGCCCATTTCTCTACGCCTTCGACGGAGAGCGCTGGCGGTTCGTGACCGACGCGCTGGGCCGCGCGCCGGTGGGGCTTCTCTACGACGGCGTTCACCAGGCGGCGGCGGACACGCGAGAGTGGCTGATCGTCCCCGGGGCGTGGCTGAAGACGGCCGGCGGGCGGCTGACGCTGGACTTCACCGAGGAGCTCTGGGAGACGGTGTACTTCGATCTGGCGAAGCTCTCGGCCGTCGATCACAGGACCGGCGTGACGCTGGTCGCGAACGAGAAGATGGTGCCTCCCCCCTTCCCGCCGAAGACGCTCTTCACCGTCTCCCGTCCGCTGACCCCGCGAGCCTTCGACGGCGAGGGGCGCGACCGGACCGAGGAGATCGCGCGTGAGGACGGGGCGACCCTCGGAGGCTTCGCGCCGACCGCGTACCAGGGGATCGTCGCGCCGCACGAGCTCGTCCTCGAGCTGCCCGAGGCGCGCGCCGCCCGCCGGGTGATGCTCTACCTGACCGGCTGGATCTTCTACGCCGACACGTCGATCAACGTGTCGCTGTCGCAGCGCAAGGACCTCGCGGCGTCGTCTCCCGTTCTGGAGGTGCCGGACGGAACGGGAGGCTGGAAGACGGCGATTCCCGCGATGGGCTATCCCGCGGGGAAGACCAAGACGATGCCGGTGGATCTCTCGGCCGTGCTCGATCGCGGCGACCCGCGCGTCCGGGTACGGACGAACCTCGCGATCTACTGGGACCGGATCGCCTACACGGTCGACGAGACGGAGGAACCTCTGCGAATCACGCCGCTTCCTCTGCATTCCGCGGAGCTCTTCTTCCGCGGTTTCTCGCGGATGGTGCGCGACGGGCCCGAGGGACCGCACGTCTTCATCCACGACGAGGTCTCGACCGAACCGCGGTGGGCCGACATGGCGGGCCTGTACACGCGCTTCGGCGACGTGAGCGAGCTCTTGGGAGAGGCCGACGACCGCTACGTCGTGATGAAGGGGGGGGATGCCGTCCGCCTCGCCTTCGACGCCGCCGCGCTGCCGCCGCTGCCCGAGGGGTGGAGCCGCGACTATCTGGTGGTCTTGGACGGATGGGAGAAGGACGCGGACAAGAACACGGTGGCCGGGCAGACGGTCGAGCCGCTGCCGTTCCACGGGATGGACGATGCGCGCTACGGCGAGCTTGCGTTTCCCGACAGCGACGCTCATCGCGAGTTCGTCCGCCGATACCTCATCCGCCGCGGCGGCCCGGAGGCGTTCGTCGACGCCATGAGAGACGGGAGGCGGGAGGCGGGAGGCGGAAGGCGATGAGACGGGTCCTCACCGCCGCGATCGGGCTCGCCGCGGCGATCGCGGGACTCTCGGCCACGGAACCCCGAACAGAGACCAGAAACCAGAAACCCGAAACCCGAACGCCCGGCGTCTTCCGCGACGCGACGAAGTCCTCCGGCGTCCGCATGCGCGTCCGGTCGGATCTGATGCGCTTGAAGCTGATCTCGACGATGCACGGAGGCTGCGCGATTGCCGACTACGACGGCGACGGCCGTCCCGATCTCTACGTCACCAACTCGATCCCGCGCTGGGGCAAGCCGAATCGGGAGAACTGCGGACGCCTCTTCCGCAACCTGGGGGGCGGCCGCTTCGAAGACGTCACGGAGAAGTCCGGCATCCGCGCGTGCGGACTGGGCATGGGCGCGTTCTGGGCCGACTTGGACGGCGACGGACGGCCGGACCTCTACCTGACGAACGTCGGGCCGAATGCCGTCTGGTGGAACCGGGGAGACGGCACGTTCGAGGAGGGGAAGGCCACCGGACTAGAGGATCCTCTGTTCTCGGTCGGCGCCGCGTTTCTCGATTTCGACGGCGACGGCCGCCTCGACGTCGCCGTGGCGAACTACCTCGACTCGACGCCCGAGTGGGAGGCCGCGCAGCCGCAGTTCGAGCTTCGCGTGCCCGAGGACTACGTCGGCCAGCCGTCCCATCTCTATCGCAACGAGGGCGGGCGGAAGTTTCGAGACGTCACGAAAGAGGCCGGCCTCGCACTGCCGCCGGCCGAGACGAAGACGCTCGGCATCGCCGTCCTCGACTACGACGGAGACGGCCGACCCGACCTCTACTTCGTCAACGATCGCGTGTCCAACCGGCTCTTCCGGAATCGCGGCGACGGCACCTTCGTCGAGGTCACCGCCGAGACCGGCGCCGGAGTCCTCGGCGAGCGGCCGCGGGCGGGCATGGGTATCGCCGTCGGAGATCCCTTCGGCGACGAGCGGGACAGCCTCTTCGTCACGAATTTCGGCGCGGAGCCGAACAGCCTCTACCGGAACGTGGAGGGAGCCCTCTTCGAAGACGCGGGCGAGAGCGCGGGGGTGCTCGAGGCCGGGCTCCCCTTCGTCCGGTGGGGAACGCACTTCGCCGACTTCGACAACGATGGCTGGCCGGACCTCTACGCCGTGGGGGGACATCTCGCGCCGCGGATCGTGCGAACCGTGGGGCACTACAAGAGCGGCAAGGCCGCCTACGTGGAAGCGGGGGACCGCAGGTACGACCAGCCCGCGGTCCTGCTGCACAACGTCGGCGGCGGGCGCTTCGAGGAGTGGAAGGACTCGGGCGACCTCGCGCGGCTGAGGATGTCGGCCCGCGGCACGGCGGTCGCGGATCTGGACGGCGACGGAGCACTCGATCTCGTGATCGTGGACATCGACGGCCCGGTGCGCGTCCTGCTGAACCAGATCGGGCGCCGCGGGAACTGGATCGAGATCGAGCCTCGGCCCGGCGCGGACGGGAAGGCCGTCCTCGGAACGCGTGTCCGAATCGCCGCCGGAGGGAGGGCGCAGGCGCAGACGTATCGGGTCAGCCCCTCCTACGCCTCAGGCTCTCTCGTTCCCCTGCACTTCGGGCTGGGCGCTGCGACCGCGTGCGAGGTCGAGGTCCGATGGCCCGGGGGGGACACTCAAGAATTCCGGGACGTCTCCGCGGGGCGCATCTACGCGCTCCGGCGCGGCGGCGCACTCGAGCCGCGATGAATCGTTCTCCGGGGGTGAACGGGTGTAAAATTCCTCGAAAAACAATGTTCGAAGGGGCAGCGATCGCAGCCCCGACCCGACCCAATTGCTCGACCGGCCGGGGCCGGGGCCTTGTGCCGAACTCGTCCGTGGCCGATGCCTGACGCCGCGACTCGGACTCGGGCGCCCGACTTTCGGACCCTGTTCGAATCGGCGCCGGGGCTCTACCTGGTGCTGACACCCGATCTGACGATCGTCGCGGCGAGCGAGGCGTATCTGCGGGCGACGATGACGAAGCGCGAGGCAATCTTGGGTCGCGGTCTCTTCGACGTCTTTCCCGATAATCCCGACGACCCCGACGCTTCCGGGTCCCGCAACCTCCGAGCCTCGCTCGGCGCGGTGCTTCGAACCTGGATGCCTGACGCGATGGCAGTTCAGAAATACGACATTCGTCGCCCCGAGTCGGATGGCGGCGGATTCGAAGAGCGGTTCTGGAGCCCGCTCAATTCGCCCGTGCTCGACGCGGCGGGAGAGCTCGCCTACATCATTCACCGGGTCGAGGACGTCACCGAGTTCGTTCGCTTGAAGCAACTCGGCGGCGAACAGCAGAAGCTCACGGATGAGCTGCGCGCTCGGGCCGAGAGAATGGAATCCGAGGTCTACCTTCGCGCACAGGAAGTCGCCGAGGTCAACCGAAGGCTCCAGAGCGCCAACGCGGAGATGGGCCGACTCTACGAGGAAGCGCGACGAAGCGAGGAGCGCTTTCGGCTGCTCGTCCAGGAAGTGAAGGACTATGCCATCCTGATGCTCGATCGTGACGGCATCGTCGTCAGTTGGAACGAGGGAGCGGAGCGGATCAAGGGATACCGATCCGAGGAGATCGTCGGGCGGCATTTCTCCCGCTTCTACTCCGAGGAGGACATCGCTCGGGGAAAGCCCGCCGATGCCCTCGAGATCGCCGCGGAGGAGGGGCGCTACGAGGACGACGGCTGGCGCGTTCGAAAGGACGGTTCGCGCTTCTGGGCGAACGTGGTCGTTACGGCGCTGCGCGATGAAAAGGGCGAGCTGCGCGGCTTCGGGAAGGTCACCAGAGATTTCACCGAGCGCAAGCACGCCGAGGAGGCTCTGGCCGAGCGCGGCGCGCAGCTCGAGGCCGCCAACCGAGAGCTCGAAGCCTTCGCCTATTCCGTGTCGCATGACCTGCGCGCGCCGCTGCGCAGCATCGACGGGTTCAGTCAGGTGCTCCAGGAAGACTTCGGGGGTCAGCTCGGACCCGAGGCGGAGGACGCGATCCGGAGGATACGGGCGGCGGCGGCCCGCATGGGGCAGCTCATCGACGACCTCCTGAACCTCTCGCGAATTACCCGCACCCAATTGAAGAAGCAACCCGTCGATCTCAGCGCGATGGCCCGAAGCGTCGCGTCCGCTCTCATGAGCAACCCTTCGGAACGCGTGGTCGAGCTGCAAATCGAGGACGGAGCCGTTGTCGACGGAGATCCCCAGTTGCTTCGGATCGTCCTGGAAAACTTGATCGGGAATGCGTTCAAGTTCACGTCGACGAGACCGACGGCGCGCATCGCCTTCGGCCGATCGCAACGGAACGGCGGAATGTCGTACTGGGTCCGCGACAACGGTGTCGGGTTCGACATGGCGTACGCGAATCGGCTCTTCGGCGCGTTCCAGCGTCTGCATGCATCCGTGGAATTCCCGGGCACCGGCATCGGGTTGGCGACCGTTCAGAGAATCATCCACAAACACGGCGGCAGTGTGTGGGCCGAGGGCGCCCTGGATCGCGGGTCGACCTTCGGCTTCAGTCTGTAGGAGCTCCGATGGCGTCAGTCAAGACGATTCTCCTCGTGGAGGACAACCCCGACGACGTGGCGCTCACGCTGCGGGCCTTCAAGAAGAACAACATCGCCAACGAGATCGACGTCGCCCGCGATGGCGCCGAGGCTCTGGACCGGCTGCTGGGGGGGGCGTCCGGGCAGGACGGTGGATCGAGACCGCTTCCATCGGTCGTCCTCCTCGACTTGAAGCTTCCGAAAGTCGAGGGTCTGGAGGTTCTCCGGCGCCTGCGGGCCGATCCCAGAACGCGGCTGTTGCCGGTCGTCATCCTGACCTCTTCGAAGGAGGAGCAGGACCTCGTTCGCGGCTACGCTCTCGGGGCCAACAGCTACATCCGCAAACCGGTGGACTTCAATCAATTCGTCGACGCGGTCCGCCAGCTCGGGCTCTACTGGCTGGTGTTGAACGAGGCGCCGCCTTCGTGACGACCGAATCGAACAGGGCTCTCAATCTCCTCCTCGTCGAGGACTCCGAGGACGACGCGCGGCTCCTCCTTCGCGAGCTCGACCGCGCTGGCTACAGGGTCCATTGGGAGCGGGTCGACTCGCCCCAGGCGATGGAAGCGGCGCTTCGACGCAGCCGTTGGGACCTCATCACCGCCGACTACACGATGCCCTCTTTTTCGGCGCCCGACGCATTGGCCTTGCTCAAGAAGACCGATCTCGACGTTCCGTTCGTCGTGATCTCCGGCAGCATCGGGGAGGAGATCGCGGTCGAGATCATGAAGGCGGGGGCCAACGACTATCTCCTCAAGGGCAACCTCCGCCGTCTGGTTCCCGCCGTCGAACGCGAGCTGGAACAGGCGGCCGAGCGCCGCGCGCGACGACAGGCCGAACGGCAATACCAGCTGCTCTTCGAGAACAACCCCGAGCCCATGTGGGTCTTCGACGAGGAGACGCTGGCGTTTCTGGAAGTGAACAACGCCGCGTGCCGTCACTACGGCTACTCCCGGGAGGAATTCCTCGGCATGACGATCCGGGAGATCCGCCCACCCGAGGACCTCGCGCGGCTCATGGAGGCGCTCGCACGCGAGCCTCGCGGGCCGAACGACTCCGGCGTGTGGAAGCATCGGAGGAAGGACGGAACGATCATCGACGTCGAGGTCGTCTCTCACCCCCTTCCATTCCTGGGGCGGCCGGCGCAGCTGGTGCTGGCCCTCGATGTGACGGCGCGCCGCCAGGCGGAGCGGCGGATCCAGGAGCGGACGACCTATCTGAACGCGCTCGTCGAGAACAGTCCGCTCGCGATCGTCGCGCTGAACCCGGCGCATCGAGTGCAGCTCGTCAATCCGGCGTTCGTGCGTCTGTTCGGCTACGAGCCCGCGGAGCTTCTGGGCCGCGACGTCGACGAGTTCATCGCGCCTCCGGACCCGGATCTTCGGGCCGAGGCCGCGGGGTTTGCGGAGGGACTTCTACGGGGAGAGTCGATTCAAAAGACCACGGTTCGCCGGCGGAAGGATGGCCGAACCGTGGACGTGAAGGTCTATGGGGTCCCGCTGCTGAATGACGGCCGGTTGATCGGCGTCTACGGCATATACGAGGACGTCAGCGAGCAACGGAAGCTCGAAGAGCAGCTCCGACTGGCGCAGAAGATGGAAGCCATCGGACAGCTCGCCGGAGGCGTGGCACACGACTTCAACAATCTCCTCACGTCGATTCTGGGCTACTCGGAGCTGGTCGCCGCCCGCCTCCAGTCGGATCCTGCGGCGCTCGAGGAGGTCGAAGAGATCAAGCGGGCGGGCGAAAGCGCCGCGGGGCTGACGCGCCAGCTCCTGGCCTTCTCCCGCCGGCAGGTGCTCGAGCCCAAGGTTCTCGAATTGAACGCGATCGTCGGCAGCGTCGAGAAGATGCTCCGGCGGCTCATCGGCGAGAACATCGATCTGGTGACGACCCTGGATCCGTCTCTCGCGCGCGTTCGCGCGGACGCCGGCCAGATCGAGCAGGTCATCATGAACCTCGCGATCAACTCGAGGGACGCGATGCCACAGGGCGGACGCCTGACGATCGAGACCGCGAACGTGGAGCTCGACGAGGAGTACGCCCGGCGCGACGCGACGTTCCGACCGGGTCGATACGTCATGCTGGCCGTCAGCGACACAGGCATCGGGATGGACGCCGAGACCCAGTCGCGGATCTTCGAGCCCTTCTTCACGACGAAGGAGATGGGAAAAGGGACCGGTCTCGGCCTTTCGACCGTTTACGGGATCGTGAAGCAGACGGAAGGTTGGATCTGGGTCTACAGCGAGCCGGGCCGAGGCACGACCTTCAAGATCTACCTGCCACAGGTGGAGGCCGCCGCGGATTCCCTGGATCGACCCGTCGAGGGCGCTTCGGTCGGCGGCTCGGAGACCGTGCTCCTCGTCGAGGACGCCGAGCCGCTGCGGAAACTGACCCGGATCGTCCTGGAACGCCTGGGCTACGCCGTGCTCGAGGCGAGCAATGCGCAAGACGCGCTCGCGATGGCCGAAGCGCATGCCGGGCCGATCCATCTCGTGCTGACCGACGTCGTGATGCCGGACATGGGAGGCGCGGCCCTCGCCTCGCGCCTCAAAGGTCTGCGGCCGGCTGCGCGAGTCCTCTACATGTCGGGCTACACGGACGATGCGGTCGTGCGGCACAGGGTGCTCGAGCCGGGAACGCGCTTTCTGCAGAAGCCCTTCACTCCAACCTCGCTCGCGAGAAGGGTGCGCGAGGCGCTCGGCTGAGCGGCCTCGTTTTGGAAAACACCCCCAAGGAGGCTCGCTCGTGGCGCTGGCCGTGTCACATCGTCCGCTCGCCACCGGTAGATCGATACTTCTGCAAACTCCTCTCACTGGGATAGGTTGGGCGCGAAGGCTTTGAATCACCCGACGTGAGCACCGAAGAGCCGCCACTTCCCGGTGCGCCACCGCGGCCTCCCGAGGCCGGACGAGGTCGGCTGCTCGTCGTCGACGACGACGAACAGGTCCGGGGGCTGCTCGTTCGCCTCCTCCGCGTGACCGGGCACGTCGTCGACGAAGCCGGGTCGGCCGAAGAGGCCCTCGAGAAGCTGAAAAAGGACTCTCCGGACCTCATCCTTCTCGACTTCGAGCTACCAGGGATGAGCGGTCTGGATCTGGTGCCCGCGATCCGGGCCGATTCCCGCCATCGGCTGACTCCGATCGTGATGATCACGGGGGCGGCCACGCAGGCGCGCAAGGTCCGGGCGATCGAGGCGGGGGTGACGGAATTCCTGAGCAAGCCTTTTTCGCACGTGGAGCTGGCGGCCCGGGTCCGTGCCCTCCTCGCGTTCAAGCACGCCACCGATGCACTGGAAAACGCGGAGCAGGTCATCTTCGCTCTCGCGCAGACCATCGACGCGAGGGATCCGTACACCTACGGGCATAGCGCTCGGGTTGCGCTCTATGCGGGGTTGCTCGGCCAGAGGATCCACCTGGACGACTGGTCGCTCGCAGCCGTTCAACGGGGAGCGCTTTTTCACGACTTCGGCAAGATCGCCGTGAGGGATCGCGTTCTTCTGAAGCCGGGCAAGCTGACCGATGAAGAGTATGCCGAGATCAAACGGCATCCTCGGCTAGGCCGGGACCTGCTCCGAAACATGAAGACGCTCCACCCGTCGCTCGAAGTCGTCTACCACCATCACGAGCGCATGGATGGCTCCGGTTATCCGGACGGTCTGATGGGAGAATCGATTCCGATGACCGCCCGGATCACCTCGATCGCGGATGTCTTCGACGCGTTGACGACGGCGCGCGTCTACCGCGGGGCTGTGGCGCGAGACCAGACCCTGTCGATCATGTCCGCCGAAGTGAAGAAGGGGTGGTGGGACAGCCGGCTGCTCGACGAGTTTCGCGCGGTGCTCGAGGTCGTGCCGGAAGACGACGCGCGGCTCGTGCGCCTCGCCGGTCCTCCCCAGCAGGCGGATCACTCCTAAGCCGTCGCCGCCGCCCTGCCGGGCGCGGAGATATGATCCCGCGCGGCAGGGTCGCGCATGATTCCCATCGGCGACGACAACTCCGACCGGCGGACAACGCCCGTCGTCAACTGGCTGCTCATCGCGGCCAACGTGTTCGTGTTCGTCGCACTGCAGGGATTCGGAACCAACAAGCGATTCACCCTGGCCTATGCCGCCGTGCCCGCCGAGATCCTGATAGGGCGGGACATCGCCCGGCCGGTCATCGTGCGCGACGAGTACGGCCAGGCGGTCGAAGAGATCGACCTCCAGCCCACTCCGATTCCCGTCTACCTGACCCTGGTCACCGCCATGTTCATGCACGGCGGATTGGCGCACATCTTCGGCAACATGCTCTATCTGGCGATCTTCGGGGACAACGTGGAAGACGCGCTCGGGCACGCGCGGTACCTCGTCTTTTATCTTCTCTGCGGCGTGCTCGCCGGACTCGCGCACGTGATGACCACTACGTTCTCCGGCAGCAATCCGCTGATCCCTTCGCTCGGGGCGTCCGGCGCCATCTCGGGAATCCTCGGCGGTTACATCGTGCTGTTCCCCTCCAAGAGAGTGCGCGTGATCTGGTTCCTGACCGTCATTTCGGTGCCGGCGATCCTCGCGATCGGACTCTGGTTCGCGTTCCAGCTGGTCAGCGGAATCGGGATGCTCGGCGGGCAGGTCGGAGGCATCGCTTACGGCGCCCACATCGGAGGATTCCTCGCGGGCGTCCTTCTCGTGCGGATATTTCGCCCGCACCCGCAGTTCGCCCGCGTCTGAACCGGCGCGCAGCGGTGGCTCGGCTCAGAGCGGCTTCTCGAAAACGCGCTGCGTCTTGATCTGAACGTATCCGGCCCGCCGATAGAACGCATGCGCACGTTCGCGGATCACGTTCGAGCGGACGCGAATCACCCGACAGCCCCGCGCCCGCGCCCAGCGTTCCGCCTCCTCGACGAGCCGGCGTCCGATGCCCGAGCTCCGGAAACCTTCATCGACCACCAGGCCGCAGATCTCGGCCTGCCGGAGCGCCTCGAAGACCCGGGAGACCTCCGTCTGGATCCAGGCCACGGCCCGCCCTTCCGATTCCGCCACGAGAAGGGCCTGGTCGTCGCTTGCGGACAGCTCCCGCAAGCGGGCATCCGCCTGTTCGGGGGACATCGGGTATCCGAGTTGGGTCGAGAGTCGCGCGAGGGCCTCGCGGTCGGCAGTCGTCGCGGGACGGATCGCTGGTCCGCCTTCGCTCATCCGAGCGCCTTCACGTAGCGCAGCGTCTCGGGCGCGTAGCCTCGCCGCTCGTACACGGATCGCGCGCGACGGTTTCCGTCGAAGACGTTCAACGTCAGGATCGCGTATCCGCGCTGCCTCGCCCAGTCCTCGGCGAAACCCAGGAGCGCTCCGCCGACGCCGGTTCCCTCGGCCTCCTTCGCCACCGAGAGAATGCCGATGTGGCCGTGCCGGAGCCCGGTGAAGTAATCGGTCAGCGTCTCGACGTAGACGAAGCCGACCGCCTCCGCACCGTCTGCCGCCACCACGAGCGCCGCGTCGGGCGCGGGACTCTCGAGGTGCCGGCGCACCGTCCGAAGCTCGCCCTCGACGATCTCGCCCGAGGTGCGCCATGCGGGCGGGCCGAAATCCGCGAGACGCTCCGCGAGCTCTGACAGGCGGGGGAGGTCCGCTGGAACCGCGGCCCGGAGGCGGAGGGCTCGGCGGATTCGCTCAGGGGCCATCGCCCTCACGCACGACCAAGCGCGCGCCGCCGGGCACGTCCTTCAGCGTCTGCACGGCGCCGTCGGGCCATCGGATCTCGAGCGCGTCGATCCGAGCCGCCGGGCCGAGCCCGAAGGTCAGGGTCTTCTCGGACGCGGAGAGGTAGGACTGTCCGCCGGAGACCTGCTGAGTGAGGGTGCGGCCGGCGATCGTCGCCGTTACCTTCGCGCCCACGGCGTCGCGGCTGGAGCGGCCCGAGCCGACGAGCCTCACCCGCACGCTCTTCTTCGGCGCGTTGGTGGGATTGAGATACACGCGCGCCGGTCCGCCGTTCTCCACGAGGACGAGGTCGAGATCGCCGTCGCCGTCGAGGTCCGCGTAGGCCGCGCCCCGGGCGACGAGCGGGGAGGCGAGGTCGCCGGAGCGCTCGCCGAGCGCGACGAACCGTCCCCCACCGACGTTCCAGAAGAGAATCGGCGCCTGCTTGTAGGTCACCTCCTTCTGCACCGCCTGGACCGTCGGCTCGACGTGGCCGTTGGCGAGGAGCAGGTCCATCCGCCCGTCCAAATCCGCGTCGAAAAAGAGAACCCCGAAGGTCAGGCTCAAGAACGAGCTCGGCCCCACGCCGCTGCGAGGCGATTCGTCCAGGAAGACCTCGCCGGAGTCGGTCCAGTAGAGCGACTTCAGCTCGTTCGAGAAATTGCCGATCGCCACGGCGGATCCCTTGCCGTTCTTCGTATCGGCCCAGGAGACGCCCATCGCGCCGCGCGAGCGGCCCGCCTCATCGACGGCGACACCGGCGGGAATGCCGACGTCCTCGAAGGTGCCGTCCCCCCGGTTCCGGTAGAGGTTGTTGGGGGCGGTGTCGTTGGCGACGAGGAAGTCGATGCGGCCGTCCCCGTCGAAGTCCCACGGCGCGACGCCCAGCGCCTTCTGGTTGTCGTTCCAGACGCCGGCCTTTCGGGTCACGTCCTCGAAGCGCCCGTTGCCCAGATTCCGGTAGAGGTGCGACGAGGTGCCGGGGTATCTCTCCGGAGTGCAGTAGGACTTCGTGCGCCCATCGAGCGTGCAGAAGAGATCCTTCGCGGGGCTCCACTCGACGTAGCGGCAGACGTAGAGGTCGAGCAGCCCGTCGCCGTCGTAATCCAGCCACGCGGAGGAAGTCCCCCAGCCGCTGTCGCGCACTCCCGCGCGATCGGAGACCTCCTCGAAACGCCCGCCCACGTTGTGGAACAGGAAGTTGCGGTTGAGAGCCGTCACGTACACGTCGTCGCGGCCGTCGTTGTCGTAGTCTCCGACCGACGCGCCCATCCCGTAGAAGACCTTCTCCAACCCCGCCTCCCGCGTGACGTTGCGAAAGTGGGGCAGCCCGTCCGGCCCGTTGCCCTCGTTGCGATAAAGAGCAAGCGACGAGCGGCGCGTCCTCGCCCGCGGATCGTCGGGCCAGTAGGCGCCGGAGACGAAGAGCAGGTCCGGACGGCCGTCGCCGTCGTAGTCGAGGACCGCGACTCCCCCTCCCATGGTCTCCGGCATCCACTTCTTCCCGACCGCGCCGTTGACGTGGACGAAATCGATTCCCATCGCGGAGGCCCTCTCCTGGAAGGAGATCGCGGGCGGCGGCGTCGGTTGCGCCGCGGGCGCTGCAGGCGCGGCCTTTCGAGGCTCACGGCGGCACGCCGACAGGCCCGCCGCGAGCCAGAAGCACACGAGGAGAAGAGCGCGGCGGCGTCGCACCGGGGAGAGTCTATGGCTAGGGGACCGAGGCGACGCGGGCCTCGGGGTCCGCGTCGGGCCGAGCGCGCGCGGCGGCGGGAACCGCGTCCTCCCGAGGCACAGGCGCGTGCTTTCGGGTCAGATATCCGCCGTCGCTCTCGTAGCCCTTACGGCCCATCGTCGAGACCCAGTCCGGCACGATCGCAGGCGGCGGCACCGCCTCGCCGTGAACGTGGATCGGAAGCGACTCTCGGTTCGCCCACGGGTTCTTGAGCCGGAAGTCGCCCGCGATCGCCCGGATCGTCTCGTCCTCCTTGAACTTCCGATACGCGGCGTCGTGGAGGTCCGCGTTCCTGCGGTCGCCGATCGCCCGATAGACGCGCATCAGGTTGTAGTGGGCGTTTACGTCCTCGGGGTCGATCGACAGCGTCTTGCCGTAGGCCGCGACCGCGTCGGGGAAGCGCCCGCCGAGCCAGAACACCAGACCGAGGTTGTTCCAGGCGACGCGGTCGAGGGGGAACGTCTCGAGGACCGACTTCAGGTCGCGTTCAGCGTCGCCGAGGCGTCCCTCGTCCTTGGCGACGGTCGCGCGGAAGAACGCCGTCTTGGCCCAGCCGGGCCGCCGCCGCTCGGCTTCGGCCAACGAGGCCTTCGCGTCCGCCAGGCGGCCCTCAGCGATCTCGGCGCGCGCGCGGTTCAGCGGCCCGTCCGGCTTCTCCGGCGCCAGCTCGGCGACGCGCGTCCAGGCGCGCGCGGCCCCCTTCAGGTCGCCTTGGAGGAAAAGCGCGATGCCGTAGTCGTTCCAGCGCAGCCAGAGAGAGTCGGGATTGCCCCGGACGGTCCGGGACCTGGGACGTGGGAGCCGGGACCGTCCGATCGGCAGGACGACCGTGTCGCTGGCGAGAGTCGTCACGGGCAGCGAGGGGGAGGCGGCCCCGAGCGAGAAGGTCGTGTAGTCGCGGGTGAACTTTCGATAATGGGTTCCGGCCGAGAGCTCGATCGAGCCGGCGGCCTCCTCGGGGATCGTGACGCGGTAGTGCACGACCCGCGCCGCGCCGGGGCCGATGCCGTTGTTGTACAGCGGCACGCGAATGTCCTGGGGCTGGCGGCGGTCCATGTGGGCGCCGTCCTGATCGATCACGAGACTCCAGAGCCGGTCCGCCCCCGCGTCGAGCCGCCCCGCCTCGTCCATCACTCCGCTCTCGAAGAAGACCCCGGAGGCGGAGGCAGCCTCGAGAGAGACCCATGTCTCGTTGGAGTCGGCGGTGCCGTTGGTGTAGGGGTGGCCGACGCCGCGCGTCCGGACGACGACCTCCACGTCGATCGTCTCTCCGGGGGAGACCGCGGGGGGCTCGTCGCCGATCACCTCGAGCTCGCCGGCCCGCCGGATCGCGAAGAGATCCACGGTCAAGACCGTGTTCCGCAGGAAATCCTGGATCTTCTTCTGCGTCTCGCGGTCCCGTCGGATGAAGGGCAGGGCCGTGTTCGCCGCGGGGAAGACGTGGTCGTGAATGACGCCGCCGCGATTTCCGAACTCCTGCGACCGATACGCCGGCAGGTGACAATCGCGGCAGGCCTTCGGCTGCGGCGGGTCGTAGAACGAGCGGACGGCGCGTCCGGAGACTCCCGAGTCGTACCAGGTGTCGTAGTGATCCTGGCCTCGGATCCAGTGGTAGCCGTTCAAGGCGGGGATCAACGCCACCTTGTGACAGGCGGAGCAGAACTCGGGCGTCCGCATGAACGGCTTCATGAACGTCTTGCGGTGGAGCGACGGCTCCATCCGGATGAGCAGGCGATTGACCGCGGCGAGCGTCGGGTTCTGCGAGAAGGCGAAGGGATATTGCCGCGAGTCCTCGATCACGTACGAGCCGTTGCCTCGCACGTCCTTCACCTCGGTGATCGAGTGGCAGGACATGCAGGTCAGGCCCTGCTGCGCTTCCCATGAGTCGTAGGAGAAGGACGCCTGCGTCGCGGAGCCCATCTGCCCGGTGAACAGGACGACCGGGTCGTGACAGCCGGAGCACCACTTCGTCCGTTCCCGCCCCACGCGGTCGGCCATCAGCTCGACGCTCTTCCGGTAGAACGGGTTGTTGAAGGAGGAGAAGCGGTGGGCGGAGCGCTCCCATTCGTGGAACGAGTCGGGGTGGCATTCCCGGCAGTACCCGTTGGCGGCGAGCCTGCGGGCGTCGAGGAGCCCCTGGTCGAACGTCTCGCTGGAGGAAGGGTAGAAGACCGTATCGCCGTTGATGTTGACGATGCGGCGGGGAGGCTTCTCGAGCTTCGCGGCAATCGCCATCGCGACGAGGAAGACCGCGACGGCTCCGCCCCACGCGAAGAGGCGGCGGAACTGCAGCTTGTGGACGTGAGCGCGCCGGTGAAGGATGAAGGCGACCAGCGCGAGCGGGACCGCGCAGACGTGCGCCAGCCAGACCGCACGATTGTTGAGCGTCGCTCCCTTGAAGGTCATGAAGAGTCCGGTCGAGACGCAGACCACGGCCATGGAAAAGATCGCGAGCCCCGCGTATTTCGCCCGCTTGTTCCACATCCGGATCATGCGCTTCGCGTGCGTGAGGGCGAAGACGAAGAAGGGGACGGCGATGAGCACGCCCAGAGTCAGGTGCAGCAGGAGCATCACGTAGAAGAACGACGTGTCGCGGGTGAAGGCGGCGATGTAGATCGAATTCGCCGCGATCAGCCCCAGCGGGATCAGCAGAATCCGATAGAGGCGCCTTTGCCAGGGCTGGAGGACGCCGGGAGGCTTACCAGGGGCCGACATCGGACCCCATTCTAGAGTTTCAGGTTTTAAGTTTCAGGTTTCGGGTGGGCTCCCGGTTCTGGCCTGAAACTTGGAACCCGAAACCTGAAACCCCGGTCTAAGGCTCCTTCGCCGCCGGAATGTAGATCGCGTCCCCCGACGTGTTGTCGATCGACACGCCGTACGCCAGGATGCGGCCGGCGCTCGGAGCTTCGATCGAAAACTGCAGGTAGATGTTCGAGTAGACGCCGATTCCGCCGAGCATCTGGCCAACGTTGCCCTGAAAGGAGGAGCCGGCAGAAACCGGATAGAGCGCGGAGTTCAGGACCTCGCCCGTGTCTCCGCTGCGCGCCGTGACGCGGACCGTCGCATCCGCTCCACCGACCTCGGCGAAGCCGAAGTTCGACCGGAACCCCTGCGCGGCCGAGGTCTGATCCAGCTGGATAACGGTCGCTTGGGGCGGGCAGAGGAGGCCGAGGCCGCAGCCGTCGAAGCCGAAAGCCTCGGAGGCGGCGATTCCGGGAATCGAGAAGCCGAAGGTGCCGCCAAACTTCTCGACGTACGTCCGCGACGAGACGGCGAGCTGCGCGGGCGCGGAGGGGTGGATGCGGAGCCCGGCCGCGGAAGGGTCGGCGAGGCCGAACTCGCTCGCGAGGACGTCGATCCTCTCGAGGGTCTGCCCCGGCTGGATGAGGTAGACCGGCGGCGGGGGAGGCGTCCCCGTCAGCGTCCGCGGCAGCAGGGACAGTGTCACGGTCGCGGGAGCGCCCCCGACGTTGGTGATGTGCACATTGGTCTTGAAGAAGTCTCCGCCCGCTCCGGTCGCGTGCGACGCTTGGGCGATGATGATGTCGTCGGCGGAGAGCTCGGGACGGACCGCCCGCTCGAACACTCCATCACCGGTCGCATTGTCCACGAACGTGGCGAACGGCACGACCTGCCCTGCTCCCGCGACCGTGTAATCGATCCGAAAGTTGTTCGTGGTCCCGAGCCCTCGGTCGCCGATCAGATCGGTCACCAGCACGGTCCCATTGGGCGGAACGTCGCGGCTCGTCGAGGCCAGGCGGGTGCCGTTCGAGTCGAACACGTCCATCGTCACCGACGCCGCCGCGCCGGAGGTCTCGGTGAACCCGGCGTTCGTGTGGAACTGGGCGTTCTTGACGAGGCCGTTCGCGGTTGCGCGCTGCCCGGCGGCGATCGCATCCGCGCGGCGCAGGGCCGGGACGAAGAGGCCGAAGGTGCCGTTGGCGCCTCGGGTGTAGGCGCGGCTGCTCGCGATGAGCGTCGTGTCGGAGCCGAGCAGCGTCAGCTCACCGAGGGAGTTCGCGTAGCCGAACTCGGAGCCGACGATGTCGTCGAGCGCCAGGACCTGACCCGGGGCGACGGTCCTCGTGGCGCGAACCGCCTGAGACCCGGTGTCGCCCTGCGCGACGTAGAAGAGCGAGAGCGTCTGGGGCTCGGTGCCGGGGTTGTAGAGGCGCGCGTCCGACAGGAAGAGCTTCGTGCCCTGGACGTGGCCCACGAGCGGGAGCACCTCGGTGTCCGCCGCGGCCGGGATCGGCGCGGGAGGCTGGCCCGCGATCAGCCGCAGAGCGAATTGCCGAATGTGCCCCGTCACGGTCGGCGCCTGGTCCTCGACGCGCAGGGTCCAGACGCCGTTCGCGGCCTTCCCCTCGAAAGCTCCCAGCGATTCGGCCGCCGCGTTCGTGCTTCCGTAGACGGCGTTGA
>Ga0070706_100001791_pt1 | contig 22248 bp, 19 predicted proteins | sample KBSK5501metaG_FD_65476 | JGI IMG/M metagenome (GOLD analysis project Ga0070706, IMG submission 65476) | Corn, switchgrass and miscanthus rhizosphere microbial communities from Kellogg Biological Station, Michigan, USA - KBS K5-50-1 metaG | ecosystem: Host-associated > Plants > Roots >... | reverse complement strand
AGTTTCAATCCCGCGAGCGGGAAGCGGCCTCTTTAGCCCCCATAAGACACCACCTTTACTATTACGAGTAGGTGTTTCAAACCCGCGAGCGGGCAGCGGCCTCTTTAGCCGCGCAGGAGTTTGCTATCAATTCACCAACAGTCCCGTTTCAATCCCGCGAGCGGGAAGCGGCCTCTTTAGCCAACAAGTTCGATATCGAGCACGAGAACTGGACGATCGTTTCAATCCCGCGAGCGGGAAGCGGCCTCTTGAGCCGAGAAAGCCAGGGCAGGCGCAAGCGACAGATGGTGGTGTTTCAATCCCGCGAGCGGGAAGCGGCCTCTTGAGCCCGAGTTAGCAACACTGGAGTAGGCAATCCAAGACGGGTTTCAATCCCGCGAGCGGGAAGCGGCCTCTTTAGCCATTGTGTGGAATGAAAGCATCATGACCGATGCTGAAAAGTTTCAATCCCGCGAGCGGGAAGCGGCCTCTTTAGCCGCCTCACCACCGCGTTTCCCGGGCGCAGGTTTGGCTGTTTCAATCCCGCGAGCGGGAAGCGGCCTCTTTAGCCCCATAAAGTTAACAGTTGGCGGGGATGTTACTTGCCAGGTTTCAATCCCGCGAGCGGGAAGCGGCCTCTTTAGCCAATAAAGGAGAGATCATGACAGATTTCGATATGGAGTTTCAAACCCGCGAGCGGGAAGCGGCCTCTTTAGCCAAATGTTTGATAACATTCAAACACACCCGGTTGTGGTGTTTCAAACCCGCGAGCGGGCAGCGGCCTCTTTAGCCAAGGATCGTACCCATGCCTAATACCTATCGTTTCATCTGTTTCAAACCCGCGAGCGGGCAGCGGCCTCTTTAGCCGATGGTGGTTTGGTCATCCACACGACATCGCCACCTAGTTTCAAACCCGCGAGCGGGCAGCGGCCTCTTTAGCCTCGCGGATGTGGGTCTCTGGGCCATTGCGACAGATGAGGTTTCAAACCCGCGAGCGGGAAGCGGCCTCTTTAGCCTACTATGGTGGTAATATAGCATGAGAGGCCGGGAAAAGCAAGATGGTGCGCGGGTCCGGGTCGCTGCTCAGGCAGGGCAGCACCGCGACCCGCGCTCAATGCTTGAGCTTATGTGAAAAAGTGATTACGAATCAACGATGGTATCCTATACTTGTCAATTCGCCCGTGCTCAGGTACACTCACATTGGAGAAGGGATCAGCTTCACCGATAAATAAGGCCGGGGAGTACATAATCAGCAGGAGGGGCCGTTGACAGTCGTGACTGAGGATTGGACGTTCGCCTATTTGAAGCGGGTTGAAACCCTGTGGGGACCGCATGGCTATCATCGCTATCCGGCGAAATTTATTCCCCAACTGGTCAGCCATCTCATCGAACTCTACTCTGCTCCTGGCGAACTGGTTGGCGATCCGTTTCTCGGATCGGCTACTACCGGGATTGAAGCTCTGCGCCTGGATCGGCGCTTCTGGGGATCTGATATCAGCCAGGTTGCGCTGCTCATCAGCCGGGCGAAGTGTATCCCGCTTGATCCGCGCGTTCTATCCGAGGTGTGGCGGCAGCTTGACTCCTTGCTTGACGGCGTTCCTTGCCCTGGCAGGCGACCTCTTACCAGGGAGGAGCAAATTGGTATCTCTGCTATCGACATTGTGCATGCCACGAGCGAAGAACTTCTTCGCTACTGGTTTCCTGCTGCGTATCGCGAGAGCCTGGCAGTCATCTTGCAACACATCCAGCTCTTTCCTGATGAGGTTGTGCGGATCTTTTTCCTCTGCGGCTTCTCGAATATCTTGAAACGTTGCTCGATCTGGCTCAGTGGCAGCACCAAAGCGCAGAAGGACCTGGGCAAGGTGCTGGGAGACCCCGTCGAGGAGTTTCGCCGTCAGGCACTGAGTATGATAGAGCGAATTTGAGCGTTACGGCATTCTTTGCCCGGTTCACCAACAAGATGCCTGGGTCAGATCAACTGGCCCGGCGCTTTGTGAATGGCAAGTTGTCGAACCAGCGCCAGAGATTACTACGCTACAACCGTTCCCACCAGGATGAGGAGGTGAGCCAGGCCGCTCAACAGCTTACCAATGTGATTCAGCAATTGATAACACTCTCGATAGATGAGCCGGGTGGGATGCAGCTATAAAACCGGCTACCGGCGATGATCGAGTTGCAGGTACGGCTTCTCGCCAAGTACCTGACAGGAGAGATTGACGAGTATCCACCGTTCCTCGTCAGGTAGGGAGCTATGAGCAACAAAGTAAAGACGAACACGAGGCGCAGCGCGCAGGAAAGCCGCCAGACGACCTGCTATGTCATCGCATACGACATTCCGGATGATCGCAGGCGCACAAAAATCCACCAGATTCTGATGGGCTTTGGCAAATGGACGCAATATTCCCTGTTCGAGTGCTTCCTGACGCGCAAACAACTGGTCCTCCTGCGATCCAAACTCGCAGTACACCTGGTCGAGGCTAAGGACAGTGTACGCTTTTATCCCCTGTGCGCGAACTGTGTCGAGAAGGTGGACACCATAGGCGGACCACCCCCGACCGAAGCATTCCTCTACATCATATAAGCTCAAGCATTGAGCGCGAGTCGCGGTGTTACCCTGTCTGAGCAGAGACCCGCGCTCCGCTCCACAAGCAACTTGAGCGGCAAAGAGCCAGCATTTCATCTTCTCCTTCGACCCAAAAATTGCCTGAACACTGAGACCCGCGTAACGTCTTGCTTTTCCCGGCCTCTCATGCTATATTACCACCAGCGCAGGCTCACGAGGCGGCAGCCCGCGGGTGGGATTGAAACTCGTAGTCGTGGAAATAGGGGCCCACCGGTAGATGGCTCACGAGGCCGCTGCCCGCGGGCGGCATTGAAACGGCGTATGGGCCTGAGCACCTCCGGGCAAAACTCCTGTGGCTCAAGAGGCGGCAGCCCGCCGGCGGGATTGAAACGGATCGAAGCCAGTAGGAGCCGTTGCCTTAGCAAGCGGCTCAAGAGGCGGCAGCCCGCGGGCGGGATTGAAACGATCTGGACGTGGTGTCTCTCGTCTGCCGTGGCGATGGGCTCACGAGGCCGCAGCCCGCGGGCGGGATTGAAACGGCATACCGGATACGATGGGTACGGTGCTTTGCATGAGGCTCACGAGGCCGCGGGCGGGATTGAAACAGTTGAACATTCGTGAAGTCGATCTCTGCTTCGAATGGCTCACGAGGCCGCAGCCTGCGGGATTGAAACACAAGACCAGCGGTGTTGACCATGACAATGAACGTCTCGGCTCAAAAGGCGGCTGCCCGCGGGCGGGATTGAAACTACGTGTCCAGCACGTTCTGCAGCGTCAGGTCCTGGGGCTCACGAGGCCGCTGCCCGCGGGCGGGATTGAAACATGTGGTCTAGAGCATATATCGTCGGATAACTGTAAGACTCAAGAGGCGGCAGCTCGCGGGCGGGATTGAAACCGATCAGTGACCGTGTTAAAGATCAACTGGATAGAGGGCTCAAGAGGCGGCTGCCCACGGGCGGGATTGAAACATCTCCAGCTGCCACACGTGCTTATACCATCCTAGCGGCTCACGAGGCCGCGGCCCGCACGCGAGATTGAAACCCTTTACTCTGCTGGACAGCCCTGCGGGAGACGGGCCTTTGGCACAAGAGGCCGCAGCCCGCGAGCGGGATTGAAACTAGGCTGTCTCCAAGTCAACGGGACGCAATTTTGATGGCTCACGAGGGCGCGGCCCGCGCGCGGGATTGAAACGCAAGAATATCATACTGGTTGGTGAGATGAAAACGTAGGGCTCACGAGGCCGTGGCCCGCGGGTGGGATTGAAACTCTCAAGTTCGATGTTAGCTGAGTGTGAAAACAGAAGGCTCAAGAGGCCACTTCCCACTGGCGGGATTGAAACGATGGCCCATCTTTGTACCCATGCGCTATTGCAATAGGCTCACGAGGCCGCTACCCGCGCGCGGGATTGAAACTGGCAATCCTCCTCGTGAGTGAATCCAACATTAATGGCTCAAGAGGCCGCAGCCCGCGCGCGGGATTGAAACACATAGCCCTCTCCTTCCACTACGGGTTCTCCCCATAGGGCACAAGAGGCCGCGTCCCGCCGGCGGGATTGAAACATATGGCACCAGCCGTGATTTTCCAGCCAGTCAACGGCAACTCAAGAGGCCGCAGCCCGCCGGCGGGATTGAAACAGCACGTGGCGCTTCTCGATGGTTGCCACCGGCACACGGCTCAAGAGGCCGCAGCCCGCCGGCGGGATTGAAACGGAAGCAGGACTTCATTGTCGTTGAAGCCATTCCTGAGGCTCAAGAGGGCGCAGCCCGTGGGCGGGATTGAAACTCCAGGCAGTACTGGCATTCCAGGTCCAGGTCTTTCTGGCTCAAGAGGGCGCAGCCCGTGGGCGGGATTGAAACTTGCGACCCAGGCAATGCTCCAAGGCAGCAGAGAGATGGCTCAAGAGGCCGCAACCCGCGGGCGGGTTTGAAATTCTTTGAGGTAGGCAGCGATACATTGCTCCCAGAGCGGCTTAAGAGGCCGCTGCCCGCGGGCGGGTTTGAAACAATCTTGACGCCGATTGAGGGTAACGCTTTAGTCAGGAGGCACAAGAGGCCGCTGCCCGCGGGCGGGATTGAAACAGCCATTTTGTCCAGGGTGTTACGGGTATCCAGCTTTGGCTCAAGAGGCGGCGGCCCGCAGGCGGGATTGAAACATAATCACGAAACTAAGAAGTACAACAGTTTCAGCAGGCACAAGAGGCCGCTACCCGCGGGCGGGATTGAAACTTGCCCATATGGCTGATACAATTGACGGTGACCACAATGGCACAAGAGGCCGCGTCCCGCGGGCGGGATTGAAACTTTGAGATCGCGCCATAAGCCGCGTTCGCTCCGAAGGGCACAAGAGGCCGCTGCCCGCGGGCGGGATTGAAACGCATTGTCATTGAGGTTAAGAACAGGCTGTTGTGTTGGCTCAAGAGGCCGCTTCCCGCTCGCGGGATTGAAACTGGCTACCACCGATGAACACATCCACTCCGATGCCCAGGCTCAAGAGGCCGCTTCCCGCTCGCGGGATTGAAACATGTACTTAAGCCATCTATGGTGACGATCTAGAGGAGGCTCAAGAGGCCGCTTCCCGCCCGCGGGATTGAAACGCCGTTGATTCGTGTCCGACAATGGACACATACCTGGGCTCAAGAGGCCGCAGCCCGCGCGCGGGATTGAAACTAGGATAGCTTGACTTCCTGCCGATTGACTTCTACCGGCTCAAGAGGCCGCAGCCCGCGCGCGGGATTGAAACGACACGAATTGGGCAGGTTGTATGTCGTTGCGGTTCGGCTCAAGAGGCCGCAGCCCGCGCGGGATTGAAACTCTCAAGGAGCTGGCGCGTCAGACGATACTGGCCCTCGGCTCAAGAGGCCCTTCCCGCGCGCGGGATTGAAACTTACCAAGCGCTTGCTCTATCTTAACGATGATTGCATGGCTCAAGAGGCCCCTTCCCGCTCGCGGGATTGAAACAGGTAAGCGGAATTGTAACCCCACGTGCCCTCATATTGGCTCAAGAGGCCCCTTCCCGCTCGCGGGATTGAAACTCCCAATAGGCGATATCACCATCGGTGATGACGATGGCTCAAGAGGCCCTTCCCGCTCGCGGGGTTGAAACGACAGTTGATCTGGCCAGGGTTTTACCGTCACGTAGGTGGCTCGAGAGGCCGCTGCCCGCTTGCGGGGTTGAAACGATAGTGCGCTAGTCCACAAGGCAAATTTTACGCTGGCTCAAAAGGTCGCTGCCCGCTCGCGGGGTTGAAACTGCTGCTCGGCTGCACTAAGAGGCGAAGTATTGTCGGCTCAAGAGGCCGCTGCCCGCTCGCGGGATTGAAACATGTAGGCTGCAACGTCATTCCAGTAGCCAATCACAGGCTCAAGAGGCCACTGCCCACCCGCGGGATTGAAACTACCACGAATGCACATAGCCGAATTCGGGATCGTTCGGCTCAAGAGGCCGCTGCCCGCCGGCGGGTTTGAAACATACTAAAGTACAACCCTAAGAAAAACTTGAAAACGGGCTCAAGAGGCCGCTGCCCGCTCGCGGGATTGAAACTCTCAACTAGGAGAGGCGTCAGGGAGGGTTGACCGAGGCTCAAGAGGCCGCTGCCCGCTCGCGGGATTGAAACCTTTGTATGCCAGGAAGCGTACATAGTTCTGATTCACGGCTCAAGAGGCCGCGGCCCGCGGGCGAGCGGGGGATCCCCATGACGTAGTCGAGGTCGCCATCTCCTACCACACTAGCTCTGCGGTGGCTCGGAGCCTTCCATCGCTCGGTCTCTCGTTCGGCCACCATGCGCAATTCATCACGCTGGACAAGCCGGGCGATGATAGCGTGCAGGACGCAGGCTAGGCGCGGGCGATGGTATGCCAGATCAGCCGGAAGCTGAAGCGCCTGTGTGACTGCGAGGGCGAAGCCCATGTGCATCTTTTCCTGGCCTGCCCTGCCGCGCTGGTCATCATGCTGGGCTATCAGTTCAACGCTTTAAGAGCGGTAACGCTCTATCAGTACATGGAAGTGCAGGGCCGCTACGTGCCGGTGTGTACACTCGGCTCATCCCCAGTGTAACTGTGTACGTTGGCTTTAACGACGCTTACGCGCCGCGTCGCGAATGGTTTGCAGGTTGAGTAGTTCGGCGACTTCGTAGGTGGTGACAGGACCCGACTTCGGGCGCAGGCGAACTAAAGAGGGGAAGTGGCCGATACGCCCATGTAGCTCGGCGAGCAGGACGAAGGCAGCCGGGGCGTATCCAGGGGGATTGACCAGGAGTGGGCGGCTCTGCCATTCCTGGGATGATAAGCCAGCGCTATCGACGATAGTAACGATCTGGGGTTCGAGTGGTTCCTCCTGATGAATCTGCACGCGGACAGTACGCACTTCCTCGATAGGAGTACCGGCAAGCGCTTCAATTTGCGCATACTGGTCGTCGGTGAGCGGGTGGGTGAAGTTTAGTAGAAGCATAAGATGTCCTTCTTGATCCTGGAGTAGTTACCTTAAACGTAGCATGATCTCCGCCACAATTCATCAGAACTCCTTGCGAAAAAAATCAGAACCCTTTCTGATGTATTGGCCGGTCCAGGCAGGTATACTCTACACATCGTAACCAAAGTACTTTCCAAAGTGCTCGCGCAGGAAGTGATAGGTGAGCGCATAGTTTGGCGCTAGATCCCAGGCGGTACGGCACTCGACAAATATCTTTGAGGTATGCGTGCTGACGGTGCTCAGGCTGATGTAAAGGGCAGCGGCCACTTCCTGTGGATTCATACCTTTCGCGAATGCTTGCAGGATATCCAGTGGGCGCTTGTGGGCCAGCGCCTGCTCAACTTGTTGGCAACGCCTGTGTTCCTGGAGATCCATGTGACGCTGTACGGCCTGCGTTGAATCGGCTATGTGTTCGATACCGGCGAAATAGGCTCCCAGTGGAATGAATGGCACCTCGATCAGCTTTACACCTGCCTCAGGGGAGATATGCATCCGTTTGCCATCCTTGACCTGTTCTCTGACCGGTTCAGGTGTATAGATATGCCAGATGTGATCAAACGGGTCAAATTTCAGTTGGGCGGCAGAGATGGCCAGCAGGGACATCAGGCGGCGTCCGCCCGTTACCGACAAGTGAATATGGCGTGGCTGGCGCTTGAGTTCCTGGATGAAGCGATATATGGTCTCGCGTGCCCCTTTAGCGCCGGTGCTATCCGCAATGTCGTCGAGGGGTGTGTGATCGAGTTCCAGCACTTTTGGACGAAAATGGCAGGTGAGCGCCTTCCCGTCGAACTGGTAACAATCACTGACAAACTCTGCATTGAGCCGTTCCAGTGAGAGCTGTAAGCGTTTCTGTTCGGCATGTGGATGAATTACGATCACTTCGCTGATGGGAAAGTCATGCCGCAGCAGCAAATCAAGGGTGAACGTGACCACCTGTGGCTGTCCGCCCAAAGGGGCGAGCAGGGTATGCGTATATTTCAGTTCTGGCACGGGCATCTCCTCTCTCCTGCATTGTATCAAAAGGTATCAGCATATGGTAGCAGTTGGAGCATATGATAGCGATCATGATTGGAGTGCATCGATGGTGAACCTGCTTCCGGCCCTCCTCATAGGCGGGCCACCCAGCGCGGGGAAATCCGTACTGTTTTACAGCTTGACGAAGACGCTGCATGAACGCGGCGTGCGGCATCATGCCATTCGGGCCTGTCCCGATGGTGAGGGAAACTGGTACCAGGAAATTCACCAGGAGCTTGATCCTGAAACTACTCGCCTGCTTCGCATCAAAAAAGCATGGACCGAAAGCTTTGTACAAGGTATCTGTCGCGACCTGGAACGCCGCCATCTCCCGCTGCTGGTCGATATGGGCGGTCGTCCTCAAGAGTGGCAGATGTGCATTTTGCAGGCGTGTACTCATTCCTTGCTCTTGCTTCGTCGCGATGAGCCAGAAAGCGCCGGCTCCTGGCGTGTACTCGTCAAGCGTGCAGGCCTGTTGCCCCTGGCCGAAATCTTCTCCGAACGCAGCGGTATATCATCCGTCACTTCAACAGCGCCCATCCTCGAAGGCACGCTCACGAACCTGGAGCGTGGCATCCCGGCGCAGGGTGCGCTCTTTGATGCGCTTGTAGAACGGATCGCTGCCCTCTTCACCTCCTATTCCCTCGCGGAGCTGGAACAGGCGAAACTCGCTATGGCTCCCACTGAATTTACCGTGAATCTCGATCCGCTGCTGCACACATTTGATCCACAGGCGCAAGAATGGACACCCGAGATGCTCAAGCGTCTCTCCGGCGAATTACCGAACGATACAGCGCTCGCCGTCTATGGTCGCGGCCCCGGCTGGTTGTACGGCATGTTAGCTGCCAATACCGGTCAACAACCATTTTACCAGTTTGATCCACGCATTGGCTGGCTCGCTCCGCCCACGCTGAAGATCAGCACACAGCCATCATCTGAAGAAATAGCCGTCCACCTGCGCGCATACCAGGATGCGCTCATACTCTCCATCCGTATCAACACTGAATACCTTGACTACTTGCAGGCAGAGCAGTTCACATTTCCGCCGGTGCCAGTCGAGCACGGCGTCATCTTCGATGGCAAAATTCCTCACTGGCTGTTGACAGCCCTGGTGCGTCTCTATGCTGAAGCAGGCGTTGCATGGATTGCCTGTCATCAACCAAAGCTCAAGGGAGCCGTGGTCGTCGCTTCACGTGTGCCAGCGCATGTTCCAGGCGAGTTGATTCCATTGTCCATCTTCGACTGAACCAGGACGAACTCTGTGGCCACTCCGGCAATAACTCAGTAGGCTCTAGCCATTCTATCATATATGGTGCAATAGAGTAGACGTTTAAGGTAAAATGATAAAGTTGCGACTACGGTATGAAAGGACGTAATGATTCCTATGGAGAATCTATCAACATCGCCGGCACCTACGGCATCGTTAACGACTCTGGCAACGCCTTCGCCGGCAAAACTCTACGCCTTCCTCTTGAAGCTACGGCCCATTTCAGAAGGGACATTGATGCCCTTTTCGGGAGAGCTGGTACACGCGGCCTGGCTCGACTGGCTGGGCTCAGCCGCGCTCGATGTAGCGGCATCGCTGCACGAAGGCAACAAGCGTCGCCTGTTCACTTGTTCCAGCTTGCAGTTCCCTCTTCCCCAGGAAAAAATGCTCGAAGTAGAACGTCGAAATGTACACTGGCCGCTCTCACCTGAAAAGACTTATACCATTCGTATCACCCTGCTGCTTGGCGAACTCTTCCCGCTCTTCCATAAAGCCCTGACCGATTTCACACAAACCAGCAGTGCCGCCAGCAGCAAGCCGCCGTTCATGCGCCTGGGCAAACAATCGCTGCTGCTCGAAGAAGTCCTCCTCGAGAACGGTGATGCAACAGGCTGGACAGGTTTTACCTCATTCGCAGACATGGTGGAAAAGGTTCGGGCAAAAAAGCTGGGAAGCGTTGTGCCGTTGAAACTTGAATTTGCCTCGCTCACCACCTTTAACCGGGGCAATGTGAAAAATCGGGAATACGGCAACTACAGCGCGCGCCTGCCTCTGCCGTACTACGTTTTTCCCTACCTTGCGAAACGCTGGAACGAGCTAGCTCCGCCGGAACTGGCACACCTCGTACAGAGGTCATCAATCGAACAATACGCTCTGGAAGAGGGCGTCATTATTGATGACTACAACCTCAAACCCCATACCGTAAAATTCACCACTCACTGGCAGCAGGGCTTCGTCGGTACATGCAAGTACCTCCTGCGCGGTCCAGACGAACCCACCACCGAAGATGCTCCCCTGACCGTGCGCCAGCAGATGCTGCTGCTGGGGCAACTGGCGTTTTACTGCGGCGTAGGACATAAGACAGCGATGGGGATGGGGAGGGTGCGAAGGTTAGATTAGTTTGACATCGTTTATTTCACTTTGGACAAATTCTCTCTATCCAAAAAGATGAGTAATTTATTACTCACAAAATTACTCCAAAAAGTCTTGACAAATTACTCCCTATTTCGCTATACTCCTTTATAGAAGACTTTGGTGAATTTTGTGGGATGAATTGAGAGATGAATATGAGCGAAGATGCTTCAGAATGTAGTATCGCTCAATCTCTTCCCTCTAATTCCCCCATCATTCCTTGATTTTGTCCTGGTCAAGAGAGGAAATAGCCAAATGACTTGAGTCCCTTCTAGAAGTTAAGCGGCCAACTAATGTCATGATGACAGTTGCTCCCGGCTTGGGTCTTGTCACTTCGACAGCCGACATTATGGGAGCGGGATTGCATCTCTGATGATGGATATGTAGAGGGATAAGACCAACTGAGCGCCTTTATTACTCGGTTTCGGGAGTAACTGTTTCATGAAGTCAGTTGGTTTTTAGCTTCCAGAAGGGAGTCTTATATGGATGCTAGCTCCGACCCCGGAGACTTTGAGTTCCAAGATAACCAAGAAGGAGAAGCATTAGAGTGCCCAGCTGAGGAGATTGATGTCTGGGAGCCAATCAGGGCAGAATTACAGGATTTCGATATTCAATCTTCCGGTATTCAGGCAAATTCCAATGTGACGCATACTGAGGAAGTTGGTGTCTGGAAGCGCGTGAGTACTGAGGAGATGCGTCAGGCACTAGCTCACCGGTTTATGAGATTGTTAGAAGCTTGGGTCTTAATCGGGCTGATCGTCTTTATCGTGACCGGGAACGTGTGGCTTTTAACAACCGCTGGTTTGCTTGGGATACCCCTTCAAAAGATACTCGACTATTACTTCCGTCACTCCAAGAGGTGATTATGAGATGTACTCCAAGTTCCAGCACTGAGCCTTTCGTAGAACATTGTAAGCTAACACCAACTGGACTGGAGATGTTAAATGACAGAGAGACGAAAAGAACGAGTACAGTTTGACTTCACGCCTGAAGCATTACAACGGCTCGATGAGATCAAAAAGAAAACGGGAGCATCAACAAGAGCAGAGACAGTGAGAAATGCACTTAGAGCGTATGAGTGGCTTGTCGAGGAGCTTGATCCAGACGGCATTATCAAACTATGCAATAAGGACAACGAGGAAAAGTCTGTACTCAAAGCCAGGCTACTCTTGACCCCTCTAAATTAAGATACTTCTTGCTAAAAGGAGGTAGGTAAAGTAAAATGGACACGCCGTTCGGGATTGAAACTGACCTTCACGCCATTTTTTAGCCGCTTAGCTTCTTGTTACTAAGCAGCGATACCCCGTTAGGGTTAGGCAGAGATGGGATAGGCGAGAATAATAATGAAATCACTCGCCTATTCCATATTCAACTCCATAACAAGTTTTCCCATCAAAATGGCTTGGTTTTCACAAGAAGGATTGAAGAACAAAGATATCCAAGGTATTTGCTTCTTGTTCAGGCATGAGACCTGGGAATTCCTTGAGAATATGCTCGAGTTTTGCTATCAGTGTTGAAGATCAGAATTCCTTCTGAGAAATTTCATAAGCATTTCTGATGTTCAATCTTCATTAATTATGTTATACTGCTGATGCTTGAGCTACACCTCAAACGCAAACTGCTAGAAGCTGGAGGTAAGGCATTCGTGGGGAAGAAGTCACTCGTAGCATTGGATACCGACCATATTAAACAGTACGTGTTCGCCACCGACAGGCTCAAAGAGATTCGTGGAGCTAGCTCGATACTTGACAACCTCAATCGCAGCGTTATGACGGAACTGGCAAAGGATAAGGAATCTGAATTCGAAGCAGAACCTGTCTATGCTAACGGAGGATCGGGGCTGTTTCTGGTTGATGGAGATAGGAGGGTAGCTGAGGAATTTGGCCTGCGCATCCAGCAAGCCTATCAGAAAGAAACAAGAGGAGGCGCATCGATCACCTTTGCAGTGCAGGAGATTCCCGACAGCGTTCAAAATGTCTGGAATGACAATATCTGGCACACACTTGAGCTATTGCGTTACAGTTTAGCACAAGAGAAAAACTCCCCACCCGACATCATCGCTCTTCCTTCGCATCCTTTTCTGTGCGTCTGCGATGCCTGTGGTATGCGCTATGCCGAGAAAAGGGACTTCAATGAAGCAGGGGATGAAGTGAGTCGAGAGAGGCGTTACTGTGATGTCTGCATGAAAAAGCGCGATGAAGACGGCAAAGTAAAAACCGGTATCGATGCGATCATCCGAGAGCGTAAAGATGCAGATGTAGTAAAGCTCAGTGAAGCACGCCCGTTTGCCTGGGAACGTGTCATAAAATTGCTTCCACAGGATTATGATATTCCGCTAAATACAGAACGCCCCCCCGATTTCAACGAACTACGGGGTATCTCAGGCGGGAAAGATTATCTTGCCCTGATCTATGCAGACGGCAATGGCATGGGGCAATCGATGGCAGATTTGAAAACGCTGACAGATGTGCGCGATAAAGCCCGTATTATCGATGAAGCTGTGTATGATGCCATGAGTTTTGCGATTAGTAAACATCTACAGGTAATTCCAGGAGATAAGAATACACCTCCGATGTTCCCTTTTGACATTCTACTGATTGGCGGCGATGATATCATGATGGTTACACCCGCTTCTCTTGCCCTGGATGTGACCTGCTCAATCGCAATGAAATTCTATGAACAAACTAGGGGAAAAGGCCCTGAAGGAAAAAGCTATACACTCTCCATTGGAGTTGTTCTCGCACCTGTCAAATATCCCTTTGGCATGCTGCAAGACCTGGTTGAAAGCACCCTCAAAGCCGCTAAGAAGGAAGGCACGAAAAGGAAAAGCGATTCTACATACGGGGAGACGTTCATCAATTTTATGACCGTGACGGGCAGCACGAGCCTCGATTTCAACAGGGTCTACAAATCACTTCATGATAAACATGTGAGGGTCAGTGGTCATAGGGGGGATGTAGCCTTTTATGCGACGCTGCGGCCCTATACTGTTGAAGAGTTGACGTTGCTGCTGAACACAATTCGCGAGGGGAAGAGAAAGGCGCTGGGACGTACCAAGCTGCACCAGGTGCGTGAGGCTGTGCTGCAAATGAACCTGACCAGCTCGGTCAGCGAAGGGTTGGGGGTGCTGCGCAACTGGCGTACGAGGCAGCGCGAGTTCGTGACACAGCATGTCTATACGCTGGGAAGACGTTACCAGGAGCAATATCAACATGCTGAGAAACCGGGAACGATGTTCCCACGAGTCACTTTTCCCTGGTTCGCAGATGGCCCTGATACCTACCGCACGTCTCTACTCGACTTTGTCGAACTATACGACTTTGTAGCGCAGGAAGAGGTAGATGATGACAAATGATCGCCTGAAGATCGAATACGACCTCACATTCGCTACACCCTTTCACTGTGGCACTGGTATCCGTGAAGGACTGATCGACCGCACTGTGGTGCGCGATGATGGAGGATATCTCTATGTGCCAGGCTCGACCATCAAAGGCGTGTTGCGCGAACGCTGCGAGCAACTGGAGCGCTTTTACGAGCAGGATGATATGCGAGGGCAGAGCGTGGCAAGCCCACATGATACAAAGGCAGCTCTGCAGGGATTGGGGAACCATCAACCCTCGATGGTCACACGCATCTTCGGTTCGCAAAACATGCCGGGGCGGCTCTTCTTTGATGATGCTCGCCAGGACACAGATGATTTGCTGCAATATGATAGTCCGGAACGTGGAGGCGAAGGCAAATACAAGAGTTTGCAGGTGAATGTATCTACACAGGTGCGGCTAGACCGGCCCACACGTACCGCCGTGCAGGGCGCGCTTTATACCAGTGAATTCGGCGCCAGCGATATCGTGTTGAAAGGAAATATCCTTGGTTGGCTGGAATGTACAGCTATCGATCCTGGCGTTGCCGACTCAGGGCAAGAGCAACATTCCGGCACTGCTCCAACCTATTCCCTGCTGCTCCTGCTGGCAGGGTTGCAGATGCTGGAGTGGATCGGCGGCAATAAATCGACAGGCAAAGGTCACTGCGCATGCATGATAACCGGAATAGAGATCAATGGAGTCACTGTGAACCAGGATATGTGGCAATCCTGGCTGGATCAGCTCGACGTACTCACAAACTATAGCAGGGAGGGGTAGAGCATGAAACACTTTTCCCTTAACCTGGAGACGATATCACCACTGGCTATCCGCTCCGATCATGCACAGGCAGGAGCAGATAGCGCCGGGTACATTTCGGGGACGGCTCTTGCGGGCAGCCTGGCAGCGGTGCATCGACTCTACTTCCAGGAAGGCGGCGAACAGTTCGAGCAATTATTCCTCAGCGGGCAGGTGCAGTATCCTGATCTCTACCCTGCTACATTCAAGAACGAAGGAATGCAGGGCGCAATAAATGATCCCATTTATGCACTGCCTAAGACAGCCCAGAGCTGTAAACGTTTCCCTGGCTTTTTCCCAATAAAAGACGGCGACGATGAGGAAGAGTCGCACGGCGTCCGTGATACCTTGTTAGATTGGGCCGTGTTTGAACTGGGAAGCGCGGCAAAGAAGAAAGAAACGAACCAGCCTGTTGACGTGGCTGACCTGCTAAGACCTTTGCAGACTCATAAACAATGCGAGTGCGGTAATCCGATGGATCATTTCACAGGGTATTATCGCCGTCGCAGCGTGGATGAAAAAATGATGAAGGCCGAGGTGGAGACGCGCCTGCAAACACATACCGGCATCAATCGCGAAACCGGTACTGTACAGGAGGGCATTCTCTACAATCGCCGGGTATTCAATGAGCATACGCAGTTCTGGGGCATGGTCAAACTCCCGGAACATCTTGCCGGGCCGTTACAAGATTTCATCGACGATGTTGGACTGTCCGGGCTGGTACGCGTCGGCACCGGGCGAACCAGGGGTATGGGCAAGGCACACCTCAGCATCGCGCCGATGGAAGAAGAGCAGTACAGCTTTGAGGCGTTCAAGAAAAACTTGCAGAAGTTTAACGACAGGTTGCAGTACGCAGCGCTACAAACGTTCCCTGCAAACAGATTTGACCTTGCGCTCAAACCGTTCTACTTTGCTGTGACGCTCTATTCGCCTGCCATCCTGCGCGATTCCTTGCTGCGCTATTATGGAACCATCAATGAGAAAACCCTCGCGAAGCTGCTGGACATGCCTGACGACAGTTTCCAATTGGTCTACCAGGCGGCCAGTACGAAACGCGTGACGGGCTGGAATGAACTATGGGGAACGCCGAGAATGAACGAGTTCGCCATAGATACCGGCTCGGTGTTCCTGTTCGCGTCCGATGTTGAGATGAACGACACGCTTCGAGAGGCGCTGTTCAACCTTGAGGAAAAAGGCATAGGGCAGCGTAAGGCTGAAGGCTTTGGGCGCGTGCGTATATCCGATCCATTTCATCTGGAGGAAGAGTTGCGATGAATCCTGAAATGAAAATCATCCGCGAAGTCAATATTCAAGCAGAGAATTTCTATGGTGAGGCTGTTAAGCTGGGCGATCACGCGGCTTATGCGCTCAAAGCGCCACATCGCTCCCAGATGACCAACCTGGAAAATATCGCTGAAAGCGCATTCAAAGCTACAGATATCTTCGACTATATCAAGAAGCAAACGGCACGCTTTTCCTACTGGCGGCAGCCATTTCCAGAGAACAAAGCTTCGAACGCGGGGTTTGGGGAAAGTCTCAAACATTACCTGGAACATGATCTTAAAGATAAACTGGCTACCATATGCGGCCCTAAGCGCCTGAATATCGGTGACAAGACCGACGAGGAAAAACAGGAACGCAGGCTTATCTACCTGCTGCTGATCCGCCAGTTCATTCGCCAGCTGGTTGTGGAATATGAGTACCAGGTCAGCCTTGGAAGTAGAAAGAGGGAGGCATAAACACGATGCTCTCCGCTGCACAGCTGCAAAAAATATGGCTGCTGAGTGATACGGTTCTCTATCCAGAAGCGGTCTCCTTTATGCGCAAACTGGTGCAAGACCAGGACTGTGATCCCCTGCCTGCGAGCCAGGTGGCAGGGTTATTGAGCATCGCAGAGTCTATGAAGTACGACGACTTGCACCGCTTTGTGCTACACCAGCGCGACCGCAATTGGCCCCCATCAAAGCGTGATATCAAGACCTTTTATACCGCGCTCGAAGAAGCGTTATCGCTCATGCAGAGGAAGCGACTCAAGGAGGAGTTTCACCTGGTGACGGGTGAGCAGGGGCGCAGCGTGAGCGAGGCAAGGCAGGAACTGGATGAATTGATGGCGCTGCTGGCTCGCGAGTTTATTCAACACCTGGCAGCAGAAAATGGGCTGCTCGCGGCGCAACTGGATGACGAGCGTAAGAAACAGAGAATGAGCAGGAGGTAGTTATGGCTATAAGTGGACAGGCAGACCGCCAGAAAAATCGCTATGAACTGCGCAACCGGTACGTTTTCAAGGGGAAGCTGGTCATGCAGACGGCGCTGCATATCGGTGGAGGCAGGGTCACGCTGAGCAGCAGCGATAGCCCCGTTGTCCTCACACCAGAACAGAAGCCGTATATTCCGGGTTCCAGCTTTAAGGGCGCATTACGTAGCACGGTCGAAAAGCTAGTTCCTGGCCTGCCTAGCTTCTCCTCGTGCGCGCTCATCGAATTGAGCGACGAGGAGATAAGGGCGCTGGGAGGAGACCGCAAGGCGATAAGGGAAATTTGCCCGACAGTCCGGCAGGGGGAAATCGCTCAGAGAAGGCGCAGGGAGCCAGACAGGGCCGCTGAAATTCAGAGGGAAGCGCTCGAAGACCTTTGTGATACCTGTCTCCTGTTTGGCTCGCCATTTGCAGCGGCACGCCTGAATGTGAACGACCTCTATATGCCCAAAGAAGAATGGAGCGGCGTCCTGCAAATTCGTGACGGTGTGGCAATCGATCGCGACAGCGAAAAGGCCAAAGACCGCCTCAAATACGACTTCGAGGTTGTTCCGGCCAGCGCTACCTTTGACATGGAGATCGTCCTGGAGAACGCTACAAAACGCGATGTACAACTGCTCTGCGTTGGCCTGAGCGAGTTTATGCATGGCTTCGGCGTGATCGGTGGCAAGCGTTCTCGTGGCCTGGGTGTTGCTCAACTCGATGATCTGCGCGTCTCCGCGCTCGAATTGTTCAATGAGGGAGTGGATGAGAAAGAAGTAGATGAAGAAGAGCGTAGAAGGCGTTTGCGCACATACCTGGTCAGCAAAGAGTTTTCAAGAAACTTTCCCGAAGGTGCGGATTTTCTTAAGGAATATATTAATAGCATCTTTGTATAGAGAAGGAGTCGGCTGTATGTTGAAGAAACTGGTGAACGAGGCGTTTTGCACGTTGCGCATTACCACGACGGGGCCGCTGCTTGTCAAGTCCGGCCATGCCAGTATCAGCGGCCCGGATATGACGCCCGTGCTGACCTGGCGCAACGGCAAACAGGAGGTGTTTTTGCCCGGAAGCTCGCTCAAAGGAGTCTTTCGTAGCCACCTGGAAAAAATCGCGTGCAGCCTGAAGCCGCGCGTCGTCTGCTACCCATTTGAGGGTAATGAAGATAAGCAGGCTGATTTGAACCAGCGACAGCGCGACTATCGCGACTCCTGCGGCGGGATGTTTAACCAGTTCGCCAAGCGCAGCGAAGAAAATCGTCGCTTCCTGGAGGAGCACACCGATCGCGTCTACGCGGCATCATGCCCTACCTGCCGGCTCTTTGGCTCGACCGGCTTTATTGGCCGCGTAGCCATCAGCGACGCCTACCTGGCCTCGAACGAGGTCAAAGAGCAGCGCGACGGCGTTGGTATCGATCGCCTGACCGGAGGCGCCAGCCATGGAGCCAAGTTTGAATTAGAGGTGGTCAGTACGGGCGTGGTGTTTGAAACGGATATCCACCTGCGCAATTTTGAGATCTGGCAACTCGGTATGCTCTTCGTCGTCCTGCAGGATATGGAGGACGAACTGGTCCGCATTGGATCAGGCCGCTCGCGGGGCCTGGGTAAAGTAACGGCGACCATCAGCGAGAAGGACAGCAGCGGGCGACCAGGATGGTTTGTCACCAGCACTGTACGCCACAGCCAGGAATCGGAGAGGCAACTCTGGGGCCTTGGCCGCTGGCTGCGTGATGGCAGCTATGGTACCTGGGAAGACGATTACCTTGACCTGAGCCCTCCGGTTGAGCGCACCGACAGGGGTATTCGTACTATGCGGGTATTCCGGGGAGAGGCGCTCAACTCCCTACGCAATGCCGCCATTGATCAATTCGTCGAGCGTATGCGGGCGTGGCCGGAAGAGCTGGCAAAGGAATTTGCTCCGGTGGGCAACCGCTAGCAATAGAGGAGGATTCGTATCATGGCGGAGGAAATTCTCTATACAGGCTCCGTACACGATCTCGCCACGCTGGTCGCAGCGTTCAATTTTCCGCCGGAAGCCTACGTGCTGGTAGAAAGATTGCCGCAGCAGGTGGTAAACGACGCAGAAAGGCAGAATCTGCTGCGCTTTGCACGCCTTCACGATATTGACCGCCATCGTGATCGTATCGACATTGCAAGCTATACCTCTGGCCGCATTTTTTACAGGGATTTCGAACTGCGCTGGGAGAAAGATTCCAGTGGGACAAACGTAGTGTTCCTCGGAACAAAAGAAGTGTACCGGGGCGCGCAGCGCGATATTCCAGAGCTGACGCCGGATGAAGATACATTAAAAGAGTTGGTCGCACAAGCGCCCAGGTACTACTACCTCTTTGGCCAACTTCTCGACACGGATGAACGCGAGCAAATGGGTATAAAGGCAGCGGAGGGAGAGGAATATTATGCTGAAGTGCGTATTCCTCGCCTGCTGCGCTACCCCGATCCTGAGCCGTCTGCGTCGAAAAAGGCTCAGCGTGTGCAACTGACTGTGAAGGAATACGCCGACAAAAGCACAGGCCAGGTCAAGTTGTTTCGTTTTTCGGGCCTCAGACCCGCGGAGTAAAACATATGAACCCGTATGATTTTGCGCGAATCGATTGGAACAGGCCGCCGGACCGCCATAAGCCCACCTGGCATCATCAACTGGTCGGGCAGGGAACGCGGCAGCTCTATTCTGGTCACATGGAAGTTGATGTGTATGCTGAGACACCCATCTTCGTCTCCGACCCGCGTAACGTCCCGAACGATCCCAAAAAGCCCGCGCAGTTTATGCAAAACAAACGCGGGGAGTATATCATTCCTGGCAGCTCGCTGAAGGGCATGCTGCGCAGTGTCGTAGAAACGCTTGGCAACGGCTGCCTCACGCTGTTCGATGGTGACTACGAACGCGGCAAGGTAAATTACAGGCGGGATGTGCCGCAGGAATTCCAGCACTGCGATAATAATACGCAGCTCTGCATCGCCTGCCGCACCTTCGGTATGCTCAAAGAGCGCGCTGGCGGTGTCTTCCTTGGCAAAGTCAATATTGGTGACGCCGTAACGTATGCGGATAAAGTGTACAAATACGATCCCATGTATACGGCTGTGCTTGTAGAGCCGAAACCCCATCACGAAGCTTTTTACCTCGATGAAGCGAGAAAACATATCGCGGGGCGCAAGTTCTACTTCCACCACTCGCCTGAAATGAAGCCGCTCACTGCTCCTGGCCCGATCTCTTTTAGCGGCAAACCCGCCAATCGCTTTATTCAGCCGCTCGATTACGATTCGCAATTTCACTTTCGCGTAGATTTCACCGCCCTGGAAGCAGATGAATTTGCCGCGCTCATGCTGGCCATTGCCCTGGAAGAGAACATGCGCCACAAGATCGGCTATGGCAAACCACTTGGACTGGGTTCCGTCTATCTGCATCCCACCGCCCTGACCCTGGTCGATTACTCCACACGCTATACATCACCTGCTGCGGGACGCGGCAAAACCGAGTTACAGGGCGATGCCATGTGGAACCTGCTCTACCAGCACATCGACGACTTTTCGCAGGAACAGCTGGTGCCCATAGCGATGGATGATCTACGCCGCATCTGGCGCTGGCCGCCCGAACCCAGTGTTGATTACTATTATCCCAGCAAGCGCGATTGGTTCGATACAGAGGCAAGCCGGGGGAAACGCATCAAAGACACGAGGAATGTACCATAGCAGTTCTGCGTTAGCAAGGATGAAAAGTGCATGGAAAACGTTCTTATTGCTTCGCTCGGCGAATCTCCTGTCGTCGTCACGGCAATGTATGACCTGCTTACTGTACAAGAAGGACTCGAAATCAACAAAGTTGTGGTGCTGCATCCAGAGGGGTTAATCTCACTCGCCTTTGATCTGATTCAAGAAGCCCTTAAGGATAGATGTGAAGTGATATCGGAGCGTCTCCCGTTTGAAGATGCCGACAATGAAGCAGATTCCTTTACCTTTTTGCAGACTCTCTATCGCTTGCTCAACGATGCTCAAAAAAGCGGAGATACTCTCTATCTCTCGCTGGCGGGTGGACGCAAAAATATGTCTGCGCTCATGGCGCTGCTCGTGCCCCTCTTCCCCTGTATCAAAGGACTCTATCATGTAATCGACAAAGATGAAACCTCGCATCGCTACCACTTTAAATCTATCGAGGAAATTCTCGATCTTTCAGATGATGACCGTCTTGCGTATTTCTTATTCGACTCTGACCAGTTGAAACGGCTGAACCTGGTCGAAATTCCTTACGGAGAGCAGCAGCAGGTTAGCGAGGTATTCCGCTCGCTACTCTTTACTCTTACTGACGAGGAGCTGGACGATTTATGGGATAAAGATCCCCAAAAAGCCGAAATTGCTGAGACATACCTACATATCACGCAGGAGCCAGCTTTCACACCTGTACTCCAGATCAGGTTGACGAATAGGGCTAGAGATGAATATGAGCAAATGAGCCGACATAATGCCCCACAAGCATCACGTTTTGCTCGGTGTTTTGAGCAGATGAAAGATCCCCACCATCTGTACGATGCGATAAAGGGGAGCGGCTTTTCACGCGATTCTTACTCATTTCATTTCTATAAAAGACGCCGAACCGTAGAGCGGCCATTCTACCATACTGAGCCGCAAAGTATTCATTTACTTCCCAAAAGAGCAAAAGTCGATACAGTGGTTATCTCCGGCCTGGCTATAGAGCAGGATGATGGATCCTACAAGCCTACCGGGGATGAATTATTGCGGGCATTCGATCCAGAGGAGGATACAGTGCCGTTGGAGGCAATTCTTCCCGCAGGAGCCTCTGCTGAGTTAACACCTGTGAATGAAAGTGTGCTGGTTGTCCCTCTCGGCACCACACCCATGATCGCCACACAGCTCTACACTCTGCTCACCTACCAGGGGAGCAATATCCGCAAAGTCGTTCTGGTCTACCCCGCCAATTCTCAGGAAATCAAAAATGGTGCCGATCTGCTAGAGAAGGCGTTTGAAGATGAAGGGAAAGGGGTGAGGTGCCTCCGAGAGAGAGTGCCTGGATATGCCGATATCGATTCTAAACAAGCATGCCTGGCCTATGAAAGAACGCTGGAAGATGCAATAGATGCTGTTCGCAAAGATTACCAGGTCGAACTAGCCCTCTCTGGTGGACGCAAAGGTATGGCAGCCCTCGCTATGTTTGTGGCCCAGCGCAAGAGCATCCGCTATATCTACCACACACTCATCAATGATAAGCAATTGAGCGACAAAGTCGAACGGGAAACCACCATCAGCGCGCTGCGCGGCACGCAGGCCAGCAAGCAAGTCCGCAATGATCGCCTTTTCCTGCGCGAATACGAAGGCAACGGGCCATACACGAAGTTCGTGTTGTTCAGAGTCCCGGTGCTGCCTGCTAAAGGGTAGTCAGGGTGTTGGGCCACTGAGGTAACATGCGT
>Ga0070706_100001789_pt1 | contig 22254 bp, 23 predicted proteins | sample KBSK5501metaG_FD_65476 | JGI IMG/M metagenome (GOLD analysis project Ga0070706, IMG submission 65476) | Corn, switchgrass and miscanthus rhizosphere microbial communities from Kellogg Biological Station, Michigan, USA - KBS K5-50-1 metaG | ecosystem: Host-associated > Plants > Roots >... | reverse complement strand
AGTTAGAGTCAGGGTGTTCCCTTCCGTCTGGCCGAAGTATCGTACCGGTTCTCCTTTGGCCTGCTCGCCCTCGCGAACCGGCCCTCCATGTTCCCGGGAATGTCGCCCCTTCACGTCGAAGCGGCCTGCATCGTCCAGGGAGATCGGCTGATCGATCGAGCCATGAGCGCAGTCATACTCGATCGTGGCTCCGCTATCGGAAGTCTCCAATCGGATCCCCTGTCCTCCCCATGACCCGACGGGCAGGCGCTTGCTCTTTTGGTCCCCTGCCGTCACCGACCGAAGCATTCCGGCGGTCAAAAGGATCAGGCAAACAGTCGACCGGAGACGCATGCGAATCATCCTACCCCCCATGAAGGAGGCGGACGAGCTAGCGATGAGGATCCGAGGCCTCGCGATGAGCGCGGATCGTTTCCGCAATGCGGTCGCGCACGCGCTCGGCCAGTCGGGGCGCGTCGGCGGGAGAGAGACCGGCCGTCGGCTCGGGAGTCAGCACCACCAGAGTTGCCGTCGCGGGCTGAAAAACGAAGGAGTGCTTGGGGAGGCTTCCCGCCGCGCCCAGGATCGCGAGCGGGAGAACCTCGACGCCCGCTTCGATGGCGAGCCGGAACGCCCCCTCCCGGAACTGGCCCAGCGTGCCGTCCGCGCTGCGGGTCCCTTCCGGGAAGAAGAGGACCGAGACCCGCCGATCGAGTCGCTCGCGCAGGTCTCGGATCGCCTCGAGTGTGCTCTCCCGGTTTCCGCGCACGATCGGCACATCACCCGCGACTGTCATCTGCCATCCGAGAAGAGGAATCTGGAAGATCGCCTTCTTCGACAGGAACTTCATCTCCCAGGGGAGCGTGGCGAGGAGGAAGACGTCGGTGAAGGAGCTGTGGTTGGCGACGACGACGTAGGGTTTGCGCCCGTCGGGATGGACGTCGTCGAGGATGCGAAACGTCCAGAAGGGATTGATTCTCGCCGCGAACGCCGCGGAATGATGAAAGAGACGCCCCACACGATAGCGATCCGGATCCCAGGGAAACGTCACAAGGCGGTAGACGAGGACCAGCGGCGTCCAGAGGATCACGATCGCGACATAGCTCGCCCAGAGCAACGCCGAGACGGGAGCCGCAATCAGGCGGGATCGAAGCATGCCGGGAATTCTAGGAAATCGGAGCTGGCCGCGCGTGAGGTTATTCTATTCAGTCGATGCGCCGCGGCGGCCTCGCTCTCCTCCTCGCTGCCGCGGCCGTTGCTGCAACGGGCCAGACTCCGGAGGAGAAGCCGTCCCACCCGCCTCACGCCATTCAGGACAACAGTTTCTTGGTCGAGGAGGCGTACAACCAGGAAGAGGGGATCGTTCAGCACATCAACCTTTTTCAAAGGAACGTCCGGACCGGCGAGTGGGTCGGGACCTTTACGCAGGAGTATCCGTTTCCGGGAATCCGGCACCAGTTGAGCTACACGGTTCCCTATCAACGGTTGGAGACCTCGGCAGGAAAGGTCACGGGCCTGGGAGATCTGGCAATCAACTATCGGTACCAATGGATTGGGAACGACGAGGCCGCCCTCGCGGTCGCGCCGCGCTTGACGCTGTTTCTTCCAAGCGGGGACGAACGGCGAGGATTGGGCGCCGGCTCGACCGGGATTCAGATCGCCGTGCCGATGAGCACGGTTCTCTCCGAGGATTGGATCGCGCATTGGAATGTCGGCGCGAACTTGACGCCGGCCGCTCGCAACGAGCGTGGCCAGAAGGCCAACACGTTCGGCTACTACGCCGGTGGAAGTCTGATCTGGCTCGGGCGGTCGTTCGATGTTCTCCTGGAAACCGTTTGGTCGAGCGCCGAGTCCGTCGCTGCCCCCGGCCGCGTCGAGCGCGCGACGAGCTTTCTCGTCAGCCCCGGAATCCGCTGGTCGTATGACTACCCGAGCGGCCTCCAGATCGTTCCAGGGATCGGCGTCCCGATCGGCCTCGGCTCGAGCCGCGGACAGTACTCGATCCTCCTTTACCTCTCCTTCGAGCACCCATTCCGCCGGGCAGGAGCGAATTGAGGAAGCGTATAGTGCCGCCATGACGCGGAGCCGATGGCGGCAGCTCACGGGCCTCTACCTCGTTCTCTTCTTCCTTGCCGTTGTCGCCGCGCCGCACCACCACATCAACGATCTCGAGGATCTGCTCCTCGACCAGCGAAGCGATTCGGGAAAGCTCATTCAGACGACCGGACGGGCGGGCACCGCCGGAGCTCCCGCATTCAATCCTGTCCGTTTCGTGGACGACGTGCCGTGTCTGGCTTGTTTCACCCGCGACTTCGTCTGCGTCACGACCAATCCCTTCCTGCTCGTTGCCGTGCTCGCTCCCCTTCCGCTGGCTCCCGGACGCCCGGCCGTCGTGGTGCCCGAGCTCGTTCCCGGCGACGCCTCTTCCCGCGCTCCTCCCGGCATCTCCTGACTGGTTCCGAGTCTGACGAAGAGCGTGGCGCCGGGCGCGCCGCGCGAACCGTCGTTTTTGGGAGATGCGCTCTTGTTTTACGAAACAAACCCTTCCCCTATTCGTGTCCGTGCCATGGGGCGGGCCGCGCTGGCCGGCCTGCTCCTGCTCGATCTGGCCGGCCCCGCCTGGGCAGAACAGATCCGAACCCTGACGCTCGCCGACGCGCTCGCGCTCGCCGAGCAACAGAACCCGACGCTGGGCGCGCAGGCGCAGAGTATCGAGTCCAGCCGTGCCGGCGAGATCACCGCCGGACTGCGGCCGAATCCGACCCTTCAGAACGATACGACGTCGGCCACCCTGGGCGTCTATCAGGAGTTCGAAGTCGCCGGAAAGCGCCGAGCCCGGCTCGAGAGCGCCCGCCTGGCCACGTCCATCTCGCAAACCAATTTCGCCGACGCTCGGAGAACTCTCGTCTTCAACGTTCGACAAGCCTTCGTCGGCGCGTTGCTCGCCAAGGCCAATGTCGCCCTCGCCCGGGAAAACCTCGAAAGCTTCCAGAAGGTCATCGATTTGAATCGCGTCCGGCTGGAAAAAGGCGCGCTCTCCGGCGCCGACTTCTTGAAGATCGAGCTCCAGACGCTCCAGTTCCAGACCGACCTCGAGGACGCCACACTGGCGTTGAAGACCGTCAGGGCGACATTACGAGCGTTGGTCGGCGGGAGCAACGTCGAGGGTGAGTTCGATGTCGAAGGAACCATTCGAGCGATGCCCTTGGAGAAAAACCTCGCCGAGCTGCAGCAGCTCGCAATCGCCAATCGCCCGGATCTGAAGTCCGCCGAGGCCGGCATCCGAAAGGGGGCGGCGGACGTTCACCTGGCCAGGGCCAACAGCTTCCCCGACCCGACGATCGGCGCATCGCTCCTTCACACGGGCAACGAGATCGGCGGGCCTTCGTGGTTTGAGCCTTTCTACCCAAAGGGCGAGAACTCCAACGCGATGGGTCTGGGCGTCTCGTTTCCCCTCCCGCTCTTCAACCGAAACCAGGGGGAGATTGCGCGTGCCCGGTCGGAACAGCGCCGGGCGGAGTATCTCGCCCGCGCGACGCGCAACCAGGTTCTCCAGGACGTCGAGACCGCTTATGTCTCGTTCGAGTCGAGCCGCGACCGGGTCCGTCTGTACGAGCAAACCTACCTCTCGCGCGCGAGGGAGTCCCGCGACATCGCCGAGTTCGCGTTTCAGAAGGGCGCGACTTCGATTCTCGACTTCTTGGACGCGGAGCGGACGTACCGCAGCACACAGCTCGCCTATCGCAAGGAGCTGGCCGCACACGAGACGAACCTCGCGCAGCTCGAGGCCGCCGTCGGAACGTCGGTGACGCCATGAGACGACGAGCCGCCTTCCTACTCCTCGGTGCCGCGCTCGCCGGGCTTGTCGGCTGCCGCCGGCCCGAACGCGTGGAAAAGGAGCCGCCGGCCGGCGAGACGTGGCTCTCCGAGGCCCAAATCCGGGGGGCCCGTCTGGCAGTCGAGCCGGTGGGCACTCGCACGCTCGCGTTCCATCTCGTGACCGCCGGGCATGTCGCCTTCGACGAGGCGCGCGTCGCCCACGTTTTTTCCCCCGTCAGCGGCCGGGTCACGAAGGTCTTGGGCGCCTTCGGCCAGCGAGTCGCCAAGACCGACCCGCTCGCTGTCATTGAGAGTCCAGACCTCGGTTCCGCCTGGTCGGATCTGCTCAAGGCGCGCGCGGATCTCACGGCGGCCGAGCACGAATTTCAGCGGCAGAAGGAGCTCTTCGAGCACCGCGCCTCGGCCGAGCGTGATTACGAGACCGCCCAGGACAATGCGCAGAAGGCCAGAGCGGAGGTCGACCGCGCGCAGCTGCGCCTGAAGATGCTCCACGTCTCGGAGAGCAGCTCCGCGACTCAGGAATTCGTCCTGCGCTCTCCCATCTCGGGCGAGATCGTCAACCGCACGGCCACGCCGGGTCTCGAGGTGCAGGGAATGCTCTCTTCCGCAAGCACCGTCGTCGAGCTGTTCACCGTCGGCGATATCGATCCGGTCTGGATTTGGGGAGATCTCTACGAGCGAGACCTGGCGAAGGTGCATCGCGGCCAGAAGGTGACGATCACTTCCGTGGCGTACCCGGGCCGGCAGATCACCGGCGCTGTGGACTTCGTTGGGAATGTGCTCGACGCGCAGACACGGACCGCCAAGATCCGCTGCGCCGTGCCGAATCGGGACCACGTCTTGAAGCCGGAGATGTATATGACGCTCACGATCGAGCTCGAGCGGCGCGAGATGCTCGCCCTTCCGCGAACCGCCGTCCTCCGGTCCGGCGACCATCAGACGGTCTATGTCGAAGACGGAAAGGCAGACGACGGCAGGACGCGATTCCGTGAACGGCCGGTCGAGCTCGGAGAAGCCGACGACGGTTGGGTGAGCGTGACTTCCGGCCTCTCTCCCGGAGACCGGGTCGTCGTCTCGGGCTCGATCCTGCTTTCCGCATCGCGGGAGTGAGAGATGGTTCGCCGCTTGGTCGAGCTCTCGCTGCGCTTCGAGGTCGTGGTGATTCTCGCCGCAGTCGTTCTCGTTGGCGTGGGTCTCTGGGCCTACTCGAACCTGGACATCGAGGCCTATCCCGACCCTGTGCCTCCGCGGGTCGAGACGATCGTGCAACCGCCCGGGTGGGCAGCCGAGGAAGTCGAGCGCTACGTGACCATCCCGCTCGAGGTCGCATTGAACGGCATGCCCGATCTCGATCACATTCGCTCGATCTCGGTCTTCGGGCTGTCCGACATCAAGTGCTATTTCAAGTGGAGCTCGAGTTACCGCGACGACCGGCAAGAGGTCCTCAACCGGCTGGTGACGATCGTCCTCCCGAACAATCTTCAGCCGACGCTCTCGCCGGAGAACGCGATCGGCGAGATCTATCGCTACACCATCACGGGCGTCCCCTACTCGCTCGCCGACAAGAAAACGGCTCAGGACTGGGTCCTCGAACGTCAGTTCAAACAAGTGGATGGAGTACTCGACGTCGTTGGGTTCGGGGGTGTCATCAAACAGTTCCAGGTCGACGTCGACCCCTATCGGTTGCGAGGACACGGCTTGAATCTTCCCCCGCTCCTGTCCGCGCTCCAGGCGGCCAACCAAAATGTGGGCGCCAACGTCCTGAACCTGGGGGAACAGTCCTTCAATGTTCGCGGAATCGGATTGCTTCGCGGCGTCGACGACATTCGCAACGTCGTGGTCAGCTCGAAAAACGGGACACCGGTCCGCGTGGCAGACGTGGGCGAGGTCGCGACAGGGCATGCGCCCCGCCTGGGGATCGTCGGTCAGGACGCCAACGACGACGTTGTGCAGGGCATCGTGATCATGAGATTGAAGGGAAACACGAAGCAAACGCTCGACAACGTCAAGGAGAAGATCCGACAAATCCGAAGGGATCATCTGCTGCCGCCGGGGATGGACCTTCAGCCCTACTACGATCGAACGCAGCTGATTCACACGACGACACGCACCGTCCTGCACAACCTCCTGCTGGGAATGATTCTCGTCTCCGCGATCCTTCTTCTGTTTCTGGGTAACTGGCGGGCGGCCGCGATCGCGGCTCTCAATATCCCGCTCGCTTTATTCGTCGCCTTGACGGGCATGGCGGTCGGCGGAACGCCGGCCAACCTCATCTCGCTCGGCGCCGTGGATTTCGGAATCATCATCGAGTCCACCGTGATCATGATCGAGTCCTGTTTTCGCCACATGGGACGCGACGTTGCCGGCAACCGGCGAGAGCGAATCGCGTCCGCCGCGGCCGAAGTGGGCCGGCCCGTCGTCTTTTCCACACTCATCCTGGGCGTCGCATTCCTTCCGCTCTTCACACTGACCGGAGTCACCGGTGTGATCTTCTCGCCCATGGCCCACACGTACGCCTATGCGATTGCCGGTGCCTTCGTTCTCGCCTTGACATTGACGCCGGTTCTCGCGCGGCACCTGCCGATGGGGCTGGAGGAACGGGACAACGCGATCCTCCGCTTCCTTCATCGGATCTACGCGCCGGCCACGGAATGGACTCTTCGGCGTCCAGGCCTCGCGGCCGTATTGGGTCTGATTCCGGTCCTCCTGATCTTCCTTCTCTTCCCCTTCGTCGGCCGAGAGTTCATGCCAAAGCTCGAGGAGGGAAACTTCTGGATTCGGGCGACCTTGCCGCTCTCCATCTCGCTTCCGCAGTCTTCTCGCTACGTGCGCCGGATGCGCGAAATCCTGCGAAAAAAGCCGGAAGTTGTCACGGTCGTCTCCCAACTCGGCCGCCCGGACGACGGCACAGACGTCAGCGGTCCCTACAACATCGAGCTTTTCGCCCCGTTGAAGCCGTTCGATGAGTGGCCTCGCGGAATGGACAAAGAAAAACTGACGAGGGTTCTCTCCGAGGAGTTCGCGCGCGAGTTCCCCGGGATTGTCTTCAACTTCTCCCAGAACATTCAGGACAACGTCGAGGAGGCTTTGTCCGGTGTGAAGGGGGAGAACACGATCAAGGTCGTCGGACCGTCGCTGACGATCGACGAAAGGAAGGCAAGCGAGATCGTCGCGGTCCTGAAGGCCGTTCACGGAATCGAGGATCTCGGCCTCGTCCAGACGCTCGGCCAGCCGAACCTGACGATCAGCCCCGATCGCGCTCTGTGCGCTCGGTATGGCTTGAATGTCGGCGACGTCGAGTCCGTCATCCAGGCGACGATCGGCGGCCAGTCGGTCACGCAGGTCTTCGAAGGGGAGAAGAGGTTCGATCTCGTGGTGCGGTGGCAGGAGCCGTATCGCAACAGCGTCTCCCGGATCCAGGAGATTCTCGTTGGAACTCCCGCCGGCGGCGCGGTGCCCCTCGGGCAGATCGCTGCGGTACGAGAGGAGGAGGGCCCGGCGATGGTCTTCCGCGAGGACAATCACCGGTACGTCCCGGTCAAGTTCTCCGTCCGCGGCCGGGACTTGAAGTCAACGCTCGACGAGGCTCGAGAGAAGATCGCGCGCGCGGTCACGCTTCCCTACGACACCCACCTCGAGTGGGCGGGCGAGATCAACGAGTTGAAGGACGCCGAACGGCGGCTGAAGGTAATCGTCCCTCTGACGCTCCTCTTGATCGGGCTGCTCGCCTACGGCTCCGTGCGCCAAGTCCCCGAGACGCTCATCGTGCTCCTGACGATTCCGCTCGCCTGTTCCGGCGGCTTGCTCGCGCTGATCGCGACCGGAATCAGTTTCTCCGTCTCCGCCGCGATGGGCTTCATCTCCATCTTCGGCATCGCCATCCAGGACGGGATCCTCGTGACCTCCTACACGCAGGGGTTCTGGCGCGAGGGACTGCCTATCGAGGAGGGAATCCGTCGGGGGGTCGAGCGGGGCTTTCGCCCTGTTCTCATGACCAGCCTCGTCGCGATGCTCGGACTTCTTCCGGCGGCCCTCTCCAATGCCATCGGAGCGCAGACCCAAAAGCCGCTCGCCGTGGTGGTGATCGGCGGCGCGCTCTTCATCGCTTTCTTGACTCGCATCATGCGGCCGCCGATGCTGTTGTTGGCCCGCCGTTGGTTTCCGACGAGGCTGCCGGAGAGAGTCCAAGCCGAGAGCCCGATGACCTCCGCGACCCCGTGACATCTTTTCGAGCACGCGTGTTGCCAAGCTCGAATGGAGCGAGCGTATAGTGGCGCCCATGAAGTGGAGCCGGTGCCGGCGAGCCGCGGGACTCTACTTCGTCCTCTTCTTCCTCGCCGTCACCGCGGCGCCCCATCACCATCTCAACGATCTGGAGGACCTGCTTCTCGACCAGAGAAGCGATTCGGGGCTGGTCGTTCTCCAAAGCGGCAATGCCGCGCGCACCGTTGGGGAGGAGTTCCAATCCTGTTGGGTCACGCAGGATGTCGCCTGCCTGGCATGCTTTACCCGGGACTTCGTTTCCGTTCCGACCTCGGCTTTCACTCTCGTGGCGGTCTTCGCGCGCCTTCCTCTCCGGCCGGAACCGCCCGCGATCGCCACGCCGCAGCTCCTCCCCGCCGACACCAGCTCCCGCGCCCCACCCCTCAGCTCCTAAGCCGTCAAAGGGGCTCGCGGAATGAGCGCGTCGGCGCTCACTCCGTCTTCATGGGGAGAAGGGATTTGCCGTTCGATCGAAGACCTCTTTCTTCGCGCCGCGGGCGCAGCGGGTGTCGGACATGACCCCGATTCGCATCGGATCAGAAGACCACAAGGAGCTTTTCTGCGGAAGCTTCGTCGACACCCACCGGCCTTTCCGGCCGGAAGAGATCGTCTGGCCTGACCTCGAGCCCGAGGCTCTGGCTCGCCTCCAGGCGTTGCCCGTTTGGAACGAAGCGGCTCGCACGGAAGCCGAGACCGCGGTCAAGGTTCAGACGCTGGGAAGGATCGAACCGGACCCGGTGCTGGCCGAGGCAATCTCGCTCCAGGGATACGAGGAAGGCCGCCACGCCTCGATCATCCAGCTTCTCGTGCGGCGCTACGGGATCTCGATCGACCCGTTCGACGCGCCGGCTCCCCCGAAGGATCCGGTCTGGACTTTTCTGAGCATTGGCTACGGCGAGTGCATCGACTCCTTCTTCGCCTTCGGTCTCTTCGAGATCGGGCGGCGCTCGGACTATTTCCCGCCGGCGCTGACCGACATCTTCGATCCGATCGTTCAGGAGGAGGCGCGGCACATTCTCTTTCTCGTCAACTGGGCCGCCTATCTGCGGGCGCAACGGGGAGTGGCGGCGCGTCCCCTCTTCGGGCTTCGCCTGAGCTGGGTCATTGCGCGACAGCTCATCGAGCACGCGCGGCATGCCGCGTCGTTCGGAGGCAGTCAGTCCGAGGAGGGTTTCGAGATGACGAGCCAGAACGCGTTCGGCGACATTTTGGCGCGGGAGTTTCTCGAGCTCTGCCTGGCCGAGAACGACCGGCGGCTCGCGCGCTACGACGAACGGCTGCTGCGGCCGCGACTCGTGCCGGGGGGCGTGCGAATGGCTTTGAAGCTGATGCCTCGGCGGGCAACGGCGGAATCGATCTCGAAGGCAGTCCGTGGAAGGAAAGTATGAGCCCTCTGAAGACGCTTTTTTTGAATCCCCCCTCCTTCGACGGATTCGATGGGGGAGCCGGCTCCCGATACCAGGCGCGCCGGGAGATTCGGTCCTTCTGGTACCCGACCTGGCTCGCCCAACCTACGGCGCTCGTCGCCGGAAGCCGCCTCGTCGACGCGCCCGCTCGAGGGCTTGCCCTCGCCGAGATCCTCCCGCTCGCGCGCGAGTACGAGCTGGCGGTTCTCCATACGAGCACGCCGTCCTTCCGTTCCGACGTGCGTGTGGCCGAGGCGCTTCGCCGGGAGAACCCGAAGCTTCGAATCGGTCTGATCGGCGCCCACGTTGCCGTGTCGCCGGAACCGTCGCTGCGCGCGTCGGAGGCCATCGAATTCGTCGCCCGCGAGGAGTTCGATTTCTCGATCCTCGAGGTCGCCGAAGGCTACCCGCTCGCCGAGATCGACGGGATCAGCTTCCGCGACGGCGGGCGCATCGTCCACAACCGGCCGCGCGCGTCGCTGGAGAACATGGACGCCCTCCCGCCGGTCATGGAGGTCTACAAGCGCGATCTGGTGATCGAGGACTACTTCATCGGCTATCTGCTTCACCCCTACGTCTCGCTTTACACCGGCCGCGGCTGCCGGTCGAAATGTACATTCTGTCTGTGGCCCCAGACGATCGGAGGCCATCGCTATCGGACGCGAAGCGCGCAAAACGTCGCCGACGAGATCGCGCTGGGCCGGAGCTACTTTCCGCAGGTCAAAGAGTTCTTCTTCGACGACGACACGTTCACCGACGACTTGCCGCGGGCTGAGGCCATCGCGCGGCTGCTCGCCGGGTTGGGCGTCACCTGGTCCTGCAACGCCAAGCCGAACGTTCCCTACGAATCCCTGAGGGTGCTCCGGGACAACGGACTCCGGCTCCTTCTCGTGGGATACGAGACCGGTAACCAGGAAATCTTGAACAACATCCGGAAGGGGACGCGGATCGACGTGGCCCGCCGCTTTACCGAAGACTGTCATCGACTGGGCATCACGATTCACGGCACTTTCATCGTGGGCCTTCCCGGCGAGAACCGGGAGACTCTCGAAAACACGATCCGGTTTGCCCGCGAGATCAATCCGCACACGATTCAGGTGTCGCTCGCGGCGCCGTATCCCGGAACCGAGCTCTACCGGCAGGCTCTGAGCGGGGGCTGGCTCGACAGCGGCGCGGCGAGCCTCGTCGGCGGCGACGGGATCCAGGTCAGCGCGATCTCCTACCCCCATCTCTCCGGACTCGAGATCTCGGCGGCACTCGAAGAGTTCTACAAGCGCTTCTACTTTCGGCCGTCGAAGATCGCCGAGATGGCGTGGGAGATGGTCCAGAGCCCGGCCATGATGAAACGGCGCCTCCGCGAAGGCGCCGAGTTCTTCCGTTTTCTGTCGCGGCGCGAGACGCAGGCATGAGGCGGCTGTTCGTGACCGGCGACGACTTCGGTCACTCCCGGGCGGTGAACCGGGGGATCGCCGAGGCGCACGACCGGGGTCTCCTGACGAGCGCGAGTCTCATGGTCGCCGGAGAAGCGGCGGCCGAAGCGATCGCGCTCGCGCGCGACCGGCCCACTCTGTCCGTAGGCCTGCATCTGGTCCTCGTGGATGGGCGCGCCGTCCTGCCGCCTGGCGAGATTCCCTCTCTCGTCGACACCGTAGGCCGCTTTCCAGCGAGGCCGTTCTCAGCCGGGCTGCGCTATCAATTTTCGGCGTCGGCCGCTCTTGACCTTCGAAGAGAGATTCGCGCGCAGCTGGAACGCTTTCACGACTCGGGTCTTCCGCTCGATCATGTGGACGGCCATCACCACTTTCACCTTCATCCGGTCGTGCTCGGAATCCTCCTGGATCTCGCCGAGGAGTTCTCGATCTCGTCCATCCGGCTTCCATCGGAGGAATTGGGTCTTGCGTTGGCCCTGGATCCTCGTGCGAGGGCGACCAAGATTCTTTGGAGTGTCGTGTTCGGCTTTCTGCACCGGCATGCCAGGCGGCTGCTGCAAGAGCGCCGCATCGGGTTCCACGAGCGAGTCTACGGGTTGCTTGCGACCGGCCGGATCACGGAGGAGTATCTGCTCGGCCTCATTCCCCGAATCCAAGCCGAGAGCGTCGAGATTTATTGCCATCCCGCCGCGGCTCTGCCCGGTGAGATCGGAAATTCCGCGTCCGCGGAAAGGGGCGTGGAGCTCGATGCACTTCTGAGCGGGCGGGTCGCCGCGACGGCCGCCGAGAGCGGCTTCGTTCTGCAACGCCGCTCCCTCTCGCCCGCTTCGTCCGTGCCCGGGAACCGCAAGTGAGGCCATCGCCTCGGGGGAGATCGATTGCATAGTCTCGATTGGCTTCATTTGGCCCTGGTCGTCCGACCTCTCTTGATTCTCGTCTGCGTCTCGTCGGTGGGGTTTTACGCGTACGCGGTCTATGCGGCGCGTGATCTGTTCGGCAGACGCGATCCCGACACCCCGGTGGAGGCAGAACCCGGAATCTCGGTTCTCAAACCGTTGCGAGGGCTCGATCCGGACGCCGTCGCGAATTTCGCGTCTTTCTGCGGGCAGGACTATGGACGCTGGGAGATCCTGTTTGGCGCGGAGGATGAGAACGAGCCCGGCCTCGAGGCTGTTCGCCAGGTCGTCCGCGCGTATCCCGATGTGGCCATCCGAATCATCCTCGGCAACGGCGCGACGGGCGCCAATCCAAAAGTTCGCACGCTGGCCTCTCTCGCCCGTGAGGCGAAATTTCCGCTCCTCCTTGTTTCCGACAGCGATATCTGCGCCGGTCGAACTCATCTGCGGCGCATGATCGAGCCTCTTCGCGATCCGTCCGTGGGAGTCGTTACCTGTTTCTACCGAACCCAGGCGCTCGGTCTGATCGGAAAGCTGGATGCTCTCAGCCTCTCGATGGAATTTCTTCCGGAGGCGCTCGTCGCCCGCAAGCTGGAGGGAATGAGTTTCGCCATGGGCGCGGGAATCCTCATCCGCCGCGAGGTCTTGGACGGGATCGGGGGATTCGCAGCGCTTGAGGACGGTCTCGCGGATGATTACCTCCTGGGAAAACTGCCTGCGCAGAAGGGTCATCGAGTCGAGGTCGCGCACGATGTGGTCGATCATCGTCTCGCGACTCGAAGTCTCGCGGATCTGAGGGCCCGGCAAAAACGGTGGAATCTGGGCATTCGAACATCGCGCCCCTGGGGATACGCCGGCCTGATCTTCACGCAGGGCACATCCGCCGCGCTGCTCCTGCTTCTCGCGGCCGGCGGATCGGGTTTGGGCTGGAGCATCGCCCTTTCGACGATCGGCATCCGTCTCGGTGCCGGTTGGTTCCTGGCCGAACAGTGCCTGCACGATCGGTCGATTCGCAGATTTCTCTGGCTCGTGCCGATCCGCGACCTTCTCGGGACGCTGCTCTGGCTGACCTCTTTTTTCGGAGATACGGTCGTCTGGCGAGGTCGACGATTTCGGATCGGAGCCGGCGGACGAATTCTCGAAACCCCGTCGTGAGGCTCGAACGGCTCGCGTTGGCCGCCGGCGTGGGCCTGTTCCTGTGGCTGCTCCACCGCATTGGTTTGGCTGTCGTCTGGAGCTCTCTCCTCCGGCTCGGCTGGGGCTTTGCAGCCATCCTGATGCTCGAGAGTGTGGTCGTCCTGCTCGCGACGTTGGCGTGGCGTCAGACGCTTCCGCGGGATCGTCACGTGCCCTTCACCTCTCTGTTGGCCCTGCGCGTCGCCGGCGACGGCGTCAACGCACTCGCTCCGGCTGCGATCGTGGGTGGCGAGTTGGTGCGGGCCGGGCTCCTCACTCGCTTTGTCGGCCGTGCGGAGGCCGTCGGCTCTGTGGGCTTGGCGGCACTGACCCAGTTTCTCTCTCAGATCCTCTTCGTGGGAGTGGGCGCGATGGTCATTCGAGGCAACGGGCTGGAGCCGCGTCTGCGGATCCTCGGTGTGGGGTTGCTTTCGATCCTTTACCTCATGGCCACGTTGCTTGTCCGACTCTCGCGGGCGCACTCCCGCGACCCCAAGCTGCCAGGCCGACTGCTCAAGCGATTGGGCCGTGTCTTCGTCAAGCTCGGGCCCGCCCGCCTGTGGCGGGACGTCGATCGCCAGGTTTTCGGCGCTGTTCGGGACCGCCCCGGGCGGCTCCTTCTTTCTCTGCTTCTCTTTCTCCTCGGATGGCTGGTCTCTGTCGCCGAGGTCTTTCTGATACTCGCTTTGCTCGGCGCTCCGGTCTCCGTCGGGATCGCGCTTTCGATCGCCGTTCTGATGGTCTTTGTGGAGGGAGCGCTTTTCTTCGTGCCCGGGCGCGTGGGCGTTGAGGAGGGGGGCCTCTTTGCGATCTTCGGCGTCCTCGGCCTGAACTCGGTTGACGGCTTCTCTCTCGGCCTGACCCGGCGTCTTCGGGAAATGGCTTGGGGGCTGCTGGGTTTAGGAGTGCTCGCGTACCTCCGCCGTGGAAAGCAACGGCCGAAGGCGACCCGGGAAGAAACGCATGAGGCGCGCCCGACCAACATCCGCTCTTCCCTGTCGATGGCATCCGTGGAAAAAGTGAGCGGGCCTGTGAGATGACATCGGCTTCCTCGTCGTGCGATGGAATGAAGCGGTGCCGGCGGGCGGGAGCCCCGCGCAGGCCGTGGCCAGGCGGGCTCTCGATTCCGACCTGACTGCCCGTCAGTCTTCTCGGACAGCCTCGACGTCGATTGTGATGTCGACGTCGTCGCCGACGACGAGGCCTCCCCGATCGAGGGTGCCGCTCCAGTTCACGCCGAAATCCTTCCGGTTGATCCGCGTCGTGGCGAGAAACCCCGCGCGCGTTTTCGGGCCCTTGTCGACGCCGTTCTCCCACCAGGGCGTCTGCCACTGGCCGAGGTAGCGCACGTCGAGGGTCGCCGGGCGCGTGACGCCGCGGATGGTGAGATCGCCTTGCAGCTTGGCCTCGTTCGCGCCCATCAACTCGACCGATTTTCCCCGATAGGTGATCGTGGGGTGCTTGTCGACGTCCAGGAAGTCCGCGCTCTTCAAGTGCGTGTCCCGGTCCGACTCACCGCTCCACAGTCCCTTCGCCTCGATCGTGACGTCGACCGAAGTCGCCCGAGGATTGTCCGGGTCGAAGTCGAGCGTGCCGTGCACGTTCTTGAAGTGCCCGCGCACGCAGGAGACCATCATGTGGCGCGCGCAGAACTCCGCCGCCGTGTGGCCCGGCTCGAAAAACCATTTCGCCATCCGTCCTCCTTCTCGAACTTCGCCGGAGCGAACCGACGCGTTCGTGTTTGCCGCGGATCAGCTCGCCTTGCGCCAGACCGAGGCCTTCTTGGCCCAGCTGCTCGCCTGGTATCGGCGGGAGAACTCCTCCGCCGTCGCCGACAGCGCGGCCGCGCTGCCGCTCTCCTTGTAACGGCTGACGCCCTTCCAGTAGAGCGCCTCGGCGGCCACCTCGGAATCTGGGAAGTTTTTCAGAACTTCCTCAAACCGGCGCTCCGCCTGCTCGTATTCCTTCATCGCGAACGCGACGTGGCCGAGGCCGAGCGTCAGATGCGACAGGAAATCGGGCACCGGGAGGTAGCCTTCGAAGCGATAGCGCTCCATTCCGGCCGGCTCGAGCAGGATCATCGTGGGCGTCCAGAGCGCGCCAAACCGCTCCATGAGCTCCGGGCGCTTGCGCACGTCGATCTTGACCGGCACGAAGTTCTCAGTCACGAACTTCTCCACGCGCTCGTCGGGGTACACCTCGGCGTCCAGCCGAGCACAGGCCCCTCAGGCGGGGGCCGCGGAGAAATCCAGGAGAACCGGCTTCTTTTTCTCTTTGGCCTCCTGCAGAGCCTCGTCCACGTTGATGCGCCATTGGATCGCCATGGAGTTCTCTCCTCTCGTTGTATCCGAGAAATTCGGACCTTCTGCCGGCCCGTTCAAACCTCAGCCTCGTCGATGTAGCACCAGCGCCAGTCTTCACCCGGCTCGAAGGATTGGACGATCGGGTGCCGGGTCTTGCGGAAATGCTTCATCGCGTGGCGGTTCGGCGAGGAGTCGCAGCATCCCACGTGGCCGCAGCTCAGACACAAGCGCAGGTGAACCCAGGTGGCGCCGATCTTCAGGCAGTCCTCGCAGCCGTCGGCCGACGGAGTGACCTCGCGGATCTGGCCGAGATGGGCGCAGACGGGCATGTCCTCCTCACTTCCAAGCCGAGTGATCGCGGGCAAATCGTGGAAAGAGCTCGAGTCTGCTCCGGTAACGCGTTCGGCGGAGGCTTTACGTCGTCGAACGCACCCTTCCTCAACCCGATGCCTGACCAGATGCATAACACCTGCCCGGACCATCGACGTCCTTTTCTGCCTTACGCCTCGGGCGGGCAGGGAGATTCAGGGCGGCACGATCGTCGCACAGACCGGGCAGATCGGGTCACTATGACCCGCCAACAGGAGGGAGCATGATCCGCAAACTGGCTTCCGGCGGCTATCGCCTCTACTCACGCAAGAAAGACAAGCAGGGCAAGCGCAAGAATCTGGGCACTTTCCCGACCCTGGAGGCAGCCAAGAAGCACGAACGAGCGGTCCAGTTCTTCAAGAGGAAGTAGCTGACAAAGCGAAGCGTCAGTCGATGCAATCGCAGCGACGGCTCCGACCAGGCCGGAAAACAGGACAGACGGAACACCTGGACGAGGCTCCGCCAAACAGCGGAGGAGTTGGTGGGCTCGTTTGGTGGGAGTTCCTATCTGCCTCATATACGGATCGACCCCTCATGCCGTTTCAGGCTTAAGGTGGCTTTTAAACGTTGCTTCCGCTTCCTCCACGTCGCTTCCGCTCGGTCGGGATCTGGCTTCGCCACCGGCGCTCGGCTCGGCCAAGGGCCTCGACCGCGCGCCTGCACGTCGCTTCCGCTTACTCGGGATCTGCGCCTTTGGCGCACCGGCGCTCGGCTCGGCCACTGGCCTCGACCGCGCGCCTGATCCCTCGCGCGCTCACGCTCCCGCGGCGCGCGCCTCCTCCCCTCTGGGAGACTTCGCGCGCCGCGACCCGGACTGCTGCCTGGTCGGCGAGCGAAGGGGCTTGCTCTCGCTCCCGCGGCCTACGCCCTTCCTCGGTTCGTTCGGGAGACTTACGAGCGCTGCGAAAATCAGGGGGGCGCGAAAAAGATGGCGGCCTTTGTAATATATAATGAAGATCAGACCCCCACCGCGGGAACCGGCCTTTTTCCCGTGTTATACTGTTTTTTCTCCGAAACCCCTCCGACGGCTCGCCCTCTTCGTAACGCGCCGCCCGTCGCCGGCCTTCGGCGAGAAAGCGAGCGTTATGGATCCCGTCCTTCGAAACTGGAATTGCAGAAACTGTGGCCGATCCAACAAGACAGAAGTTGCCGCGAATGGGACTGTCCAGTGCGCCTTTTGTAAGGACGCGATGTGGATCCAGCCCAGCCGGTTTCGCGGAGGCGAGACCGCGGGCCAACTCCATCGGCCCGTTCAACGGACGCCATGAGTTCACGCGGTAACTACGCGGAGGGCGTCTCGTCGGCCTCTGCGGCTCGTCGATCCAATGGACAGAAGCTTCGTGAGGCAACCCAGAGGACTCTGGCCGCCTTTCTGCCCCCGACCCCCGCACAACTCTAACGAGCGGGCGGCTGATGTTTCGGTGGGGCCGCCCGGTTTCGGAGGGTCTGCCCCGGTCGTCGTCTCGAGTTTCAGAATGGGAGAGGAACAAATGGCATCGTCCACATGCGTCAAATGCGGGCACACGTCGTTCGAGGTGGTGGAATCCGCAATTTCGGGTTTGCGTTTCAAGCGTGATTTTCTGCAGTGCGGAAACTGCGGGGGAGTCATCGGCGTCATTGAGTCGGACAATCTCAATGGAAGGCTCGACGCGATCGAGGCACGGCTCAAGCATCTGGCGGGCGGCCCGCGGGCGAGGGCCCTTTGAAAAGGCGGCGCGATGGCGGGTTCCGGGAGGTGGAATGTGGAGCTTAAGATCAGCGACGGCGAGCGTTCGAGATACACGCAGATCTATGGACTGGATCCCCTGGCTTGCGACGGCTGGCTCACCCGCCGCATGAAGCAGGGACTCGCTCTTCTGGGGTGTGACATCGGCGCGGATTTTGATCTGCTGAATACACCCGACGGGCAGATTCTGGAGGCGCCGGCCATGCGCGCCGGAGGAAGAGTCGTCGTGCAAATTGAGAAGAAACGGGACAAGGATGCCAGCATTTTCTGTGTGATGGTCAAATCATGATGAGTCTGCGCGACGAATCGGTCCAGACAGTCGAGCAAAAGTATCCGGAGGTTCGCCGACTGATCAGTCTCGGCCGGGAGAGAGGCTACGTTCTTTACGAGGAAATCCAGCGAATCTTGTCGGAGGAGCTGGCCAGCTCACCGGTGGATTTGGAGAGAGTCTATCTGCGGGTCGAGGATCTGGGCATCGAGGTCTCGACCGGCGACGGGAAGGCCGGCGCGGGCCGCCCCGGACGTGCCTCGGATGCAGCGAAAGGCGCGCAGGAATCCGCTGAAAGATCTTCCGATCCCGTCCGGATGTACCTCCGGGAGATGGGAACCGTCAAGTTGCTCGATCGGGAAGGCGAGATCTCGATCGCGAAGCGGATCGAGCAGGGACAAGCCCAGATCTATGCGGCCCTGGCGGCCAACCCCGCCACTCTGGAAGAGCTCCTGAAGATCTCCGAGCTTGGCCGGGATGATTCCCGAGACATCGGGGATGTCGTCCAAACCCCGGACGAGATCGAGACCGGCGTCCAGGTCGCGCAGCGAAGAGCTCAGGTTCTCGGGTACTTCAAGAAGATTGCCGCGATCGATGGCGAGTTGGTGGATGCGAGACGGAAGATCCGGACGCTGCCGCGAGGCAAGAGGGCGAAACGCCTGGAGGCGTGGGTCGAACGGAAGACGGCCGAGCGGGCGCGCCTGATGAAGCAGATCGGCATTCCGACTCTTGGTCTCAACCGGTTGATCGGAACCCTGAAGAGGGTCGACAGTGAGTTCTCCACGCTCGCGTCCGCGATTGCCCACCAGGCGGCGGCGGTTCGGAATGACAAGAGCCCTGGGACGCGGACGCCGTCGGAGGAAGCCCTTTCTCTCTCCCGCGAGGCCCTCCGGCAGCTCGAAAACCGATTCGGCGCCACACGATCCCAGATTCAGAAGAGCCTACGCCAGATCCTCGATGGCGTGGCGGCCGCAGAGCAGCCCAGGCACGAGCTGATGGTCGCAAACCTCCGGCTCGTCGTCTCCATTGCCAAGAAGTATCTGCATCGCGGCCTGCAGTTCCTCGAGCTGATTCAGGAAGGAAACCTCGGCCTGATGAAGGGCGTCGAAAAGTTCGAATATCGGCTCGGCTACAAGTTCTCGACCTATGCAACGTGGTGGATCCGGCAGGCGGTGACGCGGGCGATCGCCGACCAGGCCCGGACGATCCGCGTGCCGGTTCACATGACCGAGGCGATTAACAAGCTCACGCGCACGTCGGCCGCGCTCGTCCGGGACCTCGGCCGCGAGCCCACGGCGGAAGAAATTGCCCAGAAGATGGAATTGCCGGTGACCAAGGTGCGGCACATTCTCAAAACCTCGCAGCACACGATCTCGCTGGAGAGTCCCGTCGGCGAGGACGGGGATGCGCACCTGGGCGACTTTCTCGAGGATCGGAGGGCCACCTCTCCGGTCGAGGCCATCATGTTGTCGGACCTGCGCAACAAGACCCAGCGAATCTTGAAGACTCTGAGCCCGCGAGAGGAGCAGATCCTTCGGATGCGTTTCGGCGTGGACGACGGAACCGAACACACGCTCGAGGAGGTCGGCCGCGCTTTCAATGTCACTCGAGAGAGGATCCGACAGATTGAATCCAAGGCTTTGAGGAGGCTGCGGCATCCTTCCCGCTCCAGCGAATTGCGCGCATGCTTCGAAGCGATCCGGTAGAAAGGATTTGTCATGGCCGCACTGACCGTTTACCAGGCTGAGGCTGAGGCTCGCTGGAGATGGGGCGGGCTCTTCGCGCGAGGCTTCGCCCGTTACTCGAGCACGAAGTCCCAGCCATTCGAAGTCGGGACGAAGCGGTTCGGATCGGTCGAGATCAAAGGCCGAGGAAAGTCCTGGGAAGGCGCGTTCGGTAACGCCGACGGTCTGACCAATGCCAGGAGAAAACCACGGACGTGATCGGGCGTGCGTGCACGGGCCTCTCACGGTGGTATGCTGTCTTCTCCGATTCCCCCCGACGGACTGAACCCCTTCACAACTCAGGCCCCGCCGCCGGTTTTCGGCAGAAAGCGGGAGCCTCATGCATAAGACCTTCTCCGGTCTCTTGTCTCTTCTTGCCGTCTCGATTCTTCCAGCGGGCGTCGCCGTGTCGCAGCAACCAACCCTCCGGCCGCTGCCGATGACATCGGCCAGTTTCATGGCCGAAACATTCACGGCAGCGCCGACCGACCAGGCGGGTCTTCAGCGCGCGGGCTTCGTCCTTCAGGACAGAGACAGCGGAGTGCTCATCGCCGACATGCGGGAACGTTCGTATACGTTTGACGGTCTCTCGGGCCTCTCCGCAACGCTCACCGACAAGGAGTTTCCCGCGAACGCTCTCGGCAAACGCGAGCTGGTGTTCGAGGTCTTTCTGTCGGTTCGGGACGGGGGATCCGCGAACGATCTCGCCGCGATCACGCCGGGCCTCGTCGCGGCAGCGCGGAGGGCCATGAGTCAGAGCGCGGCGGTCGTGGCGGGGCTCGGTTACCTTGCCACGGCTTCGGCCTCGAGCGTCACGCCCGAGGCGTTGCAGGCCACCGTGATCGATTACCTACGAGATTACCGTCAGCCCAACCATTCTCCCCGGGAGGCGTGTCTCGGCTGCGGCTCGCAGACCGGTTTCAGCGATGATTACTCCCCAGAGCCTGGAACCTATGTCCCCTTGAAGGTGCGCGAGACCGGGTGGACGATCGCCGGAATACGCCACTCTCTCAAGGGGGAGAGCGTCTTCCGGCTCGAAGTTGTCGCGAAGATTCCAAGAAGTTGATGTCGACGATTCACCAGCCCGGCGGCAGTGGGTGCGTGACGCTTCGCCAACCCTTTCGAAGCGCCCCCGCGTGTCGTCGGGAAGCGATGGGATTTGAGTTGTCGCACGGTTATGACGGTCCGAGGAATCCTTACACGCCGGACGACAGCGGTCACGACGGCCCGAGCAGTGGATACAAGCCGACGAAGAAGCCGTACGACGGACCGGGCGAAGGCTACGATGGCCCGACAACGAAGCCCCCGTCCTCCAAGGATCGGCGGGACGAGTCGGAGGGGAAACAACGTCGACCCGCGTCCGATCGTTGAGCCGCATCCGGAGCTCATCCGCTGATTCGAGGCCCCCCCAGAGGACTCTCTTTCTTTCCTGACTCGCCTCTCGAGGCCTCGATGCCTGTCGTGGCTTGCACTGACCGCGGATGCCGATGCCTCCGCTAAACTTCGCGGCGCAGGCGTCCGAAATAGAAACATGAAGACCTCAGGCAGCCCGTTGCTCGGCGCTGGAATCGTCCTGGCGGCCGCGCTCGCGACGACCGCGGGACTCGGCGGCAAGTCGCCGCGAGGTGCATCCGATCTTCGCCCGGCGAAAGATCAGTTGAAGGCGGCCATCTCGAAGGAACAGCTCGCGGCTGCGCTCGATCCCTTGGTCCAGCGGCTCATGAAAGACGGCGATGTGCCAGGCCTCTCTCTGGCCGTCGTGAAGGATGGGCGAGTCCTTTATCACGGAGCGTTCGGAGTAAAGGACGTGAGCACGGGCGCTCGGGTCGACGACGACACGATCTTCGAGGCCGCGTCTCTCTCCAAGCCAGTCTTTGCCTACGCGGTCGCGAAGCTCGTGGACGCGGGAAAACTCGACCTGGACACCTCTGTCTCGAAGAACCTGCCGGGGGACTATGTCGATGACCCGCGGCTTCGCTCGATCACGGTGCGGCACGTTCTCTCGCACACGACGGGGTTTCCGAACTGGCGGCCCGACGGGCAGCGGCTCAAGATCCACTTTGCACCAGGAGAAAGATTCAGCTACTCCGGCGAGGGCTTTGTCTATCTTCAAAGGGCGGTCGAGCGATCCACTGGCGAGACCCTGGAAGCACTGATGAAGCGTCTCGTCTTCGAGCCGCTCCGGATGACGAACAGCAGCTACGTCTGGGAGGAGCGCTTCGAGGGGCGCAAGGCGACGGGGCACGATGCCGCCGGCAATCCGCGACGTATTCAAAAGCCGCCGCTGGCCTCCTCGGCAGCGAGCCTTCAGACGACCGCGCTCGACTATGCTCGCTTCCTGATCGCCGTCCTGGATGGGACCGGCCTCCAGAAGAACACGGCCGCCGAGATCCTCCGTCCACAGGTCCACGTCGATGAAGGCTGCCAGAACTGCATTACCAAGAAGCCGAGCGGACGGATCTCCCGCGAGATCGGGTGGGGTCTGGGTTGGGGTCTCGAACAAACCGATGACGGTGTCTCCCTCTGGCACTGGGGAGACAACAGCAGCGGCTTCCACTGTTACGTGGTCGGATACCCGCGCCAGAGGCTCGGCGTCGTCGTCTTCACCAATGGACTCGGCGGGCATGGCATCATCCCCGAGATCGTCGAGGCGGCTGTCGGCGGCCGGCATCCGTCGTTCGCCTGGCTCGACTACGAACGGTACGACTCGCCGGTTCGGACATGGTTCCGGGACATTCTGGCTCGCGGCACCGGAGCGATCGTGAGCTACCGCGATCGGAAACGCGAAGGACCGGGCTCTGTGTGGACACAGGAGCAGGTCAACGGAGTCGGCTACTGGCTTCTGGGGAAGAAGAGACTTCCGGAAGCGATCGC
>Ga0070706_100001786_pt1 | contig 22279 bp, 21 predicted proteins | sample KBSK5501metaG_FD_65476 | JGI IMG/M metagenome (GOLD analysis project Ga0070706, IMG submission 65476) | Corn, switchgrass and miscanthus rhizosphere microbial communities from Kellogg Biological Station, Michigan, USA - KBS K5-50-1 metaG | ecosystem: Host-associated > Plants > Roots >... | reverse complement strand
GGGTTAGCAAGCCTATTTTTTGCCAGCAGTCTGTTTGCGGGGTTACCAAGAGACACTTCCGGGGAAGCCTACCATAAGGAGTGGCTATGGAGTGCGGTAGAAAAGGCCAAGGCGGAAGTGAAGGATCAGCAGCAAAGCAACGTTGCTTACTTTCCTCCGACTGGCCAGCACATCGACTACTTTCCCCCAACCGGTCAGCACCTCAAATTCTTCCCTCCTACGAGGGGCTAGCCGGATCCGCTAGAAAGGGACCGACGTAAATCTTAGACCTCGAAAGGCTAGTTTCTTTCGAGGTGGGTTAGGCTGCGCCTGCCACCTTACATTTCGACTTCTGAGCTGTGAGTCATCGTGGTTTTCCACTCGCCCGCGAATTTTTGCACGTTACTGCTGTCCATCCCGACAACGACGACTTTGCTATTGGGGTAAGCTATAGTCCAATGGGCGACCACGAAGGCAGAATCGGGTCCAACCATCCTGACGCGAACCCGAGCCATCGCGCTGTGTCCCATTAAGTTGCGATCGCTAAAACCTCTGCGGTACTTACCACTCAGCTCTTCAAACCCAATAATCGCGTCACCATCCTCAAGAGCAATCAAGCGAGGCGAATTCCAGAAATACTTTAGGAATCCTTCGAGATCGTGTGCATTCCACTTTTCTATCATCGCCATTTGCATATCGTAGACTTCTTTGGCGGCGACTTGAGCGGCGGTAGTCGGAACGAACGGCGCAGCAATCGAATCAAAATCCCACACCTCCTGCCAAGGCTCGCCAGCGGAGGCTGGCAATGCCAAGGCGACGGCAAGTACGGCACAGATCTGTCCAAGGCGGCGCATTAAAAAGTCGGCGGAAGCAAGCGTTTTATAGCACAAGAACGGCATTAGGCCAGGAATTTTTAGAAAAACTATAAGCTCTATTTCGGTTCCCCAGGGGGTGTCGCAGATTTGATAGAGGAATCGAGCGAGATCGAGGCGGCATCGGGCGGGATGGGAAATTGGAACGTCAGCGGCGGCAAGATATCTCGCATTCCTGATTGGGCTCGGAAGCAAGGCTGTCCGTATTCCTCCGTCTAGTCCCATTCCTATTTGGGCGATCTCGCTCGATCCCGCTCGTTGCCGCCTCGATCCCGCTCGATTCTACCGATACGTCCGTCGGGTCGGGTTTCGGAACTGCTATGTACGCTGAAAATTATGGAAAACACTGGATTTACGAATCTCGGCGTGCGCTGCCAATATCGAGAAGCTGATTATTCTTGATGTCTGGCTCAACCGCTGGTTTCCGTGGTCGATAGTCCTTTTTACAATGCTTAAGACGCTTGTCGTTTTCTTTTCATTGGTTCTCGCGTTCGCGCTGCCGGCACTTGGTGCGCCTGGTGATGACGCTCTGGTGGCTAAGTTGCCCAAGGAATACAAGACGGCTTTGAAAGTTCCTCAAACTCCGTTGGTTCAGGCCACGACCGATGCTGTTCACGCGCAGCGCGGGATGGCTCCCCAGATAACGGGGGCTGCTGAGCGTCGCGCAACCGATTGCGCAGAGGGAGAAGCAGTTCTGCGGGCTGCGCTCCGGGCGCTAGCTCCGACGCCGACCGCGCTCGAAGTCTTTGCCATTGTACAATCGGCAATCGCCAGCGCGCCTTCGAACGAGTTAGTCGCAACAGCCGCTACCGGTAATCATGTCGCGAAGGGCAATTGCGCCGAAGGTTTTCTCGTCGCGGCCGCGTCCGAATACCCGCAGTTTGCCAGCGTGCTGAACGACAGCGGAAAGCAATTCGCAGGTAAAGCGGGTAAAGGCGAACCAGGCATCGGCGCCGCGCCGAGCGAGCCGGGAATCGGGGTGGCCCCCAATATCGGACCGGCGGCATTTCCGAGCACCGTCGTTTTGCCAGGCATTCCAACAGGCTTGGTGCCGGCTGTTACGCCGACGTTTTAGCGTTTCGCGTTTGGCGTTTCGCGTTTGGCGTTTCGCGCTTGGGCCCAGACTTTCTCAGAGCAGGTGGCGCTTCTGTCATTGTCCTTGGCCCGGTCCCGGCACTTTCTTTGGCGCGCGCCCAGCGACCGAGATGGACTTACGTTTTCAGCAGTTCCTCCGATTCAATTCGGGTGAAGTGTTTCTCGTTGTACTCGCGCAATTCTTTGCGGCTATCCAACTCACGCCTCAAGGCCTCGTAGTCCGAAGACCTTTGGTAATCGGCGAGTGACGGAAACCGAGGACCAGCTTCAACGTCTCCGAAGCAGAGGTAGGAGCAAAACCGCGGAAGCAATTGTGCGTTCGGACAAAGCAGCTCCAAAAAGAGCCATTCCCCCGACGGATTCAGTTCTAAAAACACGTATTGCCCATTCTCATCCAGCGCGAAATCGACAGTGGCGAATTCCAGTCCCATCGCCTTCACCAAAGCACAAATCCGTACCTCTTCGCGTGCTGTCAGGTCGACCGGTTCAACCTTCATCGCGCCGGGCTCCCCAAGAGAAACGCGAGAATCGATATCAGGCTCATTTGTCTGAATCGCGTTGAAAGCGAATGCCCTTTGACCGAGGACGACCACCCTCACATCGGCACGCTTTCGAACTCGTTCCTGATAAATGGCTACGCGTGCGGAAATATCTCCGCCCGGCAATTGCGAAGTATCTTCAGCTTCCAGCACGGTCGCGAAAGCAGAGCGACTTTTTTTGTCGCGATCGTTCCAGCGATCAGGTTGCAGCGGCTTTACAACAATTTCTGAGCGGCCTTTAAAAAAACTTCTGGCGATTCCAGGATCGGAGGTAACGACCGTTTCCGGAGTTCGCAAGCAAACAGTAAGCGCGGTCGTTAGCTGCAAAAGCTTGTTCTCAGCAAGCCGTTCGCGCGAAGGCTTATTGATCCACCTGACCCCCTCGATCGTCTCCAAACATTCAATTAAGCCGGACTGAAATGTATTTCTTTCTCTCTCAGTAAACCCGGCGTCTTCTGTCACACCCGCGTCTGGCGATTGAACGCGATAAGGCTGCCACCCCCAAATCACGCTGAACGGTTCAAGTCCGAGGATCCGGGCTCTTCCACTTCTCACGGCGAAAGCCGTCCCATCAGTGTCGATGCCGCGGTAGGTGTCCAAAACTGTGACAGAGGCTCCGCTTTCTCGTGCACCCCAGGCGACGGCTCTAGAATGCAGATCCAGCGCAGATGACAGGATAGCGATGTTCGGTTGGTTCATAGGACCTTGAAGTTGGGGAACTCTAGCCCGGGTTATCTAACGGACGGGGAACCGGGTCTTCAATAATCGGCCGATCGAACCGAAAAGCCAACAATTTGATTCTTGCCTCGTTCGGGATTATTCAGGCGAATATGGAAACCCTCGAGACGCTGTCCTTGGGCCTGGGCTTGGCCGCACTCTCTGGACTGAGTCTTTACCTGACCGTCTTTTGCACGGGAATGGCCATCCACTTTGGCTGGATACATCTCGCGCCTCAATATCACTCACTGTCCGTTCTTGGTGACCCGGCAATCCTTATCTTGTCAGGCGTCCTGTTCGCTCTCGAATTCTTTGCCGACAAAATCCCATGGGTCGATTCCGTCTGGGACGCAGTCCACACAATCATTCGCCCGGTGGGCGGCGCGTTTCTGGCCACGCGGGCGCTGGGCCATTTCAATCCGGTAGTTGATGTGTTCGCAGTGTTATTGGCCGGCACAATGAGCTTTGGTTGGCACAGCGTGAAGGCAAGTACCCGATTGGTCGTGAACACCTCTCCGGAGCCGTTTTCGAACATCGCGGTGAGCACCGCAGAAAACGCTGCAGTCGTCGGTGCCACGGCGTTGCTCTGGAAATACCCGATCCCAGTATTCAGCTGTATCGCGATCCTGTTTCTACTGATCCTCTATTTTCTTCCGCGACTTTGGCGATCGATCGCAATCAAGATCTGGCTAATCGCTCGCAAGCTCAATTACATGTGGACCGGCGATAAAGTCGATTCGCTGCCGACCCGGCTTCCTTCACAATTTGAAAAAGCGATCCGGCGTGTCGGGGAGAACGAGATTAGATGGGCGGTGCCATGCATCTCGGGCAAAGGGAAATACGTCGGCGCAAATCGGTTCGGTTATCTGGCGGCAACGACCGAAGAGCCCTCGAAGGTCTATTTCCTGACTAAGAAATTGTTCGGCGGCGTTTCGAAGGTGCTGGAACTCGAGCACTTCAAAGTATCAGTCGACCGCCGGCTTCTGTACGATGAGCTGGATCTGTACAGCTCAGGCAAAAACCGGCGTTACACATTCCGATTTGATCGTAGCCGCGAAGGGGTTGCGGCCAAGGTTGCGGAAGAGTTGGAGAAGCAAGAGTTGTTGGTGGCCCCAAAAGAATTGCAGGCGTAGGGCGTGCTGGCGCTCGGCGCTGGACAACCGAATTGCTATCGTCTCGCCGATACGCCGACACGCCCACACTCCGACACGATTATTATTTCACGCCAGGCCGTTCTCTTTCAGAACCTCCTGCGCGTTTGTTTTATCGACACGCTTGGTTCCCAAGACGATCTTCTTTTCGATCTTCTCGCCTTTCATCAGCTTCAATCCCTGGCGCACCCCTTCTGCGCCTGGTGTCGCGTATACGAAGGTTGCAGTGAGCTGCCCTTTAGCAACCCAGGTGACGCCTTCGTCTGGCAACGCATCGATACCGATGAACTTCATCTCTTTATCGCGGCCGGCGTCTTTGGCAGCCAAATACGCGCCGTAGGCTTCTGGATCATTGTGACCGTACACAAGGTCCACGTGATCGTGCGCTTTCAGCGCGGTGGACATCACCTCATATGCCTTTTGCTGCTTCCAGTCGCAGTCTTGTTTATCGAGCAACGATTTTACGCCAGGCTCTTTGCCGATGTACTCCCAGAATCCGTCGTGTCGATCGTGCGCCGGCTGTGTCCCCATACCGCCCCACAGCTCAATAAGATTTCCTTTTGCTTTGCCCGTGCCACCGAGCAATTCGACAGCGTACTTACCTGCTTCCCGCCCAATCAGAACGTTATCGCCTCCGATGAACTGCGTGTACTTGTCGGTCTCAACGTTCCGGTCGAGCACAATCACAGGAATCTTGGCATCAACCGCTTTAATCACGACGCCGGTCAAACCGGCAGACTCTTTCGGACTGATCAGCAGCACGTCCACCCCTTGCTGAATCAGGTTCTCGACATCAGCTACCTGTTTCTCAGTCTTGTCCTGACCATCCGTGATAATTAGATCGAGCTCCGGATGTTTGCTCGCTTCTTTCATCATATCTTTGTTGAACTGCACTCGCCACGGTTCAACCGTGGTAACTTGAGAGAAGCCGAATCGGTACTTCTTCGACTGTGCGCGGATGTAGAACGGCTTGAAAACCGTTGATGCCGCTGCCGCGACTACTGTGGTTTTGATGAACGATCTTCTGTTCATAAGGGGTAACTGGAGGTTTTTACTGGGGTTCTGAGGGCGAGCCCGAATGCTTTCGGGGTGCCGCGACATGTGTTTATGGATTTTGCTTTCAGTTCCGGCGGTCTGGCATTCGCGGGATCGCCGGACAGGTTTTATTTCTTGATGCTTTTGAGGTCTGTTTCGGGTTGTTCGCTCCTGCGCAGTTGATCGAGCGAACTTGCGTCCGGCCGGGTAAGCCGGGTGCGGATTCGTCTCCACCAGACCGCGATTTGACCTTCCTGGAGCAGGACGGCGGTCAAAATGATGAGTCCTTTCAGGACAAGCTGTGTGTTACTATCGATATTCTTCAGCTGGAGAATGTTGCCGAGGAAGCCGAAAATCAGGACGCCTACTAGTGTTCCGGTCATCGATCCCCGGCCGCCGCTCAGATTGGTGCCACCAATCACCACCGCAGCGATTGCATCGAGCTCGGCGCCAGCGCCGGCGTCGGCTTTTCCCTGGCGATATTGAGCCGTATACAGAACGCCGGCTAGCGAGGCCAGCATCCCGGCAATCGCGTATACGGTAGTTTTTATTTGGTCGACATGAATACCGGCCAGGCGTGCCGACTGTTCGTTACCACCAATCGCATAAACGTACCTTCCAAAGGTGCTGAACCTCAGAATAAAACCAAAGATCGCGACAGCGATCAGGAAGAAGATTCCGGGAACCGGTACGATTTGGAAAACGAGCGCTCGCAGAATATCGAAGTGCTCAGTCGCGTTGCTGCCCGTATAGACTGGATGAACAGCCGTGTTCGAACCCCCAAGCAATCTAGCTGTCCCGAGGACCGCCACCATCATCGCCAGCGTCACGATGAATGGTTGCATCTTGCCTTTTGTAATGATCAGCCCGTTCAGCGCTCCGACCGAAAGACCCACTGCCGGAACTGCGCACAGCACCCCGAAAACCCCAAACTTTTGATCGAGTTGCCCCGTCGTCCAAAAGATCGATAAAACAGCTGCTGCCAGGCCGAGACCGACTCCCCACCATCTGGCTGCGCGGCTCGGCTTCTCAACCGGCCTCGCCGACCGCTTAAGGTTCACCGATAACAACGGGACCAAGTAGGCTGCCAGCAAGAATAAGATCAAGGCCAGAACAGGGATCGCCAGAATCGAAGCGTTGGTCCACCCTTTCTGCGTCAGCAGCATCGCACAGACCACCGACCCCAAGGCCATCATTGAACCGACCGAAAGATCGATGCCGCCGGTGAGGATGACCAGCGTCATGCCAACTGCGATAATTCCGTTGTTAGAGACTTGTCGAAGAACATCCGATTGGTTTCCCGGGCTGAGAAAGATGTTCACACCCCGGTGATTCACCGGAGAAAGGAAAACTCCGGTCAGATATAGAGCGGCCAGACCCCAGAACAGTTTCGTCTGAAGCAGGAACCGCACGATTTTAGAAGCAAATTGATTCACTAGGCCACCTCCCGATCTTCAAATTCGGGTTGTATTAAGCCTCCTGGCGACGCGTATTCCAAAATCGTTTCGTGAGCGAAATCGGATCTCTCAAGGATCGCCGTCGGCCGCCCTTCTCGCATGACCAGGATCCGATCACTCAACAACGTTAGCTCGGGGAGCTCCGACGAAACCAGCACGATCGCGATCCCCTGCCCGGCCAGATTCTCGATCAATCGATAAATTTCGGCCTTCGCTCCGACATCGATGCCTCGGGTCGGTTCGTCCAACAGCAACACGCGCGGTTTCGAGAGCAACCATTTGCCAATTACGACTTTCTGTTGATTTCCTCCGCTAAGCGTACCGGCCGGCTGCTCGGCCCCGCTTGCAGCAACATGCAGATCCCGAATCGTCTGATCCGCTAGCCCGATTTCGTCAGGACGCGATACCAGTCCGAACTGGGCGATTGTCCGAAGCACCGGTAATTCCACATTTCGATCGATACCAAACCCAAGGATCAGGCCGTCCCGCTTTCGATCTTCTGTTACTAACGCGATGCCGTGTCCTTTCGCCTCAACTGGGCTACGGATCTGAACGATCTGCCCAGCGATCTGAATAATGCCTCCTGAAGTACCCGGATGCAGCCCGAACAGCACTTCCAAAATTTCGGTGCGGCCCGCTCCTAAAAGTCCGGCAATTCCCAATACCTCACCGCTGGCGACGGAAAAACTCACTCGCTCTGCCAGTTTCGGTCGAGAGGGCGTTGGCGCGGGATGCTCCAGCCAAAGGTTTTGCACCTCAAGCAACGGCCGGTCTCTAGCCGTTTGTATTTTGCCGCTGGCGATTACTTCTTGCAGCTCGCGGCCAACCATCATTCGGATCAGTTCTCGCCGGCTCAACTCCTTTGCCGCAATGGTCGCAATGTGTCGCCCGTCGCGCAGCACTGTGACCCGGTCGGCCAAAGCAAACACTTCTTCGATCCGATGCGAAATGTAGACGATTGCAACGCCTTCTTTAGCCAAACGGCGGATGACCTGAAACAACCGCTCCGATTCGTGGATCGAGAGGGCCGAAGTTGGCTCGTCCATGATCAGAATGCGGGCGTTTGCCACCAGCGCTTTTGCTATTTCAACGAGCTGCTGTTCGCCAACCCGCAGCTTGGAAACAGGCTGATCCGCCTGACCTCGAAAATCCAACGGCTTCAAAGCCTCTCTTGCAGCCGCTATCTGGCGCTGCCTATCCACGAGAAAAAGTCCGTGAACTTTCTCCTGACCTAAGAAAATATTCTCGTCGACCGCCAACTCCGGCACCAGGCTCAGCTCCTGATGAATCATAGCGATACCGGCTCGAGTAGCTTCCCGTGGCGACAAGAATCGGCATGGTACGCCATTGACTGATATATCCCCTTCGAATTCGTCGATGAGTCCGGCGGCGACCTTCATGAGAGTTGACTTACCGGCGCCGTTTTCACCCATGAGTGCGTGGATTTCTCCCGGGTAGAGATCGAAATCGACGGTTTTCAAGACCTGGGTTGGACCAAAGCTCTTGGAAATCCCTCGCATTTGGAGAGAGCGCTCGGTCATGGGTTCGGGCGAATGATTATGAGGGGCATGCATAAGTTTAGCGCTGCGCAACCGAGACGGCCGGCTAACTTGAGCGGCGCTAAATAAGGGGGAACCGACCAAATGTAAAACTTTACATTTTGTTATCTTTCGGGCACTACCTTGTCAAGCTCAACGCTCCGTTTATCGTGCCGCGACCACTGACCGGTATGGTTGTGACCCTTCTCGCAACCGGGTGGTGCGCGCCATGGCGACGGACTGGAATAAATCCCGGCCCTACCGGCGATTGAGCGCCGTTACCCCCTATGACCCTTCACGATCTGGCCAGGGAGTTAAGCGTAAGTATCGCTACGATCTCCCGAGCGCTGAGCCGCCCCGAACAAGTCGCTCCACGTACCCGCGAGCGTGTCCTCGCCGCCGTTCACCGCCACGGATACAGACCAGTCGGAACCCGCCGCTCATTGCGCACCCAGCAAACACGAACAATCGGCGTCGTCTTATCTGATATCCGGAATGCATTTTTTGCGGCAGCGGTCAAAGCCATCGAAAATGTTGCCAGAGCAAACGGGTACACCGTTCTAATCTGCAACGCGGACGAAGACCGGCAGAAAGAAGGGATAGCACTGCAACTTCTGCTTGATCGAAAAGTCTCTGGAGTTATCAATTGCTCGACCGGGGCAAATCTCGAGCTCCTTCGAACATTTCAGAGATCGGGGACCCTGCTGGTCGATTTCGACCGCGAATCCGGGCTTAAAAATGTTGACTCAGTAGTTCTCGACAACGTACTCGGTGCGGCTCTCGCGGTCCGGCACCTGGTAGAGCTCGGGCATCGAGCCATCGCCACAATCGCTGGTCCAAAGCATCTTTCCAACGCCCGAGGTCGACTGGCCGGGTTTCGCAAAACGCTCCAAGAATTCAAAATCTCGGTCCGGCCCGAGTATATTTTATTTGGAAACTTCAAGCCTGAATCAGGATACAGCGCTGCGCAGAAACTTTTTTCGCTGCCTCGCCCGCCGACAGCTCTGTTTGTTGCTAACATTGAAATGACCGCCGGGGTAATCCGTTTCGCCCGCGAGAAAGGGATCGCGATTCCGAAGGACCTCTCGCTGATCAGCTTCGACGATCATCTGTGGGCACAATTCATGGACCCGCCCTTAACCGTGATCGTTCAGCCAACAGAGGAGATGGGAGAATGCGCGATGGAACTACTTCTGAGCCGCCTCCGCGGCGGGAACTCGGTTCAAACCAAAGTTTTTCCGCCCAGGCTGATCGTTAGAGGATCTACCGCGCGCAAATAACAAAAAAAAGAACCGCAGATTACGCAGATTTCTACAAACGCTCGTTTACCCGGATTCTTCGAAACAATCCACGCCTGCAAAATCTGCGTAATCTGCGGTTTCTCAATCTCCGTTCAGCTCTTTTGCTAATCGGCCCAATGTCTGGATCGCCCGATCGATTTTCGCCGACCAGGGATGGGCGCAACTGATCCTTAGACAATTCCGATAGTTATTTCCTTTTGCCGAGAAGATACATCCCGGCGCAATCGATATCCGATGTTCGTTGAGTGCGCGTGCGGCCAAAATTGTTGTGTCTGCACTCGTTTCAATCCAAAGAACAAAGCTCCCTTGAGGACGTGAGATGCGAGTACCGGCAGGAAAATAGCGCGCGACCGCTCCGCTGAACCGGCACAACAGCTCCCAGTATACCGCTCTGATTTTGCGAAGATGAGCGTCGTAAGAGCCGTTTTTCAAGAACTCCGCGATTGCCATCCGGGTTATCGCCGGGCACGCGAACGTTTGGTTTGTTTTCAACTGCAGAATAGCGTCGCGAAACTTTCCCGGCGACACCCAACCAACGCGCATTCCCGGCGCCAGTGTTTTCGAAATAGAGCTACAGAGCAAAACAAGTCCTTTTGCATCAAATGCCTTCGCTGTAACCGGACGCTTGTCATCGGGACGCGCGAGGTCGCCATAAATGTCGTCTTCGATCAAAGGGATCCGATGTTTCGCGAGCAAAGTAACGAGTTCTTTTTTTCTTTCCTCCGCCAAGGAACATCCCAAAGGGTTGCTGTAATTCGTGACAATCAAGCAAGCGCCTATTTTTGGAACTGTGTGAATCGCCTTTCGAATATGCTCGAATGATACCCCTTCGCGTGGGTCAGTTGGTATTTCCACGACCTCACGTATGTCACAATGGTCAGCCAATTCCTCGGGTTCTACTTCTTCTACAAAGGTCTCGCACTCGGCGGCGTCGCGAAGATGAGCCAATTACAACTGCTTTCGCCGTTCCTATCAATCTACGCCGCACACCTGATTCTAGGCGAAGTGGTAGACGCAACGGTCATTGTAGGAGCCGTGTTGATTACGGCGATTGTATTTGCCGGCCGTTTGTCCTTGCGCCGCTAGTAGGCGTTTCGCGTTTCGCGTTTGGCGTTTCGCGTTTCGCGAGGGTTCAACGGTGGTGGAACAGAATAGAGTTTTCACGCGCCTCGGTCGCCCTTTCAGGGAGTACGGATTCTCTTGCCCACCCGAGGCGGCCTGATAACTCTACCTCATCGAATACCGTTACGCTCTCGCGAAACGCCAAACGCCAAACGCCGAACGCGAAGCGCTATTTCTTCCGTACAACCGTCATACCGTCTCCCAGGCTCAACAGAACGGCCGATACTCGTTTGTCGTCGCGGATTTTCAGGTTTAGCTCCCGGATTGCCACGGTTGCTTCGTCCTTCGCTCGCTGGTTAATCACCTGGCCGTTACGAAACATATTGTCGAGCACGATCACCCCGTTCACCCGAACCAGTTCAAGGCAAGCCTCATAATAAAGATCATAAGCCGTTTTATCTGCATCGATAAAAGCTAGATCAAACGAGTTTTTGCCGAGCTCGCGCTTGAGTTTCTTCAGGGTATCCAGCGCAGGCCCGATCCGCAGATCGATCTTGTCTTCTACGCCCGCTTCTTTCCAAAAACGTTTTCCGACTGTGGCCCACTCATCGTTGATATCACAGGCAACAAGTTTGCCTCCCTCCGGAAGTACCATTGCCACACTGAGCGCACTAAAACCGGTGAACGTACTGATTTCCAAAGCGTGTCGCGCGCTGATCAGCTCAGCAATCCAGGCAAGAAACGCGCCCTGATCAGGGCCAAGCTGCATGCCGGCGTTCGGAAGTTTTTCAGTGACCTTTCGCAGCTGCTTCTGCACAGCTGTTTCTTTCGTGGCAACCTGTCCAATATAGAATTCAACGGGTTCGGGAAGCAAAGAACGCCTGATCATCGGGTCAGAACGTACCGGTCCTGTCCGTTCCCCGTCAATGCCTGTCGGCTTCTTTTGGATCCGTTGCCGGTCGCGCGCTCCTGCTCACCACTAGCGAAATCGGTAAACCGACACAAATGATATGGGTCACAATAGCGACACTTGAGTTGAACAGAGTGCGCGGCGCGCCTTGAAAGTGCGCAAGTGGGATTACAATCCAGTACATCACCACGTAGACGGCAACTCCATATGCAATTCCGGAAAGAATCGGCCGCCGGATCAGCACCGACAGTTTACGGGTCGCGGCAAAAAACACGGTCGCAGCCGAAAAAGCGATGAAGAAATGAATCGCTGCGCCGAGCGCCGCAGTTGTTAACCCACGCTCAAAGGACGTCGGTCCAAGAAGCGCACTTGCGATTCCCTGCAGGATCTGAACCGGGGTTACGCCCCTGGGCGCCCACGTGATAAATGCCGCTGTAATATCCATGACCCCGCAAAGGAGCCCTGCCGAAACGATCGTCGGTAACGCGCGCGTTTTCACATTGGACGCACTTAACAGACGATCAGCTCAGCGACGAAATGGAATCAGCGCGCTCACCCGCGGGTCACGAAGAAAAAGTCCCCCCAAATCAGCACACCAATGTAAACCGGAAACAAAATGTGGCTGAATAGCGGACTTCCAATCCGGGCATTGGTTGCCACCGCACCGGTTAACAGAATCGCGCCCAGAACGGACGTCTGCGGGATAAGATAGAGAATCGTGCTGACCAGCAGAACGATTCCCAGTGGCACAATGATGTCTTCGGAGTAACCGATTTGAACGGTTGTCTTCACAACAATCTCCGGTCTCATCAACTTCATGACGCCATCAAGAAGAAGAAACAATGCAGGCAGGATACTGAGGACACGGCCGGTCCAGAGCCTCCCAATTGAAACAGAAGGTTCCGGCGACTTTAGTTCGGATGAAAGTGTATTCATAAAATAGGGATGTTTGGCTCTCGACGATCCAATCCCTTCGATTCGGACATCCGTGCACAAAATTCGTCGCGTGTAATATCTCCTGGCTCGCCGGTCCGGTCTCTTGTATTCGTTCGCCGATGAAATTGAAAGACTCGGTATTTATCATTACTGGGGGCGCATCGGGTTTAGGATTGGGAACAGCGCGGCTGTTTGCCGCGGACGGAGCGAAAATCGTGATCGGTGACCTGAACGCGGAGGCAGGCGAGTCGATTGCCAAGGAACTGGAGTGCAAGTTTGTTCGATTGGATGTCGCGGATGAATCCAGTGCGCACGGGGCGATCGCTGCCGCCGAGGAATCTTTTGGCGCGCTTCACGGTTTAGTGAACTGCGCCGGCATTGCCCCGGCCGAGCGGGTTCTTGGCAAACATGGCCCGCATCGTCTCGAGACTTTCCAAAAGGTTGTCGCTGTTAATCTCATTGGAACGTTCAACATGATCCGGCTGGCGACCGAGCTCATGGCCAAGAACGCTGCGGGTGAGGATGGTGAACGAGGTGTGATTATCAACACCGCTTCAGTCGCTGCTTACGACGGACAAATCGGTCAGGCCGGATATTCGGCATCCAAGGGCGGTGTTGTCGGAATGACGTTGCCAATTGCTCGTGAGCTTGCGCGAACCGGGATCCGCGTCATGACCATCGCTCCAGGGATCTTCGAGACACCAATGATGAAAGGGTTTTCACAGGAAGTTCAGGATTCGCTGGCGAAATCGATCCCTTTTCCTCAGCGTCTTGGCAGACCGACGGAGTACGCTGCCCTGGCAAAACACATTTGCGAAAATGTGATGTTGAACGGTGAAGTTATCCGCCTCGACGGCGCCATCCGAATGCCTCCAAAGTAGCGAGCGAGATCGAGCGAGACTGAGCGGGACCGAGCGAGATCGAGCGAGACCGCCGAGAAAGCCGGGAACGAGCGGGAACGCAGGGGAACCGACTCCCGAATGGTCGCATAAGTCCTATAGGTCGTATAAGTCGTATACGACACGCTGTATTGCACACCACTCCCGCGAAATGCTTTCCGTGAATACCCCGCTTCCCACACCGTCTAAATCTCTCGGCATGAAAACTCCCTTTTTTGTCTCGGTCGCAGCAGCAACTGCCGGGCTGTTGATAGCCGGCTGCGGAGAACAATCAGCGCCGACCTCCAAGCCAGAGGCATCCGCTACGCCGGCGACGACCCCGGCAACAGCGCCGACCGCCACTCCTCAGACCGCGCCCACTGCGCCTCCCGCTCCGTCTGCTACTCCAGCTCAACCGAATGCGAGTCCAGCGACTTCGCCCTCACCCGCTACGTCTTCCGACGCTCGGCCCCAGTTCAGCAGCCCCTCTGTGAACGAGTACGTGCAGACGTATGACGCGTACATCAGCGATTTCAAAACCGCTTACGCTGCGATGAAGCAAGGCGACATGAGCAAATACCAGGCTGTGATCCAGCGGGCCCAGGAACTCGAGACCAAAGGAAACAACCTGCAAGGCGAGCTCCCCCCCGATGAACAGCAGCGGTTCGCTGAGTATCTGAATAAGCGGGCAAACGAGCTGGCACAGTTTGCGCAAGGCAAGTAACGCCGGCAACACCGACATCGCCGGCAACTGAAGAACCGCGTACAGCGCCAGCCCTGCGCGCAATAACAATCGACGTTCTAGCTCGACGTTTGCTGAAAAACTCCATACCTCATTCGCGTTTAGCGTCCCTTAGCCTTCCTCGGCGGTTTCGGCGATGCCGGCGTTGCTGGCAATGTCGGCGTTGACGGCGCTGACGGCGTTGTTAATCCGGGAAGCTCCGGTGCAACCAATACAATGGGAACCGGTTCCCGGGACAATCAGTAGGTCGCGGATTAATTTCGCGATGACCGCGGACGGTTGAGTAACGGCTATCGACTTTCCCGACTCGCCGCCGAAGATAACGAATCAGCTCGTCGAGCGCTTCGTACTCGGCCTTTGTCGGCAGATCCCGATTGAAATCTCCCACCAGACAGATGCCGATCGAAATATAGTTCAGATAGTCGCTATGAACGTGCCCGCCGTTAATCTGCCGGTACCAACGGTCGCCCACTTCAATCTGGCCGTTCCCGGAGGAGGTGCCGTTACCGATCACAAAATGATAAGCAAGGCCGTTCTGCATTCGCCGGACATGCCGATGATAATAGTCAAAGATCCGCGCGTTTCCCTGTCGAGTACCACTATTGTGGACGATGATATATTTCCATCGGTTTCGCGGGACACGCGCATTGTCGATAGCTCGCCTGACCTCGGGTGTTACATAACGCCAGCGTATACCGGCACTCGATGGCGCAGACACAAGATCTTTTTCCTGCTCACCGCCCGATTTTTGAACGACAATTTCGTCGTTGCGCCTGCCAAACCATGACCAACCCTTCTTTTTCGGAGTAGGTGTCGGAATCGGCGTCGGGGTCGGCGTGGGTGCAGGAGTTGGAGGCGGCGCGGGCGTTGATGTGGGCGCAGGCGTTGGCTTCGGTGTCGCTTCCTCTTCGGGCGAAGGCGCCGGCCGCACTGAGGGTGACCTCTGCCGAATCGGAGACGGAGCAGCGCTGGGAGTCGGTCTCGGAGTAGGCGTCGGACTCGGAACAATCTCCATCTGTTGCCTGCTTTTCAGGAAAAGATCGCGCAGCCGTTTTTGCTCTTTCTGCTCATCAGTCTCCTGACCAAAACCCGGAGTGGAACTGAATAGGAAATAGGCTAACAGCCATAGGATCGGCCAAGCGAGTGATCGGCTCGTACGGCTGGCAAAAAGTTCCAAACAATGCTCCTTTTAATCTATGAGCTCGTTCGGGCGCCGCGAGCAGTCCCTCTCCAGAAACGGCCCGGCTGCTTCTTGGAGAAGTCTTGCTGGCAACGCCCGATCCGTACCCTCGAACATAATTTCTATCGCGTGTCGAGCCTTCAAATTCGCTGGAACCTGTACTTACCATGATCTAACCTCAACGGTCTATTTTCGAAATCTCTCGCTCACATCGTGAACTCAGGGAGTCCTGAAAGCATTTTGGGGTGAGCGATTTTTCGGTCTCGATGAAAAAAATTCTGATCTTTACAGCCGGTTTTGGTGAAGGGCATAACACCGCGGCACGTAATATCCGAGACGCTTTGGAACACATCGCGCCGGACGAAGCTAAGGTCGAAGTACTCGATCTGTTCGATAGCTGTTATGGGAAACTGAACGACTTTTTTCGCAAGGCGTACATCGCCGCGATCAATCGAACCCCACGCGTCTGGGGCAAGATTTATGATGTCATCGACGGAACCCAACTCGTCGAGTCGAACATGTTGATTTTCGCTAAGATGAAGCGAGCAATGGCAGATTTTCTGAACCGCTTAGAGCCTGACGCGGTCGTTTCGACCTATCCAATCTATAATTATCTGATCGATTCGATCCACAGCGACGGGCGCTCGCGCAATTTTTCCCAAATCACCGTAGTGACCGATTCCATTACAGTGAACTCGGTCTGGTATCGCAGCTCGAGCGATTATTTTCTCGTGGCCAACGACGATACCGCAGCCGCGCTGCGCAGCGGAGGCATTCCCGAAGACCAAATTCGGATCTTTGGCTTCCCGGTCACCTACCGGTTCGCTGAAATGGTAGACAATCGATATAGCGAGACTGACAAGGGTCCACGACGAGTTCTTTACCTGATCAATTCCGGCAAAAAAGAGGCGCCCAAGTTGGTGCGCAGGCTGAGTCAACGAAGCGATATCCGCCTAACAATTTTGGTCGGAAGAGATTCGACGCTCCGTAAAGAAATAGAAGTAGAGATCGAGTCGGCGGCGAATCAGGTCGAAATCCTCGGTTGGTCAAATCGGATGCCCGAACTGCTGACTGGCCATCACCTCGTAATCACAAAAGCAGGAGGCGCAACCATTCAGGAGGCGATTGCTGCTCGGATCCCGGTGATAATCAGCCAGGTTGTTCCCGGACAAGAAGAAGGCAATGCCCGACTAATTTTGGAGAATGAGTGCGGGTGCCTGGCGCCCAATCCGCAAGCGATTCTGTCGGCATTGGACAGCGCGTTCGCCAAGAACGAACTCGGTTTGAAGCAATGGACTGCCAACGTCGCCAAGCTGAGCAAACCGGATGCGTCGCTGCAAATTGCTCGCTTCGTCCTCGAGAGTGCCGTTCCACAAAATACGCCGCCCAAACGTGCAGCTGATCTTCATCCGCTACCGGCGTCACGCCCGAGCCGCTCGATTCTCCTTTGTGACTTGCATACGCACACCAGTTTTTCCGATGGGAAATTGAGTGTTCGCGAGCTGGTAGATTTCTATGGCCAACGGAGTTTCGATGTCCTTTGCATTACCGATCACATTTGCGATCACACAAAGCTGATCGGCCGGGTGACCAACTTGACCGGGCTGGTTCTTACTTTGGATGAAGTGGATGAATATTTCGAAACTATCGAGCAGGAAAAAAAGCGGGCGCTGGAGAAGTATCGGATGATTTTGATGACCGGTTTGGAGTTCAACAAGGACGGCTTAACTCGAAAAAGCTCGGCGCACCTCCTTGCCGTCGATCTCAAGAAGCCGATCAACCCCGGGCTAAGCATTACTCAGACAATTGCGGAGATTCATGCGCAAGGAGCTTTGGCTATCGCATCGCATCCGCACGAGTTCAAAACCCATTGGGGAAGGAACACGCTTTATTTCTGGAAACACATCGACGAATTCGCACCGTTGCTCGACGCATGGGAGGTCGCCAACCGAGATGACATATTCAATCCTATCGGCCTCAAGCGTCTGCCTTTCGTGGCGAACAGCGACTTCCACAAACCAAAACACATCTTTTCGTGGAAGACCGTTCTGTTTTGCGACAAGGACCCGGAAGCGATCAAGCAGTGTATCCGAATTAACCGAGATATCTCGATCACGCTTTATCGCGACTATCGGATCGGACTCGGATACAAAGATATCGAAGAGGCAGCGTCGGCCGAGCAAAAGGAGATCGTCGAGTTTCCGACGTCGCATCTGAAGTCCGTAGGATGACGTGGATGGGCAGATGGGACTCATAGGACGTATACGACCAATAGGACCTATGGGACTGATGGGAAGGTGTCACAGATGAACCATTCAAGTTGCGCCGAATATACCTACCGTTCGGTATAGTCAACTATTTGTTTTGGCTCGTCGTTCCAAAAAGGAACTGGTCAGAAGTGTCTTCGGTTACCTTCGCCGTCAGCTTGATCTCGCCATTCAAAAAAGCCGATGCGCAGCAGTTGATCAGCCCGATCAGCAAGGTTGCCTGCCATTCAAGCTGAACCGGGCTCATTTCTTCGCCCGATAAGAGGTTCTTGAGTACGCGGACTACCTCCTCCCGCTGGATCACATAATATTTCCCGGCGGCTTTGTACCCCTCGCTTTTCAACGGAGCAAAATAGAGCGCTAACTGCAAACGATAAAACGCAGGATTTCGGCGAACGAAGCCGAAGTATGCTTCTACCAGAGGCTCGACGCTGGGGAGGGAGGGAACGGCTGCGGCCTCCAACAACCGGAGCTCATTCAGCAGCTCTTGGGTCGTTTCCTGAAACACCGCTTCAATCAGGCCACGCTTGCTTCCAAAATAGTGATAGAGCGACGGCTTAGTTACTTTCGCCATCGCAACAATTTGTTGTACGCCGACTGCCTCATAGCCCCATTGCGAAAAGAGGTTCAGCGCACTTTCAATTAATCTGGTTCTGACTTTGCTGGACACTCAGTGGTGACACTTTTTCGCTCACGATCAAGCGCGCCTGCAACTTAATAATTGGCGTTTGGCGTTTCGCGTTTGGCGTTTCGCGTTTGGCGAAGGTGCGTCGGTGTTCGTACGATATAGAGTTTGCCGAGCGCTTCCAATGCCCTTTCAGGGAACGCCGAACGCGCCCAGATTTGGCGTCCGAAAACGGCCAGACTCACGGTTGAAAAGCGAAGATGATAAAGACAACAGCCACCATGCACTCGCAGATGCTTCACGAAAAAAAGCCGGCGAACCGGACGATTCATCCTGTATCCATTGGTTGGATCACGACTGCCACAAGTTTCGGATTCGTCGTGGTGCAGCTCGATGTCACGATTGTGAACGTTGCTCTGCAAAGAATCAGCACCGATCTGCATGCGAGTATGGCAGCGCTTCAGTGGGTCGTCGATGCGTACGCTCTCGTGTTTGCCGTACTGCTGCTTTCTGCGGGAGTGTGGGGAGACCGATTTGGAGCCAAACGCTCGTTTTCATTCGGATTCTTCTTGTTCGCTGTCGCGTCGCTTGGGTGCGGCATGGCGCCGAACGCACCATTTCTGATCGCTGCGCGCGCTCTGCAAGGAGTTGGGGCAGCGTTGTTGGTGCCGAGCTCCCTGGCGTTGCTCAACCACGCGTGTGAAGATGATGCGCGGAGGCGAGCCCATGCCATCGCTTTATGGACGGCGAGTGGTGGAGTTTCGATTGCAGCAGGGCCGGTTGTTGGTGGCCTGCTTTTGTCCGCATTCGGGTGGCGAAGTATTTTTCTGGTGAACCTGCCGGTCTGCCTCGTCGGGTTCGTCTTGACTTATCTCTTCGCATCCGAAACCAAACGCCAGCACCATAGCAAGCATCTTGATCTATTCGGCCAGTTTCTCGCGATCGTTTCTCTGAGCGGGCTAACCGCAGCGGTCATCGAATCGCGGCCCTTAGGATTTGGCAGTCGGTTGGTCATTGGGGGATTTATTCTTGCCCTCCTTGGCGGGATTCTCCTTGTGATTCACGAAGGGCGGATCGCCTCGCCAATGCTTCCGCTCGAATTCTTCACCCGCCCGCGGTTCAATTCCGCCGTAATTTTCGGCGTCCTGGTTAACTCAACCTATTACGGGATCATCTTCGTCCTCAGTCTCTATTTACAACGGGCGCGCGGATTCTCGACCATCCAAGCTGGACTCGCTTTCCTGCCTTTGACCGCGACATTCATCTTCTCCAACATCGCCAGTGGATGGGTTTCGTCCCGATTCGGACTGCGAATACCGATGGCCGTCGGAAGCGTGATCGGAGCTGCTGGCTTGGCGTTGTTGTTCTTTTTTACCAACCAAACTTCTTTTGGTGGAATGCTACCAGCCTTCGTGCTGATCCCTCTCGGCTTGGGCCTCGCCGTTCCCGCCATGACAACCGCCATTCTTTCGTCGGTGGATCGAGTTTGGTCAGGCACAGCTTCAGCCGTGTTAAACGCAGCCAGGCAAGCGGGCGGCGCAGTCGGAGTCGCTGTATTCGGAGCGCTCACGAACGGAGAAGCCGCTCACCAGATCATCTCAGGTCTTCAAATAGCGGCACTCATATCTGCTGCGATGCTCGTACTTGGCAGCTTGGTTTCCTGGACCGGGATTGGACGGGAATAGAGGTGTCGGCGTATCGGCGTGTCGGCGTGTCGGCGTCGTTCCGCGTTTCCACATCTGCACGCCGATACGCCGTTACGCCCATACGCCGACACGTCAATATATTAACCAGCCTCCCGCCACTGCCCGACAGCCAAATCCCCCAACCGAAACTCGCCGATCCTCACCCGGATTAGCCTCAAAGTCGGGTGCCCAACAGCAGCGGTCATTCGTCGCACTTGTCGATTTCTTCCTTCTCGCAAAACCATAGTCATCCAGCAGTCGGGAACAGTTTTTCGGTAACGTATCGGTGGATCTCTAGGCTGAATTGTTGGCTGCGGATTCAGAATTGATGCTTTGCACGGAAGCGTCTTGTACCCTTGAATGACGATTCCCAGTTCCAGCATCTTCAGTGCGGGCTCGGCCGGGATGCGCTCAACCTGCACCCAATATTCTCGTTCATGGCCGCCGAAGAGTAGTCGCGAGTTCCATTCCGGTTCGTCAGACAGTAGCAGTAGCCCTTCAGAATCGGCATCCAGCCGCCCAATCGGATAAACATTCTTCGGAAAACCGAAATCCTGCAGTGTCCGGTGAGGCGATCGATCCGACGTAAATCTGGAAAGCACACCGTAAGGTTTGTTGAATGCTAAGAGCATGAATGTTTCGACAATATCGCAAAATCAGCCCTATATTTCTCTCCCGGTGAAGCGTTAGTGCCGGGATATCCAGATGTCCAAGCGTCCTTCGGAACATCCGGAATTACCGCTGCCACGCTTATCAAAGCCAATAGGCTCCGATGCCCAGACGAAGACACAACCGACAAGGAATCTCAGTCCGGTTTGGTAGCACGGAATTCTTGAAGATAAACACCGCCCGCTACGACTGGCGCGATCTGTATCACAACCTGCTCACCTTTACGTGGCCCCAATTTGCCACTCTGATTCTGGCTGTCTATCTATTGATCAACCTGTTCTTTGGGACGCTTTATTTCGTCGCTCCTGGGTCGGTTGCCGAAATGCAGCCTTATTCTTTTGGCGAAGCTTTCTTTTTCAGTGTCGAGACGTTGGCGACGGTCGGATACGGGCACATGTATCCCGCATCGTGGTACGGCCATGTGATCGCTACGCTCGAGATCATGGTCGGCATGTTCGGGATGGCTGTCATCACCGGTCTCATTTTTATCCGATTTGCGCGGCCCACGGCTCGCATCGTCTTCAGCAAGACCGCCGTGGTTGCGCAGTTTGATGGGAAACCAACGCTCATGGTCCGAGTCGCAAATCTTCGGCATCACCCAATGATGGAAGTGAGATTTCAAATGGTGGCTACCCGGGCGATCATTACAAAGGAAGGCGAGGAGGTCGTTATTTTTCCTCAGCTAAAACTCATCTTCGACAAACTGGCTCTGTTCCCGGTTGCGATCACGCTCCGGCATCCAATCGATGAGAACAGCCCGCTCTATGGATTGCGACCGGACGAATTTGCAGAGCACTATGTCCGAGTGCACGCGTCGGTTGCTTGCGTCGACAGCGTCATCTCGGCTTCGGTCTATCTTAATCAAACCTATGAAAGTTCCCAGATCGAATGGAACCGGAGATTTGTCGAAATTTATACCGAAATGCCTGACGGCGCGTTCGCCGTCGACTACAGCAAAATACACGACACAGAACCGGTGCAGCCAGGCACGGAACTAGGATCGGACGGGATGGTTCAGGTCACCGATAATTTGGTTTCGTCGGGTGCTGCTGGTAGCACCCCTGCAACGCGATGACTCGCTCTTAAGTCGTCCAGCAAAACGCCGATCTAAACCAATTGTGACTACGTCGAGGGCATACACGCCACAAGAGCTACAGGAGGTTATTCAAATGGCTACTCCAACGCAGCTGGCCGAGCTCCGCGTTATCAGCGAGGTCTTCAACCTCTCAATGGAAGAGGTATGCATCGAGGTCCTCAAACTGATCGATCGTAAGTTTCCTCTGCCGCGGTGCCGAGCTTCGCGGAATTAGCGGGGAGCTGGAGAGGTTTGTTCGACTGAGCTCGCGCCGATGTCTTGCGCATCCTGATCGTCCTCGATCTCGATCTCGTTTGTCTGGCGGCTATAGCGCCATTCTCGAGTACGAGAGAAAATTCCATAGCGCATGATTCACTCTCGGATCCGTATTACGACCTGTTGACGGACTCCATTCATCTTCCGGGTCGTGAACGCTTTCCGTCAGCCTCGAACTATTATGCAACGCTTCTCCACGAGCTCGGTCATTGGACGGGTCATCGCAGCCGGCTCAATCGCGACCTGAAGAATCTCTACGGCTCGCCAGGATACGCTCGTGAAGAGCTCCG
>Ga0070706_100001785_pt1 | contig 22282 bp, 21 predicted proteins | sample KBSK5501metaG_FD_65476 | JGI IMG/M metagenome (GOLD analysis project Ga0070706, IMG submission 65476) | Corn, switchgrass and miscanthus rhizosphere microbial communities from Kellogg Biological Station, Michigan, USA - KBS K5-50-1 metaG | ecosystem: Host-associated > Plants > Roots >... | reverse complement strand
GCGGCGGTGCGGGTGGCCCGACGGGTGAAGTCGGGCACGGCTCACCGCTCACGGCGCAAGAGACCAAAGTAGGGATGGCAATCGGTCGGGTTTCACGATAGATTCGTGCGAGTTGCGTCGGCACCCGATTTCATAGCGGCGTTTCACAAAGCGAAGAGACCGAACAGGGAGAGATATCGTGCGCGTGATCCTCGGCATGCGGCAGATCGCTGTGATTTTCGGCATTCTGGCTCTGGCGCTGGGCGGCTGCAGCACGCTGTCGAGCGGCCTCCGCAGCGACTCCGCGCTCCTCGCCGCGTCCTCGGCATCCTCGGGAGAGACGGCCGCGACCGCGTCTCCCGCCGCCGAGCCCACGTCCGCCGCGATCCCGGCCGAAAGCAAGACCGATACGAGCTTGGCAGTCAAGCCCGACACCGATCAGATGAGCGCGCCCACGCTGGCCTTCGTGCCGGTTTCCTTCGAGCCCATCAAGGCTGAGGATTCGCCGGCCGTGATGGTGGCCTTCCTCGGGCCGCTGTTCACCCAGCGCGGCACGCCGGCCCCGCCCGTCGACGCCGCGATCGAGGAGTACGATCCCTGGGAGCCGTTCAACGAGAAGATGTTCAAGTTCAACAAGGACTTCCTCGATAATTACGTGCTCAAGCCGGTGGCGAAGGGCTACAACTTCATCATGCCGGACATGTTCCAGCAGATGATCGACAACGGCTTCAGCAATATCAAAGTTGTCCAGTTTGTGGTCAACAATCTCCTGCAGGGCCGGTGGATCGGCGCCAGCACGGAGGTGGGCCGCTTCCTCATCAACAGCACCCTCGGCATCGGCGGCCTCTTCGACATCGCCAAGCAGGAATTCAATCTCCAGAAGACCAAGACCGATTTCGGCCAGACGTTAGGCGTGTGGGGGTCCGGGCCCGGGCCCTACCTGGTCCTGCCTTTCCTGCCGCCGCTCACGGTGCGCGACGGGATCGGCACGGCCGTGGACGGGGCCATGGACCCGCTGAGCTACTACATTCCCTTCATCTGGGACCGGCTTGGGATGAAGATCGGTGACACGATCAACGACCGCTCGCTCAACCTGGACCTCTACCAGGGCTTCGAGGAGACGACGGTGGATCTCTACAGCGCCGTCCGCAACGGCTACCTGCAGCGGCGCCAGAAGCTCATCGAGGACGCAAAGACCGCGCGCTAGTCCTTCCGGGGCTCGAGCAGCCCGAGCAGCCCCGAGCTGTCCAAACGGCCGAGCCCGGCTTCACGGGCCCGGCCGTATAGCTTCCAGGCCTCCCGCCCGACCGCCGCCTCCGCGCTGGATCGCTCGGCCAGCTCCAGCCCGAGCCCGAGGTCCTTCCACGCCAGGTCCACGAAGAAACCCGCCCGGTAGTCGCGGGCCACGAGGGCCGCGAGCTTTCGCTCGAGGATGAAGCTCGCCCCGGAGCTCTTCCCGATCACCTCGCCCACGGTCTCTCGCGGAATGCCGAGCCGGTCCGCCAGCGCCATAGCCTCGCAGAGCACGGCCTGGTTGGACAAGGCCACGTAGTTGTTGAGGAGCTTGAGGATGTTCCCCTTCCCGACCTCGCCCAGATAGAAGAGGTTGCCGCCGATGGCGCGGAAGATGCTCTCGAACGGCGCGGCGACTTCAGCCGACGCGCCGATCATCACCGCGAGCGTGCCGGCCCGCGCGCCGGCTACGCTGCCGCTGACCGGTGCGTCGATGAGGGTGACGCCGTGTTTTCGGCAGCGCGCGGCAAGCCCGCGCGTGGTCTCGGGTCCCACGGTGGAGAGATCGAAGATGACGTCGCCTGGCTGGGCGCTGGCCATTAGCCCCGGGATCCGGTCTCGTCCGAATAGCGCGGCCTCCACCGCCAGGTGATCGGGCAGGCTCAGCAGCGTCACCCTCACGACCCGAGCCAGGGTGGGCAGGTCGGGCGCGCGCGTGGCACCCAGCGCTTCCAGCGGCGCCGTGGCCTCCGGCTGGAGGTCGAAGACGGTGAGCGAGTGACCCTTCTTGAGGATGTTCTCTGCCATGGGGCGGCCCATATTGCCGGTGCCGACGAAGCCAATATGCATCACATCTCCTTTTCGCGGCCTCATTGGCGCCGGCCGCCGGGTCCGAGGCGGTTCAGCGCGCGCGAGGCGGCGCGCTCCTTCTTGCTCAAGCGGCGTGGATTGCCCTTCTTGGGCCTGCGGGGAGGCTCGTCTTCCTCGTCCTTGTCCATCGTCTCCATACCCGCGACCATTGGCGGCGCGAGGGCCACCCGCGCGAGGAAGTCGTCGGTGCTGATCGAGAGGGCGCCCGCGCGCTCTGCGGCCCGGCGCACCTCTCGATCGTTGGAGACCACCGCACCCCCCTGGACGGCAAGGCGGGCCAGGACCTGGTCGGCGCGCTCGCGCGCGCTGGAGAAGAGAACGCGCACCCCGGCGCCCCCACTCGTCGCGCTGCCGGCGCCAGAGCCGTCGAAAACCGCGGTGAATTCATCGCCGCTGGACTGCGCCGCTCTTGCCAGGAGCCGGCAGAGCGCCTGCCGGCCCGCCTCAAGGCTTACGCGCTCCTCGGAAGCCAACTCGGGAGATCGCCGGATCACGTTGTATCCGTCCACCAACCAGCGCATCGAGAACATGATAACGCGGCGCAGTGCCCCAAAATTTGATGGAGCAGCGCGCCACCAATCCCCCCGAGTTGCCAAATATGGTCCCTTGACAAACTCTTTGGCGAAACCCAATATGTTGTGCCATCGTCTAGCAATCATTACATGGGTAGTGTTTTCTGCTCTCTCTCGAGCTTGTCGAAGGCTCTCGAAGCCGACGCTCAATCCATACGTTTTCGCAGCCGAAGTAACCGTCACTAAAGGTCCGCGGGACCGCCTCCAGGAGGCTTTATGAAGATCGCCCGGCGCTTCACCAGGGAAGGCCAGAGCCCGTACGCGGGGATGCAGTTCGATCAGCGCGTATCGGAGATCAAGAATCCGGACGGCTCCACGGTCTTCCGCCAGGAAGACATCCTGGTGCCGGCCGCCTGGTCGCCGGTGGCTACCGACATCCTGGCCCAGAAGTACTTCCGCAAATCCGGAGTCCCACAGCTGGACCCGGATGGGAAGCCGCTTCGGGACAAGGCGGGACGTTCGGTGCTGGGAGGCGAGCGGGATGCCCGGCAGGTTTTCCACCGGCTGGCGGGCTGCTGGTCTTCCTGGGGCGAGCAATACGGCTACTTCGACAGCCGGGCCGATGCCCTCACCTTCTATGACGAGATCTGCTACATGCTCGCGGCCCAGGTGGCCGCCCCGAACTCGCCGCAGTGGTTCAATACCGGACTGCACTACGCCTACGGGCTCTCCGGCCCGGCCCAGGGCCATCATTATGTAGATCCCGACACGGGCGTGCTCACCCGCGCCACGTCCGCCTACGAGCGTCCGCAACCTCATGCGTGCTTCATCCAGTCCGTCGCCGACGATCTCGTCAACGACGGCGGCATCATGGATCTCTGGACGCGCGAGGCCCGCATCTTCAAATACGGCTCTGGCACGGGATCCAACTTCTCGGCCCTGCGCGGCGAGAACGAGCCCCTGTCGGGCGGGGGCAAGTCCTCCGGGCTCATGTCCTTCCTCAAGATCGGCGATCGGGCCGCGGGCGCCATCAAGTCCGGCGGCACCACTCGCCGCGCGGCCAAGATGGTTTGCCTCAACCTGGATCATCCGGACGTGATGGAGTTCATCCGCTGGAAGGTGGTCGAGGAGCAGAAGGTCGCCTCGCTCGTGGCCGGCTCGCGGCTCGGCAAGCGGCGGCTGCTCGCCGTCCTCCAGGCCGCGAGGACGCCTGTAGGCATCGAGGCCGATCCGAAGAAGAATCCGGCGCTGCGCTCCGCTGTGCGCGAGGCGCGGGCCGCCTTCGTCCCCGAGGCTTATATCCAGAAGGTCCTTCAGGTGGCGGCCCAGGGCGTCACCGAGCTGCACTTTCCCGAGTACGACACCGACTGGGACAGCGAAGCCTATCTCACGGTCTCGGGCCAGAACTCCAACAACAGCGTGCGCGTGCCCAACAGCTTCTTCGAGGTGCTGGAAAAGGGCGGCGAGTGGCCGCTGCGCTGCCGCACCGATGACAAGGTGACCAAGAAGATTCCGGCCGAGCAGCTCTGGGACGAGATCGCCTACGCGGCCTGGGCCTGCGCCGACCCGGGCCTGCAGTACGACACCACCATCAATGAATGGCATACCTGCCCGGAGGACGGGCGGATCAACGCATCTAATCCGTGTAGCGAGTACATGTTCCTGGACGACACGGCCTGCAACCTGGCCTCGATCAACCTGGTCAGGTTCCTGAACGAGGACGGCAGCTTCGACGTGGAGGGCTTCCGCCACGCCTGCCGGCTCTGGACCGTGGTGCTCGAGATCAGCGTGCTCATGGCGGCCTACCCCAGCCCGACCATCGCCCAGAAAAGCTGGGACTTCCGCACCCTGGGCCTGGGCTACGCCAATATGGGCACCGTGCTCATGCGCAAGGGCATCCCCTATGACTCGCCGGAGGCGGTGGCCATCTGTGGGGCGATCACGGCCATCATGAACGGCGAGGCCTACGCGACGTCGGCCGAGATGGCACGCGACCTCGGCCCATTCCCCGGCTTTCAGCGCAACCGCGCCGCCATGCGGCGCGTGATGCGCAACCACCGGCGGGCCGCCTATAATGCGAGGGCCGAAGAGTACGAAGCCCTGACCATCACGCCCATGGGCATCGACCCGGCCCATTGCCCGCCCCTGCTGCTCCGGGCCGCCCGCGAGACCTGGGACCGGGCCGTCGCTTTGGGCGAAGCCCACGGCTATCGCAACGCCCAGGTCACGGTGCTGGCGCCCACCGGCACCATCGGGCTCGTGATGGACTGCGACACCACCGGAATCGAGCCCGACTTCGCCCTGGTCAAGTTCAAGAAGCTGGCGGGCGGCGGCTACTTCAAGATCATCAATCAGAGCCTCCCGGTGGCGCTCACGACGCTGGGCTACAGTCAGGCCCAGATCGACGAGATCATCGCCTACTGCGTCGGACGCAAGACGCTCAAAGACGCGCCCCTCATCAATCACGACACGCTCAAGGCCAAGGGGTTCGACAAGGCCGGCATCGAGCGGATCGAAGCGGCGCTGGAGGGCTCCTTCGACATCACCTTCGCCTTCAATGTCTGGACCCTGGGCGAGGGCTATATCCAGGAGCGGCTCGGCCTGAACACCGCCCGGCTCGGCGAGTGGAACGGCAACCTGCTCCGGGCACTGGGCTTCAGCCCCGCCGAGATCGAGGCCGCCAATGACTTCTGCTGCGGCACCATGACCGTGGAGGGCGCCCCGCATCTCAAGGCCGAGCACCTGCCGGTGTTCGACTGCGCCAACCGCTGCGGCAAGAAGGGCCAGCGCTTCATCCAGGTGGACGCGCACATCAAGATGATGGCCGCCGCTCAGCCTTTCCTCTCCGGGGCCATCAGCAAGACCATCAACATGCCCGTGGACGCCAGCATCGCGGACGTCAAGAACGCCTACCGCATGGGCTGGCTCAGCATGCTCAAGGCCGTGGCGCTGTACCGCGACGGATCCAAGCTCTCCCAGCCGCTCAGCTCCACCGTGGACGACGAGGAAGAGGCGGCGGCGGCCGACGTGCAGGCCGTAGCGGAGAGGATGGCCGAGCGCGTGGTGACCAAGTACCTGGGCGAGCGGCACCGTCTGCCCGACCGGCGCTCCGGCTACACCCAGAAGGCAGTGGTGGGCGGCCACAAGGTGTACCTCCGCACGGGCGAGTACGAGGACGGCACGGTCGGCGAGATCTTCCTGGACATGCACAAGGAGGGCGCCGCCTTCCGTTCCCTCATGAACTGTTTCGCCATCGCCATCTCGCTGGGGCTCCAGCACGGCGTGCCGCTTGACGAGTTCGTGGACGCCTTCGTCTTCACGCGCTTCGAGCCGAACGGGATGGTCAAGGGCAATGACCGGATCAAGATGGCCACCAGCGTGATCGACTACGTCTTCCGCGAGCTCGCCATCAGCTACCTCGGGCGCACCGATCTCTCTCACGTGCCCGAGGAAGATCTTCGAAGCGACGCGCTCGGCAGCAAGCCGGGACAGGGGCCGGTGGAACAGCCGGAGCCGCCGGCCGCCGTGCTGCGGCCGGCGAGCCCCCACGCCACGGCGCGGGCGATCGCGCCCGTGAGCGGTGGCAGCGCCGGGCTGGCGGCGGCGAAGCTGCTGTCGGCCTCCGAGCTGGCCCGCCTCAAGGGCTATGAAGGTGATCCGTGCGGCGACTGCGGCCAGTTCACCATGGTGCGCAATGGCACCTGCCTCAAGTGCATCACCTGCGGCACGACCACCGGCTGCTCCTGACCATCCGCTACCAGGCGGTCGAGTTCTGCCGCGGTGAGGCTGACGCGCCGGTTTGACGCATATCGGCTATTAAATCCTTGCGGCGGTGGGGGGCTGGGGAGGATGCTGGGCCCGCCAGGACAACCCAACTTATTGAAGACGGGCCGTTAGCCCGTCGCCGGTCGTCCTGCGGGACCCGGCAAGTTATACCTGGGCCCGAAACGCCACGCGCGTTTCGGGTGCACTCATCGGGGAGGCACTCGCGCCTCCCCGTTTTATTTCCCGGGAGGTCGAATCATGACGCGCTTCCGAACCAGCCTATGCGACCTGCTCGGCATCGAGTACCCCATTCTCCAATCCGGCATGGGCGGCGTGGCGGGGCCCGAGCTGGTGGCCGAGGTCTCGCGCGCGGGCGGCCTCGGCATCCTGGCGGGGCTCAGGCTCACTCGCGACCAGCTCCGGGCGGGCATCCGGCGGATCCGCGAGCTCACCGACCGGCCATTCGGCGTGAACCTCTGGCTGCACACCGAGCTGATGCCACCTGCGGACGTGGCCAAGATCCCCGAGGGCACCCTGCGGAAGGTCCAGGACACACTCAACCGATTCCGCGTGCGGCTCGGCATTCCGGTCTCCGAGGTCCGGCCACCCGCGGTGCCGGACCTCATCGGCGAGGCCTTCGAGGTCATCCTCGAGGAGCGCGTGCCGGTGTGGAGCATCGGCCTCGGCAATCCGGACCCGGCCTGGGTGGGGCGCTGTCACGAGCGCGGCGTCAAGATCGTGGCCATGGTCGCCACGGTGGAGGACGCGCGGGCCGTGGCGGCCTCGGGCGTGGACGCGGTTATCGCTCAAGGCGCCGAGGCCGGCGGCCATCGCTCGACCTGGGTCAAGCCGGCCTCGCGCGAGGCCGCCCAGGTGGGCGCGCTGGCGCTCGTGCCCCAAATCGTGGACGCCGTGAAGGTGCCCGTGATCGCCTCGGGTGGGATCGCGGATGGGCGTGGTCTCGTCGCGGCCCTGGCCCTGGGAGCGACGGGTGTGCTGATGGGAACGCGGTTCGTCGCCACGCGGGAGGCCACGGCGGCCGAATTCTGGAAGAAGAGTCTGCTCGAGCGGGGCGGCGAGGCGACCACCGTGACCGACGCGATCACCGGCCTCTACGCGCGCGCGCTGCGCAATACCTATACCGAGGAGTACGCCACCTCGGGCGCTCCGGTGCTTCCGGCCCTCGTCCAGTCCAGCGCGGCCAAGGACATCTTCGACGCCGCGCTCGCACAGCAGAACGGCGAGTACTATCCCATGTGGTCAGGCCAGGGCGTGGGACTCATCCACGATTTGCCTGGGGCGGGAGAGGTGGTCGAGACCATCGTGCGGGAGGCGCGCGCCGTGCTGGAGAAGCTGCCGGCGCGGGTGAAACTCAGCTAAGCGCTCGAGCTCAACTTCCGCCGATCAGTGCCTTGTACAGCTCGACGCCCACCGGTGAGAGGTCGGTGCGCGTCTCGATGGGCAGCCCGGAATTGGTCCAGGCGCCGAGCCCGCCCTTGAGGATGAGCACTTCCTTGAATCCCAGCTTTCTCAGGTCTCGCGCCATCCTGGCGCTCGTAGCTTCATCGGGTCAGGTACAGTAGGCGACCACCGGGCGGGTGGTGTCGAGCTCGAGTCCGGCTTTGCCGCTCTCGAGCTCTTCGGGGGCCAGCCGCACCGAGCCGGGGATCTTGATCGGCATGGCCTCATAGGACTCGGCCTTGCGCGTGTCGAGAATCACCGGCTGCTTGCCCTCTTCGATCAGCCGCACCACGTCCGAGGGGTCGATGCGGTAGCGATTCCTCTGCCAGCGGAGGAAGAACTGGGCGCCGTAGCCGCCCGCGCTCAGGAACGTCACGCCTATCGCCACCCAGAACCACGGGAAGGGCCGCGGCGGCGGGTTCTTCACCAAGTCGCGCGCCTGGGTCAGCATGCGCTTGACGTCGGGCTGGTTGGGCAGGAGCTTGTCCGTCTCTTCGAACCGCCGAACGGCCCCCTTCCAATCCTCGCTGAAGAAGGCGCGCAGCCCCAGATACCATGCCTCGTTGAACTTGCTCGTGGCGGCGAGGTCGACGGGGGTGCCCGCGATGAAGTCCTTCACGGCCTGAGACGGGATGAGGAAGTTGAAGCCCTGGACGATGCTGCCCTCGGGGCCCGGCGCGAGCGACACGAAGGTGAGCACGCCCGCCACCGTGCCCTTTTCATCCACCGCCGGCCCGCCGGAATTGCCCCAGGCCGCCGGCGCATCGGTTTGGATCACCGGATTATTGTTCTTGTCCCGCTGAATCCCGGAGACGGCGCCATTGGTCACTGAGGCTTGCACCATCGCCGACTTGTTCAACAGCTCGTGGGAGAGCACAACGCCCGGGAACCCGATGATGTGGATGGGATCGCCGATCTGCACCGTCCGGGAGTCGGCCAGCGGGAGCGCGGGGAAGTGCTCGACGGGCACTCTGAGCAGCGCCAGATCACGCCCGGACATCTCTCCGCTGCCATCCGTCGCCACCGGGGGGCTGTACTTCTTGACCTCGGCCTTGAGCCGGCCGCGGCTGGTGACGACGAAGACGCCGGGCTGCAGGTTCACCTTGACCGTGGGCAGCACCTGGTCGAGTACCTTGCGCTTGGCGGCCTCCTCGAGGTTGGGATTCTCTCCCGACTGCAGTCCCATGCCCTTGAGCACCCGGGGCAGACAGGCCGTGCTTACGGCGCGCTGAGCCTGCTGGTTGACGAGCCACCGTGGCGTCTCATAGGCCGGCTGCACCACGTGGCCGTTGGTGATCAGCCAGCCGGCGGGATCGATGAACCAGCCGGTGCCCGTCTCCCGGAAGGCGGGCGGCGTGACTTTCGTGGGCCCGCTCCCGCAGTCGAGCGTGACCTCAGCGGCGACCTCGGCCACCACCAGGACCACGGCGGGCTGGGCTCGGAGAAGAGCTTCCTGCACGGTCAGCGTCCGCTCGGCGCCGGCCGACGCCGGCAGCGCCGCCATCAGCACGAGGAGTGCGCCCACCACGCGGCGGCAAAAAGGCAGTATCATAGGGCCACTGCCGGTCATTCTATACCAAAAAGGAAGGCGCATGAGCCGCCAGATCGGGGAAGTGCCGACGCGAACGTTCAACCCCGGCGACATCATCTTCCGCGAGGGAGACGATCCCAAGGGCGAGGCCTTCCTGGTGCATATCGGCAAGGTCGAGGTGCGCAAGGTCATCGGTAGCGAGGAGCGCCTGCTCCGCACGCTGGGCAAGGGTGAGCTGCTGGGTGAGCTCGGGCTATTCCGCAGCGCGCCGCGCTCGGCCACGGCCGTGGCCGCCGAGCCCGTCACGCTCATGGTCATCCCCGCCAACCGGCTCGACCACATGGTGCGCAGCAACCCAGCCCTGGCCGTGGCCATCATCAAAGACCTGGCAAGCCGGATGCTGGCGGCCGAGGAGCGGGCGCGCGAGGCCGAAGACCGCGCCCTGGCCGCGGAAGCCCGCGCCAAGGGCGCGAGCGCCTAGCGCGGCAGGCCGAAGGTCTCAGCGGCGAGGCCGGCGATGTGGCGGCCGATGGCCAGCGACGCCGTCGCCGCCGGCGAGGGCGCATTGACGACGTGGATCGCACCCTTGGCCACGCTGATGCGGAAGTCGTCCACCAGCGAGCCGTCGGGACTCACCGCCTGGGCCCGCACGCCCGCCCCGCCACGCTCGATGTCGCGCGTTTCGATCTCGGGCACGAGCTTCTGGAGCGATCGCACGAAGGCCGCCTTGCTCGCCGAGCGGTAGAGCTCGTAGCTGCCCATCTTCCAGTACCGCCGCGCCATCCGCCAGAAGCCGCGGTAGGTCAGCGTCCCCAGCAATTCACGAGGCCGGATGGTGCCGAGGCGATAGCCCTCGCGCGCGAAGGCCAGCACGGCGTTTGGACCCGCCTCGACGTCGCCGTGAATGGTGCGCGTGAAGTGCACGCCCAGGAACGGAAACTCCGGATCCGGCACCGGGTAGATGAGATTGCGCACGAGGGAGCGCCGCTCGACGCGCAGCATATAGTACTCGCCGCGGAAGGGCACGATGCGCACGTCGGGGCGCACGCCCATGAGCCGGGCGACGCGGTCCGACTGCAGTCCCGCGCAGTTGATCAGGTAACGCGCCGCCACCGGGCCGCGCCGGGTGACGAGCGTGAGGCCGTCCGGACCGCGCCGGACGGCCGTGACGCGCGCGCCGGTCAGGATCTGGGCGCCGCGCTCCTGGATCACCGCCCCCATCGTCTCGGCCACCTGCACGTAGTCCACGATGCCCGTCTCGGCAACGAGGATGGCGCGCACCGCCCGGCAGTGCGGCTCGTAGTCGCGGACCTCGGCGCCCGAGAGCAGCTTGAGCCCGACCAAGCCGTTCTGCTGGCCGCGCTCATAGATGCCCGCGAGCCGCGGCAGCTCGCTTTCGTCGGTGGCGACGATGAGCTTGCCGCAGCCTTCCCAGGTGATGCCGCGCGCGTCGCAGAACTGCTTCATCTGGCGGGCGCCTTCGACGCAGAGCCGGGCCTTGAGCGAGCCGGGCTTGTAGTAGATGCCGGAGTGGATGACGCCGCTGTTGTGGCCGGTCTGATGGGCGGCCAGTCGCGCCTCCTTGTCGAGGACGACGAGCCGGGCGCGCGGATGCGCGTCGCTCAGCGCCATGGCGGTGGCGAGGCCGAGGATGCCGCCGCCGATGATCGCGACGTCAGCCGAGGGTGGCACGGCGAGGAGGATACCACGGGACGGCGCGGGAGCGCCGCGCTCCGGCTAGTCGAGGGTCAGGGTGATGGGACAGTGATCGGATCCCTGGATCTGCGGCAGAATGCCCGCCGCGCTCACCCGGTGTTTGAGCTCGTCGGAGACGAAGAAGTAGTCGATTCGCCATCCGATGTTCCGCGCGCGGGCACCGCTCTTGAGATCCCACCACGTATAGTGCCCCGGCTCCTTCGTGAAGAGGCGGAAGGTGTCGTGGTAGCCGTGGGCGATGAACTTCGACACCCATTCACGCTCCACGGCCAGGAAGCCGGGGCTCTTCTCGTTCTGCTTCGGCCGGGCGAGGTCGATCTCCGTATGCGCGGTATTGACGTCACCGCAGACGATCACGCCCTTGCCGCTCCGCCGCAGCCGCTCGGTAAGCGCGAGGAAATCGTCGTAGAAGGCCAGCTTGTGGGTGAGCCGCTCCGGTCCCATCCCGCTATTGGGGAAGTACACATTGAAGAGATGGAAGTCCGGGAACTCGGTATATACCATGCGTCCTTCGGCGTCGAGCGCCGGCGTGCCGCCCGTTGCGCCGGCGGCCAGGGGCTCGGCGCGGGCGAACGTGACGACACCGCTGTAGCCCTTTCGCTCGGCGAAGCTCCAATACGGACGGTAGTCCGGCAGAGCCTTCATCTCGTCGGTGAGCTGGTCGGCCTGGATCTTGGTTTCCTGGATGCAGAGCACGTCGGGCCGCTCGGCGGCCACGAAGTCGATCAGGCCCTTCTTCCACGCCGCGCGCAGGCCGTTGACGTTCCAGGAGACCAGCTTCATCGCGGTGTACTGTACCGCGGCCGGCCGGGGCGCCGCCACCTCTGGACGGCGATCCGCGCGGCCCGGCGCTAACGCGGGCGGAGACACGAAGGCCCGGCCGAACGACGGCCGGGCCTCCCCGAGCCTCCGACACCCGCTACGGCTGCTGGATGGCGCTGAGCTTCCAGGCGTTCGGGCCCACGGGGCGCACGAAGGTCCAGTACTCTTCGAACTTCACCGGCTCGGTGCGGCTGCCCTCGAGCACCCGCGCCCCGCTCTCATCGGTGGTGTAGTCGAGCAGGCTGGCCAGTAGGCGCACGGTCACGTAGTCTTGCCCGCGCTCCTGCCAGGCCTCGGTGACCTCGGCCGAGCGCACCGCGATGTTCTCCAGGCGGTTGATCTTGCCCTCGGCGCGCAGCCGGTCGCAGTCGCGCTGAAGGATCCCACGCATCTCGTTGGCGAGCAGCTCGGCCGCCCCGCCCATGTCACGCGCCATCCAGGCCGCCTGGATCTTGAAGAAGATGTCCTCGGCCGCCTCGGTGAAGCGGGCGGGATCGAATCCCGGGTCCATCTGACGGATGAAGCCCAGGCCCTGCGCGAGGTCGGTCGCGCCGGCCGGCGACTCCACGGCCGCCGTAGTAGACGAGGCGGCGCCGGGCTGCCAGTCGGGGGAGGCATAGCCCGCGGGAGCCGCGGTTCGCTGTCGGCGCATATAGGACATGGCAAACCAGATGAGGCCGCCGATGATGAGCAATTCGATCATGCCGACGCCACCGAAGAGCCCGCCGCCCAAGCCCCCGAAGAGCAGACTGCCGATGAGCCCGCCAACCAGCAGGCCGCCCAGCATACCGCCCCAACCCGGCCGCGGGGAGGCGGGCTGCTGCTGCGCGGACGAAGGCTGAGAGGTCACGCCGCTGGGCGAGGTGGAGGAACTGGGCGGCGAGGAGCTGCGGGAGCCTCGGCTCCCGCCGGAGCTGCCTCCGCCCGCGCGGGCCCAGGCGTCCGCCGTCCAGAGCAGCGGGGCGAGCACCATCACGATCAGCGCCATCAGCGCCACGGTTCGTTTCATCCGGCTACCTCCTTTGGGCCCCGCCAAGACGGCGCCGGCCACATCATACGCCTACTTGCCCTGCTCCATCTCCGCCCCGTGCTTCATCATGATGTCGCCCATGGCCTTCATCATCTCGCCGCGCATCTTGAGCATGCGCCCCATGGTCTTGGGATCCTGGGCGGCCATCATGCCCATCATGCCGGGGCCCATCATGCCCCCACCCTGCATCCCCATCATGCCCATCATGGGACACATCATGCCGCCTGTTCCCGGATGATGCTCCTGACCGGCGGGCGGCTGGCCCTGGGCTGGCGTCATGGGCTTCATCTGCGCCGAGGCGGACGATGCGACCAGAAGCGCGACAAGAACAGCGAGAAGCATTGCGGTCTTTCGCATGGTGGTCATTCCTCCCGGGCCGCATTATCGCTCAACCGTCTCGCTTCCGGGCCCCTTCCCGGAACTTTCCCCCGCCCGCCTGGTCTAAGACCGCAAATGCCCGGCGGCAGCGCCGGCTCAGGGAGGAAGAGCGATGAACACTCGGCGGCGAAACTTCTTGCGGGTTTGTGGTCTGGCAGTGGCGGGAGCGCTGGCGAGCCCGGCGGTGGCCGGCGCCACGCGGGTGAGGATTCTCGAGGAAGCGAGCGAAGGCGACCGGCCAATTCTCAGCGGCCAGGTCAGCCCAGACTTCCAGCGGTTCATGGCCGGGATCCGGGTGGGGCCGGCCACGGCGCATGGGGCGCTGATGGTCTTCTGGCTGCAGGCCAAAGAGGCGCCGGCCGCCCTCGAGGTATTCACGCTGGATGAGGCGCGGGCCAAGGGCGCCCTGGTCATTACCGAGCGGGATCAGGCGACGGTGCCTGAGCTCCTGGTGGTCAACCGCGGGAAGTCCGCGGTGCTGATGCTGGCGGGCGAGATCCTGATCGGCGGCAAGCAGAACCGCGTCCTCAAGGAAGACATCCTGCTGCCGCCGCTGAGCGGCCCGCGCAATATCTTCGTCTACTGCGTCGAGCGCGGCCGCTGGAACGAGGGCCGGAAGGAGTTCGAGAGCAAGTCTTCCTTCGCCCAGCCCGGCGTGCGCGCCCATCTCATGCGGAAGGCGCCGCAGAGCGAAGTCTGGTCCGCCGTCGGCCAGGCGGCGCGCGCCGCCGACGCCGCATCCCCCACCGAGAGTTACCAGCAGATCTACGAAAAGGCCGAGGTCAAGACCCACTTGGTCGATGCCGAGCGCCGGCTCGGCCCGGCCTCCGGGGCCTATGGCGCGGCAGTCTTCACCGTCAATGGCCTGAGCGGGATCGATCTCTTCCATGCCCCGGCGCTTTTCGCGCGCGAATGGCCGAAGCTCTTGCGCGCCCATGCGGTCGAGGCTTTCCGCCAAGCGACGCCTTCGGCCTGGGCCGAGGCGACGCTGCGCGCGCGGGCAGAAGAGTTGTTGGGAAAGGCGGCCAGGACGGAGGGCACGCTTCGCGGCAATGCCGGAGTCGGTCAGCTCTTCGAATTCCGTCTCGACCGGGCGCAGGGCGTGGCGCTCACCTTCGAGGGCCGCGCGGTGCACACGGCCATTCTCTAGGCGCCCTGGACTATTTGGTCGGGCGCGCTTGACGGCTGGGGGGCGGGGCGTATCATCGTGCGGGCGCCAGCTGGGGCGCCGTCCCGTCTGCCCACCAAGGAGGCCACGCCATGACTGACACCGTGCAACTGGTCGAGTACTTCTACGTGATGGCGCCGAACAAGCCGGGCGAGGGCGCGCGCCTGCTCGGCGCGCTGCGGGAGTCCGGCATCAACCTGCTGGCCTTCTCGGGCTTTCCCGAGGGGCGCGGCTCGCAGCTCGACTTCGTTCCCGCCGACCCGGCGGCTTTCCGGGAGTTCGCGAAGAGCCACAAGTGGAAGGTCAAGGGACCCAAGCGCGCTTTCGTCGTGGGTGGCGAAGACCGCGTGGGCGTGGTGGCAGAGATCCTGCGCCGGCTCGCCGAGGTCCGGGTCAACGTGACGGCGATCGACGCGGTGTGCGCCGGCGCGGGCCGCTACGGAGCCATCCTCTGGGTGGCCCCGCGCGACGTGACCAAGACGGCCCGGCTGCTGGGCGCCGTCTAAAGGCGGATGCCCCGCCAGCTCTCCTCGCGCCTGACGATCTGGTTCAAGTTCATCTTTCCGCTGATCTGGATCACGGCGTTCGGCCTGATCACGGCGATGATGTTCTTCGTCGAGGCCGTGGCCGGGCCCCGCGAGAAGCCGCCGTCGGAGCTCAAGTGGATCATGCTGGCGGTGTGGATCGGCGCTTCGACGCTGATCTGATGGACGGGCTACCGGCTCAAGCGGGTGTGGGTGGACGGCGCGATGCTCCGCGTGTCGAACTATATGCGCGAGGAGCGGGTCCCGCTGGCGTCGATCACCGCCGTGACGGAGAACCGCTGGGTCAATATCCGCCCGATCACGGTCGACTTCCGCATCCCCACGGAGTTCGGCCGGCGCATCGCCTTCATGCCGAGGGTGAGCTGGTTCCTGTTCTGGCGGCCGCATCCCATCGCCGCCGAGCTGCGCGCCCTCGTCGCCGAGGCCCAGCGCCGATGAAGCCCGCGTCTAACCGCGGCGGTCAGGCACCAGGTCGATCCAGACGCGGGTGCCCCAGGCGGCCCGCACCTTGACCTGCAGCGCCTTTGCGATATACCCTGGCGCGCTGAACTGGAGCACATGCGACCCCGGCCGGACATAGAGCGGCCGGGCGGTGAGATCATTCGCGGTGCCCACCGGGACTCCGTCGAGAAGCACATCAGCCTGCAGCGGCCGCGCTTCGACGATGAGGCTGCCGGCCGTTCCCTGTTCCGAGCCGTACACCAGGGCTTCGCCGGACGCGCCTACCGACATGGCCGCCGCCATGATGAGCCCGAGCATCGCTGCCTTGTTCATAACCCCTCCTGTCGCGGGTTCCCCAGCCCGGCGTCGGCGCCGGGATCTGGTCCAACCAGTATATATCGAGCAGCCCCCTGACCGTGAGGTCCCCGGCGGGCCTCGAGGCACGGCCCTTCGGGCCCGTTTGCCGCTCCCGGGCCTTTCTCCTATAATCCCCTGCAGTGCGCTGCCAGCGGTGCGGTCACGATCTGGGCCCGGACGCCCGATTTTGTCCCTCGTGCGGGCAGCCGGTCAGCGGGGCGGCCGTTCCGCCGCCCCATCATCTCGGCTGGATCAACCGCTTCATCGGGGACGTCGCCTCGCTGTCCGTGCGGGACCTGGCGCGCGTGGACCGGCAGCACGCCATGGAGATCATCAAGAGCCCGGTCTTCCGCCTGCTCTGCCTGGTCGCGGTGGTTCCCCTGGCCATCCAGACCCTCGACGGCGTCCGCGCCATCCTGAACGGGCTCGCGATCTGGTCGGGACTGCTCTGGTCGCTCCTGCTCTACCGCCTGTTCGCCCACCGCCAGGTGCCGGTAGGCTGGGCCATCGGCACCGTCTTCTTCACGGCCTTCGTCAGCGTTCCGCTGCTGCAGGCCTTTCTCGACGTTCCGGTCAACGTGTTCTCGCGCCTGACCAGCATCGACTTCCTGCCACTGCAGCTCGTGGGCTATATCGTGGGAGTGGGCGTGCGCGAAGAGCTGTTCAAGGCCATCCCGCTGCTGATCCTGATCCGGTTCACGCCGCGCATGAAGAACCCGGTGGTCGGGATCGTGCTCGGGATGATGTCGGGCGTCGGCTTCGCGGTGGCGGAGAACGTCGTCTACGTCTTCACCAATCTGAATCGGGCGGTGGGCGCGGTCCAGCAGACGGGCCAGCTCATCCATCTGGTCGGCCCCATCTACACGAACGTCGTACGGATGGCGATGACGCCGTTCTTCCACGGTTGCCTCAGCGGGATCTTCGGCTACTTCATCGCGCTGTCCGCAGCCAATCCCGGCCAGCGCTGGCCATTGCTGGTCGCCGGCTGGAGCATCGCGGCGGTCCTGCACGGCTTCTTCGACACCTTCGTGATCCGCTCCGCATTGTGGGGCGTGCTCATCGAAGGCGCGGCCTTCTTCCTGCTGATGACCTACATCCTCAAGGCGCGCGGGCTCACCGCCGCGAGCCAGCTGGGCGACGGCATCTTCGGTCCAGACCCCGAGCCCCCGCCCGCCTAGGGCCGCCGCCTCGCCGGACGCGGCGGCGCCTCCGGCTTCGCCGTCCCGGCTCTAGCCCCTGTCGCGCCGGCCAGCGTCGGCGATAGCCTGCCAGATCCGGGCGGGCGTGAGCGGTATGTCGAGATGCCGGATGCCCAGAGGACGCAAGGCGTCCAGCACCGCGTTCGCGATGGCCGGAGTCGAGCCGATGGTGGCGGACTCGCCAATGCCCTTGACTCCGAGCGCCGTGCGGGGCGAGGGCGTCACGGTGTGGCCCGTCTCGAAGGCGGGCAGATCGTCGGCCTTCGGGATCGCGTAGTCCATCAGTGAGCCCGAGAGCAGCTGGCCCGCTTCGTCGTGCACAGCGCGCTCGAAGAGCGCCTGACCGATGCCCTGGGCGAGCCCGCCGTGGACCTGGCCGGCCGCGAGCAGCGGGTTGACGATGGGCCCGCTGTCGTCCACGGTCACGTAGCGCAGCACGCGCACGCGCCCGGTCTCCCGGTCGACTTCCACCATGGCCAAGTGGGCGCCGAAGGGATAGAGCAGGCCCTGCCCCACGAAATCCTCGCGCGATTCGAGCCCGGGCTCGAATCCCGCGGGCAGCGCGCCGCCGTGGGCCGCCGCGGCGACCTGCGTCCAGCTCACGCGCCGGTCGGGCACGCCGCGGACGCCGAAGGCGCCCGCGTCGCTCACGACATCATCGGCGCGCGCTTCCAACAGGTGAGCGGCGATGAGGCGGGCTTTGTCGGCGATACGGCGCGCATTGGCCACCGCCGCCATGCCTCCGCGGGCGATGCTGCGGCTGCCGAAAGTGCCGACGCCTTTGCGGACGATGCGCGTGTCGCCGTGGATCACGGTCACGCCGTCGACCGGAATCCCGAGCTCGTCGGCCACGAGCTGGGCGAAGCTCGTTTCGTGCCCCTGACCGTGGGAGGAGGCGCCCGTCTGCACGGTCACCCGTCCGTGGGCGTCCACGATGACATCACTGGTCTCCTCGTCGACGAAGCCGCACATCTCGACGTACGAGGCGAGCCCGATCCCGATCAGCGCTCCGGCCGCCCGCCGCCGCTGCTGCTCGGCGCGCAGAGCCGAGCCGCCGGCGCCCTCGAGCAGGGCCTCGAGGGCGCCGGCGTAATTGCCGCTGTCATAGCTCGTGCCCACGGCGGTTTCGTACGGGAATCGCTCGCGCGGCACGAAGTTGAGCCGTCGAACCTCGGCGGGATCGAGTCCGGCCTGCGCGGCGAGCAAATCCATCATCCGCTCGATGAAGAAGGCGGCTTCCGGCCGGCCCGCGCCGCGGTAGGCGGCCATGCCCATGGTATTGGTGAAGGCGCAGCGCACCTCGACGCGCGCCGCCGGGATGTCGTAGCAGCCGGTGATCATCTGGCCGCAGAGCACCGGCAGCAGCGGCCCGTCGCTGAAGAGACACCAGCCGAGGTTCCCGATGATGCGGGCATCCAGCGCGAGGATGCGTCCGGACCGATCGGCCGCCAGCCGCATGCGGGCCACGACCGCGCGGCCGTGGGACGTGGCGAGCAGATCCTCTCGACGACTTGCGCTCCACCGCACCGGCCGTCTCAACCGCAAGGCAATCCAGGGTACGATGAGATCTTCGGGGTACAGCGCGATCTTGGCGCCGAAGCCGCCGCCGACCCGCGGCGCGATCAGGTGCACGCGCTCGGGCGGGAGCTTCAAGTGCTGGGCGATCGCGTCCCGCAGCCCGTGGGGAATCTGGGTGCAGCCCCAAACCCTGAGCCCGTCCGTCGATTCGTCGTAGGCGGCGGCCACCGCGCGCGGCTCCATCGCCACCGCCATGAGCCGCTGGTTCTCGAGCCGCGCCTCGACCACCACGGCCGCGTCGCTGAACGCGCGGTCCACGTCTCCGCGGCTGCGCGCCCAGCGCACGCCCAGATTGGATTTGAGATGGCCGTACAGCCGCGGCGACTGCGGCTTGAGCGCCTCTTCGGCATCGGTCAACGCCAGCAGGGGGGCGTAGTCCACGTCGACCAGATCGGCCGCGTCCTGCGCGGCCTCCGCGCTTTCGGCCACGACGACGGCGACCGGCTCGCCGAGATATCGCGCGCGGCCCTCGGCGGCCGGCTGGTGCAGCTGGAGGTGGCATTCGTCGAAGGCCTCGGGCGGGATCATCATCGCGATCTCGCCCAGCTCGGCATTGAGCTCCGCGCCCGTGAAGACGGCGGCCACCCCGGGCGCCCGGCGCGCCGCCTCGACCCCGGTCCGCCGGATCTCGGCATGGGCGTGCGGGCTGCGGACGACGACGACGTGGAGGGCACCGGGAAGGTGGATGTCGGCGACATAGGCCTCGCGGCCTGTGAGGAGTCCCGGATCTTCCTTCCGCTTGAGCGGCCGTCCGACGTGGCTCGAGGCGCTGGAGGAGGACATGGCTGCTCGGGAACGGTAGGGCAAGGTGGAGAGCGTGTCAAGGAGACGAGGCGCCCGCGGGGCCGGAGGCTCCCGCGTTCTGCTCGCCAGCGGGCGCTATCGCGCAGGGTTAGCCGGTCGAGTAAAGGCGGAGCGGCCGTCGAGCGTCTCGCGGACGGTTCGGCAGAGGTCCTCGATGGTGAACGGCTTGGGCAGGTAGCGGTCGCCGCGGGCCGAGACGCCGGACACCGAGTAGGCGGACATCAGCACGACCTTGATGGTCGGGCGCAGCGGCAGGATGCGCTCGACCAGGTGGAAGCCGTTCATGAGCGGCATGACGATGTCCGTGATCAGCATGTGAAGCGGGCCGTCGTGCTCCTTGGCAATGCGCACCGCGCGCATCGGGTCGGCGCCAGCGTCGAGGATGACGTATCCCTTGGCCTCGAGCGCGGAGCGCGCCAGGGCGCGGGCGCCGTCGTCGTCATCCACGAGCACGATAGTTTCCGAGCCGGCCCGCGCGTCGCGGTGCCAGCCGCCGGGTGGTGCCGCAGCCGTCGGCTTGCCGGCGACGGAGATCAGCTGTTGGTGGACCCCCAGGAAAAGGAGCGCCGGGCCATCGCGATCGATGCGCCAGACGATGGCGCACGTCTCGTAAGGCGGCCGGCCGGACGGGCGGATCTTGAGCTTGACCTGCGCCCCGAGCTCCAACCGCTCGCCGAGCCGGACCTTGACCCCGTATGGGCTGACATTGATCGTCTCGGCCGGAATGTAGCGGAGGCCATTGTCCACGACCACCGGCCAGGCAACCTTCTCCCGCGCATGCCGCCGGGTGTCTTTCCGTATCTTCGCCCTTGGCACGCCCTCTACGAAATCCGGTTTGGCCATCGACAGTTCTCCCCCTCAGTCTGAGCAAGCAAGACACATTCCAGACGCCTTCGCGGCTCGAAAAGCCTTGATTGTGCGAGCTTTCACCGGTTCGTGCGGGGTCTGCGGCCTTGCCGGCGGCGACGAATTGCGGCAGAAGGTGACGCGATTGACCCGAACGGGAGAGCCGCCGGCGCCCTCAATGCCACCGATGGCCGACGAGCCCGGCCTGAAACGAGCGCCGGTCCACCCGCGAGAGGCTCCGGATCAGCGCCGGCTTGAGCAGCGGAGTGTGCGCGATGTCCAGCAGATATTCGGGGATGAACCAGAGATCGGTCTCGGCCGTCATCCAGCCCGGGTGAGTGTGGTCGAAGCGCCTGAGGTTCACCGGGCGCGAGTAGGTGCGCAGCGTGCGCTCGGCGCGGAGATTGAACCACCCTTCGAAGTAGCTCATCGCCAGCTCGCGGAGGCTGCGGTAGATGGGCTCGCGATAGCGCAGTCCCGAGTAGTTCGACTTGGCGACCGCGCCCCAGTGCCCGTGCAGCCGATAGACGGCGATGACATGATCGGTGTCGTGGACGGCCTCCAGGTCGAGCAGCAGCGGGGGGAAGCCGAGCACGCGCAGCGCCCCGGCCGCGAAAATGGCGCCCTCGAGACAATGGGCCGTGCCCTCCCTCAACACGCGGCGCGGCGACCACGCCGTGTCCTTCAGGTGATAGGGCATGGCGTCGAGCGCGCGCTGGACGCCCCACGGGGTCCGCAAGGCGCGGAACGCGCGCAGCTCGCGCGGAGTGAAGCCGAAGGTCTTGCCGCGTCGTCTCGCCACCGTCACGGTCGCTCCCTTCCGCATGCCGGGGCACACGGCCGGCCATCGTAGCACGTAAGGCGGCGAGCGCGAGCGAAGCGACCACGCGGAATCAGCGCGCGGCCCGACTGAAGGAGGACGGCGGGCTGCCGATCAGGTCGGCGTGGCCCGCGTCCGCGAGAAAGCGGCGAATCTCGACGAGCGGAGTGACGAATGTCTGGCCAGGAACGGGCACGTCGATGAACCAGGGCGCCTCCGTGCCCTGAGCGGTGACGCGGGCCGTCCGGTATCCCTCGACCATCCCGAGCAGTCCGCCGTCGCGCGCGTCGTACACGCCGCCCCCGCTCGACCCGTAGCTCACCGAGGCATCCACCATCAGCCGCGAGGCGGTCTCGCGGTCCTCCGCACCCTGGGCGTTGACCTGGCTCACGATGCCGCTACCCAGGAGCAGATTGCGTCCCCAGGGGAAGCCGATGACCCAGACGGATTCGCCGAGCATAGCCGGCGCTCCCGGCCGCGCGGGCTCGCAGTGGTCGCTCTCGGCGCGGAGCAGCGCGAGGTCCAGATCGGCGCTTTCGCGATAGGCGAGCACCGTGGCGCGCTCTTTGGTTCCCGCGCCGCGGTGCCGGCCGAAGAGCAGGTAGATCTCCTTTTGGCCTACCGCGTCGGCAACGGCGTGGCCACTGGTGAGCACAAAGCAATCGACGCGGCGGGCGGCGGGGCGAGAGGCGATCACCACGCCCGAGCCAGTTCGGAATCGACGCCCCTCCTGCTGCTCCAGGACGATCTGCACGGCGGACGGCAGGATCCGCTGGAGCACGTCCTCGCGGCTGGGCTCCCGAAAGCCCGTCAGGCCGCAGCCCGCCGCGAGCGCGATAATTGTCGCGCTTGCGACCAAGGGCCGGATGAGCGCTCGAAGCCTGTTCAGCAGCATCGCGATGCGAAGCCTTGCTTCCAATATACCCTCGGCGAGCGCCATTACGCCAGGCGTCACGATCTATCTGGCGATAGGCCTGGCATGTCCTATGCTCATCACGAGTGCGCCGAAGCCACTCAGCGTCGAACGCTTGCCGCCGTCTCCGAGACGGCGCGAAAGGAGGAGGTCGATGTGGCATAAGTTTGCGCTCATGATCGCAGTCCTCGCTCTTCTCGTGGCGCCGGTATGGGCCCAGCAATATCCCACGCCGGGCGCCGGCGGACCCGCGGGTTCGCCCAATCTCTCTCGGCCGGTCGTCAATACCCCGCTCGAGGGAAAGGTCACGAAGG
>Ga0070706_100001784_pt1 | contig 22284 bp, 18 predicted proteins | sample KBSK5501metaG_FD_65476 | JGI IMG/M metagenome (GOLD analysis project Ga0070706, IMG submission 65476) | Corn, switchgrass and miscanthus rhizosphere microbial communities from Kellogg Biological Station, Michigan, USA - KBS K5-50-1 metaG | ecosystem: Host-associated > Plants > Roots >... | reverse complement strand
GCCAGCACCGAGGGCATTGCGGCGAACAGATCTCCAATGCCCTTTCGCTCCACAAATCGACCAATGTAGAGCACCTGCAGGTGCTCACTTCGCCCGTTTTCTCGCCTCGCCCCGTGAACCCTGCAAGTGTCAGCAATGCCATTGCCCACAATCCTCACCCTGTCTCTTACCCCTGGGCAGTACTGCATGAGCAGCTCCTTCTCACTTCGCGAGAGCGCAATCACGCGATCGGCCGTCGTAATAGCCGCTGCTTGCATTTCCCACTGCGTCAGACACTCAGGAGGTCCCTGGCCGAGTTCGTACTCGGCGCGATCCAGCGAATGGACCGTGTAGATCAGAGGCGTACGCGTCTGTTCCTGAATGGCACGAGCGACCGGCCAGAGCCAAAAGGCATGCAGGTGTACGACATCCGGCTGCCATTGCTCTACCAGGCGAATGCCAACTTCCTGCGCGTCGTACCAGGAAACAGAAACGATGGACACGCCTCCGGGATCGGTCACTCCCTCCTCCTGATCGGTCCTCACCTGTTCTGCCGAGACCGGTTGGCCGTATCCTCCAAGGCCCTTTTCTCCAACGAGCAGCACCCTCACGGCCATTCCGGCGCGCACGGAGGCGGTCACCAATCCGCCGACCGCCGTTCCGAGGCCGCCATAGATAACTGGAGGAAATTCTGTTGTCAGGTGGAGGACCCGCATCCTAGACCTGCCTTTCTCAGAGCTTCTTAAGCTGAATATTGCGAAATGCCACGCGCCCAGTGTGCGTTTGCAGGCCGATATATCTTGGAGCATTCGCCGTGCTAGGCAATCCCCGATCAGGGTGCTGACCATCTGATCCAACAGTGAAGGTGAACAGGGTGATTTGCTTCCCGTTCAAGAGAACCGTGTAGGTTTGTCCCTGCACGCGAATTTCGTATTCGTTCCACTGTCCGAGCGGTCGTACTGGTAATGCGTCAGGGTTCATCGGCCCGGCGAAGTTATAGATTGCACCCGTTTTGTGGATGGCAGCACCATCTGGTGCCGCCCGCTGGTCGATCTGCACCTCGAAGCCGAAGTCGACCCCCACAAAGGCCGTGTTGTTGTAGCCTTTGCTGTCGGGATGTGGAAAGCGAATGAAGACGCCTGAGTTGTCGTCCTCCCGCCTGCTCAACCATTCGAGTTTTAGAACGAAGTCAGCTGGTGTCGGCTCGGTATACCAGTAGAGCCCGATGTCGGTCCCAGGCGCAGCTTCTAGCGCGCCGTCCACGATGAGAAAGCGTCCGGGATTGTCTCTTCCCGGCTGGTTTTTGATGGTCGACATACGCCACTTGTCAGTGTTGCTCCCATCGAAGAGCTGCGTGAAGCCATCGTCAGGAGGGGACGACGGCTGCGCCGCTAAAAGATTCGCCAGCCGTCGAGCCAGGGAGGTGCCTGTCAGCATGGGGTTGGGAGAGCCGAGGGCAGGAAAGAGGGCGGGAGCTGCGACATAGGCGTTCGCGACGTGATGGAAGCGCCCATCGGTGTTCGTGACCGATGTGTTGGGATCGTCGCCCATCCAAAGCGTCCCCGCTTCGTGATGCGTCGTGCCCAGGCCATCGCGGCGCTGCTCAAAAGGCGTCACATCCGAGGCTGGCTGGTTCACCCCAACTGGCCGAAAGCCATCAGGCGTCAGCACTTCATACTGCCGAGAGCCTGCGAAGACCCTGGCCACGTCATCGGCTGCCTTATCCATCGCGTCCCACATCTCGCGGTCTTTTGCCGTTTGCTGGCTTTCCCCCTGTTGCGGCTGTCTGGGGTTGGCAATGCTGACGAAGGCGCGAGGTAAGCCATACTCGTCCATACCGTCTAGTGTGACCCGACTCTTGGGGTTCTGTGCCTGCATCTCCCCGATGCCGCGAACCGTGATCACGACCGTACTGTCGGTGGCCCTGCGGAAGCGGTCGACCGTGTCGATATCCGGTATTTTCTTGAACAGTTCGGCTTCGGAATCCGTGCTCGGCTTGTCCAGGCCCGCCGCCGTAATCTGGAGATGGAAGTGCCCGGTTGTTCCATCAGCGTAGGAGTGCCGTCCCTTGACGAAGAGCGCTGATGCCTGCAGGCTTCTGACTGCAGGATTGAGGGCCGCTACGGCCTCACGCGGGATGCGGATGGTCAGATTCGAGCGCAGGTGCGCCATCAGGTTGCTTCCAATCAGGTTCGTATTTGGCAAATTCGGGAATGAAATCAAGGCCAGACGCGCGCTCTCAATCGTTCCCAGGGCAAGAATGACCACGCCATGCTCAGGGACGGAAATGCCCCCGCGATTCGTCAGTACCTCGGTCACCCGCGTGACGCCCTGGTCCGTGGTTGTCACCAATCGTGTCACATGGCAATCGGGTACAATCATGAAGCGCTTCTTCACATCGTCGCCGCCCGACTCGAACTGCGCGGCTCGCACTGCTGCTATCAACAATGGCACGGAGCTAAACTTATTGAGTGGAAAGAAGCCTGCTCGTGGTGGACGACCTTGGACGGCTAAGGGCGCTTCCAATTTGTTCACATTCTTCTCGCTGTCCGGCACACCTCTCAGATGAAGCGGCAGCTCTTGCAACGGAATCGCTTCCGACACCTTATTGCTGTTGATCCCATTGAAGAGCTGCTGACGGAGCGCACGGTGCAGGGGCCCATCAATGAAATCGTTGGTCACATCGGTACCAATCTGCTGGCTCGCTTCATCGAAGTACTGGTTGTTCAAGTCGGTCACAACAGTAGCTGGCCAGCGATCCGACATTTCGGCATCCAGGAGTTGCGGTGACCAGCCACCAAAGAACAACGAGCGGCCGCCGACGCAGAACGCGAGGCCTGGAAATCCAGCCGGCACGTCGGTGCGCCAGGGCAGCCCCCACACTTCATTGCGGGGCGTGCCGGGATCAACGAGGGTGGGCCCTGGGGGGTCGAGACCCAGCATTGGCAAATTCTGGACGTGCTCGGTCAGCACAAACCGCCCGGCTTCCAGCAGGAGGATGCGATGGCTATGCGTCTTGTCGGTGTTGAACAAGTGTTGCGCCAGAATCGGGCCAAAGCTGCCACCTCCAATTACGATGACGTCGAAGGGGCGAGCGTCTTCTTGAGAGCTGCCGTCTGGGCGCAGCGCATGTACGTCTGCACTGTGGAGTGCCTCGTCCAATCCATCACAAACATAGCGCCCGATGACATCACGCGTGAAATCGGTGACTTGAGGAGTACTGCTTGTTGCCATAGTCCTTCCCTTTCGTAAATGTGTACACTTCTATGCAGATTCTCGAATGCTGTTCGCTCTACGATGAATTCCTTGCCACTCTGTAGACGCTACGGGATCAAACTTTTGGTGGTCATCTTCTCGGTATGAAAGGTCGTTTCAGGGGTCAGCATATCGAAATCTGACGAAACCGACCAATATACCAGATAACTACTACGTCTTGCATTGATAAGAGGTCTTGGCAAGCCTGTTCAAGGCGAAGATCATTCTTCCAGCATATCTATTAGATGAACAGCTTCTTTCTCGCTTGCCCTTGATGGGAGACAATGAAGACGGTAAGCAAAAGTGGCTTTTGGTGATTTTGGAAGCCTGTTTCATCGTTTCAATCGTTGTTGTCTGGTACATTGGTCGGTTTCGTACGATCTTACGGGAAGGCCTCTATTATTGGATACCTCACCGTATGATGCTGGAAGACCCAGCATCATACGGTGAGGTATGCTATTATTGAAGCAACATAACTCAGCAGCGGCGAACCTCCGAGTTCCTAAACTACATTCCGTTATACAGGCGGTAGAGCGGTGTTGTTCCTCCAGGAGCATTTGCTAGACCATACACGTGGCAGGCAATACCTTCATCCTGATAGCCATCATTTGCAATAGCAATTTGGTCCTCAGCCTGGTTGGTCGTGTAGAAATGGTCACTAGAGTTTGGGTTGTACAAACGAAAGAGCGATGTTGTTCCTTGCTGACTCGAACTGAAGACATCACAGGCAACCCCTTCAGATCGGTAACCGACGCCCATGGCGGAGTTGACTTCGGCTGGGTTGGTCGTGTAGAAATGGTCTGATCCCATCTTCCTTCTCTCCTTTGTATGTGATTATTTGTCAGTTAATGTTACAGATGCATCAACTCGGCCTCCTTCTAAGACTAATACAATGACGATAGTAACAGGTTTTTTTAGCGGACGACATTTGAGTTAGAGATCGCGTCTTATCACAAAGACTTTTTCAACATGCTGGCGCCTTGATTGACAACATCGAAGATGATACACGCTTGGGTAAAACGAGAGAAAGGTACAATCATCCTAATCCGGGTGAAGCGACAGCTAGCAGCTTGTCGGAGAGAAGCAGATTGTCAGGAATGGTAGACTGGTGGGCATGAGTGTGCCACAAGAAGAGGTAGGACTAGGATCCGTGTAAAAATCGCTCATAGCGTACGATTGTTCGAAAATGTCGTGAGAAAATGACACGCAAAAGAGAGTATAAGATGTTCTAACGCACTACTCATACTCTTTCTCTATGCATATCGGGCCTTCACTTCTACTTAAGGAACGAGCTTGAGAGGCGGTTTTACAACGCTATGATAGATTTTTGCACGAATCCTAGTCCTACCTCGTGATGGCATCACAGAACATCGTTAGGACCTGCGTAATAGAATGGGCGAGCCGAGGAGTCGGTGTGGGAGTTGGGATGGTTGTCGGCGTGGGCGTCGGTGAAGGTGGAGGTGCCATCGTTGGTACGGGTGACGGTGCAGTGCTGCTCGTCCTCTGTGGTGCAGCGTCGGGCAGATGCAGCGCGACCAGCACCCCGCTCATCAGCAGAAAGGTAGCGAGCCACACCCAGAGCATGGTCAGCGTGTCCCGGCGCTTCTGCTGCTCGGGAGCATACATATCACGGGTGCGCACGACCACAATCAGCACTGGTGCGGCAAGCGTGATGACGAGCGCAAGCACCTGCCAGATGGGATCTCCGAGCGTGTTCAGGAGGATGTTCATCGGTGCCTGCTTCTCCCGTCATCTGTCTGCGTATGCGCTCCGTCATGTGGCGCATGCGTGACATCCCCTGGACGAACTGGCTCCTGCGTTGAAGAGCGCTGTTCCTCTTCCAGATGCACATGCCGAAACACCAGCCAGAGAGAGCAGTCATAGGCTGCTTTGAGCGTCCCGGCCAGGATAAAGGGCAATCCCAGGATGAGCAGGGGTCCTTGCAGCAGCAGGCCAGAAATGAATGGGCTGGTGGAGGAGCCCACGCTGCGGGCCAGGGAGGTCACGCTGGCTGCTGCTGTGCGCTCTTCCGGGGCGACCAGGGCCATCGTGTAGGCTTGCCGAGTGGGAACATCCATCTGTGACAGCGCCTGGCGCAAGAGCAGCAGCGTCGCCGCGATAGGGAACGTAGGCGCGAAGGCCACCAGGATCAAGAGGACATTCGAGGGCAGGTGCGTGAACACCATCGTGTTGAGCAGGCCGAAGCGGCGCGCGAGCGGCACCGCTGCCAGAAACGAGAGCGCCGAGAGGAGATTGGCCCCAAAGAACAGGACGGAGAGCGTTGTCAGCGGAACGCCGAAGCGCTCGAGAAAGTAGAGCGCTATCAGGCTCTGCACCACCAGCCCTCCGGCCAGCGCATCCACGCTGAACAGTGCCGTCAGTCGCAACACGATACCGCGTGAGCGGTGCAGCGGAGGGACAAGCCGAGACCTTCTCTTTTGCGCCTGTATGGGGCGTTGCGGTGGTGCCTCGACATCCGAGGACAGCCGCAGGGACAGCCCTGCTACAATGAGCGCTAGCACTGCGTACACACCGAACATGAGACGCACACCGGAGGCAAGGGGCAACCCAGTCCGCGTCAGCAGACCGGCCACCCCGGCCGCCAGCGCTCCTGCCGCAGCGCTGAACGAGGCGACCAGGTTGTAGCGGGCGAAGACGGAGGTACTCCGCTCAGGCGCGGTCACCTGGGCGATCATCGTTTGGTCGATGGGCAGAAAAGGGGCTGTCTCCGAGGCTGAGGTGCCGAGTGTGCCGAAGAACGCCACCACCAGCAGTACGGGATAGCTCGTCACCAGCCCAAAGACGATGCCCGTCGCGGCCATGAGCAGCGCGAGCAGCGCCAGCGCGCGCCGCCGTCCCCAGGTATCGGCGAAGAGGCCGATCACGTAGGTTCCGACCATATCGCCGACCAGGGACACCGTGATCAGGGCACCGATGGCCACAGGCGTGAAGCCCTCGCCTGCCAGGGCCACGCCCAGGAGCACGGCCAGGAGTCCATAGGCAAGCGAGCGCAGCCCGCGCATCACCAGCATAAGCCGGATGTCGCGAAGGCGTTCGCGTGTCTGAGCTCTTCCCCGCTCTACCTCAACCGGTGCTGTCACCGACTCATTCCCCTCGTTCCCCATCAAATAATCCTCGCCTCACGAGACAAAGTCGCCATGGGGCTTGCCCTGGCGCACCATGGCCTGACAATAAGCGTAGAGCGCGTCATAGACAATCCATTCGGCGGCGTTCTGCTCATGGTCATCCTTGAAACCAAGATGGCGGAAACCCTCGGCGATGGCCTCCAGGCCTGGTCCCTCGGGTTGGTTCCAGAGCGTATTGTCGGTATCGGCGCCGTTGACGATCTTGCCCAGCAAGACCAGCGCCGCATCAGTCGTCAAGTTATACTTTTTGAGGATGGCTTCAAACGAACACGCTTTGCCATGATGGCCCAGTTCCACATGTTTCACATCATAGGGCGTGGCCCCCTCGCGCTCCGCCACCTCCATCACCTGCTCGGTTGGCACAAACAGGAACTCGGCATCCTTGTCTACAAACTTTTTGATCAGCCAGGGACAGGCCACGCGGTCTACCTTGACATGTTCACGAGTAATCCACTTCATTGTATGCTTCTCCTTCTTGTACATCTTCTCTACTCTACATGAACGACGACGAGGAATGATGGGAGCTGGTTACTCCTGCTCGCGTTCCTCATACACAGCGACACGGCAACTGGGCAGGAAGACGTAGAGGCGTTGTCGCCGTGCGTCATAGGCAGTGGTATGGGCACCTGCCTCGGTGGCAATCTGCTCCTCGACCGTCATGCTTTGCGTGTTCACTACGTTAATGACACCCGGCGCCTCATTGAAGATGCCGAGGTGCGCGATAGCAACGTAGAGGCGGCCACGCTGGTGATTGTGCCAGATCGCGTCGGGTGGGCCTGCAATCGGTACCCGCGCCTGTTCTCTCCCCGTTGCCAGATCGAGCGTGACCACCGTGTTTCCATCACAGGCCACAAAGGCCCGGCGGCCATCCTGATCGAGGTCCAACCCATGCGGCCCAGGGCTCCAGACGGGGAACCGCTCAACCAGCACGAACGGATCTGCCGAGAGCACTGCTACGCAGGCCGGTTCACGTATATTGACCAGAAAGCCATCGCTCGCCTGGTGGTAGACAGCCCAGCGCGGGCGACCCGGAAGTTCCACCGCAGCCATCACCTCGCCTATATGCGGGTCGACCAGCCGCGCCTGGTTCTCCTGGACATCGGCCACCAGCAGGTGCTTCCGGCGCGAGTCCCAGGCCAGGCCGTTGGGTTTCTGCCCGACTGCAACCGTTCGTTGGACAGCATTCGTGGTGGGATCGATCACCAGGAGTTTGCCCGCTCCGCGTGCAGCCGCGAAGAGCAGTGCGTCTTCCTGGGCACAGAGCACCCCACTGGCCTCCGGGCAACCGGGAATGGTTGCCACGTGGTGCAGGTGCTCCCCATCGATAACCTCAACGGTGCCTACTGCCGTATTGGCGACGAAGACGCGGCCACTCTCGAGGTACACGTCCCCGTGGTCGTAGTCACCCTCCGGGTGTGGTGGCAGGGGAATGTACTGGCGCAGGACCAGTTTGCTTGCCGAGGTTGTGCTCCTTTCTTCTCGTTAGATCGTGACCACATTGACCACAAAGGACACCAGGGTGAGCAGCACCCGTACCTGCTCGAAGCGCATGGCATCGAGCGGGGGCCGAAAGGCTGCGTAAAAGCCGATGAACAGATACGTCACCAGGGGACACAACACATCATTGGGGCTCACCGGTGGAATAGGATCGTTGTTCAATGCCCCGGTATTGCCTGCCGACCGCCACACGATGACCGAGATGCCCACGACCACCGCGACCAGCAGGCAATCGACCAGCGAAAGCATCTTGTAGCGCGGTCGCAGGACAACGAGCACGAGCAGTGAAACCACCGTTGTGATAGCTGCCGTCAACGCGATGTGCGCAAACGGAAAGACGGAAGGACTCGTCGCCATATGCTTCTCCTCTTTTTGTGTGCCTATTTACTCCTGGGTCGGCTCGCTCGCGAACTGCGCATACAGCGCTTCGTAGACGAGCCTCCCCCGTTCCAGAGCGACCCGGTCATCGGGACTGACCAGGCGGATACCCTGGCAGATGACATCCAGGCCCGCTGCTGCAGGCTCCAGCATGACATCCTGCACGGTGTCAGCCTCATCCACCACCCGTGCGATACGCTGCAAGACCGGGTCGTGCAGATCGTACTCGCGCAACATGGTGTAAAACGTGCAATGTCCCCGGTGATGGGACAGCCGCGCACCGGGAATATCGAATGGCTCCGCCCCTTCCGGCAGTGGTTTCTGCCCGGCAGGGACAAACAGGAATTCAGCCTCGGGATCAATATATTTCAGAATGAGCCAGGCGCAGGCTATGCGGTCCACGCCCACCTGCTCCCAGGTGACCCATTTCATGATGTAAATCCTCCTCTTGCACTCATCAGTCGCTCTCTGACGTGTGTACCCAACGCAGAGTGAAAGTAGTCCTGCGCCCGCACCTGTTGATACTTACGGGAGAGAGCCACCAGGTCGGCGTCCTCCTGCGAGAGTTCGTCCAGGATCTCCTGGTAGGCCGCATCCACCCGGGCCTGAAACTGCTGGGTCAGCGCGTCTGCCTGCCCGTTCAAGAGCAAATGCGATTCCCACAGGTAGGCCTCTCCGCCCAGTTCGCCGATCTCTACTGCCAGCCACTGGAACTGCTCGCGTGTCCAGGGGGTGGCGGGCAGCACCCAGACGGCGTCGTGCAACAGCAGCGCCCCCAGCCGTTTCAGTTTTCGCCAGATGCCGGCACGGCTGGCTGTGGGCTCGCGCGGGATTTTGTAGACGAGCAGTACCCACGGCGTTTCCGGCGGTTGTTCCACGTCGCATTCCTCCTAGTGATGGAGCAGGGAATAGACAATTAGGCCGACGACGGCCGCTCCTAAGACAACAAATGGCTCCGGGATCTTCTTCCATCGCCACAGCAAGAATAGGGTGACGAGCGCCAGCGCAATCGTGGGGAAGTCAATAATCGTGCGCCGTCCCAGGACGATGACTGCCCCCGTGATCGCGCCGATGGCAGCAGCCGTCACACCTTTGACGAAGGCTCCGATTGCCGGGCGCTTGCCATACTTTCTGAACGCGGGCGCGGCAATGACGACGAAGGCATAACACGGCAGGAAGGTCCCCAGAGCTGCAACAGCGGCACCGGCAAACCCGGCCACCAGGTACCCGATGAAACCAGACGTTATGACGACGGGTCCAGGCGTAATCATAGCGACGGCGACTGCGTCCACGAACTGGCGGTCAGTGAGCCAGTGATGGCCCTGCACGACGCCTCCATACAGAAAGGGAATGATCGCCAGCCCACTGCCGAACACGAAGGCACCGGCGATGGTGAAGAACGAAAAGAGCGCCCACAGGGTCCCACCCGTCGTTGCCGCGACGGCAAACAGGGCTGCCAGGGCGACAGGTGACAGGCTGCTCGCAACTCCCGTCTTCCTTTTCCCCCAGCGTCTCCAGGAGGCCCAGGGTGGGACTTTGACCAGCCAGACCAGGAAACCCGCAGCCAGGAAGAGCAGCACCTGTTCGGTCTGCGTGAGGATGGTCACCGCCGCCGTCACAAGATAGATCCCCCAGAGCAGAGGGTCGCGTCCAATGGTTCTGGTCGTCAGCTTCAAGGCGCTGAGGGCGACAATACCGATCACGCTGGCGCCTACTCCGTAAAACACAGCCTGCATCCAGGGAAGGCCACCGTAGAGCGTATAGAGCCAGCCGAGTGCAACCACCATCAGAAACGATGGCCAGATAAAGGCCAGTCCCACCAGCGTGGCCCCCAGCGTGCGATACCTGACGTAACCCAGATACATGGCTAACTGAGCGGCGAGCGGACCCGGAGAAAGTTGGGCGAGCGCCAATCCCTCCTTGTAGTCAACTTCTGCAATCCACCTCCGCTGCTCAACGAGGTCGCGCTGCATATACCCGACGAGCGCGACCGGTCCGCCAAAGCCGAGCGTCCCCAGGCGCAAGAAATAGCGTACCAGTTGCCAGAGTGAATAGGATTCCTGTGTTGGCGTCTGCATGGTGGTAGCTTCGACCGCCTGTGATTGGTCCATCCGTTCCTCCCTCTTCCTTCTCATTAGAGGTACAGCTGTGCTGCTACACAAACAGCTGTTGTCTTTCTTTATAACCACGGTTATAGTATAGCTGGCTTGGGAAAGAATTGCAAGCATGATGTTGCACCTCTGAGCCCTCAGGACTGCGGTGAGTTTACAGGAGGCGAGATCAGTCTCATCCGAAAGAAATAGGAGGAAGGTGAGTTCCGAAATATATTTTGGAAAACGAACTATATGCTTCCAGTTATCGAATGGCTCTGGCGCGTCTCGCGACGAGTCGTGACCCATAATCATCACCGTAGCACTTTCGAGCTTCTGCTCGCGGAAGTGGAGCACCTTTTTCAAGCGCTGGTTAAGACTCCCGAAGAGGTTCTTCGTCATATCGGCAGTCCGTTTGCCCCAGATAAGGAGAAAGACATTCCTCTGTCACTCGCTCAGGCCGCATAATCATCTTGGAAGCATTTAGTCGCTCGAAATCTACTCCAAGCTCTCCCTTGCAGAGGCCCAACCTCTCTATGATCAAGCGATGGGACATTTCCCAATCCAGTAAAGCACTACATACATCTATCACTGTTCTTAGCCGCTACTTTGCCCTTGGTGACAGCTTCCGCAGTCCACCCCCATGATCGGGTGGGAGTGAGTAGATATGATATTTGGCAGACTGCTGTATACTAATAACGCAATCGCTGAATTGACCAACAATATTGGTATCGAACATCAGCAATGGTAGAGCTAAAGAAATACCGCTCATTTTGAACCCTATTTGAGCGCTACTTAAATTATAGTAGAATATTATATCAATAAGCCATTGCTGATAGTAATTTAGTCGAAAAACATATCTTTTTCGTAGGAATGGTTATGGACGATAAAATACAGGCGCAGGCAGCCGAAACAGCATATCAACTGCTACAGCACTTCAGAGAAAGCCACCCACAGTGGACCGGTGACAGAACACCACTCGATGAATTAGCGGCCTGGCTTGGCCTGGACATCGCAACCTTTGAACCGGACTACTATCCAGAGGGCACCTATGGCCTTCTGGAAACAGGAGAAAACCTGATCTGGCTCCGTCGTGATCTTCTCGAAGGATTGCTCCGCTTCACCCTTGCCCACGAAATAGGACATGCTGTTCTGCATCGCCAGGTAGGCCACCAGCACTTTTCGTTCCGCCTGGCTCAATCTGTAGCAGCGTTTGACCTGGCAGCATCGCGTGAAGACCCATGCAAGGAGCATGACGTACGCGAAGATGAAACAGACCTGCTTTTCCAGGAGCAAGCGGAAGAACTACTTGGTATTGGCATAACCTATGATCCTCGCAGCCAGCGCGAAGTGGCCGCGAATATCTTTGCCGCCGAGCTATTAATGCCCCTCGAAAGAGTGCGCGCCCTCTACCTGACCGGAGAAGCTCCCGCCAGCGAACTGGCCGGCATCTTTGGCGTCTCCAAATCCGCCATGCTCACCCGCCTCTCAGTACTCCTCACCGAACGCGAGAACCTAAAGGTGCAACCAGAATCTCGTAGGGGCGAGGGTGGTGAAGCAGGGAGGGGAGGCCCTTTATGGTCGCCCGCCTTGGTTCGCCCTGAACCACCCAAAAACCCATACGACGAATTCCAGCAAGCAGCTATCGAGGCCCCTACCCCTGCATTAATCGTAGCCGGTCCAGGCAGTGGCAAAACCAGCACACTCATCGGTCGCGTTGAATACCTGATACATACACTCGGCATCGCACCCGAAAACATACTCGCATTGACCTTCTCGCGCAAGGCAGCCGGGGAGATGCAGGAACGCTTGCATAGTGTGCTAGATGAGCAGGCCGCCTTTCCCACGGTCAGCACCTTTCACGCCTTTTGCGCTGAACTACTGCGTACCTATGGGAACCTGGTGGGTTTGCGACAGGATTTCACCTTTGTAGATGAGGCGGAGGGCTATTTTCTCCTGCTACGATTAGCCAACGAACTGCCGTTACACCATTATCAGAATTTGAACATACCAACCTATTACTTTCCTGCAATCTTGAGCGGAATTTCACGAGCCAAAGATGAACTGGTAACACCGGCAGAATATAAATCGTTGGCGCTACGTATGCTGGAACAAGCATCGAATGAAGAGGAGAAAGAACTTGCACAGAAAGCTCTTGAGGTAGCTGATATCTATGCGCTCTATCAAACAGCCCTGGAACGCCAGGGAGACACTGATTTTGGCGGTCTGATCATGCTCACAGTACAACTCTTACTAGAGCATCCAGAGGTACGCCAGCGACTACAGCAGAAGTACCAGCATATCCTTGTAGACGAGTTTCAAGACATCAACCGGGCCAGTGGCGTCCTGTTACGCGAACTGGCGCGAGATACGGGGCGTGTCTGGGTTGTAGGAGATGCGAATCAAGCCATCTACGGCTTTCGAGGCGCTTCACCGGCAAACATCGCCAACTTCCACAACGACTATGCCGGTGCAGTCGTTCTGCCGCTCAGTCGCAACTATCGCTCTCGACCCGATATAGTGAGCTTTGCTGATGCATTTCGCAGTAAACAACTGGGTTCTGACAACATACTGGACACAGTTCAGACAGCTCGTGCTACTTCGACAGATACGTATATTACTCTTGCGGTTGCCTCTGACGAAACGAGTGAATTGAACGGCTTGATCAGCGATATCCTGCGCAAACAGGCTGAGGGCTACAATTTTCGTGATGTAGTTGTACTCTGCCGAACACGAGCGCAGGCACGTAAAATATCGCAGGCGCTGGTCACAGCGAACCTGCCAGTGATTGAGCGCGGAGGTATGTTAGAGCAGGAACACATCAAAAACCTGCTCTCGATTGTCATGCTACTGGCCGACTCCAGCGGCATGGGACTGTTGCGGGCAGCGCGACAACCTGAGCACGCGCTTACACAGAGCGACATTGAGGCGTTATTAGAGGCTGCGCGAGATAAAGAGATCAAACCGATTACATTAATTCTGCGCGACGAGGCTCCAATAACTATGAGTTGGGATGGATGCCGCTCGCTTTCTCGTCTTTCAAGTATTTTGAAATCGCTGGAGAATATGCAGAGCGTCTGGTTGCTGCTAGCTGAGTATCTCTTCATCGAGACTTCGCTGGTGCGTGACCTGCTGACTACTGCTGGAAATGCGCAAACACAGGCTATGCTCGACGATTACGCTGGCATCCTTCAACTTGGCCGCAAATTTGATTGGCAACAGCAGATGCTGCGTGATCAGCAGGAGCAGGAAGCATTATCGCGAGGAGAGGAAATACAGCCGGTTAAACCGCTAGGCCTACAAGAGCAGGCCAGAGGTTTCCTGAATTATGTGAGCGTGCTCTTAACCCTGCGGTATGATGGCGGTAACCGGCATCGTGAAGCAGAGAGCGACGACGAAGAAACTCCCGATGTCATCCGTGTAATGACCGTTCATGCCAGCAAAGGACTGGAATTTCCCGTTGTCTACCTGCCAGGCATCGTAAAGCAGCGTTTCCCCATCCAGAGACGTAGCAAACCTGTTGAGCCACCTACAGGCATGTTACCACCTGAAAGCGAGGGAGATGCCGCACACGAAACAGGCGAAGCCTGCCTCTTCTACGTCGGCGCAACACGCGCTCGTGACCACCTCGTGCTGAGCTACGCCGAACGCTATGGCAAAAAAAACTACAAACGTTCAGCATACATTGATACCCTGCTAATGGGCCTACCCGAGGAACGTATCAAACTGGTGACATGGCAGGATACTCAAACCGATGCTGACATCGACGAAAATGTTGGGGCCGGGTTTATCCCCGCCCGGTTATCCACGATCGAAAATGAACCCGCCCGGCTATCACATACAGGAATCGAACCTGTCGTCGATAATCTCACCACAAATGAACCAACCTGGCTCGACCCCTTTTCATCGCAGTCGAGCGATCACTTTATCGAAGCAATGAAGCCCAAAACACTGACGCTATCGGCTCTTGAAACATACCATCACTGTCCACGTCAGTATATGTACAGCACGATATATGGCTTTCGTGGTGAAAAATCGGCCTATGGAGCTTTCTGGAGAGCGGCACGTGATACGGTAGAAGAGCTAAGGCAAAAGCTCGAGACAAATAAGGGCATAGAAGGATGGGATGGGGAATTGCTAACAGAAGACGAGACCCAGGAACTGTATTCACAACGCTGGCAGGAACAGAAAGGGCATACATTACCTTTTGCCGCTTTATATGAGCGTCATGGGCATGAAGTTTCCGAACTGATCCGGCGTAAATTGCTGGCAAGTGGGGATACGAACTGGCAACTGCGCCCGAAATTCACCGTAGATATTGCCGGTACATCAATCGAGGTTACGGTGGATCGTGTCGAAGCGCCTGCGCAGGATGGTGAGCCAATCAAGTATGTACGAACACATTTCGGAAAACGTAAGGAAAAACCCACTGCGACGGCCCGCGAAATGTTGTATGCACGTGCTTCGCGCCAGGACCACCCAGGACGTAACATCGAGTTGCAATTGCACAATATGAGTACGGGCGAAACGTACCCAATTGCATTGACTAGTAAGAAGGAGCAAAGCCTTTACAACGAGTTTGAGCAAGCAATTTTAGGCCTGGAGAGAAATGAGTTTCCGCCAAAACCCGACGTTATTAAGTGCCCGACGTGTCCCTTCTTTTTGATTTGCCCGGCGTAAACTAGCCTATCGTTCTCCTGATGAATCTTCGATTACAATGTATCTTCAATTACAGCTTCCGGCGCTGGTAATTTTTCGGCGTATACGCCACGATATTCAGAAGGCAGCATGGAGGCGATGCGCAGCATCACTTGCTCTGTGGAATCGTCAATATCTTCACGGGTGATTTTCTTACCTTTGGGCGTCAGAATCATTGGTTCGCCAAAGGTGAGAGTAATGTGAGGACGGAACTTCTTAAACGTTTTTTCACTTCCGTAGATCGCCACGGGTACGACTGGAGCACTTGAACGCAAGGCGATCATACCCATGCCGGCATGCGCCTGTCCTAATTTGTGTATCCTGCTACGAGTTCCTTCTGGAAAGATGCCCAGTAAACGTCCGGCCTTTAGTTGTTCCTCAGCTGTTCTGAGCGATTGCCGGTCGGCCTCACCGCGTTTAACGGGAAATGCGCCAAAAAATCGTACGAGCCAACCCATTTTGCCCTGGAACGTCTCCTCTTTTGCCATGTATACCACTTTGCGTTTGAGAAATGCCGGAATGAGCGGAACATCAATCCAGGAAAGATGGTTAGATGCGATAATCAATGGGCCTATTTCTGGTACATTCTGGCGCCCAACCACGTGTACATCTAACATGATCGCAACAATGAGGCGGACAGCTCCACGTATCAATTGCCAAAGGATCATTGGCATCCTGTATGGTTCATACAGATTTTTCTGAGGTTTTGTTTTTGCGGGCTTCTCAACTTGTACCGCTTGTGGTGGCTGCTCTGAATTATCCGAAGGTGAGGAGGTGTTGATATTTTGTGTCATTCAGGCTCCTCCAGATAGCTGCAGATGACCTCGAGCACCTGGGGGACGCTCAGGTTGTCAGTAACAATCACAATAGCATCTTCAGCAGGTCGCATATTGTCCTTGTCGATCTCGTCCCTTCGTTGAATATCCATCAACACTTCTTCCATCGTGGGAAGCACAGGATTCTGTTCACCCAGGCGCTCGACTAGTTCAGTGTAACGACGGTGTGCACGTTCCGGCAGGCTGGCTGTCAGATAGATTTTTAAATCAGCGTCAGGCAAGACTACAGCGCCGATGTCACGGCCTACCATGACTGTTCCATCATGTTGCCGTGCCATTTCACGCTGCTGAGCAATCAAAATGGCACGTACCTCCGGATGTGCTGACACAGGAGAGACGATTCCGGTGACTGCTGCACTGCGAATTTCCCAGGTGACATCGTGCCCATCCACTTTCACCGTGTATTGACGACCATCGTCAATGTGGGGATGAGCAATGACGATCCCGGCATGCTGCGCCAACTTCGCTAGGGCAGGACCATCGGTGACATCTAAGCCTTTCTGGAGCGCAAGCCAGGCGACCGCTCGATACATGGCTCCTGTATCTATGTAGAGATAACCTAAGCGCTGTGCTAATTGCTCACCTACAGTGCTTTTGCCTGATCCCGCAGGTCCGTCGATAGCGATATGCCTGGGCCGCTGCATAATCCCTCCGTGCCGTGCGTCAATGGATGACGGTACTGAGAAGGATTATATCATACTGTTTGTGAAGTTTGGGTAGAGCCTTGTACGGCTATTACTTCCGTGCCGCTGAGATAGCGCCATTTTCCTTCTGGCAAATCTCCCAATACTAATGGCCCTATACCTACACGTGACAGTTCCAGCACAGGATGGCCGGCTGCCGCCAACATACGTCGAACCTGTCGCTTGCGGCCCTCGTGAATGGTGAGTGAGAGCCAGCAATCGGTTCCTGCTCTCCGCAAAAGACGTACCTGTGCAGGCGCGCTTTTGTGGCTTCGCCCTTTGTCTTCTGTGATCGTTACGCCGCTACGAAGCGCCGCTAATGTGCTTTCAGATGGACAACCCTGCACCAAAGCTTGATAGTACTTTTGCATTGAGTAGCGGGGGTGAGTCAAATGCAAGGCGAAGTCTCCATCGTTTGTGAGCAAGAGCAAACCACTGGTATCGATATCCAGGCGCCCAACGGGATACATACGCAAGGCGCGTAATTCAGCAGGCAGCAAGTCTAGCACGGTAGGTCGACCTTGTGGATCATGCGCGGTCGTGACGTATCCAATGGGTTTGTGCAGCAGTAGATATACGTGTTTGGAAGTAGAATGCACAGCTTTGCCGTCCACCAGCACTGTGTCAATATCAGGATTTATGCGCGTTCCCTGTGTCGTGACGGTGACACCATTCACCTGCACTCGCCCGGCAGCAATCAGTTCTTCAGCGTGACGACGTGAGGCTATGCCTGCATGCGCTAGAAAGCGGGCGAGTCGTTCGCCGGAATTTTGTTCTTGTACCATACTCACACGCCCTGCTTTAAGATCAGGCATTCATTACATCGTTTTTCACGGCACGTTTGCGTGTAGATGTAGTGTAGCCCTTGTTGCTGGCACGCGCTCTTCGGCTCGCTCTTCAACAGGAGCTGCTTGCACATAGCGCGAGTAATCTGGTTTGAGGAAAGGCCAGGATAGGAGACATAGAGGTTTCGAGCATACTCGGCAAGGATTGAGTCATTTTCTTGCTGAGCTACAGCAGCGGCAAAAGGTAATACGACATTACAAATGAGTATGTCGGTTCTCGCGTTGCTCAGCCCTTCGAAGATGTCGCGTAGTGACGATACTCGCATAAGGGCTGGGGAAGGGGATGGTGGAGTGGGGACGCCTGCGTTGCCCCGGTTAAGGGTTCTCGATGGGCCAGGATAGTGAAGTTCGGCATGGGCGACACGAACGACCTCTCCCCTACGCGGGTGAGAATCCCTTGTTATCGATTCTGGTGAAGTTGCTACCAGCGCTTGACGCAATATGTCCCAGGCGCCTGTGGTGCGCCATTGTTCTACGAGTTTACGCAGTATGTGCAGGCGGTTAGCGTCTAAAGGGGATGGTTGGGGTGCGCGTCCCAGTGGCTCTGGAAAAGTTTTGATGGCACCGATCAAGTGAAGACCAGCGGCACGAAAAAAGGCACGGTCACGTCCAAAGCCTAGTGCTTCAGCGAGGGCGGGAATAAGGCACACGTCGTACGCACTGAAGTTGTCAGATGGTCGGGCATCACGTAGTAGTTCGAAAAATACCTGTGTCTTCATTTCAAAGCGCAGTGTACCGGCAAGGATGAATAAGTGAGTCCGCTCTTCATCGTGGATCTGTGCTATTACTTGATGACAGGGCCACTGCACCAGCTGATGAGCGTGGGTATTTGAGGATAGATCGTTGAGTGAACAGGTGGGGATGATGGTTCCATCCTGGCGCAGCGTAGGTCGGCTGTTATCGCAAATCAGCACAATGTGCAGCACGACGTTGTTATACCGCACATCGGTATGGTGCTGGTGAGCGAACCAATCTGTAGCACGCAGATGAATTTCGACATCCCCCACAGCATTTTCAGCCTGCTGACTGTTTACACCAGCATAGCCTGTTCCTGAGCAGCAACTTGTAAAGCTCAAGACGGCATCGCGAATATCTGGCCCAGGAGAGCTACCTGGACGCCCCGCGTAAAGGAGTTGACAGCTTTCGCCATTACTCAGGGGTAAGTTGACATTGAGGGGTAGAGCCCACCAGCAACGAGCTATTTCTTCTTCATACTTGTGTTTACTAGATCGAGATGTGCCCTTCTCAAAGACATGCGTGGCGTTCACTCGATCTCCTGTATCTGCACATGTGGCATCTTTAGTGTGATGTCAGACTCATTATCACCAGCTTCTTGTACTGAGTATGACTGGTGGACTTCCCAGGTTGCTTCTTCGAGGTTGCCCTGTTCTTTTGCTTCTTCAAGCAATGGGCCGCTCCGATCAACAGCGGCATAGGCCATGCCCTCGGCAACTTCTGCCTCTGCTTCAGCGTTCACCGCTGCAGTGAGTGCCTGCTCTTCGGCTGCCTCGGCATCTGCAAGTAAAGCCTGCGCCTTTGTAACTTCGCGCTCTGCCTCTTGTAATGTGTGTTCAGCTTCCTCGCCAGTCAAGAGACCGTTGCGTATGGCGACACGGACCTCACCTAATGTTTGTTCTGCCAGTTGCGCTTGCCTGCGAGCCTCCCTTGTGTGAGCGCTGCTTGCTTGTGCCATAGCCTCCGCAGCTGCTGCGCGTTCAGCAGTAATCTCCGCAATTGTTACCGCGGTATTGGCCTCGACGATTTCTTCCTCCGCCTCGATCTCAGCTACCTCGGCAGCATCCTCAAGCGTTGATTGTGTAGGTTCTTCTGCGTTTTCCAGGGTAATCTCTGTTGTCTCGCTTATTTCAGCTGCGCGAGTTGCAGCCATACGTGTATTATCCTCTGCTGCTTGGGCAGCGGCACGTGCTTCACTGGCAAAGTCGATTGATTCAATATTGCTCCCAGAATTATCTTCATCAGTGGATGAGATCGGGATGAATTGTGCCCATGCGGGGTTTTTGGTTTCAGCGGAGGGAATAGCAGGATTTACATTAAGATCATCTATTTGTTGCCGAACAAGTGTCAAACGTCCTTCGACGAGCTGTACGCGGGCCATGCGTTTCTGTAAACGTTCCTCGGCGCGATGGTAGCGCTCTAAAGCTTTGGCCTGAGCTTGCTGTGTCTCTTTCAGGCGCACCAGTATGCGCTGTTCTCGTTTTTGCAATTTTTTCTTCAAATTCTTGGTTTGAGAAGGTGTCTGCTCGGCCATAATTTCTCTCCTCCGAAGTTGACGGAAAACCTTGCCTTTTCTTAAATCATCCCATATTCAATAACAAATGTATAATAGCACGGCGTAGTATAGTCTGCACATTCTCAATTGACTGGTTATCTTCAATAGCGCTGAATCCAATATCTTTCGCGTTTACAGAAAACCGAGCGCGAAAGCCCCCGTGTTTTAACCGGGGGATGAAGCGACGTTCCTTGTGTGAGGGGAGGGGAGGCGTTGGACTGCTTGCAACCAATGGATTGCTTGACAGACTCTCCTGGGTTTGGTATTGTTAGAACAAACATTCTCTCTTCCGGAAAGGGCAGGAAGATGGCAGCGAAGCGAAGAAAACCCATGAGCGCCACACAAGGAACCGAGGAACACCATCGTCGGACGCCAACCTTTTTGCTGGAATTGCCCCTCGTGGTGAACGAGTGCCAGGCCAAACATATCAGGGGCCACCTGGAAGCAGGCAGGCAGTTCTACAATGCCGTGCTCTCCGTAGGTTTGAAACGGCTGCGAGCGATGTGGGCCGATCCTGCCTGGCAAGCGGCCCGGGCTATTGCGCGCACGCGCAAACAGGACCGCGCAGTCGCTTTCCGGCGTGTGCGCGAGCAGTACGGCTTTTCGGAGTACGCGTTGCACGAGGCAGGCAAATCCCTGCGGGTGAACTGGTTGGCCGACCACCTGGATGCGGTGCTCGCTCAAACCCTGGCAACCCGAGCCTATCACGCTCTCAAGCGGGTCTGCCTGGGCCAGGCCCGCCGCGTGCGCTTCAAAAGCCGAGGACGCGGCCTCACAAGCCTCGAGAATAAGCGCAACGATACCGGTCTGCGCTTTGTGCTCCAGCAACCGGAAGAAGGCCAGCAGGGCTTCCTCATTTGGCAGCACGATCAGCTCCCAGCCCTCATCGACTGGGACGATCCCGTCGTGAAGTACGGCCTGGGCCAGCGGATCAAATACGCCCGCCTGGTGCAGCGCAAGGCCAGCAGTCCCCACGCGCAGGGGGCTGACTGCCAGGGGTATCGCTACAGCGTGCAGCTCGCGCTGGAAGGCGTGCCCTACCACAAACCCAAACACACGGTGGGGACGGAGACGATCGGAGCAGACCTGGGACCCTCCACCATTGCCCTGGTGCCCCGAGAAGCCGAAGCAAGCCTGGAGCTGTTGTGTGAGCAACTGGCTCCCGATGAGAAACACATCCGCCGGCTGCAACGCCAGATGGATCGGCAGCGCCGGGCCGCCAATCCCGACCACTACGATGAACAAGGTCGGGTCAAGAAGCACGGCAAGAAGCGTCTGGGGTGGAAAAACAGCCGGAGCTACGAGCAAACGCGGCGCAGGAAAGCCAGCGCTGAACGCAAACTGGCGGCTCACCGCAAGAGCCTGCATGGGCGAAAGGTCCACGAGATCGTGGCGGTGGGCAACACGATCGTTCTCGAAAGGATTTCCTACAAAGCGTGGCAAAAACAGTACGGCAAGAGCGTGGGACTGAGAGCACCAGGGATGTTTGTCGAGCACCTCAAGCGCACCGTTGCAAGAACGGGCGGCACCCTGATCGAGGTTCCCACGGGCCGGGCCAAACTGAGCCAGTTCTGTCATGGGTGTGGGAGGTGCGTGAAAAAGCCGCTCTCCCAGCGCTGGCATCACTGCGCCTGCGGCGTGGGTCCTGTCCAGAGGGATCTGTATTCCGCCTATCTTGCCTCCACGCTCGATCAAGCCCATCTCATCCCCTCGTGTGCCCGGGCGGTCATTCCCTGGGAAGCTTCGGAGGCGAGGCTGCGGGCCGCACACGAACGGGTCGTCCAACGGGCGAATGAGGGGCAGTCGTTGCCCCGAAGCTTTGGTATTCCCAGAGCTGGAGCCCGTCGGCCTAGCAGTCTGAGTGAACCCACACAAGAGCCAGCCTTTCTGCTGCGGCAGGGACGCTTGGAAGCGTGGAAGGACCACTCAGAACCTCCCACGCTTTAGCCGGGAGAGTCTTCAGTGGTATTCACAATACATTCTCTGTTCGTTGTTGCGGAAACTTTCCAACACAATTTCTCCGCATTTCAGTCGGGGTTTGTGAATACTATACGTGCGATCCATATGATCAGCGCAGAAGAGTAAGCTGTAGGTAAATGGTTACACATGTTCATCACCACCTCAAACGTTCTTTCAAGCTTACAAAACGCTGATTGCCAATGACAAGGTGATCGACCAATTCAATGTCAAGATGTTGACCTGCCGCGACCAGTTGTTGCGTTACTGCGATATCTTCTGGCGAAGGGGTAGGATCGCCGCTGGGGTGATTATGACAGATAATGACTGCGGGACAGTTTCGTATGACGGCGGGTCGATAGATCTCAGCGGCGCGTAAAACCGAGCTATTAACGGTTCCCTGGTAACGACTGATGTTTTCAACGACCCGATTTTTGGTGTCAAGAACCAGAATGCGCATCTGCTCGTGATCCAGAAAAGCCATTTCCATCACCCCTTTTTCGCCCTTTTTTGCGGGCCTTCGTTCCTCGCTTGATTGCTCAGAGTGCGCTTCTGTGCACGTGTGAGGAAAAAGCGTTGTTCGTGAGTGTTTGTCTTTGCTCATCAGGAAATACAGGTGAAGCTGTCAATG
>Ga0070706_100001783_pt1 | contig 22292 bp, 17 predicted proteins | sample KBSK5501metaG_FD_65476 | JGI IMG/M metagenome (GOLD analysis project Ga0070706, IMG submission 65476) | Corn, switchgrass and miscanthus rhizosphere microbial communities from Kellogg Biological Station, Michigan, USA - KBS K5-50-1 metaG | ecosystem: Host-associated > Plants > Roots >... | reverse complement strand
CCGACGGGGTCTTCTCGCAAGGATTTCCTGCTCGCTGTCGGGGCGCTCGTGCCGTACAAACGCTTCGAGGATGCCATCCTGGCCGCGCGGCGGCTTCGTCGGCCGCTGGTGCTGGTCGGTCGCGGGCCCGAGGAAGGCCGCCTCCGCGATCTCGCCGGTCCGTCCGTAGAAATCCTCATGGACCTGCCGCCGGTGCAGCTGCGGGACCTCTACCGATCCTGCGCCTTTTTCATTCAGCCCGGGGAAGAGGACTTCGGCATCGCAGCTGCCGAGGCCCTCGCCTGCGGCGCGCCGGTCGTTGCGCACTCACGTGGGGGGGTCCTCGACCTTGTGACCGACGGCGTGGAGGGCGTTCTCTACGACACACCCGGCCCGGAGCCGCTGGCGGAGGCGATCGAGCGCGCGGCGGCTGTCCGCTTCGACTACAATCGCGTGCGCTCGTGCACGCTGCGCTTTTCCCCCGAAAACTTCCGCAAAGGCTTCCGGGCCGCGATCGGGAATTGGATTCCGTCTCAATGATCCGATGAACCGATATCGATGATCCGAACGCGCCGCATCGCACTGCTGTTTCTTTTTTCCGATCTCGCCGCGACCTTCGCCGCGCTGTGGGCCGCCTACGGGCTGCGCTTCCGGGCGGAAATCGTGCCGGCCACGAAGGGAGTGCCCGATGCGGCGCTCTACTACCGCCTTTTCCCGTTGATCGCGGTCCTCTGGCCGATCGTCTTTTATTTCTACGGCCTCTACCATGTGCGGCGCCACCGGTCGCGCGTCGACGAAGGGCTGGCGGTCTTGGTCGCCACGGGCCTCGCGACGTTGCTTCTGACAGCCCTGGCGACTCTCTACCGCGGCTTTTCCTATTCGCGGCTGGTGCTCGCGCTCTTTTTCTTCGCCGACGTTCTGTTCGTCTTCGCCGGGCGGACGGCGATCCGCCGGTATCTCGAGGAGGCGTGGCGCCATGGGTTCGGGGTCAGGCAGGTCCTCGTCGTCGGAGCCGGACGGCTGGGGCGCGCGGTCGTGGACAAGCTGGCCGAACATCCCGAGGCGGGGCTGCGGGTGGTTGGGCTGGCCGACGACGATCCCGGCAAGCGAGGGACTTCCTACCGCGGCGCGCGCGTCCTGGGTTCCACCGCGGAGACGGCGCGCCTGGCCGAGGAGAACCGCGTCGACACCGTTTTTCTGGCCCTGCCGCTCGAGGCGCACTCCACGATGCTCGCCGTCTTGAAGGATGTGGGCCGGACTGTTCCGGATGTCCGCGTGGTGCCCGACTTGCTCCAGTACATCACCTTCCGCGCCGGCGTCGAGGACTTCGACGGCCTTCCGGTTGTGCACCTGACATCGGTGCCCTTGACCGGATGGATGAGTCTCGTGAAACGAACTCTCGATATCGCGATCTCGGGCGCCGCCCTGCTGCTGCTCTCGCCGCTCTTCGCCGCGATTGCCCTCGCGATCCGCCTCCAGGACGGAGGGCCAGTCTTCTATCGGCAGCGCCGCATGGGTTTAGACGGGCGCCCGTTCGACATCGTCAAGTTTCGCTCGATGGTCCCCGGCGCCGAGGACGAATCGGGTCCCGCCTGGGCATCCCCCGACGACCCGCGGCGCACGCGGCTCGGGCGCGTCCTGCGTCGGTGGAGCCTGGACGAGTTGCCACAGCTCAACAACGTATTTCGCGGGGAGATGTCCCTGGTGGGCCCGCGTCCGGAACGACCGGAATTCGTCCGGGAGTTCAAGGAGAAGTTTCCGCAGTACATGTTGCGACATCGCGTGCGCGCCGGAATGACCGGATGGGCGCAGGTCCACGGCTGGCGTGGCAACACCAGCGTGACCAAGCGCATCGAGTACGATCTCTACTACATCGAGAACTGGTCGCTTTCGCTCGACATCAGGATCCTGTGGATGACGTTGCGCCACGGGCTCAGGCCCCGCAACGCGTATTAGCTATCAGCTATTAGCTGTCAGCTGTCAGCCACTCGCGACCGGCCCAGCGGGTTTTCAAGCTGATAGCTGAAAGCTGAGAGCCGAGAGCTCATGAACTTGATCACCGCCGCTCAGTATGGCGACACGGAGGAGCTCGAGAGGCTCCTGAAGGCCGGCGCCGATCCCAACGAGCGAAACGAGCGAGGCGAGACGGCCCTGATGTGGGCGGCCCTCGCCGGGAACCGGAGTATGGTGCGGAGGCTGCTCGACTCCGGGTCCGACCCGAACACCCGCTCGCGAAGCCGCTGGGCGCTCTCCACCGGAAGCGCCGGCGCGACGGCCCTCGCGCTGGCGGCGCGCCAGGGGCACGTCGAAGTTCTGCGCGAGCTTGTCGCGAGAGGTGCCAACGTGAACGCCCGCGACGGAGTCGGAATGACTCCGTTGATGCTCGCCGCGGACCGCGGCCATACGGAAGCGGCGCGCCGGCTCCTCGCGGCGGGAGCCCAGGTCAACGCCGCCACGCGGGTGGGCGCGACGGCGCTGCATTTCGCCGCCCGCAACGGCAGCCCGGAGGTCGTGATCGCACTGCTGGAGGCGGGCGCCGACGTCAGCGCGGGCGAACCAGGCGGCTTCGACGCCTTGAAGTTCGCGCTCTGCTTCGGGCACGACGACATCGCGAAAATTCTGAGACACGCGGGCGCAGAAGAGAGTTCCTAGCCCTAAAGAGTCTCGCAAAACCCTGCAACGCTGGCAGGGAAGCCGCCCCGGCGTCGGGCCGCCTCCCTCGTCGGCACGCTCCGGCCCGGCCGCGAAGAGTCAAAACCGGGCCGTCGCTGTAGCGCTCGTCGCAGCCCTATCAAGGCGGCGGCTCTGCTCTTCCATGCTCCTCGCTCATCGCCGCCAGCGGGAGGCGAACCCGCCGCCGGGGCTCGCAGCGTGACAGAAGCTCGACTGTGAGCCCCGGCCCGGAGGCGTTCCACGCGGCGACCCTCGAAATCGCGTGGGTGTGCACCGGCCGTCAGCGGACCGTCGTACGACCCTCCCTTGCACCGATTTCGCGAGCGGCGGGCAGGGACGATTTCCCTTCCGGAAGCACGAGGCCCGCCGCGTGGTCCCGCGGGGAATGCCGCAGGGCCGGGGCGCTTGCGCGGCCCGTTACTTGCTTTCGCGAGGCTCCATAACTCCTGGTCTGCGCTAGAATGCCTCGTTTTGGACTCAGAAAGGACATCTCTCGAATGCTAATGATCCGCTTGCGCCGCATGGGCGCCCGTAACCGCCCCTATTACCGTATCGTCGTTTCCGACTCGCGGCAGACTGCCCGAGCGGAGGTGCTGGAGGAGCTTGGCCATTACGACCCGGTCGTCAATCCCCCCCGCATCGTTCTGAACCGCGAGCGCGCTCACCACTGGATCGGCCGGGGAGCCGGTGTGTCTCCGACGATTGCTTCGTTCCTGGCCCGGCCCGAGTCCGCCCCCCTCGCCACATGAGGGAAGCGGGAAGGCCGGAAGCGGCCACGATGAAGAGGCTGGTCGAAACCATCGTTCGCCGCCTCTCGGATCGCCCCGAAGAAGCTCGCGTAGCGGAGAGCTACGAGGGACGGACCGTCATCTATGAGATCGCGGTTCCCGAGGGGGACCGGGGGCGGCTCATTGGACGTGAGGGACGCACGGTACGCGCCCTTCGAGCCTTCGTGGGCGCGGCCGCCTCCGCGAGAGGAAAGAGAGTGATCGTCCGGGTCCGGGACTGAGAGCCTATTTCGAAATTCGAATTCCGAATTTCGAATTTCCATGCTCCTCGTCGGCATCGTTCGGCGCCCCCACGGTCTGCGAGGAGAGGTCTCCGTCGAGCTCGCGACCGATTTCCCAGAACGGTTCACACCGGGCTTGAAGCTCCTCTGGACGCGCGCCACGGAAAGCAGAGATTTGGAGCTTCAGTCTGTCCGCCCTCATGGCGGGCGGCTTCTCGTTTCGTTTAACGGCGTTTCCACCGCCGACAAGGCGAGCGAGCTGGCCGGCGGAGAGCTTTCCGTACCCGAAACGGAGGCTTTTCCCGCGCCCGCCGGATACTTCTACAGCCACGAGTTGGAAGGATTTTCATGCGTCGATGGGGCAGGAACCCCTCTGGGAGTCGTTCGGGGGCTGGCGCAAGCCCCTGCAGGCCCGCTGCTGACCGTCGAGACCTCCGCTGGAAAAGAGGCTCTCGTGCCCTTCGTAGAAGAAATGGTCCTCGCGGTCGACCGCCAAGGCCGGCGCATCGTTCTCGACCTTCCGGAAGGTTTGCTCGACCTGTAGCGTGCTACGTTCTACGTGCGACGTTCTACGTTGCCGACGCAACTCCGCCAGAACGTAGAACGTAGAACGTCGAACGCACCCATGAAGATCGAGATCCTGACCATTTTTCCCGACTATTTTCGCTCGCCGCTCGCGGCGAGTCTGCTCGGCCGGGCAATCGATTCCGGTGCGCTCGAGGTCACTGTGACTGATCTTCGGGAGTTTTCGGAAGACAAGCACCGCAAGGTCGACGATGAGCCCTTCGGCGGGGGAGCCGGAATGGTCATGACAGTGCCTGTCATCGCAGCCGCCATCGAAAGGCGACGTGGCGAGCCGGAGGCCTGGAGCGTCCTCTTGACGCCCGACGGCGAACGGTTGGATCAGGCCCTGCTTCTGCGCCTGCTCGAAAGACAACGCCTGCTTCTCTTCTGCGGTCGTTACGAGGGGATCGACGAGCGGGCGCGGCTGCTGGGTTTATTCGATCAGGAGATCTCCCTGGGCGACTTCGTCCTTCCGGGAGGTGAGGTCGCTGCTCTCGCGCTGGTCGAAGCGGTCTCCCGACTGGTCCCGGGCGTGGTGGGGAGTCCCGAGTCGATCGAGCGGGAGTCCTTTGCGCGCGAGCGGCTGGACTATCCTCAGTACACACGTCCGAGGGAATTCCGGGGGCTCGCCGTGCCTGACCCGCTGCTCTCGGGAGACCATGCGCGCATCGAGCGCTGGCGGCGGGCGCGAGCCCTCGAGCGGACGAGACAGCGGCGTCCCGACCTTCTGACCCGACGCCCGGAGGAGGCGGGAGAGGACGACGAGTAATCGGGACACGGGACTCGGGGCTCGACGAATCCACGCAGGCACCGCGTCCCCGTCCAGCGTTCCGCGTCCCGGCTCTCCGACCCTCATTGCGCCGGAGCGACTCCTCGGCTAGAATCCCCCGTTCCGCTCGACCGTTTCGATTTGGCAGCGGAGGTTTGCTTAGGGAGAGGTCGCCATGACCGATACGCTACTGGAAGTCGAAAAGCCGATGTTGAAGACGGACGTCCCGCGGTTCGCCCCGGGGGACTCCGTTCGGGTGCACGTCAAGGTGCGCGAAGGGGAGAAGGAGCGCATCCAGGTCTTTGCCGGCGTCGTCATTGCCCGCCGAGGCGGCGGGTCCCGCGAAACCTTCACGGTGCGCAAGATCTCCAGCGGCATCGGCGTCGAGCGGATCTTTCCGCTTCACTCGCCGGTGATCGATCGGATCGAGGTCGAGCGCCAGGGGTCGGTGCGACGCGCCAAGCTCTACTACCTGCGGGGACGCAAGGGGAAGGCGGCGCGCATCGGAGAGAAGCGAGTCGACGAAAAGCGTCCCGGCCCCGACGAAGACCGCTCCGAGTAGTCATCCGCCGTGCGCCCGGACCCGCTCTCCGCGCTCTTTGCGGAGTTGGGCCGTCTCTCCCTGCTCGACCAGCTCGAACGCGAGTTGCGCCGCCGCGGGTATCGTTATGTCGCGGGAGTCGACGAGGCGGGCCGGGGCTCGCTGGCGGGTCCGGTCGTCGCCGCCGCGGTGATTCTTCCGGAGGGCGTCGTCCTTCCCGGTCTGGACGATTCTAAACGGCTCGACCCGCCTTCGCGGGAAAGGCTCGATGTGGAGGTGCGGCGACTCGCGCTGGCCGTCGCAGTCGGTGTCGTGGGGTCGCACGAGATCGACCTGCGCGACATCCTGAGAGCGAGCCTTCAAGCCATGCGGTTCGCCGTCGAGGCGCTCGCTCCCGAGCCGGACGCGATTCTGATCGACGCCGTCGCGATCCCGGGAGTGCGTCGTCCGCAGTTGCCGGTCGTTCATGGAGACGCGCTCTGCTCGTCGATCGCCGCGGCGTCGATCGTCGCGAAGGTTTATCGCGATCGCATGATGGACGAAATGGCCCGGCGCCATCCGGTCTATGGGTTCGAGCACCATCGCGGCTACGGAACTCCGGAGCACTGGGAAGCCTTGCGTCTGTACGGCCCGTGCCCGGAGCACCGGCTGAGCTACCACGGCGTCGTCGGGGGAATCGAGCCGGAGCCGATGGCGCCGCCGCGGGCGGTCGGAAAACGGAAGACTCGCGCTGCGCAGCGGAGCGCTGCTTCGGAGAGCAGGACGGGAACCGGAAAACGTCCAGTCCGATGATCCACTCGCCCGATTGCGGCCCAGAGTCGTTTCCAACCCGCCTGGGCCCGGATTCCCGGTCGTCGATTCCCGATTCCCGGTAGAATTCCAACAGATGGCCGCGACTCGGGAGCAGCTTCTTCAGTCAGCCGAGAAAGCCGTCGCTAAGGGGAAGCTCGACCAGGCTCTGAAGGATTACCTGAGGGTCCTGGACGACAACCCCAAGGACATTTCGACGCTGAACAAGGTCGGGGACCTGTTCGTCCGGATGAACCGGCATGGAGAGTCCATTCCCTATTTCACGCGGATCGCCGACCACTACAGCCGGGACGGGTTCTTCCTGAAGGCGATCGCCATTTACAAGAAGATCAACAAGATCGACCCGGCGCGGCTGGAAGTCTACGACCGCCTCGCCGACCTCTACCACAAGCAGGGACTGACTCAGGACGCGCGCAGCCAGTATCAGGTTCTTGCCGACCACTACCAGAAGAGCAACAAGTCGGACGATGCGATCGGTGCCTACAAGAAGATGGCGACCGTCGATCCCAACGATCTGAAGATCCAGGTCAAACTCGCGGACCTTTATCGCAACAGCAGCCAGATCGACCAGGCCGTCATGCAGTACGGACTGATCGGATCGATGCTGCTGCGCCGCGGGGCGCACGACGAAGCGGCCGCCGTCTTTCAGAAAGCGCTCGAGCTTTCTCCCAACGACGCCGGGATCCAGCGCAACCTGGTCCGGTCGCTCATCGCTCAGAAGAACCCGGCCGCGGCCATCGCGCTGCTGCGCGCCGCGCCGCGCACGGCCGACAGCCTTTCGCTTCTGGCCGAGGCTCAGCTCGAGATGGGGCAGAAGACGGATGCGGGCCGCAGCGTCGAACAGGCGATCGCGTTGGATGCCCGCCACGAGGGGGCCCGCGTGTTGCTCTCGCGCGTGCGAATCGCGGAGGGAAGCTTCGACGCGGCGCTCGCCGCCGTCATGCCGGTTGTCGAGTCTGCCCTTACGGGCAAGGACTTCACGCGCGCGAGCGGAGTTCTCCAGCCGATTCTTGAAGAAGAGCCGGCGCACCGTGCCACTCTCCAGAAGATGGCGGAAGTGCGCGAGGCCGAAGGGAACATCGGAGAGGCCGCCCGGCTGCGGCTGGCCCTGGGGCAGCAAGAGGAACGCCGGGGCGACCCTAGGGCGGCCGTGGATAACTATCGGCGGGTTGTGGCGCTCGTGCCGGGTCAGTCCGAGGCCCTGGCCCGGCTGTCGGAGCTCGCCCCCTCTTCGGAGGTCATTGCTGCGGCGCCGCCACCCTCACCATTCCAGGCCAGCGAACTGGCCGTCGATCTGGACGACGGGACACTCCCTCCTCCGCCGCTGGCTAGGGCTCCGGCACCGCCTCCGGCGCGCAGCGCTGAGGATCACGAGATCGAAACCCTCGTGGTCGAGGCCGAGGTCTTCGCCAAGTACGGCCTGACGGATAAGGCGGTCGAGAGGCTTCGGGCCCTGACCCGCCGCCGTCCCGACCTGCTGAAGGCCCGGGAGCGTTTGGTCGAGCTGATGGCGGAGTCTCAGAATCCCGCGACGCGGCAGGAAGCAGAGGCTCTCGCTGAGGCCCACAGAGAGAAGGGGGAGGAGACCCGGGCCGGGGAGATCCTCGCGCGCTACGCGCCCGGCGCCGCCGTCACCCGGCCACGGATGGGGCCCCCCCCGGAAGCCGCGCGTCTCACGGCCGAAAGTGCCGGGGGCATTCAGTTCGACGAGTTCGAGATCGAACCTCCCGCGCCGCCGGCCACGTCGATCTTCGAGGAGCCGAAGACCGCCGATACACTGCGGCTCTCCAAGTCCGACGTGTCCTCCGGGTCCACGCAGCCGGCGCCTTCTCCTTCGACGCTCCGGCCGTCGTCGACTGAGCCTTCGGCGCCGGTCGAATCCGATTTTGTTTCGTACGAGGAGCTCGGATCTTTGATCGAGGAGGAAATGCAGAAAGCGGGAGAGTCGCCCCCGGGCCCCGCACGCGCGCCGGGGCCATCCTCGGTCGCGGATGATCAGAGCCTCTTCGCCGACGAGCAGCAGTTCTTCAATCTCGCCGAGGAGCTCGAGCGGGAGTTTTCCGAGGAGGCCCCGCCGATCGCCGCGCCCGACATGGGCGGTCCGGAGGGGGAGGCTTCGCTCGAGGAGATCTTCCGCGAGTTCAAACGGGGCGTTGAGCAGCAGCTCTCGGCCGAGGACTACGAGACGCATTTCAATCTCGGGATTGCCTATAAGGAAATGGGGCTGATCGACGAAGCGATCGGGGAGTTCCAGCTTGCGAGCAAGGATCCGGCCCGCGCGGTCGAGTGCTGCAGCATGCTGGGTCTCTGTTTTCTCGAGAAAGGGATGCCGCAGCTCGCGATCAAGTGGTACCGAAAGGGGCTGGAGGCTCCGGACATCAAGGAGTCCGAGACGCTCGGAACGCTTTACGACCTCGCCTGTGTCTATCAATCGACGGGCGAGACCGATCTGGCCTACAAGACCTTTCTCGAGGTCTACGGCTTAAACACCAATTACCGCGACGTCGTGCACCGCGTGAAGGACCTGGAGGCGGTGAAAAAGAATTGATGATCGCGACGCGATCGCGTTCTCGGCGATCGAGCAATCGCAAGTCGGAGCTGATACTCCCTATGCCTCCTCTTCTCTCCGTCCGCGACTTGAAGGTCGAGCTGCCGATCGGCGGAAGCTTCTTCCCCGCCGTCGACGGCGTGGATTTCGATCTCCAGGCGGGAGAGGCGCTCGCGATCGTCGGAGAGAGCGGCTGCGGCAAGACCCTCACGGCGCGGGCACTGATGAACCTGCTGCCCGAGGGGAGCCGCATCGGCGGGTCCGTTCTCTACCGCGGGCGCGATCTCCTTGCGCTCAACGAAAACGCCTGGCGCCACCTTCGCGGGCGGGAGATCGCGATGGTTTTCCAGGAGCCCGCTGCCGCGCTCGACCCGGTGCAGACGGTGGGTGACCAGATTCTCGAGGCGCTCATGGCGCACGTGTCTCTCTCCCGGGCGGACGCCTTGGCGCGGGCACGGCGGATACTCGAAGAGGTCTCCCTTCCGGATCCTGATCGCGCGCTCTCCGAATATCCCCATCGTCTCTCCGGCGGTCAAAGGCAACGCGCCTGCCTCGCGATCGCATTGGCCGCGGACCCCTCCCTGCTCATCGCCGACGAGCCAACGACGGCGCTCGACGCCACGATCGCGGCCGAGGTGCTCGATTTGCTGGACCGCCTCCGCCGCGAGCGGGGGCTTGGGCTTCTGCTGATCACGCACGACCTGGGAGTCGTGGCCGGCCACACTGACCGCGCGATCGTTTTCTATGCGGGCAGGGTCGCCGAGGAAGCGGCGACGGAAGACTTCTTCCGGACTCCTCTCCATCCCTATAGCCGCGGGCTCCTGGCTAGCGCTCCGCGGCGGGGAGCGGGCCCACATGAACGCTTTCGCGCGATCCCGGGCGCGGTGCCGGATCTCGCCTTTCGCCCGCGCGGCGCCTGCGCCTTCGCGCCGCGGTGTCCCGACCGGTTCGAGCCTTGCGACGAAAGGGAACCGGAACTCGTCCTTGTCGGAGGGACAAAGGCGCGTTGTTTTCTGTACGAGTCGAGAGTCGGTCCGGTCGACAGCCAACAGTCGACAGCCGACAGCCCGAGTTGATCAGCGAACTGCTTCGCGTCGAGAAGCTGCGCAAGACCTATTCGCGCCGGGGCGGGCTCGCGCCGCGAAGCGACGGAAGGATCCCCGCCCTCGACGGCGTTTCGTTTTCTATCGCGCCGGGAGAGACGCTCGGGCTCGTCGGAGAATCGGGCAGCGGGAAGACGACGACGGGGCGTCTGCTGCTGCGTTTCGAGCAGCCCGATTCGGGCAAGGTCTTGTTCCAGGGGGAAGACTGGCTCTCTCTGGAAGGTGAGGCCTTGCGCCGGCGCCGGCGGGACATACAGATCGTCTTCCAGGACCCGCAGACATCGCTGAATCCCCGGATGAGGGTGGGGGACCAGATCGCCGAGCCGTTGCGCATCCAGAAGCTCGCGCCGCGCCGCGAGCTTCCGGCGAAAGTTGCCAGTCTCCTCGCGGCGGTGGGACTTGCGCCCGAGGCGGCCGAACGATTCCCGTCGGAATTCTCGGGAGGCCAGCGCCAGCGCGTCGCCATCGCTCGCGCTCTCGCGACGGCCCCGAAACTGCTCGTCTGCGACGAGCCCGTGTCCGCTCTGGACGTTTCCGTCGCGGCCCAGATCATCAATCTATTGCTCGACCTGCAGGAGCGCACCGGCCTCGCGCTCCTCTTCATCTCGCACGACCTCGCGGTCGTCGAGCGCCTCGCCGACCGCCTGCTGGTTCTGTATCGGGGCCGGGTCGTCGAGGAGGGACCGACGGCGTCCATCGTCGCGCGTCCCCTCCATCCCTACACGGCGGCGCTCCTCTCGGCCGCGTCGGATCTGAATCCTCTATCCCGGCATTCGCGAATCGTGCTGCCGGGGGACGCCGCCTCCTCGCAACCGGTCGCAGGCGGTTGCCCCTTCGAGCCCCGATGTCCCATCGCGCGCCCGAGATGCCGGGAAGAGACGCCGCGGCTGGAGCCGGTGGAGTCCCCGCATCGCGCGGCCTGCTTCTTTCCCGGGGAGCTTGCGGTCGGCGCTGGCGCCCGCTTCCCGACCGGCGCCGAGAGAGTTCCAGAAGAGAGCTCGACATGAATCCCTTCCGCGCCACTTGATCAGGCAGGACCGAGAGACAGGACTGCTATTATTCCTCGGGCCGGCTGAGAAACATTTTGGCCCCTCCCTGCGTAGAAGGGTTGACAGTAAGGAGTAAAGGAATGAAGAGTTTCGCCAGGGAGACGGCCTGTGCGCTCGCGCTGGCCGTTGGGCTGTGGGCGCCGGCTGCCGCCGGCCAGTCGCCAGATCAGAAGTCCGTTTCCGCGCATCCGGGCGAGCGGCACTCCGTGCCACTTCCCCCCCTTTCGAAGGGGGGCATCCCGCTCTCCCTCGACCGGGCGATCGGCCTCGCCATCGCGAATAACGAGGATCTGAACGTCTCGATCAATTCGGCGGAAGCCTTCCGCTACCAGATCCTGCAGAACAAGGGGATCTTCGATCCTCTCCTGCAGGCGGCGCTGTCGCGCTCCCACGCGGAGCAGCCGGCCTCCTCGGCTCTGATCGGCGCTGCCGTCCGGACGGCTAACGTGACCGACTTCTCGGCGAGCGTTCAGCAGCTTCTCCCCTCGGGAGGCGTTGTTTCCCTCGGACTGGTGGGCGAGAACCTGCGGACGAACTCGACCTTTCAGACGACCAACCCGTCGAAGACCGCCTCGGGGACGTTCTCTTTCACACAGCCCCTTCTGCGCAACCTCGGCTACGACACGACGACGTGGTTGATTCGGATCTCGAGGAACACGAGCGACAGCAGCTACCAGGACTTGATCCGCGCCGTCCAGAGCACGGTCAGCTCCGTGGAGCAGTCCTATTGGGACCTCGTCTACGCGCTCCAGAATCTGGAAGTGAAGAAGGAGTCGCTGCGCATCGCGCAGGATCTCAATCGCATTACCCGGATCAAGATCGACGTGGGCTCCTTGGCTCCGATCGACATCACTCAAACGGAAGTCGGCATCGCGACCGCCGAGCAGGACATCATTACGGCGGAGGGCCTGATCGGCGACGCGCAGGACCGCTTGAAACGCCTGCTCAACTTCGAGCGGACGCAGTGGTCGACCCCGATTGTCCCGACCGATCAGGTCCGCGGGGAAACCGTGCAGGTCAAGGTCGACGAGAGCCTGACGGCCGCCATCACTCGGCGGCCCGATGTCGTCAAGCAGGCCTACGTCGTCGATTCCGATCGGATTCGCTACGAGTACTGGAAGAGTCAGACGCTGCCTCAATTGAACTTCGTCGGCAGCTATGGAACGGCGGGACTGGCCGGGACCTTCTTCGCCCCGGATCCCACCGATCCGACGGGCCGGCGATTGATCGTCGTGGACCAGACCGGCTTCGGCGATGCCTACAGCGACGTCCTGCACGCCCGCAACAAGAGCTGGTCGCTCGGTTTGAACTTCAGCTATCCCCTCTTCAACCGCGCGGCGCGCGGGGCGCGGGGGTTCTCCCGGTATGCGCTCGAAGCAGACCGGTCGCTTCTGACCACCACTCAGCAGAACGTCGTCGTGGAAGTCCGGGCCGCCGCTCGGGCCATCGACACCGCGGCCCGACAGATCGTCGCGGCGCAGAAGGGGAGAGAGCTCGCGGAGCGCAACCTGGACGCGGAAAAGAAGAAATTCGACAACGGCATGTCGACGACGTTCCAAGTCAACCAGGTCCAGCGCGACCTCTCGGTGGCGCGGACGACGGAGCTCCAGGCACTCGCCGGCTACCGGAAGGCGCTCGCGCTCTACCACCTCGCCGTTGCCGACAACCTCGAGTGGAAGGGGATCCGAGTGGAGGGGCTTCCCAACAGCACTCCACCTCCGGTGCCGCAGCCGACCGGAGTCCGCTGATGTCAGAGGCCGCGGCAAGCCTCTCGCCCGGGCCGGCCGAAGTCAATCCCGTCGCCCGGATCTCCGGCGTTCTCTTTTCGCCGCAAGAGACCTTCGACTCGATCGCGCGCCGGCCGACCTGGCTACCACCGCTTTTGCTGTGGACCGCGCTCTCGCTCGTCGTCACTTTCATTCTTCTTCCGCGGGTCGACTATGACCGGATGATTCGCGCTTCTCTCGAAAAACGCGGGCAGACCCTTCCCGAGGAGCGGATTCAGTCGATTGTGGAATCTCAGAAGAAGATGGCGCCGATCCTGTACGGGGTGGGCGCGGCCGTGGTGCCTACCATCATCTGCCTTCTCGTCACACTGGTTTTCTGGGGGGCATTCAAGGCCTTCGGCTGGGACGCGACGTTTCGACAGTCGTTCGGCGTCACGACGCATGCCTTTCTTCCGGGGGTTCTGAGCTCGCTCCTCCTGATCCCCGTACTGATGCGCCGCGAGACCGTAGATCCGCGCAACATGGGAGACCTGGTGCGGTCGAATCTCGGATTCTTGGTGGACCGGGATTCCTCGAAGATGCTTCATTCGCTGGCGCAGTCGATCGACGTCTTTTCCTTCTGGTCTCTGGCGCTCTTGGTGATTGGATTTGCAGCAGCGGCGAAGATCTCCCGCAAGGCAGCGTCCGGCGTCATCGTGACGTTGTGGGCGCTCTACGTAATCGGCAAGGCAGGCCTGGCGGGCCTTTTCTGAGCCGCCGGCCGCCTCAACCCCGGCCCGGTTTCGTCGTATAACAGAAGAGGAATCGCTCTGTGCTGATCGACATTCGCGACATCACCAAGGTCTACCAGATGGGGGACCAGGAAGTACACGCCCTGTCGGGAGTCACCGTCGGCGTGGACCGGGGGGAGTACGTCGCGGTCATGGGACCTTCCGGCTCGGGAAAGTCGACGCTGATGAACCTGATCGGATGCCTCGACACGCCGACCGCGGGCTCCTACGTCTTGAACGGCCGGGAGGTCGCGAAAATGTCCGACGATGAGCTGGCCGCGATTCGGAACCAGGAGATTGGCTTCGTCTTTCAGACGTTCAACCTGCTGCCCCGCACCAACGCCCTCCAGCAGGTCGAGCTGCCGCTGGTGTATTCGGGGATCCCCCGCAAGGACCGCCGCGAGAGGGCGAAGGCCGCGCTCGCCGCGGTCGGGCTCACCGACCGCATGCACCATCATCCCAGCGAGCTCTCGGGCGGCCAGCGGCAGCGCGTGGCGGTTGCGCGGGCCCTCGTCAACGATCCCTCGATCCTTCTCGCGGACGAGCCCACCGGCAACCTCGACTCTCAGACCGGCGGCGAGATCATGTCGCTCTTCGACGAGTTGAACGGGAGGGGCAACACGATCGTTCTCGTCACTCACGAAGAGGACATCGCCAGCCATGCCCGGCGGATCGTGCGCCTGCTCGACGGCAAAGTCCGCGACGACCGGCCCAACGACCGCCGCACTCTGGCGACGCCAAGCACCTCCGCTGCGGCGCCGGCATGAGAGAGGCCAACCGACCTCGAGGCTGCGGGCTCTTCTCCCATCAGGCCACGAAAACGGCGTCCGAATAGACGAGGTCTTGATCAGAAGCCGCGCGTCCCCGCCGCCGGGTGCCGGCTGTGCGGCGCGGCCTATCCGGTCGAGGACGGAGGTTGGCCAATGAAATAAAAAAGGCCGCCGCGCGCGGGGCACGACGGCCTTGCCGGAGCCCAGCCGAACGGCTACTGCGCCTTGACGCTCTGGAAGAAGACGTCCTCCTGAGCGTGCGTCTGACCCGAGAGGGGATCGAGGGCATTCACCGGCTCGGTCACGGTGTTCCTCCCATCTCCCCACAGGACCTTGACACTGCCGTTGGCGCTCTTCGCGCTCTGATACTCGCCCAGGCAGTAGCAGGGCACGATCGTGCGGTCGTAGTTGGTGCTGGTGTTTGCGGTGAGCTTGATGTTCGTGGGAGCGAGAGCGAAAGAGGTACTTGTGATCCGAACGGCCCGATTGTTCGGGAAGGAATTGCCGCGGTCGTGAGAGTTCGCCATGTCGAGATCGACGCTGCCATCCGTGTGCTGCGTGTAGTAGGAGACGTGGACGTCGTTGGGATCATTGTCGATGGCGAGCGAGGGAAGAACATGGTGGAAGTCGGTCGCCACGTCCGGATTGGCATGGATCGGGCTGCTCCAGGTCGCTCCTCCGTCATCCGACCGCATGAAGAGGATGTTTGAGCCGGCGGTGGGGTCGCCGAAGATGCCGGTCGTGGAGTTCGACCAGGCCAGGTAGAGGATCCCGTTGCGGGCGGCGAAAGCGGGCTGGACCGTGAGCCGGGAGGACTGGACGAAGCTCCGCAGACCGAAGCGCCCCCCGGCATTCAATCCCGCGTGGATGACCAACCGGAATCCCCCACTGCGGCAGTCGGTGAGCTCGCCGGGCTGAACGACGGGGAGAAGCGTCGGATCGATGGGTGACATGTTGAAGGTAGCGAAGTGGAAGGTCTCGCCGGCATCGTCCGAAATGAGGATCCGAAGGAAGTCGACATCCGAGTTGCTGAACTGAGCGAACGGGATGTAGAGCCGTCCCGTGATCTGGTCGACGTACGGGTTGGTGAACTGAAGCGAGTTCTGCGGGTGCGTCGGATTGGGATCGGCCGCCGGAGCGAAGATCGTCTTGGTCGTCCAGGTCGCGCCGCCATCGGTCGAGCGCCCGAAGCGGAGCTGAATTCCGGTTGCCTGGAAGCTTGACCACGTCACATAAACGTTGTCCCTGTTCTTGTTGACTGGGTCGGGGCCGACGGCGAGCCACTCCTTGTCGCCTCCGTTGTCCTGTTGGACGACGACCGCGTCGCTCCATGTGCTGCCACCATCGGTCGATTTGTTCACCTGGATCGTGAAGGGAAACGTCGGTCCAGGACCCGTGCCCAGACCGGCGAAGTAGAAGTTTCCGTGGCGGTCCACGTCGATCGAGGGGTCGCCGAAGGTGAAGATGCTGCCGGGCACCGGCGGAAAGAATCCGCTCGTCCAGGTCTTGCCGCCGTCATTGGACGTCGAGAAGCCGGACAGAAACCGGTGCGTGAAGAAGAGCGAGGCTCCAATCTGGACGATCGGCTGATTCGCCGACGTGTTGTAGGTCGCGACAATATTCTTTCCAAAGGCGGCCAAGGACGTTTCGCTCTGGGTAAACTTAACGAAGGGCCTAAAGCCAGGGAAGATCTGGATGTTGTCGAGACCAGGGTCGTTGACTTGAACGTTGTCGCCGCGCAGCTTGATCTGTGGAACGACCGATTCGCCAGGGACCGGGCTCGGATCATCGGCGGGGACGAGCGGGCCGACCTGCTGCACTTCGTCGCCGACTTGCTTGCCGAGCGAGCGCACATCGAGGTCCATCCCTTTCTTGCGGATGTGTCCCGGCGGAGGGCCGCCCTCGGCCGGCTGCGCGAGGACCGCCGGAATCGCAAGCAGGCCGGCGGCGACTAAGAGAATCGAAAATCGGAAAAGCGCCTTGTTGACAGACATGACTCCTCCTAAACATGCAAAGAAAGCGTGCTTGCCCCTGAGGACGAGCCCATTCGCCGGTCGGCGAGGGGGCGCTCGTCCTGTCGTGTCGGTCGCGAAGAGAGCCGACGTCATCGAGTCGCTCCTTTTCTTCCGAGGAGGAACCGCCCACGCCCGGGGGCAGAGGGCGAAACGATATTTCGTCGAGGCGCCCCTGTCAATCCGAAGGCGGCGCCCCGCGCGTTGGCGAGGAGTCCCGGTCACGATCCGGCTCGCGCGAGCGGTTTGACGATCTGCGACAGAACGTCCGGCTTTGACGAATTCCGCTCCAGCTCGGGATAGCGCTCGCCGCCGGCGTAGTCGATCCGGTACGTCGCGAAATCGTCGCCGTTCTCCAGCAAGAGCTCCATCGGGCGGGTCTTGGTGGCCTTCACGCCATCCCGAAACGTCTCCTTCGAGAAGCGCTTGCCGTTGATTGCAATCACTCGCATGCCCGGTCCGACGCCGGCCTTCGCCGCCGGCGAATCCGGCACGATGTCGGGGATCGCGCCCTCTTTCCCCACGGCGAATCCCAGGGAAAAACGCGCGTCGATCGACTCGTGAGCCTCCTCGGCCGCTTTTTGCATGTCGGTGGGCGTGTCACGGTAGGTGAGCTTCCAGCCCGCCGCCTCGATGCCGGCTAGAGGCGCGCGCGACGCGTCTTTCCCCGTGCGGTCGAGGCGCGTTCGCCAGAAACCCTTCCAGTCCAGCGGCGCGACCTGGTTCAAGGCCGCGACCACGTCGTCGAAGGTGTAGGGGACTACCTTCGGCGGTCCGCTCGAACCTCCGAAGAAGAGACGGCAGAAGTCATTCAAGCTCTTGCGGCCGCCCGTCTCCCTTCGGATCGTCGCGTCCGCCTCGAGCCAGAGCAGCTCGCTCTCGGGATAGAAGTCGACGCCCCGGCGCCAGAGCGACCAATCCGCGCGCGCGCCGTAGAGAACCTGCGCGGCCACCGCCGTGTCGGCCAGCGGGCGCCAGGATCGGCCTTTCGTAGCGTCCATCAGGGCCGCCGTCTGGGCGAGGCTCTGGCGGTATTGCTCGAAGGTCAGGAGCCCGCTTCGCGCGGTCAAGACCTGGCCGAGGTATTCCGTCAGCCCCTCGTAGACCCACAGCAGATTTCCGCGCATGGGGACGTCAAGGCGACCCGGAGCGAGGTCGGCGGGACGCCGGTACTTCCCGTTCCAGGAATGAGTCATCTCGTGCGGAAGCAGACCGGCCAGATCCGTCTTGCGCTTGTCTTCATCGATGAGGCAGCGCTCCGGGATGCGGTCGTCGGACGATTCGTGGTGCTCCAGGCCGAAGTGAGCGACATGATCGGAAAGCGTCAAAAGAAAGTCGTAGTGGCGGTAGTGGCGCGCGCCGAAAAGCGTCCCCGTTTCGGCCACCAGGTTCTTGTAGTGGCTCAGATCCTCGGGGCTCATTTCGAGGGCGGCCTCGCTATCGGCCGCGATGTCGATCCGGTGGGCGATCGGGGTAGTCTCGAGCGTCACAACGCGAAAGTGAGAGCCCGCGAGAACGGGAGAGTCCACCAGGGCGGTCAAAGACACCGGCTCGAAGCGGATTACTCCTCCCGAATCGGAGCGAACCGACAGCGCCGTCGCGTACTTCCAACCCGCGGGCAGGCGAAGAGCCGTTTCGTACTCGATCTCATCGGTTCGGCTTCCTTTCGGGTAGAGAAGAATCTGGTTCCAGGAGAGAAGGGTCAGGTTCGCGGTTGCCGAGGCGCCGGAGGAGAAGCCGGCGGTTTCCACCGGTGAGAGGTAGTCGAGCAGGACCTCGACCGCGTCGGCTCCGGCGGGGACCTCGAGCTCGAACGCGTACATCTCGAGCGGATCGCGGCGCCAGGGGAGCGGCCGGCCCCCGGCGGTGAAAGTCAGACCGGCCAGATCCGCGATTGGTCCCGTCGGCCCGTGCTCGCCCGGCAGCCACTTCGGGTAGAGAAGGGTCAGCGGTCCTGGCTTTACCGGGATGGTCATCTTCGCGTGGAAGATCTTCCGGGGCGCCTCCCGGGCGTCCACCTCGAGAAGCACCGCGCGATCGCGCGCAGACAGGGGACCTGCCGCGGCCAGGAGCAGCGCCGCGAACAGGGTGAGAACGACTCTCTTTCGATCGTTCAAGGCCATCTCCTTCGATGAAGGTTCGTTGCCGGAGGCCGGAAGCCTACGACAGGCGGCTCGTCTTACAAAGAGGGCTGCCGAGGAGGGCTGGAACCGTTCTTGCGAGCGGCTCGCAGCATGACCAGCCGATCGCGAAAAAAGCTTTCAACGGGTCTCGACCTGCGGCCGTTCGACAGCGAAAGCGGTTACTTGAACGTCGTGATCGACACGCCCAAGGGGAGCCGCAACAAGTTCAAGTACTGCCTTCCCCAAGAGGGAACGCCCGACGCTCCGCTAGGAGCTGCATCGGCCCCCAGTCCGCCACCAAGATCTGGTCGCCGTCGACACACCCTCGCGGATTGAGAGCCGGCGCCGCGCGGGCGCTTCCAGCCGAGGACGGCCCCGCACTTTGTAGGGGTTAGCTCCCGCGAACTGAGAATCCTCTCGGCGACTGTCAAAAAGAATCCGTCCGGCGACACTTTATTGATCGAGAAAAAGACACTTTATTGTTTGAGAAAAGTCTGCCTCGCGACAAATAGATAGTAGGAGTCATAGAGGGAGGAAACAAACGTTGCCGTCTTGCGCGCTTCGGGATAGCGTGTGCGCAGAATCTCCTCGACAACTCGAGAACTGCGACGGACGGACTCGAGCACCGCGCACGGGCATCCCGTCGGAGTCCTCTAGTGCCAGAGAAGAACGGCGGCCCGGCGATCGCGCAGGGCGGAATGCAACGGGAGCGCGACCGCGGAAGTGACGTCGAATTCGGCGTACTGGCGACCGCCTCGCCCGCAACGACTCCCGCTCGCGGGATCCGATTTCTCTGGTTTCCTGCTATTTCCGGATCCGCCGTCTCGATCGCGGGCGCCAACCGACATGACGTAGAGGCTCAAGACTCGGCAACGAAGGCGGGGCACACCGGGTGGTCTCCGGCCGCCGCGCCGCCTGGCGCGATTCCCTCCTTCGTCGGCAGCGCCGCTTCCCTTAATCCCGTCGAGACCACGATCACCTGGGCCGCCACGGCCACCGGAGTCCAGAGGTGAAGGGCCGAGCGACGAACCTGAAGGCCTGGCTTCCCGCGACGCTGCTCCTCGCGATTTCAGGAGGGCACTGTGTCGCGGAGAACTTTTTCACGATTACTCCTTGCCGACTGCTGGATACTCGGCTGACCGGTGAACGGCTGAACGCAGGGGTGCCCCTGACCGTGCAGGCCGTCGCGAAATGCGGGATACCTGCTGAGGCTACGGCGGTAGCCGGGAACCTGACGGTGGTCGGGCCCGCAGACCCGGGTCATTTTCGCCTTTTGCCGGCTGGCACAGACACCCTCGTGAGCACTTTGAATTTTTCGGCCAATCAGATCCGTGCAAACAACTTCATCATCGGGCTATCGCCGTCCGGTCAATTTTCGCTGCGCTCAACCACGCCAGCCGATGCCGTGATCGATGTCAATGGGTACTTCGCGCACCCTGCCTCGCAGCCGACGATCACGGGCTTTGTGCCGTCGAGCGGGCCTGTGGGGACCAGCGTCGTCATCGCTGGAACGAAGTTTACCGGGGCCACGTCGGTCAAGTTCAACGTCGCCTCCGCCACCTTCCTCGTCAATTCCGACACGCAGATCACGGCCACGGTCCCTGCCGCCGCTACCAGCGGGCCGATCAGCGTGACCACCAGCGCCGGTACGGGCGCGAGCGCGAGCAACTTCAACATCACGGCCGGCGCGGCAACGAAGATCCTGGTGGAGACAGCGCCCGGCGGCAGCGGCACCGTGGTTCCCGCCCAGAACGTCCAGCCTGGCAATTCGTTGACCGTCTATGCGATCAGTCGGGACGCCAACAACAACTTCGTGGCCAACGTGGTGCCCGATAGTTGGTCGCTCGTCGGCATCACGGGCGGAGTCGTGGCGGGAGATCTGGTGGCAAACGCGCTCGGCGCGGTCACCGAGTTCCCGATCCCCACGGCCGGCGACTCTCGCACTATCGCCGCTGGCCCTGACGGTAATCTCTGGTTCACGGAGTACTCCGGCAACAAGATCGGACGGATCACGACCACAGGAGTCGTCACCGAGTTCCCGGTCCCCGCCGGAAGCGGCTTACAAGGTATCGCGGCGGGCCCGGATGGCAACCTCTGGTTTACGGAATACACCGGCAACAAGATTGGGCGGATCACGACCGCGGGGGTCGTCACCGAGTTCCCGGTCCCCACGGCCGGAAGCGGCTTACAAGGTATCGCGGCGGGCCCGGACGGCAACCTCTGGTTTACGGAAGCCACTAAGATCGGGCGGATCACGACCGCTGGGGTCATCATCGAGTTCCCGATCCCCACGGCTGGAAGCGGCGCAGAAGGCATCGCCGCGGGCCCTGACGGCAATCTCTGGTTCACGGAGTTCAGCGTCAACAAGATTGGGCGGATCACGACCGCAGGAGTCATCACCGAGTTCCCGATCCCCACGGGCGGCGAGAGTCCGGAGGGAATCGTCGCGGGCCCGGACGGCAACCTCTGGTTTACGGAATACACCGGCAACAAGATTGGGCGGATTACGACCGCGGGGGTCGTCACCGTGTTCCCGGTCCCCACGCCCAGCAGCGGCCCGTGGGGAATCGCCGCCGGTCCGGACGGGAATCTCTGGTTCACGGAATACAGCGCGAACAAGATTGGGCGGATCACGACCGCCGGGACTATCACCGAGTTCTCGATTCCCACGACCGCGAGCCGCCCATTACGTATTGCCGCAGGTCGTGACGGTAACCTCTGGTTTACGGAATACACCGGCAACAACATCGGGCGGATCGCATCGGGCCGCACGACGTTCACCGGTCACCAGCCCGGATCCGGTGCGATTCATGCGGCCAAGGCCGGCCTGACCTCCACGGACTCGGGTACTCTGACGGTCGTCGCGGCAGCGTCGAAGCTGGCATTTGGGACGCAGCCATCCAACACGGCCTCGGGCTCTCCGATCACGCCGGCGGTGACCGTGCAGATCCAGGACGCCAACGGTAACCTGATTAGCAGCGCCGCCTCGGTTACGGTAGCGATTGGGACGAATCCCGCGGGCGGGACCCTCTCCGGAACAGCGACCGCCGCCGCAGTCGCCGGCGTGGCTACATTCAGCAATCTCTCCATCGATAAGGCAGGGACCGCGTATACATTGGAGGCGACGACCGCGGGACTCGCCGGAGCGACGAGCGCGCCCTTCAACATCACGCCGGGCGCGCCCGTGAAGCTGGCCTTTGGGACGCAACCGTCGAGCACGGCGGTTGGTGCGGCGATCACGCCGGCAGTCACCGTGAAGATCTTGGATGCCGCAGGCAATCTGACGGCGAGCACCGCCTCGGTGACGGTAGCGATCGGGACGAACCCTGGTGGTGGGACACTCTCCGGGACGGCGACCGCCGCAGCGCTCAACGGTGTCACCACTTTCAGCAACCTTTCCATCGACAAGCCCGGAATCGCGTACACGCTGACCGCGGCAAGCACGGGCTTGACGGGAACGACGAGCTCGCCCTTCGAAATCGCCGGAGGTTGGAAAATCCTGGTGGAGACCGCGGCCGACGGCAGCGGCACCGTGGTTCCCGCCCAGGGCGTCACGAGCGGCAGCTCGTTGACCGTCTATGCGGTCAGCCGCGACGCGAGCAACAACTTCCTGGGCAATGTACTGGTCGACAGCTGGTCGCTCGTCGGCGCCACCGGCGTGGTAGCGGGTGATCTGGTCCCGGTGGCCGCGATGACGGAGTTCCCGATTCCAACGGCCTCGGTCTACCCCAACGGCATCGCGACCGGCCCGGACGGCAACGTCTGGTTCACCGAGGCGGGAGGCAACAGCATCGGGCGGATCACGACGGCCGGCGTGGTGACCGAATTTGCGGTGCCTACAAGCA
>Ga0070706_100001781_pt1 | contig 22306 bp, 24 predicted proteins | sample KBSK5501metaG_FD_65476 | JGI IMG/M metagenome (GOLD analysis project Ga0070706, IMG submission 65476) | Corn, switchgrass and miscanthus rhizosphere microbial communities from Kellogg Biological Station, Michigan, USA - KBS K5-50-1 metaG | ecosystem: Host-associated > Plants > Roots >... | reverse complement strand
GCCAGGTGGTCATTGCTCAGCAGGCTCGCCCGCAGCAACGTGCCTTCGAAAGCCGCGACGGTTGCCGTCGTCGCGCGGGCCGTAATGAGGATGGTTCCGACCATGCCGACAAAAGCCAGCAGCACGAAGAAGGGGAGAACAATCTTGTAACGGATACTCCAGCGCCTACGCACCAGTTATTGCCATCATGCCGGCCGATTCTTAAGGACCGCGTTCCAAACGCGAGCAGGTTTGTTACAGACCGCACGGATGTTCGACCGGGATGCTCATGGCTTGAAGCCCCGTTCTGTTCGTGAGGTGGCGACCGGTGCCGAGCGGGCTGTACGCCTCAACCGCGAGGCCTCGACTCTCCGCCCCCGCAATCAGCTTTCGCCGGTACTCGAACGGGCTGAGCTGCACCTGCGGCCATCCGCCAGGGCTCGAACGCGACTCACGGCCGTGCGGGACTTCGTCGCCGTGACAAATCAGAAGCCGCCGGTCCAGCCGTCTATTCCGACGAGCCCGTCAGTGACGGGTTGGTCACAATACTTGACACAAGACTAAGTATTTGGAATAGTTTAACCGTCAAGGCAGTTTGAAGAGTGTGGAATGACCGAAATATCTGATGCATTGATCCGCGATATCCAGGCGGCGATGGGTGACCTCGTCCGCCAGCAGCGCCCGGGACTGTCGCACGAGGTGGTGCAGCTCGACATGCCGATCGGTCAGATGAAGACGCTGTTCATTCTCTGGACCGCTGGAAAGCCTCAGACCATGGGGCAGCTGGCGCACGCGCTCGACGTCAGCCTGGGAACCGTGACCGGCCTCATCGATGGCCTGGTCCAACGGGGCCTCGCTCACCGCGAAGAGGACCCTGCCGACCGGCGCCAGAAGCTCGCCAGCCTCACCCAGACGGCTGAGACCCGCCTGCTGCGCATGGAGCAGGGCAGAAGCCTGCTTATTCAGCGCCTGCTGCGTCGGATGCAGCTCGACGACCTACGGGCCTTGCGCCAGGGATTCGTCGCACTGGCCGCGGCTGCGGGCGCCTCTGTGCCCGCCCGATCCGCCGGCGCTCCCTCGGGATCCGACCCTCGAAGCATTGAAAAGGAGTCGAAGCCCACGACCAAGTCGTCCCATGTCCGCTGAGCTCTCGCGGCGCGTCAAGGTCCTTTCGACCGTGGGGATCATGCTTGCTTTGCTCCTGGCCGCGCTCGACCAGACGATCGTTGGCACGGCGCTGCCGAGAATCGTCGCCGAGTTGAACGGCCTCGACCGCTATTCCTGGCTGATCACGGGTTACCTGGTCTCCTCAACCGTCATCGTCCCCATCGCCGGCAAGCTCGGCGATCTCTTTGGTCGCAAGCCCTTCCTGATCGCCGGCATGGCCGGCTTCGTGGGCGCATCCGCACTCGCCGGACTCTCCCAGGACATGAACCAGCTGATCATCTTCCGGATCATTCAGGGCCTCTTCGGCGGGCTCCTGTTCGCATCGGCCTTCACCGTGCTCGCGGACATCTTCCCGCCCCAGCAGCGGGCACGGATGCAGGGATTGTTTGGCGGTGTCTTCGGTCTGGCCTCGATCGTGGGCCCGGTCGTCGGCGGCTTCCTCACCGACAACCTCGGCTGGCGCTGGGTCTTTTACGTCAACCTGCCGGTCGGGATTCTTGGTGTCCTGCTGGTGGCCGGCTTCCTGCCGTTCGTCCGGACCACAGCCTCCTGGCGCGACATCGACTTCTGGGGATCGGGCGCCCTGGCCGCCGGACTCATCCCGCTTCTGATCGCTCTCTCGCTGGCCGGCCAGCAAGGCTGGGGCTCGGCCGAGGTCCTCGGCCTGCTGGCGCTCGGCCTCGGTATGCTGGTCGTCTTCTTCCTGGTGGAGCAGCGGGTCAAGGAGCCGATCGTACCCTTCCGGCTCTTTAAGAATCGTGTCTTCGCCGTCTCCATGATCGTCGGCTTCCTGAGCGCGCTTGGGATGTTCGGGATGATCATCTTCATCCCGCTGGAGCTTCAGGGCGTGCTGGGGGTCAGCGTCACCAACTCCGGCCTCCTCCTCACGCCCATGATGGGCGGCCTCATTGTGGCCAGCATCGTCTCTGGACAGCTGATGGTCCGGATCAAGCGGTACCACTTCCTGGGGACGGCCGGGCTGCTGCTCGTGATGGCTGGTATCTTCCTGGTCTCGCTGACCACCACGGCGACCCAGCAGTACAGCGTTACGGTCGCCATCATCCTCGTCGGTCTGGGGTTGGGGACGACCTTCCCGCTCTATATCAACGCCGTGCAGAGTGCCCTTCCCCAAAAATTTCTGGGGGTTGGGACCAGCCAGATTCAGTTCTGGCGCAACGTCGGCGGCACCGTCAGCTCTGCGGTGCTGGGGACGATCCTGGCCCAGCGCCTGCCCGGCGCTATCCACGACCAGCTGGCGAAGGTCTCGTTGCCGCCTGGTTTCAAGCTTCCAGCGGGTCTCAGCGGCAGCAATCCCAACGCGCTCCTCAACCCGGCGGCGGTGAAATCCGCTAAGGCCAAGTTGCCGCCACAGTTCGCGTCCCTCTTCGACCAGATCATCCACGCGATTCGCCAAGCGCTGGCCCTCACGCTGCACGACCTGTTCTTGATCGCCCTTGTGCTGATCGTCCTGGCCCTGGTCGCCTCACTCTTCATGCCCGACGTCCCACTGCGCCCACAGCGCCAGCCGGCTGTAGCTGAGGTCCCGGCGAAAGCCGAGGGCGTGGCGTGATGTCCTGGCCGCGACGCAGCTCCAGCAAGACCTGCTGCCCAACATCTCAGTGCCGGAGTTTGTTGTGATAGCGGCCTATCCGGGCGCCTCGCCCGGTATGCTGGACCAGCTGGTGCCGCTGCTACGCCCCGATCAGCCTGCATGAGCAGGTTACGCGAGATCAAGACGTTGCCTGGGCGTCTCGATCATCGGCTTCATCCAGACGATCGCGCGACTGGACGAATTCTTGATCAGTCCTTAGCGTGCATGGAGGCCCGTGCTTAGCCTCGACCTAACGGTTAATCAGACAACCAGCTAGTGGTTCGAATCCGCCACGGGCTATGACCTTATTCCGTTACCCGCAAGTCAGTTCGCGGCGCCGTCGGTCAGGGTAGGCTAGTAAACGAACTCTAGGACCCGGACACTTCCGATGCGGTGCGTCCCCTCGCAGACCTCGACCTGGTCCCCGAGCTTAACGAGTTGCTCGATGTAGCCCTGCACCCCTGGGTCGAATATCCAGCTCGCTTTCGAGGTTTCCCCCGGAAGGATTGAATCCTTCCCGACCAACCTCAGTTCACACATTCCGACCAATACTGGATCGGCGCCACTTTGTTTCAATCTCCAAATCGGGCGGGAGCCTGAGCGCATCGGCTGCCGGCCCGAATCCAGGGCGAACCCAGTCTCTACGCGACGGAACTCGCGCTTGGGGTACTTGGCACCATAGTCCGAGCCAGCCATCGACTGATCCTAATCCGGACGTTAGCAACGAACGCTCCGACTAGTCATGCAGGTGCGCCTGAGCTGCGTTTATGCCTCGGAGGACCATATCGCTTGTTCGATTAGTGTCCGCCATCGGCTACCACTCGCCTTGATGGGTCGGGTCGCCGACGCTTATTGCAGGCTCCCCAGAGCGTCTATATCGAACAACCGCTCCTCCCCGTTCGGCAGCCGGATAGTAAACGTGGACGGCCCGATAAAACGGGGATCACCTAGAAGTTGCGCTTCAGGACTTTCCGGATCGGCTGGTGACCAGCCTCTGGGATAGTGACCCGAACTCGTTCCTCTCGCACCGGTCCAAAGTCCATTTCGTAGACGGCGATGTGGCCGACCACGTGTGTGGCGGCTTCTAGCGGCTCCTGTTCTTCGGTGGTCCACCAGTCGGACCGACCGCAAGCGAGAACGATGTTGCGGCCGTCTGGGGCAAAGACGGGGACCGAGATGTTGTTCGGCGAAGTGTGGTATGCGGCGCCGTCCAGTTGCTTGTTCGCCGCCCGGTGGATCTCCACCAGGATGAATCCGCCGCCATCCTCGCTGATCCACCGGACCGCGGCACGATTACCTGCTGGCGAGGCCCCTACCCAATCCAACCATCCCTTGGCCAGATGCAACTCGCAGGAGGCAAGAGGCTCCCGGTCGGGCCAGCTTGTCAATCGCAGCTCGTAGCCGATCTCTGACTCTGGGATGGTGAGGAATTGGCGGGGATGCCTTGCTGATCCCCTGTAGCCATGAGTGACGGCGACGATCTGGTCACCGCCGGACGTCCAACCGAGCGCAACGGTGTCCTTGGGCTCCCATACCAGCTTGCGCGATTGCGTATCCCAGATGCCGGCACGATCGAGGGGAACGTCGAGAGCCTGCAAAGCGATGTGACGCCCGTCTCGGTGTCGATCGAGAACGGTGCCCGGGCGCTGGCCATGAATCTTCGAATAACGGCTCGACTCCTGCGCAGTTAGCCGCTCCAGACCGATCTCCTGGGTCCCATGGCAGATTAACGTGGGCGCCATCCGGAACCGTCCATTCCCGTCCCCAGATTCGAATGTTCGATTAGTGTCCGCCACGGGCAACTCCCTGCCGCTGGAGCACCCATTCCCGCATTGCAGCGATGGTCAACGTGCACCTAGTTGGCTCATGACCTCCTCCAAGACCGCTGGGGGTAAACGAAGTTTTCCGTCTCCCAACGGGTCGGCGGCGCCAATCAGGAAGAGTGCACGCGCGAGCTCGGCGGATCAACGGACACGCGCGTATCCGCGTCCATCAGTATTGGGGCGTCCAATCGCCTGCGAGCTCCCGGCAGGCGGGTTGTAATTCGCATCGATAAAGGCTGGAAGGTGAGTCACGACCTCCGAGGCCGACGGCAAACACTCTCATTAACGCTTCCCCAGGTAGTTACCTTGGTGTCCGCCATGGGCTACGTAATCGAAGCGCCCAGGGCGAACAAAGCGGCCCACGGCTACACCTGGCGCTCAGTCCGGTAGATGAAAGTGGGCTGGCGCTACATCGGGGTCAAATCAACGGTTTCAATGACGCTCCTCCTTCTGGGCCCAATCCAACGAACGTCCGGCCAGGCAGCAGAAGAACCCAGGGATCCAGATCTGAGTCTGCTGAGATCTCGAGGACCAGACTGCCCAACATCACGAACGCCGGATCATAGGGAGCATCGCGCGAGCGCTCGCGAACCTCAGATATCACATGGCCAACCAGGCTCCGTACCTGGTTGGCCACGTCGGGGTCGTCCCAACTATATAAGCCCGACTGACCGTCCGTAATCTGCCATGGGCAGGTGAGTGCGAGCGACCACCCTGCGCCCGAAAGGGTAAGTGTCGGATCGAACCAGTTCACTTTCTCAATCGTCAGCGGGCCAACCTCTTCCACAGCGGCCTTCAACATGCTAATCATGGTCGAAGTCTCACGTGGGCAGTCTAGACGCCACCTCATGCAATACCAGTCATCTGACTGAAGCGATTGCGTTGTTCGGGCGGAACAATGGGTCAGGTTCCTACATCAAGGGGCAACCAAGGAGAAAGGGAATGGATACGACTCGAGATGGCGAAATGACCGCAATGCTTGCGCGGCTTGGAGGTGCGTGGGGTTGGATCGTGGCTTACGGCGTAGCCACCGTACTGGCGGGCGTCGCGGCGCTCCTGTGGCCGAGCTCCACGCTGGTGGTCATTGCGATCATCTTTGCGGCTCAGCTCCTCGTGGGTGCGGTCTATCAATTTGTCTTCGCGTTCGCGGTTCCGAACGAGAGCGGATGGCTCAGAGCCCTCTTCGCGCTGCTGTCTGTCTTCTCTTTCGTAGTCGCGATCTATTTGTTTGCTCACGTGGGTCTGACGCTTTTGGTGCTTGCGACCGTCATCGGCATCTACTGGATTGCGCTAGGGATCATCGAGCTGTTCCTCGCAATCGGACATTCCGAAATCCGGTGGCGGCCCTGGATCGGGATCACAGGCATCCTCAGCCGCGTCGCCGGAACGGTGGTGGTGATTTTTCCGGTCTCGTCTCTCCTCTTCCTTACGATCTTTCTCGGTTTCTGGCTTGTCATCTTCGGTGTGACGCTGATCGTCAGAGGGGTTGGCCTGCGATCGCCGCCGCACGTGACGAAGCCGGTGGCCCCAAGCCCGGCCGCGTGATCGACGTCCGAGCTAGGGGGTGATCTCCTCGACCTCGAGCGCCCCGCGTAGTTGATTGCGTGAGGTGATGCCGAGCTTGGGGAAGAGCCGATAAAGGTGAAAACCGATGGTGCGGTGCGAGAGAAAGAGGCTCTGCGCGATCTCGCGGTTAGACATCCCGGCGGCGGCCATCTGAGCGATCTGAAGCTCCTGGGGCGTAAGCCGATCGGAAGCGCGCGGCAGACGTTTAGGACTGCTCTCGCCCGAGGCCCGCAGCTCCTGGCTTGCGCGCTCGACGAACGGGGTGGCGCCCATCGCTTGGAATGCATCACGAGCGGCGCGCAGCGGCCCGCGTGACTCGGCGATGCGCCGTTGCCGTCGTAGCCACAGACCGTACGCCAGCTGGCTGCGCGCGACCATGAGGGGGAGGCTGGTGTCCTCGGTGATCGCGGCCTCAAATAACGCCTCGGCTTCGTCATCAGGGGCGACCAGTGCGCGCGCAAACCTCAAGCCAATCTCGAGCACCGGAGACCGCGATTGTGCCGCCACCGGCTCGAGCATCGCGATCGCATCGAGGGCTTCTAGCTCGTGGCCGCTTTGAATCGCAGCTTCGACAAGATCGGCCGCCACCCAAAACTGGGCGTACATGTGGTAGGCGATGTCTTTGGGATTGGAGATGCGCTTTAGGTGTCCATAGGCCACTGAGTGATCACCACGAAGGAGTGCATTGCGTCCGCGGGCGAGCTCGACCAGCGCTAGCAACGGGTTGGCGCCCATGGGCAGCAGCACGCTTTCCGCTTCCTCGGCCAGCGACTCGGCGCGCTCGAAGTCGCCGCGCAAGGCGGTCAGAGTTGCTTCCGCAAGGCGCGCTGCCGGGGCCCAACGGTGCAGCCCAATTTCAATGGCGAGGCCAACCGCCTCATGGGCGGCGGGCAAACCGGAGGCAATATTCCCGAGGTGTACCGCGGCCCAGGCTTGCTCGGCAAGTGCCTGGGCCAGCAAGAGAGGCCGCGCCTGCCGGCGCAGAATGGGTATGGCTGACGAAAACATCCGATGGGCGAGATCGAAGATCCCGAGTGCTTGCGCCGCCTGCCCGAGTACAACAGCCGTCATTGCGTCCGTTACGGCCTCAGCCGTCAGACGCCTCACTGGCTCCAGCAAGATCGCCCCGCGCTCGACAGGTACTGCCAGCGCGAGAGACATGATCAGATGTGGGTCGTCGCGCTCGACCTCTAGTCGGTCTAGAGCGCCAACCACAAGCTCTCGAGTTTGGCGGTCGACATTAGTCCACCAGAGGCGGAGCGCAGCCTGCGAGAACAGCCTCAGCGCGAGTAGTGAATCTCCGGACGATCTGGCCTCGTCAGCCGCGTGCACAAATGAACGAGTCTGCTCGGAGCCGGACCATGACGGTCCATAAACGTCGCGGAGCCACGCAAATAGCGCCCGGCGCGCTGGGTCGAGGTCTGCGAGGTTGACGGACGCGAGAAGCCTCGCAGCGATTTCTTGGCCCCGATCGGCTCCGAGTGCGATCTCGGCCGCTTCCACCAACCGAGCGGCTCGCCGACGCGGATCTACAGACAGCGCTGCCGCCCGATCCAGTGCCGCCACAGCCACGTCAAGCGCCCCTCGCCTTTCCGCATTTGACGCTGCGGCGATGAGATCCTGAGCACGACTTTCGTCCGGACCCATGGCGGCTGCAGCCCTGTGCCAGGCGCGCCGATCCGGGTCGGCGTCCAGAACGTCCCCAAGCGCGGCATGAGCCTGCCTCCGCTCGCCCTCGCTGGCCGCTTGATAGACAGCCGAGCGAAGCAATGGATGCCGAAAACGAACCCGCTCATCCTCGATCGCGACGAGCCGCAGTCTCTGCGCCTGAGCAAACGAGTCAATCGAGACGGGCGTTTGGGCGATCGACTGACCAGCTTGAAGGAACTCGACCAGAGTTCCTGCGGGGTCAATGGCCGCCAGCAGCAACAGCGTGCTGGCCGGCGCGCTGAGACCGGATAATTGCGCACCGAAAGCTCGCTCGAGACGCTGGCTCAGGGGAAGCGGCGTCGCCACATGTGTGACGTCTCTGTCAAGCGCGGTCGGCAGCTCGAGCAAGGCGAGAGGGTTCCCTGCCGAATAGTCGAGCACTAGGGCCCGGACCGGGGGTGAGAGGCCTGGAGTGTTCGCGTCGAGTAGCGCCGTCGAAGTCACGGCGTCAAGGCCGTCCAGGTGGAGCTGGGGGATTCCTGTTCCGTCGATGTGGTTGTCGAGCCCGTCCCTGACCCCGAACGCAACGACGATGGGCTCGGCCTCGACTCGCCGCGCGACGAAAGTGAGCGTCTCGCAGGACGACGGATCGAGCCATTGGGCCTCATCCGCGACGACGAAAACTGGCGACCGGGTGGCCGCTTCTGCGATGAGCTCCAGCACCGCGATGCCGATCATGAATAGGTTGGGGGCGACCGGTTCGGCCATTCCAAACGCAGCACGGAGCGCGGCCCGCTGCGAAGGTTCAAGCCGTGGCATTCCACTCAGGACCGGGCGAAGCAGCTGGTGGAGTCCGGCAAATGGCAGATGCGTTTCTGACTGGGCGCCTGCCGTGGTCAACACCAGCATTCCACGCTCACGCGCCCGTGCCGCTACCTCTGCCAGCAGCGACGACTTACCGATGCCGGCCTCGCCGCGCACTACGATCGCGCTTCCCTTCGATCTGGCGCGATTGATCAGATTCTCGACGAGCGCGATCTCGCGCTCGCGCCCGTAGAGGCGAGTCGCGGAGTTCCCCTGAACCACCCGGAATACAAGTCTATGTCGCGGAGCCGCTGCACGAGGCGGCACTCGGATCGACCCGGGTGCCGGCGGAGGTCGTTGGTTAGTCGCCTTTTCCTGGCATTAGTTCGCGTGTCGCTTTACGAATGCGAGCGCCATGTTGGCCACCTCGCGCCAGCCGTTGTCGATGACAAGCGAGTGACCACGATTGGGAAGCTCGACGAGCTCGGTCACGCCCTGGTTGCGCTTCTGCTTCTTGTAGGCAGCCTCGGCAACCGCGCGGGGGACGGTGTGGTCCTCAGCGCCTTCGATGATCAGGAGCGGTCCGCGGTCGGGGTTGTCGGTGTCGACTTTGGCCTCGGTCCAAGGGTTGAGGTTCTCAGCAGCGGCCTGGAAAACAGTCTCGCCCGACCCCGGGACTGCGAACGTTTCGTACAGCTTCTTGGCCTCGGCTTCGGTAACTACGTTGGCGAAGCCGTAGCGGAACTGTTCGAAGGTGAGCGGGACGGCGCGGTTACGGTTGGCCGGGTTGCCAAGCACTGGTGACGCCGCCTTCAGCGCGGAAATCGGTAGAGGCAGTACGCCGCGGAACGGTGCGGGATCGATTACCACCGTGACCGAGTTGAGGCCGCGTCCGGCGAGGATCTGGGTGACCAACCCTCCAAATGAGTGCCCGATCACCGCAGGCTTCTTCTTGAGCTGGCCGATTACCTCGGTGTAGTGGTTGGCGATCTGCCCAACCGACTTGCGGGCGAACACCTCAGGGTGCGCGTTGGCCTCTTCGATAGTCTCGGGGTCATCGGGCCATCCTGGAGAAACGGGAGGGTAGCCGGCCTGCTCGAAGAGCACGGCCCACCGATCCCAGCTGCTCGGGAGCAGCCATAGGCCATGAACGAAAACGACCGGAGTCCGACCGGTCGCGTTTGCCTTGTCGACCTGCTCGGCGGTGATCTGAGATACGGCATCAACCCTACGGTCACCGGAATCGTTCTGTTGCGTGCGGGACGAGATCATGCCCAATGCTCCTTGTGTAAGAGATGGCTTGTGACCATCCCAGCCTGGTGCGCGGACCGGCACCGCATCTTCTGTCAAACGACTGGACTATGAACCAGTCGTCCGACAGATGCAGGCCCGCCCGCGCTGCGCGCATCCTGCAGGTGAAATGAGCGAAAACTTGAGCCTTGGCCGCATCTTTGGAATCCACGTCGGTCTGAACTGGAGCCTGTTGGTCGTTGCCGCCTTGATCGCATGGAGCCTCGCCACCAGCCTTCTCCCGTCGGCGTCCCCCGGCCAATCTTCCGGCGCCTACTGGACTGCGGGCGTGGTTTCAGCATTCGTGTTCCTGGCCTCGTTGCTTGCCCACGAGCTCGCGCACTCCGTGGTGGCGACCCGCCGCGGGGTCAAGGTCGAGGGGATCACTCTCTGGCTGTTCGGCGGAGTGTCGCGGTTCAGCAGCGAAACGAACTCGCCTGGTGCGCAGGCCCTGATCACTTTTGTCGGACCACTCACAAGCCTCGTGCTGGGCGTTCTGTTCTATCTCGTTGCCGTCGCGGCTGGCGGTGGCGCGCACCCTGGGCTGTTCTCCGCCACCCTCGCCTGGCTGGGTTACATCAACATCTCGCTGGGTGTCTTCAACCTCGTCCCCGCCTTTCCGCTGGATGGGGGCCGGCTGTTGCAGTCGCTCATCTGGCTGCGCACGGGCGATCGTCTACGAGCGACCCGAATCGCAGCCCGGATCGGGATGTTGTTCGCTTACCTTTTGATCGCGTACGGTCTGGCCACTTTCATTTTCGCCGGCAGCCTGATCGGCGGAGTCTGGTCGGTCTTCCTGGGCTGGTTTTTGCTCAGCGCCGCCCGCTCCGAAGAGGTCGGCGGGCTGATCCGTCAGGCGCTGGCCGGGATGACGGTCGCCCAGGTCATGACACCCCGTCCAGTGCAGGCTCCCGACGACATCAGCGTCGACGATGCGCTGCATGGTTATGTGCTCGCCTCACGCCACTCGACCTTTCCAACGCATGACGCGTCCGGCCGGCTCAGTGGACTCCTGACCCTGACAGCTCTGAAGAATGTCGCGGCGGGTGCTCGTCCGACAACCCTGATCAGGCAGATCATCTGTCCGCTCGAGAAGGTGTCCACGGTCAGCCCGGCTGACCCGATCACCGACCTGCTTGCTGTGTCCGATGGCTGCAATGAAGGCCATACCCTTGTTCTCGATGGCGGCCGGTTAGTCGGAATCATCTCTCCCAGCGACATCAACCGACTCCTGCAGAAGTCCGTGTCGGGTCGTTCCCTGGTTCCGGCTGGGAGTGCGTAATGGGCAATTCATCTATGCCGGCGCACCTGACCAGCCTCATCCGTCACTTCACTGATCTCAGGGATGGCGTGGACGGCGGGGCGGCAAGTCGCCGCGACAAAGAAGCGCGTTTCGCTGACGAGGTCGATTTGTTGTCCCCGGTCGCACGTCAAGCGCTCAGCGAGGTAAACACGTTCCTGCTCCTCGATTCGGGAGCAGTCAGCGAGACGGGTCTTCAGCGCTCCCTTGATGGTGGGATGAGCGCGGCATGGGAACTAAGCTGGCCTGAGCAGCGCAATGTAGGAGTGCCTTCGATCTTGCTTCACGCGTATTTCGGCGCCGGGTTCCACCATCCGCACCTGCGCGGAGCAACCGTTGGCGATTGGCCTTTGAACTTGTTCAGTGTCCAAGACGCCACCGATCAGCTCCCGGTTCTGCGCGCCATCGCGACCAGTGACCTGCACAATCTGGTGTTCCAGTCGGACTACCGGATCATTCCCGCCGTCACGAGACCCTACCAAGCCGGTTCCTGACAGCCAAGCTGACACCCATTCTGTCGGACATTGGTAGCCGCCAGCGAACGTCTGCGGATCCTGGCTGTTGACTCTTCACGTTGCGCGGACTTCGCTATCCTCAGCAGCGCACGAGCCGCCCTCCGACACCAGCACGCACGCCCGCGCAGTAAGCGGTAACAACCGGGCTTGCGCCCCAAGTCCGGGCCTTGTTACGACCTCTAACTCAAGGCGCGCACGATACCGACCAAGTTACCTTCCGAGTCCTTGAACCACGCGGCCTCGCCTCCATCCGGCGTCCGAGCAATACCATTCTGGGTGCGCGTCTCTGGGGTGTCATAGTCCTCGAACTCCACGCCCCGCCCCCTCATCGCTTCGACCGCAGCGCGCACATCGGTCACGTGGATGACGGCCTGTGTGAACTCCCCCGACGACGTCGCCCGGGCGGGATACACGAAGAGCTGGCTGACACCATCTCCAACAGCTAGGCCGACCTGCCCATTTCGTGCCTCGAGAAAGGGCGACTCAAGTGCCTGCAGTCCGACTTTCTCGACATAGAACGCTTTGGCTCGGCCCAGGTCGCGTGCCGGTAGCGCCGCCGTGATCCCGGAGGTCTTCATGACTACCCTCCTGTGAGACTGTGCCCCTCCAGGTCCAGACTAAGTGATGACCGGGTCAACCCCGATGCGCTGTGGGCTCCAGCCCGCGCACTGAAGCCACAGCGGCCGCGCAAAGGAGGTTCAGATATGTCCACGACGAGTGTCGACCATCGTGCCACACCGCTGCCGGCGGGGACCAGGGCGCCCGATTTCAAGCTTCCCTCGAGGCCCGCCCGGACCGTGTCGCTCGCCGAGTTCCGGGGTCAGCCCGTGATCCTGGCCTTCTACCCGGAAGACTGGAGCCCGGTTTGCTCCGACCAGATGGCTCTGTACCAGGAGGTGCTCCCCGAGTTCCAGAAGTTCAATGCAGCACTCTTGGGCATTTCGGTGGACGGGGTCTGGAGTCATCTGGCCTTCGCGAAGGATCGGAACCTGCATTTCCCGCTGCTCGCCGACTTCGAACCCAAAGGTAAGGTGGCTCGGGCGTACCACGTCTATCGGGCCAAGGACGGCACGAGCGAGCGGGCCCTGTACGTGATCGATGCGGACGGCATCGTGCGCTGGAGCTATGTATCCCCCGTGGGTGTAAACCCTGGCGTCGACGGAATCCTCCACGCTCTCGAGAACCTGGGGAAGGAGGGCCCCTCATGAGCACAACCCGGTGGAAGGCCGTCCTTACGATGCCCGTCAACAAGGATCGGGACCACGTCGAGGGGCCGGCGGATGCGGCAGTGACGCTCGTCGAGTACGGCGACTACGAGTGTCCCTACTGCGGCGCCGCGTATCCCATCATCAAGGAGGTACAGGCCCGGATGGGTAGGCGGCTCCGCTTCGCGTTTCGCAACTTTCCGATCACGACCTCACATCCCCACGCCAAACGAGCCGCCGAGGCCGCCGAGGCTGCCGCTACCCAGGGCAAGTTCTGGCAAATGCACGACCTCCTGTACGAGAACCAGCGGCGCCTGCGCGATCAGGACCTCCACGCGTACGCCGAGAAGCTCGGCCTCGACGTCGAGCGCTTCGACAAAGAGCTGGCCGCGCACGTCTACGCCGAACGGATCCACGAAGATTTCTTGAGCGGCGTGCGGAGCGGCGTCAACGGCACGCCGACCTTTTACATCAATGGTGCGAGGCACGACGGGTCGTACGAGCTCGAGCCCCTGCTCCGCGCGCTAGAGCGAGCCGGGGCGGCAGAATGAGGGACGAGATGAGGCATGCCGGGCAGCTTCTCACGGCTTTTGAACTCCTGCTGAATCGGGTCTGGCTGCCATCAAGCGGACGACGCCGCCGGCCAGAGCAGAGACGACAGTTCGTCGGCGGTGTGGGAGACCCCGAACACCGACCCGGCCGGCTCGAGGGCCAAGCCCGCTTCGAGCGGCCCGGCACCGACGGCGTCGAAGCCGAGGCGATCGATGAGCTGCATCACCGCAGCGACCGCTGCTCGGTCATCGCCTGCCGCCGCAATGGCGATGCGTCCGGGCGCACCGTGCGGACGCCTGCTTTCGTCGAACTTATAGTAGGCATCGGCGACGCCGGGTACTGGCACGGGCGATCAAATTTGTTATTCGGGGTGATTTCCTCATGGCACTAGCGATTGGCCTCTTGATCCTTAGGGTTGGGGTGGGTCTAACGGTTGCGGCGCACGGCTCGCAGAAGCTGTTCGGCTGGTTCGGTGGAGGTGGCATCGAGAAGACAACGGCCATTATGGCCAGGCAGCGGTTTACGCCGGCCTGGTTTTGGACATGGGTGGCCGCGGTAGGCGAGTTCGGTGGCGGCCTGCTCCTGGCGCTCGGCCTGTTCAGTCCGTTGGGTGGCTTCGGCGTTCTGGGCGCCATGCTGGTCGCCATCGTGGCCAGCCACCTGCACAAGGGGTTCTGGAACCGCAACGGTGGCGTCGAATTTCCATTGATGATCGCCCTGCCGGCCCTGGCGCTCACGTTGATTGGCCCGGGCGCCGTTTCCCTCGACAATCTCCTCAACATTCCACTGCCGGAGCCGGCAAGCTGGATCGTGCTCGCGATCGGGACGCTGCTGACGGTCGCCGCTGCGCTTCGGAGTCGTACGCTGGCAACGCCCGCCGCTGCCGACAGCGTCGGGGCCATCTGACGCCGATCGCTAACGTCGACGCGGTGATGCCCAGCGAACCGTAGATCCACCTCGGCGATTTAGTGAGATGCCAAACGGCAGCTAACGAACGTGCCGCACCGACCGCTCCTCTGGCAGGTCTGGCGCCGACATGATCGCCTCGAAGACCAGGCGGGCCGTTCGCCTGAAGTCATCATCGAGACGGGCCACCCGCACCGGCGGCTCGACGCGATTCATGAAGTAGCGATAGCATGCGGGACTCATCGTGATTGGCCCTCCTTCGCCTCATTTCTTGAGAGCTCCAGAGGTTCCTCCTTTTTGGAATATGTCGCGTTGACGAGCTCAGGCTAGGCGCGATTCGACGAGTTTGAATCGGGGGAACCCCTCGTTTTCGGCTTGCGCCACGTCGATTTAGCTAACGTCACCGGCGATTGGGGGCGTCGGGTTCCAAATCGGACGTAAGTTGTAGGGGTTTCCCCGATTCTGAATCGACGGCCGCAGCGTAGCCTTGGCGCCGTGAAGCAGGAAGCGGTGGACGTGGTCGTAGTTGGCGCTGGGCAGGCGGGCCTTGCGATCAGCCATCAGCTCACGCGGCGAGGCATCGAGCACGTGGTCCTGGAGCAGCATCGGCTGGGAGAGTCGTGGCGCAGCGAGCGCTGGGATTCATTCACGTTGGTGACGCCGAACTGGACCTTGCAATTGCCCGAGTTCCCCTACGCCGGATCCGACCCCGACGGGTTCATGGGCCGCGACGCGGTCGTGGGTTATCTCGAGGCGTACGAGCGATCGTTCCGCCCGCCGGTCCGGACCCGAGTGCGGGTCACCGCGGTTCGGGATCTCGGCTCCGACCTAGTGGTGGAGACGGGCGAGACGCTGATCGGCGCCCGTGCCGTGGTCGTTGCGACCGGAAGCTACCGCCGACCGAAGCTGCCCTCATGGGCATCGCACCTCCCACCGAACGTCGTGCAGGTGCATTCCAGCCAGTACCGCAACCCGGCGCAATTGCCCGACGGCGCCGTGCTGGTGGTGGGGACGGGACAGTCAGGCGTGCAGATCGCGGAAGAGCTGCATGAAGCTGGCCGGCGGCTGTTCCTATCCGTCAGCACCTGCGGGCGCGTGCCGCGCCGCTATCGCGCTAAGGACATCGTCTGGTGGGGAAAGACCGCCGGCCTATATGAGCGAACCATCGACAAGCTGGAGGATCCGGCCGAGGCGTCGGCCTGCCATCCGCAGAGCAGCGGCCGCCGTGGCGGCCACGACATCTATCTGCGGCAGCTGGCGACCGAAGGCGTCCGGTTACTGGGGCGCGTAGCGGTGGCACGCGATGGACGAATCGAGCTGGCGGATGACCTGAGCGACAACCTGCGCAAGAACGACGAATTTGCCGAAAAGATCCTGGCGCAGCTCGACGAGGCAGTCGCGAAGATGGGGATGCCGCTACCCAAGGATGAGAATCCGCGCGGCATCGGGCAGACGGTCGCCGATGAGGTGAATCCGATCCGCGAGCTGGACCTGGCGGGGTCTGAGATCAGCAGCATTGTATGGGCCACCGGATACCAGCCTGACTTCAGCTTCGTCGCCCTGCCGGTGTTCGATGCCGCTGGCCGGCCAGTACAACGTCGAGGCGTCACCGCGATCGAGGGGCTGTACTTCATTGGACTCGAATGGCTGTACAAGCCCAAATCGGGACTGTTGCTTGGCGTCGGCGAGGACGCCGAGTATGTCGCATCGGCGATCGAGGCGCGTTCGAAATCCATCAAAACGGAGGCATCACGATGAGCAAGGAGTCCACCGATATCGAACATCGCAAGGAAAAGCCGTGCCTTTGCCAGTTCGCACCGATCTCCGGCTTATTTCTGCGCCCGACCCACCAACACGACCAGCAGGGCCGCGAGGAACTGAGGTGCCGGCTCTGCGGCCGGACCGGATACCGGACCGCGTAGCCGATCAGCGAACCGCGGCCGGGACGTCGGCGGTGGCGCGCTCGGCGGCGAGCCGGTGGGCAAGCTCGGTACGGGATCGGACGCCGAGCTTGCTGTAGATCCGGCTGAGATGGGCTTCCACCGTTTTCGGGCTCAGGAAGAGGGCCGCGGCGGCCTCGCGATTGGTCGCGCCTTCAGCAACCCGCAGCGCGACCTGCAGCTCCTGAAGCGTCAGCTCGCTGGTGCCGGCGGGTTTCCGCTGTACCGTCTCGCCGGATGCGCGCAGCTCATTGCGTGCGCGCTCGGCCCAGGGCTCGGCGCCCAGCTGGTCAAAGGTCTCGAGCGCGCGGTGCAGTTGGATGCGCGCCTCGGCCCGCTGGCGGGCGCGCCGTAGACGTTCTCCGTAGCACAACTCGCTGCGAGCACGCTCGAACGGCATCCCAGCCCGGTCGTGGAGCTCGATCGACCGGGAAAAGGTCGCATCGAAGTCGTCATCGATCAAGCCACGGCAACGGGCCGCCGCCGCGATGGACCACGTGCCGACAAAGTTGTCCGCCTGGCGCTGAAACTCGTCGAGGGCGGCCTTCGCCTCGTCTAGCCGGCCGGTGTGTACGTACGCTTCAATCAGGTCGGGCCCCTCCTGCACGAGTCCTGGTGCGTTGAAGCCGGCTCTTGGAAGGATCTCGAACACAGGGCGGAGCTTCGTGATCGCCTCCTCATTGCGTCCTGCGCCGAGATCGAGCAAGCCGCCAATCCGCGCCGAGTAGAGGGCGACGACGTTGCGCGCGTGCGGGATGACCGAGCCCATCTGCTGAAGGTGCGCGCGGCATTCAATCTCCATGCCACGCGCGGCCTCGATCCAGGCGAGGCAGGCCAGCGCGTAGACGAGGGAAACCTTGTGACCGAGCTCGCTGGCCAGCGACACCGCCTCTGAGGCCTCTGCCAGGCCCTCCTTCCAACGCCCGGTGCGAAACTCCAGCTCGGAGAGATGGCCGAGCGCATAAGGAAGTGCGCCAGGCGCGCTGGTCGCCCGAGCAGCCTGGATCAGGCGCTCGAGCGGTGTGCGCATGCGGTCCCATTCCTCGAACGCGAGGAACATCGCGGCCGAGTTGATCAACTGCACCGCAAGCGATATCGACTGGCGCTCGTCGATCGCATCCACCGATGCAATCAGCAGCTCACGCGTCCGCTGGTGCTCGCGTCCGGTGGCAACCAGGTGCTTCGCGTACGCGCCAGCAGCGGCGGCCTCAGCCTGGCCGCCCGCGCGACGGCCAACTCGGTAGGCGCGCTCGCTGAGCTGGAGCGCGAAGTCGACGAGGCCCTCGATGCGTCCGTCCTGATCGCCCTCCTGGGTCGCCGTCGTGGTCGCGTCGACCAGCATCAGCGCCGCCTTCTCAGGGTCGGAGCTTTCGATCGCATCGGCGGCCTCGATCAGTAGCCTGCGAGCGGCCGCCGGGGAGCGCGTCCACATCTCGATGCGCGCGCGGCTGTGCAGGATGTCGGCCCGCAAGCTGATGCTTTGTGCCAGCTTGAGTGCCTCATCCAACAGATCGATGCCGTGCGGGGCATGGCCGGCAACATAAGCATCGCTCCCGGCCTCATACAGGCGGCGTGCCCTCGCCTCGTCGTCAAGGCTCAGACGGGCCGCGCGTTCAAAAGCCCGCGTGGCAGCGGCGTAACCGCTGCGTCGCCGCGCCTCGAAACCGGCCTCTTCCAGCACGGTCGCGACCGATTCGTCCGGGCCCTGCGCTGCGGCCGCCAGGTGCCATGCCTTCTCCAACAGGCCGGCTGGCTGGTTGATGGACTGGGCCAGGGCGGCATGGGCAGCACGGCGCTGGGCGGCGGGCGCGCCGTGATAGACGGCCGACCGGATGAGCGGGTGCGAAAACTGAAGACGAAGGCCGTCATTCGTGATCAGGCCGCGATCTTCGACCGAATTCAGCTCGGCCAGGCTGCTGCCCAGCTGCGCGCAGGCCCGGCGGAGCTCGTCGATGGCGCCTGATTGCGAGGCGGCCACGAGAAGGATCGGCGTCTGCGTGGTAGCAGGGAGGCGCGCGACGCGTTCGGCGAATGCCTGCTGAAGCTGGCGGCTGCTCCTGAGTGGCTCCTCGATTGGTGCCGTGCCGTTGAGCTGTTGCGGAGTCAGCTGGCGGACGGTCTCGAGGATCGCCATGGGATTGCCTCCAGTCGCCACGTGGATGCGATCGGCAACCGAAGGCGTAACGCGTTGACCGGCCTCGGCGATCAGCTCCCGCGCCGCCTGCTGATCGAGGCCGCGGAGCTCGAGCGTCGCCACGCCGGCAGGGATGGCGTCCGCAGAATCCCGCAGCGCGAAGAGGAGCGCCACCGCGTCGGCATGAAACCGGCGCGCGGCGAACATAACGGCATCGCGGGATCCGCTGTCCAGCCACTGCAGGTCGTCGATAACCACGAGCAGAGGAGTGCGCTCGGACGCCAGTAAAAGCAGATTCAGGGTCGCCGCGGAAATGGCGAAGGGATCCGACGAGGTGCGAGGTCCGATGGCCAACGCCGCGGCGAGCGCGGCGGACTGTAGTTCCGGCAGTTGGTGGCGATATTCGAGGACCGGATGGAGCAGGTCTGAAAGACCGGAGAAAGGAAGCTCGGCCTCGGCCTCGATTCCGGTCGTGGAGAGAACGATCATGCCCTCGGCCCGGTCCACCGCGTAGCGGAGAAGCGCGCTCTTGCCAACGCCCGCCTCGCCTCTAACCGCGAGCGACGCGCTCACGCTGGAGCGCGCGTGTTCGAGGAGGGCGTCCAGCCGTGCCTGCTCGTCTCGCCTCCCCAGGAGCATCGAGGTCCATGGTAGGGGCGGCGTCGGCGATGTCAAGGTCGAGGGATTCCCCTGATTCAGGACTCCACGATGGGGGGCAGGATGAGCGCAACACCAACAGGAGGAACCACATGGGAAAGCTGACTGATCAGGTCCGACGGCTCAACGCGGCTGTGAATGCGCACGATCTGAATCCGATTGGGGACATGTATGCCGAAGACGGGGAGGTCGTCTGGCCGGGCTTGCCGCCCATGACGGGCCGACAGGCGGTGGTGGCCTTCTATGCCACCCTCCTCGGTGCCTTCCCCGATATCCAGGTCAAGATCCTGCGCATTGTCGATCAGGAAAACGCGGTTGGCGTTGAATACGAAGCTACCGGCACTCACACCGGCCCGCTGGCAGGGCCGGCAGGCGAGCTGCCGCCGACCGGCCGCCAGGTGACGATGCGCGCGGCATCGATCGGGACGGTCGATCACGACGGCCGGATCAAGGTCCAACACGAATATTTCGACCAGGTGGAGCTGCTGACGCAACTTGGCTTGATGCCGGCGCCGGCCGGCGCTAACGCCTAGCGTTGGCCCATGTGGCTGCGCGAACAAACAATCGCCGCTTATTGGTCAGCTTGACGCTGATCAGGGAGGTAACCCGGTGAGGAAACTAATTGCCGCCGCTTGTGCGATCAGAGAGTTTGCGGTTGTCCCTAGGTACCCGACATGTGGTGCACCCTTGGTGGTCCGGGAGAGAACCCGGAAGCATAGCAACTGGCTGCGCTCGAGGCGTCTTATTGTTTGTGCGGCCGTGGCGCTTGCCGGATTGGCAACAACTGCTGTACCGGCGGCTGCCGCCTTTCCTGGCGAGAACGGGCGGATCTCTTTTGCCAGCAACCAGAGCGGCTTTTCGCAGATCTACACGATGAACGCGGGTGGAAGGGATCTCATCCAGCTAACTTTTGCGCCCGGGAACAGCGTCATTTCTGACTGGTCCCCCGACGGCCAGCGGATCGCGTTCGACTCCGACCGGGCCGGGGGGGTGGAAGCCTTTACTATGCGGTCCGACGGGAGCGACGTTCGGCAGCTCACTCATCTCAGCGGATTCACGGGCGATCCATCGTGGTCCCCAGACGGAACTCAGCTGGTATTTGAGAACTTCCCGGGACCCGGATTGTGCTGCACGAACCTGTGGACGATCAACGCCGATGGCACCGGTGTCCGCCAGTTAACCAACTTCTCCGCGAACACCTTCGCAGGGGAGCCCGAGTTCTCCCCGGATGGCCAATTCATCGCGTTCCAGCAGTTCCCAAACGGAATCGGTCCGGGCCAACGCTCTGCAATCTTTGTCATGAGAGCCGACGGAAGCGACATGCGGCAAGTCACGGACATCGCACTCGACGCCGGTCACCCGGAGTGGTCACCCGATGCCTCACGCATCATCTTCAATAACGACTTGACCCAGGCGGTCGGAGACATCTTCACGATCCGGCCGAATGGGACCTGGTTGACGCAGCTCACTGATGTGACTCCGCTTGGGGAAGCCGATTTTCGCCCCGACTATTCTCCCGACGGAACAAGGATTGTGTTCAACCAGTTCATCCCCGGCCAACCGACGAAAGTCTTGGTCATGAACGCGGACGGATCTGGGGCCCACGTCATCAACTTCAACGGCTTTGCCCCCGACTGGGGCCCGCAACCTGAATCAGAGGACACTGAGGCGAGCCGGTAGCTAACGCCTGGCTGATCGCCGTAGCCCGGATGCCGGCGCGATGGCGCCGCATCAGGTGCTGGCTCTCTACACGAAGAGCGGTGGCGTCGTGATCGAAGGTCGCACGGAAGGTTCACGCCTCTCATCCTGGCCAGGGCGCGGCGTGCCGTCGAAGGCCTAGAGAACGGCTCGCCCTGCGACGGGCCGCGGACCAGGGTCCGATAGACCTCTTCGCATGCACCCGCAGCACCAACGCTAGGAAGCATTATGATGGAGCAGGTAACATTGGAGCGCTCCAATATGGACCATTCTACAAGGCACCAAGAGGATGCTAGCCAGCTCCAGGCTGAGATGGCGTCCGACGAGGCGGGCTGCCTCTACGACACCCGGACCCGTCCCATGTTCGACTACCTGGCTGGACAGCGGGATGCCCGACGGTTGGAGGTCTTTCCGGCACTCCGCTGGTGCGCCTACAGGATCCAGCGCTTCATGCAGACGGCGGCCGACCGCTACGGCCTCACGGATGGCGCAGCTCGGGTCCTGATGCAGCTGAAGCACGCCGGGGAAGAGCCACTCGGCGCTCTGGCGGCTGGGATGCATGTCAGCCCGAAGAACATCACGCTCCTCATGGATCAGCTGGAAAAGGACGGACTGGTCCTCCGCGTCCCGGACCCTGCAGATCGGCGCTCGGTCCGGGCGCGGCTGACGGATGAAGGTCAGCGCGTGGTCGGCGAGTTCTGGCGCGAGTTCATGACGCACTCGTTGGAGCTGGTCGAGGACCTGCCCCAGGAGGACCTGGAACGTGTCCGCCACGTCGCCTTGCTGCTGGTGCGGCGGATCGAAGCGCGGTTGGCGCCTACCAATCGCAGTGATCCTTCTTCTGTCGCTCCGACGAGGTCGCGATGAGCGCCTTTACCGAGAAGGAGATCGCGTACCTACGCGGGCAGCGGCTTGGCCGCCTTGCGACGGTCGGCCGCGACGGCTCGCCCCACGTCGTGCCGGTCAGCTTTCACTTCGACGACGAAGCGCAGACGATCGATATCGGCGGTCATCGGTTGAGCCAGTCGAAGAAGTGGCGCGACCTACGGGCCAACCCCCGCGTCGCTTTCGTGGTCGACGATCTTGTCAGCGTCCGGCCATGGACCGTCCGCGGGATGGAAGTCCGTGGCCGCGCTGAATTGAACGAAGAGGGCGGCCACGAACGTTTCGGCGGCGGAGGCTGGGACAGCGTTTGGATCCGCGTCGTGCCCGAGCGAATCATCAGCTGGGGGATCGAGGGGCCGGCGCTCTCGGAGGCTGGACGGAGCGCTCGTTCGGTTGGCAATCAATGAAATTTGATGGTGGAACGGACGCGCCGTTGGCCGAGCCGGCCATCCACATCACCCCTCGCGGCACCCGTGAAGTCCGAATCCGGCTGAGCCGAGAGCCATGACCATTCGAGTCAGCCCGCGTGGCACTCGTGGCGCGGGATTCCCGCGGGCATTGATGAAGATCTTCAAGCTCTTTGGCGCCCAACAGATCCGGATGTTCCGGCGTGACGGCGGGCAGCGTATGGGCTCGAGGATGGG
>Ga0070706_100001779_pt1 | contig 22320 bp, 21 predicted proteins | sample KBSK5501metaG_FD_65476 | JGI IMG/M metagenome (GOLD analysis project Ga0070706, IMG submission 65476) | Corn, switchgrass and miscanthus rhizosphere microbial communities from Kellogg Biological Station, Michigan, USA - KBS K5-50-1 metaG | ecosystem: Host-associated > Plants > Roots >... | reverse complement strand
GCCTCGTCGGAGACCAGGACGAAGTCGTCCAGCAGCTCGCGCAAGATCTGCTGCGGCAGCTCGAACGCGGTCCGGGTGGCCAGCCCTTCCGCGAACGTGCCGGTCGTGTCCTCCACGAGCGAGCCAGCCCGCCAGGAACGGTATGCAGCCGGCGCCGCCTGGGACTGCACGCCGATCACCTCGACCGACGAGCGCACCGCCTTAGCCACCACGCAGGCCCCGGCCGCCCCGCTGCCACCACCGACCGGGACCACGATCACCTCGGTGCCTGGCCGGGCTTCCAGGATCTCCAGGGTGCAGGTCCCCACGCCCGCGATCAGCGACGGCTCGTTCCCGGAATGGACGTACCGGTACCCGTGCTCAGCGGCCTGCTTTTCGCAGTACTCGCGCGCCTCGTCGAAGTCACGCCCATGGAAGACCACCTCGGCGCCCAGCGCCCGCATCGATTCGATCTTCACCGGGTTCGCCTGTTCGGGCACGCAGACGATCGCTCGCACGCCGAACAGGTCCGCCGCGTAGGCAACCGACTGGCCGTGATTACCGGTCGAGGCTGCGATGACGCCCCGACGCCGCTCATCTGGGGTTAGCTGGCTCACCAGGTTCACGCCGCCGCGGACCTTGAATGCCCCCACCGGCTGATGGTTCTCGTGCTTGACCCACACCTGCGCCCCGGTCATCGCATCGAGCGTGGGATAGCGGTACAGCGGGGTCGGCTGCAGGTAGGGCCCGATGCGCTGGCGCGCGGCCAGCACGTCGGCAAGGTCTGGGACAGGCGACGCGGTCATGGCACGTGTCTACCACGAACTCCCGCACGCGATGAGCCAGCCAGCCATGGCCAGACCGTGCCAGCGCTCCTGGCCGGCCACGGCACAAGCGGCAACCACGAACAATCACCAGAGCCCGGCTCGCTCAGGCGCACACTCCCGCCTGCGCGAGAAAGGGCCTCCCTGGGGGGCCCATGCTCTGCTCCAGAGCTCCTTGACATCACATGAGCGGGCCTGGATCTTCCGAATTTTTCTGCTGACGCGAAATGCGCTCCGCGACGGGCCGCTCAAGAGCACAGAACCGGACGATCTGCGCCACCTGGTGCCGGCCTCGAACCAGGGCTTGTGCTGCGAAACTGTGGCGGCCATGTGTCCACAGATGATCGGCTATATGTCCGCTACCTATCAGGTATTACCCTTTAGCGTCCACTCATCCGCATAGCTGGATAAGTGTTTCTATTTCGCTCAGCCTTACGAAGTAGGCCGGGCTAACTGATCCATCAGGTACCATGCGAAACTGCTGCTCGCGCCCGGGGAACGGCAGAGAGGATACTTCCATGTGCACCAGTTTTCGCGTGACCGCGACAGACGGGGCCGTCGTAGTGGGCCGGACAATGGAATTCCCGAATGCGATGGCCACGAAGCTCACGGTGCTCCCTCGCGCTTACCAGGGTACGGGAACCGGTAAGCACGGCAGCGGAATGAAATGGACATCGGCTTACGGCGTGGTCGGGATGGACGCGTTCGGGCGGCCGGGCACCATGACCGACGCCATGAATGAACGGGGCTTGTACGCCGGACTGCTGTACATGCCGGGCTTCTGTGAGTACACGTCGGCGGAGGACCGGGATCCCGCGAGCCTGCTGTCGATCATCGATACCGTGGCCTACGTGCTCGGGGTGAGTGCCACGGTGGAGGAGGCCACGGCGACGATGAGCAGGGCCACCGTGTGGCCGTACGTCTTCGGCGCGTTCGGCTTCGCTCCCCCGGCGCACCTGGTCCTGCACGACGCATCGGGAAAGTCCGCGGTCATCGAGTGGCGCAACGGCGAGATGACGGTCTTCGACAACCCGATCGGCGTAGCCTGCAACTGGCCTCACCTGGACTGGCACCTGACCAACTTGCGGAACTACATCAACCTCTCAGACCGGAATCCGGCGGCGATCACGATCGACGGGGTAGAACTCGGTGCCATGGGCCAGGGGCCGGGCATGAACGGGCTGCCCGGTGACTCCAGTTCCCCGTCCCGATTCGTCCGTGCCGCGGCCTTCGTGGCGAGCCTCCGTCCCGTGGCCACCGGACAGGAAATGGAGGAAACGGCCCTGCATATCCTGAATAATTTTGACATCCCGCAGGGATTCATCCGGGACAACGACGACCCGGCCCACGACGACCACACGCTCTGGTCGTCTATCGCCAACCTGACCCAGCTGCGCTACATCGTCCGCACGTACGACAATCCAGTCCCGCAGCTCATCGAACTTGGCCACGTGGACTTTTCAGGCCCCGGGCCCCGCGAAGCCGCGCTGCCTCGCAACGCGTTCGCACCGCTGGCCGTCTAGCGGTGCCGGACGCCATGGCCAGCAGGGAAACCGACGGGTAAGTCCGGCTGGGGGACGGTCTCCGCGCTGCTCAGCACCGGGCCAAGCGCGCCCGCGGTCCGCGCGAAGCGGCGGGCGAGCAGCTCATCGAACTCCTCGGCGCGAAGCGGATGGGAGAAGCAGAAGCGCTGCCCGGCGCGACAGCCGAGCAGCTTGAGCTCCCCCACCAGGCCCTGGTCACCCCCGGCCCCACCCAGCCGCCGCGCACCGGCGACCTACCGCCGCCCAAGTCGCACCGCCCTGGCCCTGCCACCCCGCCCCAGCCATCCTGCCGGGATCCTGCCAGTCCTCGGTCGACACCCGCCCGTAGAACGCGAACCGCACGCACCCCCGGCCGCGCTTCCGGGCCCGGCTGCTGAGGCTCTCCGCCCACGCGGCCAGCACGTTCCCGCCCGGCGCCCGGCCGCCCGCCCCGATCATGACCGCCGGCGACACGCCCATCCAGCCCACCTCCCTGCGCGCATAGGAAAAGCCGCCATCCCTTTTCTCATAATCCATGACCAAGCGCCATAAATCCGGTGCTCAAAAACAAAACGGCCAGCCGACAGCAGAATGCGGCTTAAGCTGCTATTCCGTGATATTTCATTTTCTGGCGTTATTAGCGGGCGCCGCCGGCGCTACAGTTGCCTCGACCATAGTTACGGAGCGTGACTGGAGAGGCGCACCCGCATGCTCGGCCGGGATTGGGTGATCAGCGCGGGCGAGCGCCATGTCATTGACACGTCATGGCCGAGTGGGCAACGTGTGGTGGCCGAGTGGCCAGCGTTCCCGGCCGAAGGTGCTCACCGTGCCGCTCACCCGGCAAGGTGGAACTCCACCCGGTACAACAGCGTGCCCTCGGCGATCGGGCCGGCATGGGCCGCCCGCTGCCGCAGGGACTCGCGGTCGCGCTCCCCGGACCGGCGGATGTCGTCCGGCGTGATGGCGGCAAAAGGCATCAGCTCCACGGAGTCGACCTCGATCTGCGCCGGGCCGACACAGTACCGCCCGCCCGGCCGCACCCTGGGCCGGCGCCACAACCGGAAGGACACGGTGATGTCGCCCGCCAGCACCGCTTCCCGCAGATCCCGGCTGAACTCCACCAGCCGATGCTACGTCTACGGCCCGGCGCGCCAGCGCCCCCCAGGCCGGTTTCCCGTGCTGCCTTCCCCCGCGGTGCGGCCTCCGGCCCGGAGACGCCGCGTGTCGGAGGCGGGAGGCACCATCTGCTGTTCGGGATAAATGGATGTTGAATGTCCGGTCTTGACACCTTGGGCGGCCTCGGTAAATGGTGGAACAGATTGCGACGCTTTCGAGTGCTCGGCTCCGGCGGAAGACGCGGAGGGATTTTTCGTGAACAAGGTAAGGCTGCTCGCCGCCACGTTCCTGGGAGGTGCCTGCGCAGTCCTGGGCCTGGCCGCGCCGTCGGCTTTCGCCGCGTCGTCCGGTGCGGGGCCGATAACCGACGTGAGCAGCGCCTGCGCCGGGCAGAACGCGGAGGTCGAGCAGGCGGTGGCACCCCCGCACTACGTCTACGAGGCGTGGATCGGATGCGGCGGCGAGGGCTTCGCGCGGTCCGTCGACGGCGGCGCGCACTTCTCCGCGCCGATCACCTTGCCCGACTCCAGCCAGTCCGACGACCCAGCCGTCGCCGTGGCACCCGACGGGACCCTCTACGTTTCCTACCTGCGGTACTTCAACAACTACGCCTACCCGGTGGTGGCGACCTCCTTCGACCACGGCGCGACCTTCTCCCAGGTGTCCTCCCTCATCCCGCACGTCGCCGGCAACTGGGGGGACAGGGACTTCATCGCCGCCGGACGGGGCGGCACGGTCTACGTCACCTGGGACTACGGGCCGAGCATCGCGGACGTGAACATCGTCTGCAGCCCGACCGGCAGCTGCGCTTACAGCGCGGTGGATGCCACCGCGGTGGTCCAGAAGTCGACGGATTACGGGAAGACCTGGGGGCCGATCACCCCGATGCAGCCGGGCTTCCCGGCAGGCGGAGGCTACGACGCCTCCATCGTCGTCCAACCCAACGGTGAGGTCGACGCCCTGATGCTTGACCACCCCCTCGATCCGGGCACGTTCGCCGTGCATCCCGGGCATGAGCTGTTCACCCGTTCCTCCGACGGCGGCAAGACGTGGTCGCCCGCGGTCGAGGTCGGCGGCAGCGTAGGCACCCTCTCGGACACCGAATGGTGGATCGACGGGGACCTAAGCACGGACCGGGCCGGCAACCTCTACGCCACCTGGGATACCCAATCCGCTTCGGGCGACAGTGACATCGGGTGGCTCTCCTACTCGACCGATCACGGCAGGAGATGGTCCGCCCCGATCCGTGTCACGGCGGATCAGGACAATGCCGTCCACATTGTAGAGTCGGCGGGCGCGGGCCCCGGCGTCGCCGACATCGCCTGGCTGGCCGACAACTCGCCTCAGGGCTATGCCACGTACCTGCGGCCCTTCTCCATCAAGGACGGGTGGCTGGCGCCGGTCACGCAGGTGTCCAGCGAGTACGGCGATCCGGCAACCTGGCCGGGGGACACGTTCGGCATCTCGGTGCCGCGGGACTGGAACGGCCGAGGCGCGCCGGAACACGTTGCCCTGAGTTGGGGCGGCGCCGTCGGTGGCAGCCAGAACTCGGAGATCTACGCCACGGTCGTGGGCCGGTGACGCCAGGTCCGTGACCGGGCCGCCGCAGTGCCGGAGAGCCCTGTGGCAGCCAATGAACGATGACGCGGGTCGCACTCAAAGACCAGGACGAACTCAGGCCAGCCGGAGACTGAACCAGCGCAGAGAGTTTTCATGCGGTCCGCGAAGCCTTCCGCGTCGGTCGCGTTCGGCCCGTGGCCGGCGAAGATCTCGTATGTGCGGCGGCCCATGAGCAGGGCGCCAAGGTTGCCGCCTGCCATCCCGCGGAAGGCCGCTGGGCGCGGGCGCCGTACCGGCCGTAGCCTCATGTTGAGCGGTTCGCAGCCATGCGCTGCGCACTGACTGGGATTGCACCTTCAGGAGATTGCACCCAAGGAGACAGCTGTGTTCGAAGCCATCATCGATCCCACTGTCGGCCTGGCCGCTAGTTCCGAGCGTGACCCGACGGCTCTTGCCGCCCGGCCCGCCAGCCTGTCCGGGCTTCGGCTGGGCCTGCTGGCCAACACCAAGCGCAATGCGGAAGATTTCCTCACGCAGGTCGGACGGGAACTGGGGACGCAATACGGGGTGCAGAACGTGCTGGCCAGGAAGAAGCCCAACATCGTGGAGACGGCGCCGGAGCCGATGATGGCTGAGCTTCGCGCCGAGTGCGACATCGTCGTCACCGGGGTCGGCGACTGCGGCTCCTGCAGCGCGTCCGCGGTCGCCGACGGGCTGCTGCTCGAGCAGAGCGGGATCCCCGCCGTCGTCATCTGCAGTGACGCGTTCACCGTCAGCGCCGACGCCATGGCGGACCTGCGCGGCGCGCGTGGCTACCAGTACGTCACCACTGCGCACCCGGTGGCCAACCTGACCCCGGAGGGCGTGCGAGCCCGCGCCGCGCAGGCCGTGCCGGCTATCGTCGCGCTGCTCACCCAGCCGGTGACGGAGCCGACCGTGGCCACGTCCGCATGACGGCACCGGTCACCGACCCGGTCGCGCAGGCCAAGGCCGCCATTGAGTATTGCTACGAACAAGGCTGGACCGACGGCCTGCCCGTGGTACCCGCTACCCAGTCCGACATCGAGGCCTGCCTGGCCACGACAGATCGCGATCCGGCCGAGATCATCGGCTCGCAGCCGCATCTCGGCCGCAGCATCACGGTGGCACAGGCGGCGGCGAACGCCATCATGGCCGGCTGCAAGCCGGAGTACTTCCCGGTGGTGCTCGCCGCCTGGCAGGCGGTGACCCAGGAACGGGCTAGCCGCGGTGCCTGGCAGTCCACGAGCGGCCCCGCACCGCTGATCATCGTGAACGGCCCGGTCCGGTCGCGCCTCGGCATCAACTGCGGAGGCGGCGCGTTCGGCCCCGGCTTCCGGGCGAACGCGACGATCCCCCGTGCCATCGGCCTGATGGTGCGCAACGGCTTCGGCGTCCGCCCGCAAGAGCTTGAGCAGGCGACCCAGGGCCTGCCCGGCCGGTGGTCGATCTGCCTCGGCGAGAACGAGGAGCTGTCCCCATGGGAACCGCTCAGCGTGGTCGGCGCGGCCGCGCCGGGAGCGGACGCCGTATCCGCGATGCTGATCAGGACCTGCGAGTACGTCGACAACCGGTCTACCGACAGTGCCGAGGCCGTGCTCCGCGATCTGGCGGACACGCTGGCCCGGCTGGGCGCCTACGTCGGCGGCCCGCACTCGAGCGGCGGGCTGGTGCTCGGCCCGGAGCACGCCCAGTTGCTGGGGAGCGCTGGTTACAGCCGGGCCGACGTGCAGCAGTGGCTCTTCGAGCATGCCGTGCGGGACCGCGCCGACATGGTCGCCGCCGGGAAGGGCGAGCACGCCGGGATGGAGTCCGACGGCGGCACACCGTTCCCGATGATGCCGTCGGCCGACGCCATCCCGATCCTGGTCGCGGGCGCGGCGAACGCGGCCATGTCGATGGTCTTCCGCCCGTTCGGCTGGGCGGCCTGGTCCGGCCGGTCGGTGCCGGTCGCCTGGAAAGCTGCCGATCACCTGACAGGAGGCGTGCCGGGTGGCAGTTGACCAGCCCGCGCTGGACACAGTCAGGCCGAGCCTGCGGGCCGAGGTAAAGGGGCATTGACAGTGGAGATCTCACTCGACGGCAAGGTCGCGCTCGTCACCGGCGTCGGGCCCAATATCGGCAGCGGCGTCGCGCTGGCGCTGTCGAGATACGGTGCGAAGGTTGCCTGCAATGACGTGGACGAGGCCGCGATCAAGGCGTGCATCGCCCGCATCGAGCGCAACGGCGGCGAGGCGATGGCCGCGCCCGGTGACGTGACCGACGAGGCAGCGGTCCAGGGCTACATCGCTGACGTGCTCGCCCGGTGGGGCCACATCGACATGCTGGTGAATAACGCGGCGCTGCTCGGCGGCCGCGGGCTGCTCGACGAGACCGCGGCCGACTTCGAGCGGGCCGTCCGTGTCTCGTCGCTCGGCTATTTCCTCAACACCAAGCACGTGGGCCGGGCGATGGCCGAGCGCGGCATCAAGGGCTCGATCGTCTGCATTTCCTCGTCCAACGGCTGGTCCGGGACCGCAGGCATCATCGCGTACGCGTTCCACAAAGGCGGCGTGAACAACTTCGTCCGTGCTGCCGCCATGGACCTCGCGCCGTACGGCATCCGGGTCAACAGCTTCACCCCCACGGCCCCGAACCCCGACAACCCGGAACTGCTCGCCGAGCGGGCCAAGGCCGGCCTTGGCCCGGGCGGGGTGCTGACGCACGGCCGGGGCGGCGGGCTCGGCGGGCCTACCGGCAACGAGCCCTGGCGGCGGCCGAGTCGATGGGCCGGTCAGCGGGTGCCGATGGTCCCGATGGGGACGACCGGGACCCCGACCGACATCGGCCACGCGGTCGCGTGGCTGTGCTCGGACTACGCCAGGCTGATCACCGGCACCGACCTCGTCGTCGACGGCGGCGCGCGCGCGAAGAACTTCGCCTATACGCCCGCCGCACCGGAGGATCTCGCCGGGCCGCTCCCGCTGATCGTGCTGGACGAGACACCTGCGTAGGGTGTGTCCCGTAGATCTTGGCCGTCGCGAGCGGCCGCCGAAGGGATGGATCGCAAGGCGGGGGAGGAGCCAATAGCGGAGCTATTGATCCCGGCGTTGTTCACCAGAACATGCACCCGGCCGAACCGCCGCTCGGTCTCCGCCGCCGCCCGCTCGACCGCGCCCTGGTCGGTGACGTCCAGGAGCATGCCGTGCACGTCCAGGCCCTCGGCTGCGAAGAGCGCGGCCGAGGAGTCCAGGTGCTGCGGCCGCCGTCCGGCGACGACGACCCGCATGCCTGCCCGGGCGAAGGCCAGGGCGATGCCCAGGCCGATGCCGCTCGACCCGCCGGTGATGAAGGCGACCTTGCCGTCCACGTCCTGCATCGGCGGTCAGCACCCGTCGCCGGACGCGGTATCAGTCCTGCTCAGCCCGAACAGCCTGGCCGCGTTCTCCTTCATGATCAGCGGCCGGACCTCGGGCTTGATGCTCAGGTTCTCGAAGTCTTTGATCCATCGCTCGGGCGTCATAACCGGGAAGTCGGTGCCGAACAGCACCTTATGCCGCAGCAGGCTGCTCGCGTACCGCACAAGCTGGGGGGAGAAGTACTTCGGCGACCAACCGGACAGGTCGATGTAGACCCGCGGCTTGTGGGTGGCGATCGACAGCGCCTCGTCCTGCCAGGGAAACGATGGATGAGCCATGATGATGTCCATGTCCGGGAAGTCGGCGGCCACGTCGTCGAGGTACAGCGGGTTGGAGTACTTCAGCCGGATTCCGCCGCCGCCGCGGGTAGCCGCGCCGACCCCGGTCTGGCCGGTGTGGAACAGCGCCACCAGGCCGTGCTCGGCGATGACCTCGTACAGCGGGTAGGCCATCCGGTCGTTCGGGTAGAAGGCCTGCGTGCCGGGATGGAACTTGAATCCCCGGACGCCGAAGTCGGCGATCAGCCGTCGCGCCTGCGCTGCCCCGGCGGCGCCCCGGGCCGGATCGATGCTGGCCAACGGGATCAGCACGTCGGGATGCTCGGCGGCCAGCTCGGCGACCTCGAAGTTGTCCGGAACAGGCTCGTCGCCGGTCTGCGAGATGCTGTCGACGGTGAACGTGACGCACGCCATGTTGCGCTGCCGGTAGTAGTCGGCTAGCTCGGGAACCGTGTAGCGGGGCATGGTGCCGATCCGGAAGTACTCGCCCATGTCCTCGCGCCCGCCGGGATCGGGCCGCGGGCCGGCCCGGACCGACCGGTGCACGTGGGTGTGCACGTCGAATGCGGTGAGGCTGCTGACATCAATCGTGGACACGTCGCGTTTACCCTCCGGGGTGAAGGTCCTCGACATACGGTGCGCCCGTCCGCTCGCGAACTGCCGCAGGCGTGACGCCCGGAGCGCACTCGGTCAGCCGCAGCTCGCCGTCGGCGATACGGAACACGGCGAGATCGGTGTACACGCGGGTGACCACCTCGCGCCCGGTCAGCGGGAACGTGCACTGTCCGACGATCTTCGGCTGCCCGGTGCGGTCGACGTGCTCCGTCACGACCCAGACCTCACGCGCGCCCGCGACCAGGTCCATGGCGCCGCCGACCGCCGGGTTCTTGCCGGGCACGTACCAGTTCGCCAGGTCGCCGCGGGCCGAGACCTGCAGCGCGCCGAGCACGGTCACGTCGAGGTGGCCGCCACGTACCACGGCGAACGACGTCGCGGAGTCGACGATCGCCGCGCCGGTGATCAGCGTGACGGGCTGCTTGCCCGCGTCGGTCAGGTCAGGATCCTCGTGGCCGGGGGCGGCCAGCGGGCCAAGGCCCAGCACTCCGTTCTCGGCGTGCAGGATGACCTCGACGTCCGGCGGGATGTACTGCGGGATCAGCAGCGGGATGCCGACCCCCAGGTTGACGACATAGCCGTCGCGCAGATCCGCGGCCAGCCGCCGCGCGATGCCGTCCCGGCCGCGCCCGCTGATCGTGGCCTGGGAAGTTGCCTGTGTCATGACGAGAACTCCGCGATCGGCGGCTTCCTGGGGGACAGTTCTGACTTCAGCAGCACCTCATCGATGAACACACCAGGCAGGTGAATGTCGTCCGGGCCCAGTTCGCCGGTGCCGACGAGGTGCTCTACCTCCGCGAACGTGTGCCGTCCCGACATCGCCGCCAGCGGATTGAAGTTCCGTGCGGACAGCCGGAAGCGCAGGTTGCCTCTCCGGTCGCCCTGGTACGCCTTTACCAGGGCGAAGTCAGCGACGATGCCGTATTCCAGGATGTGCTCGCGGCCGCCGAACTCGCGGCGCTCCCGTTCCGGCATGCGGTCGGCGACCTCTCCGTCGGGCCGGTAGCCGAGCGGGAAGGTGCCGTCGGCGAGCATCGTGCCAGCCCCGGACGGCGTGAAGAAGGCGGGAATGCCCGCGCCGCCAGCCCGCAGCCGCTCCGCGAGCGTCCCTTGCGGGACCAGTTCCAGCTCCACCCGGCCAGCGAAGTACTCGTCATAGAATTCCGGCAAGACCGGGAATGACGCCGTCAGGCGGCGGATGCGGCGTTCCAGCAGCAGCCGGCCTATGCCGGTGAAGTCGCTGCCGACGTTGTTGACGATCACGTGCAGATCGCGGCGGTCAAGGTCGCACAGGGCGTCGAGGAGCGTATCCGGCCGCCCTGAGCTGCCGAATCCACCGACGGCAAGGGTGGCGCCCGAGGGGATCGCGGCGACCGCGACCGCCGCGTCGGATCGGAACTTGTCGATCACACAGAGTCCTTCCAGGAGACGAGCCGCCGGTCCCGGCCGGGCCCGCGGCCTAGGGCGTATCTCATAGATCTTCAGCCTGCTGCGCATCCGCCATCTACGAGACACGCCCAGGTGCGGACGTGGCGGAAATTAGCACGCCGGCCAGCACCGGGGGAACATGCCCTTCTGCGTCGCAGAAGCCGCGACTGCTGCGCTTGGTGAACTGTCGTGCGCGCGGCGAAGCTTGTCTTCCGCGAAGTGAAAAGGGGTGTGGCGCGGCCCCTCGCGCTGGCTTCATCGTGGACTAGCCACGGGCGATCTGACGTCCGCACGCAGCCGGCGCGTGCGCTACCCGCCGCCCGCAACAGCCGGGAAAAGGGGTCCATCGATGAGCATGACCACCCGGGCCGCCGTCTGCCGCGCGCCGGGCCAGCCCTGGGAGATCACCGAGCTGGAGCTTGACGAGCCGAAGGCCAACGAGATCAGGATCAAGTTCCACGCGGCCGGGCTGTGCCACTCCGACGACCACATCCAGAAGGGCGATGCGCCGATGCGCATGCCGGTGGTCGGCGGCCACGAAGGCGCGGGAGTGGTCGACGCCATCGGGGCGGGTGTGACCAGGGTCGCCGTCGGCGATCACGTGACCTGCTCGTTCATCCCCGCCTGCGGCTCGTGCCGGTACTGCTCGACGGGACGGCAGCAGCTGTGTGATGCGGGCAAGAACGCGGGCACCGGCATGTTCCCCGACGGCACGTTCCGCTTCCACCACAATGGCGAGGACTTCGGCGGGCTGTGCGTGCTCGGCACGTTCTCGCAGTACGCCGTGGTCTCGGAGTTCTCCGTCATCGGAATCCCGGAGGACATACCGTTCGACGTCGCCGCGCTGGTGGCCTGCGGCGTGCCGACCGGCTGGGGGTCGGCGGTGCGGGCCGGCGGCGTGCGGCCCGGCCAGACCGTGGTGATCTACGGTGCTGGTGGCGTCGGCAGCAACGCGGTGCAGGGCGCCAGCCTGGCCGGCGCGAAGAACGTGATCGTGGTCGACCCGGTCGGGTTCAAGCGGGAGATGGCCGCGGTGTTCGGGGCCACCCACACGTTCGCCACCGCCAAGGAGGCGCACGAGTTCGTCGTCGATATCACCTGGGGGGAACTGGCCGACCACGCCATCATCACCGTCGGGATCCTGCACGACCAGGTCATCCACGACGCCATCGGTGTAGTCGGCAAGAGCGGCCAGGTCACGATCACCGCGGTGGGGAATGCCTGGATCGACGAGAACCCCGGCATGCTGATCGGCTACCAGCGCCGGATACAGGGCTCCATCTACGGCGGCTGCAGCCCGCTGTTCGATGTCCCGCTCCTGATCGGCCTCTACCAGTCCGGCGACCTGAAGCTGGACGAACTGATCACCCGCCGGTACCGGCTCAAGGAAGTCAACGAGGGCTATCAGGACATGCTGGACGGCAAGAACATCCGCGGTGTCATCATCCACGAGCACTAGCGGGCAGGAGGAGCTGGCGATGACTATTGCCTCGGCCGACCCGACGAGCCCGCTGGTCATTGACGACCGGCAGCTGATCGACGGCGAGTGGGTGCCGGCCTGCAGCGGCCAGACCATCGACGTGATCAACCCGGCGACCGGCGACGTGCTCGGCCGGGTGCCCCGGGGGGAGAGCCCTGATGTGGACCTCGCCGTGGCCGCCGCCCAGCGGGCGTTTCCTGCCTGGCGCGATACCGACGCGACCACTCGCGGCGCGCTGCTCGGCCGGTGGGCGGACCTGGTCGACGCCCACGCCGCTGAGATCGGCCGGCTCGAGTGCCTGGAGGTCGGCCATCCGCAGTGGGGCCCCCCGCCGATGGCCCGGATGCTCCGGTTCATCGCCGGGCAGGCTGACAAGGTGAGCGGCCTGTCCCTGCCCACCCACTCGCCGGACGTGCTCGGCTTGACCCTGCGCGAGCCGTACGGCGTCGTCGGCAGCGTTATCCCGTGGAACGCCCCCGGCCCGATGTTCGTCAACGACGTCGGCCCGGCGATCGCAGCCGGCAACACTATCGTGATCAAGCCGGCCGAGGACGCGCCGCTCACGCCACTGGCGCTGGCCAAGCTCGCCCTGGAGGCTGGCATCCCGCCCGGCGTCGTCAACGTGGTGACCGGATACGGCGCGGAGGCAGGCGCGGCGATCCCGGCGCATCCGGGGATCCGGCGAATGAGCTTCACCGGCTCACCTGCAACAGGCGCGTCGGTGATGGCCGCCTGCGCACGCAACCTCACCCCGCTGCACCTGGAACTTGGCGGCAAATCCCCGCAGGTCATTTTCGCGGACGCGGACCTGGACGTCGCCGTCCCCGCGATGGTGGCTGGCATCACCCTCAACACGGGGCAGATCTGCGCCGCCGGCTCCCGCGTGGTCGCCGACCGAAGCGTGCACGCCGAGCTGGTCGAGCGGCTCGCCAGGCAGATGCAGAAGGTGCGGATCGGCGCGTGGTACGAGCAGGTCCAGATGGGCCCGCTGATCAACGCCAGGCAGCATGCCCGCGTCCTGAACTACATGCGGCTGGGCCGCGAAGAAGGCGCCGAGCTGGTGACCGGCGGCGGCACTCCGGCCGGGGAACAGTACGAGCGCGGGTTTTTCGTCGAGCCGACGCTATTCGACCAGGTCAACCTCGGCATGCGGATCGCGCAGGAAGAGATCTTCGGGCCGGTGCTGTCCGTCATGCTGGTCGACGGTGAGGACGAGGCCGTGGCGGTCGCCAACGGGACCGAGTACGGCCTCGTCGCCTCGGTATGGACCCGGGACGTGGGGCGCGCCGTCCGCATGAGCCGGAAACTCCAGGCTGGCCAGGTCGCGGTCAATGCCGCGCTCGGCGCTGGCGTGATCGGCGGGCCGTTCGGCGGCTACAAGCACAGCGGCTTCGGCCGGACCATGGGCGCCGACGCAGTGCTCGACTACACGCAGGTCAAGACCGTGTCCATGCGCGGCACCGGGAGCGCGGTGGGCCGTGGTTAACAGCACCGCAGCCGGGCGTGAGAGCGGCGGGGTCCGGCTGCGGATCCTGATGGAACCCCGGCACGGCGCTCGCTACGACGACATCCTCGCCCTGGCGCTGGCCACCGAGCACGCCGGATTCGATGCCTTCTTCCGGTCCGACCACCTGCTCGGCGGCGACCCTGATGACCCCGACTACCGCCCGACCGATTGCTGGACGACGCTGGGCGGGCTGGCTCGCGACACCGCGCGGGTCCGGCTCGGCGCGCTGATGACGGCGGCCACGTTCCGGGCGCCCGGGCTGCTAGCGGCCATCGTCGCGTCTGTGGACGACATGAGCGGCGGCCGGGTCGAGCTGGGCATCGGCGCCGCCTGGTACGCCCGCGAGCATGCCGCGTTCGGGCTGCCGTTCCCGCCGGTCACCGAGCGGTTCGACCGGCTGGAAGAGCAGCTGGAGGTCATCACGGGGCTCTGGCGCGCCGGGCCGGGTGACGGGCCGGGCTTCTCATTCGGCGGCCGGCACTACCGGGTGGACGACAACCGCACGCCGCCGCGGGTCACCCAGCGCCCGCATCCGCCGATCATCGTGGGCGGCGGCGGGCCCAGGCGTACGCCGGCCATAGCCGCCCGGTTCGCCACCGAGTTCAACGCCGCGCTCGGCGGCGACCCGCGGGAACGCTTCGAGCGATTCGGCCGGGCGTGCGAGGCGATCGGCCGCGACCCGGCCGAGGCCCGGCTGTCCGGGGTCCTGCCGGTGGCCATCGGCTCCACGACGGCCGAAGTCGAGCAGCGGGCAGCGATTGCCAGCTCGCCCCTGCTCCGCGACTCGATGGTGATCGGGTCGCCTGCGATGCTGGCCGACCGCATCGCCGATCTGGCGAAAGCCGGCGCCGACACCGTCTACCTGCACATCTTCGATATCCACGACCTGGATCACATCGCGCTGATCGGCGCCGAGGTGCTGCCCCAGCTAGCCGCGCTGCCCTAGGAAGGGAAACAGGACTCGATGAGGATCACCACCCATGCCGCCATCGCCCGGGCCCCGCACATCGGCTGGGAACTGGTCGACCTGCAGCTCGACGACCCCAAGGCGCACGAGGTCCGGGTGCGGCTGGAGGCCTCCGGGCTGTGCCACTCCGACGACCACATCACTTCAGGTGACGCCCGGGTGCGGCTTCCGGTGGTCGGCGGCCACGAGGGCGCCGGCGTGGTCGAGTCAGTCGGGCCGGACGTGGGCCGGGTCAAGGTGGGGGACCGGATCATCTGCTCCTACATCCCGGCCTGCGGCGCATGCCGGCCGTGCTCGACCGGCCATCAGAACATGTGCGTCAAGGGACTCAACGCCGGCAGCGGCATGTTCCTGGACGGCACCTACCGGTTCCACCTGGGCGATGAGGATCTCGGCGGGTTCTGCACGCTTGGCACCTTCTCGCAGTACGCCGTCGTGTCGGAGTGGGCCTGCGTGCCGATCGCTGACGACATCCCGTGGGAGGTCGCGTGCCTGGTCGGCTGCGGCGTCCCGACCGGCTGGGGCTCCGCGGTGCACGCGGCCGGGGTCCGGGCCGGGGACACCGTGGTCATCTTCGGCGCCGGCGGGGTCGGCAGCAACGCGGTGCAGGGCGCGCGATACGCGGGCGCGAAGAACGTGATCGTGGTCGACCCGGTCGAGCTCAAGCGGGAGATGGCCACCAAGGTATTCGGCGCGACGCACGCGTTCGCGACGGCCAAAGAGGCGCACGACTTCGTGGTCGACACGACCTGGGGCCAGCTCGCGGATCACGTGATCTGCACGCCGGGGGTCGTCACCGAGGAGATGGTGAACGCGGCGGTGCTGATGACCGGCAAGGGCGGCAAGGTCACGATCACCGCGGTCGGGCACTTCGACGAGCACGCCGTGCATGTGCACGCCGGCCTGCTGATCGGCTACATGCGCCAGATCAGAGGAGCGCTGTTCGGTGACAGCAACCCGCTCTATGACATCCCGATGCTGCTCGGCCTGTACCGGTCCGGCGACCTCAAGCTGGACGAGCTCGTGAGCCGCAAGTACCGGCTCGACCAGGTGAACGAGGCCTACCAGGACATGACCGACGGGAAGAACATCCGCGGCGTCATCGTGCACGAGCACTAGCGGGAACGAAGAGGAGAGCCGATGGCTGACATGGTGCGCGCCGCGGTCCAGACAGGCCCGGGGAAGATCGAGCTGCGCGAGTTCCCGCGGCCGAGGATCGGCCCGGACGACGGCCTGCTCCGGGTGGAGGCCAACGGCATCTGCGGCAGTGACGTCGAGACCTTCCGGGGCCATCTCGGCGGACCCAGGCCGGCCTTCATCCCCGGCCACGAGCCGCTCGGGATCATCGACGAGATCGGCGAGCGCGCCGCGGAACGCTGGGGCATCCAGCCGGGCGACCGGGTGGCGGTCGAAGTGATCGTCCCGTGCCGGTCCTGCCAGGACTGCCTGACCGGCCGGTACCAGTTCTGCCGCAACCGTAAGTACGGCCACGGGGTAACCAGCGTCGACACCGAGCCGGCGCTGTGGGGCGGGCTGGCCGAGTACATGTACCTGTCGCCCACCTCGGTGCTGCACACGATGGACAAGAGCCTGCCGGCCGAGCTGGCCGCAATGTACAACTCGCTGGGCGCAGGCGTGCGCTGGGCCTGTCACCTCGGCGAAGTGCAGCTAGGAGACACCGTGCTGGTGCTCGGCGCGGGCCAGCGTGGCATCGCCGCCGTCGTCGCCGCGCGCGCCGCCGGGGCCGGGACGATCATGATCACCGGGCTGGCCGCCGACGTGCACAAGCTGGCGATGGCCCGCGAGTTCGGCGCCGACCACACCATCGTCGTCGACGGCGACGGCGCCGAGAACACCGTGGATCGGGTCCGGGAGATCACCGACGGCGCGATGGCCGACCTCGTGCTCGAGCTGACGCCACTGGCCGCCGGGCCGGTCTCGGACGCGCTGCTGGCCGTCCGGCAGGGGGGCAGGGTGGTGCTGGCCGGGCTCAAGGGCCAGCGCGAAATACCGGTGCGGACCGACCTGATCATCAACCGCGCGCTCACGATCCGCGGCGCCTTCGGCGTGGACGCCAGGGGCATGGCGGACGCGATCGCGCTGATCGAATCCCGCCGCTTCCCGCTGGAGAAGATGCATACCCACACGTTCGGCCTGGATGACGCGGCACTGGCCATCCAGACGCTCGGCGGCGATGTGCCGGGCGAGCACGCGATCCACGTATCCGTCCACCCCGCGCACTAGCTCACGCCTGCCCGCGGCGCCCGCCTGTCCCGGAGGTTTCCCGTGCTCGTCGATGCCCATGCCCACCTGCTGCCACGTGACTACCCGCCCGACGCGCCTGCATGCTTCCCGCACATGGAGCCGGTCGAGGGGAGCACCGACCGATTCCTGGTCTTCGGCACCATGCGGTTCCGGGCCAGGGATGTGTTCTTCGAGGCGGAGCGCCGGCTGGAAGCGCAGGACGCGGCCGGCGTCGACGCCGAGGTGCTCACGCCCATGCCGCCGCTGCTGCGCTACGACCTGCCGGCCGCTGACGGCCTGGCGCTGGCCAGGCACGTCAACGAAGCCACCGCGCAGCTGTGCTCCGCCGAGCCGAGCCGGCTGATCGGGCTTGGCATGGTGCCGCTGCAGGACCCGGACGCCGCCACTGCTGAGCTGGCCGCGATCGGCGGCCTCGGGCTCGCTGGCGCGGAGATCGCTTCGAACGTGCTCGGTGTCTCGATCGGCGACGAGCGGTTCCTGCCATTCTTCGCCGAGGCCACCCGGCTGGGCCTGGCCATCTTCGTGCACGCCATGCCGGCCGCGACCGACCGGCTGCCACCCAAGGCGATGGGCACCTACGTGGTGGGACTTGAGGGCGCGATGGCGGCCGCGTCCCTCATCACCGGCGGCATCGCCGCCAAATGCCCGGAGCTGCGGCTAGCCTTCAGCCACGCGGCCGGCGGCTTCCCGCTGATGCTGCCGCGTGCGCAGTACTTCTGGAGCGGCAGCTGGAACGAAGAACCGAAGGTGCCCGAGCGGGCGGTCATGCCGGATGACGGACCGGCGCCGATCGAATTCGCCCGCCGCTTCTATTACGACTCCCTGGTCTTTGACCGCCGGGCGCTGCGCTTCCTGGTGGACTATCTCGGCCCGGACCGCCTGCTGGTCGGCTCGGACTTCCCGGCCATGCCACGCGAGGACCCGGCCGGGCGGACGCTTCGCTCACTGGACCTGCCGCCGGACGTGCTGGAGGACATCACCTGGAACAATGCCTTCCGGTGGCTGGGAGTCAAGCCGGTGCGCTGAGGTCAGGCAGGCGCACTGACGCGCGCGGACATCGCGCTGGCGGCCGGCGCGAATCCGCCGCCCCCCGGCCCGGCGCCGGGCCTCCCATGCCGGCCAGCGGTTGACCGGACTGCAGTTGCCCGATCGAGCGCTGCCCAGACTGCGCGGCCAGCCTGCGGGTGATCTCGGTGGATGCGTTGATGAGCATCCTCGCCAAGACCTGCGGCTTGGCTCGCGCGGTCTCGACCACCACGCTGACCGCCGCGGCCAGGCCGCCGAACGGGTCGTGGACGGGCACCGCCACCACCAGATCCGGCAGCGTGATCTGCCCCACCGCGACGGCGTACCTGGACTGCCTGACCTGGGCGAGCTTCCGTCGCAGCTGGGCCGGGTCGGTGATGGTCAGCGGCGTATATCGCTCCAGCGGGCGCCGGAGTGCCTGCTCCTGCAGCTCCCGGTCGGCGAACGCGAGCAGCACCAGGCCGGTGCCGGTGGCATGCAGGGGCCAGCGGTCGCCGCTCTTGCCAGAGGTCGGGTGGGTGGCGCACGCCCGGATGACCTCTACGTATACGACTTGCATGCCGTCTCGCACCGCGAGATGCACGTTGCCGCGGGTGCGGTGGTGCAGCTCGTCCAGGCAGGGGAACGCTGCCTCGCGCAGGTCCAAGCCGCGCGGCGCGAGCGCCGCCAGTTCGAGCAGCCGCACGCCGATGGAGTAGCGCCCGTTCGGATCCCGCTCCAGCGCGCCCCAGCTCAGCAGCTCGTGAACCAGCCGATGAGTCGTGGACAGGCTCAGCCCCGACCGCCGCGAGATCTCGCTCAGTGAGAGCGCGCGGCTCCTCGGCCCGAAGGCGTCGAGCACAGCCAGCAGCCGACCAGCGGCGTTCGTACGAGTTGCCGGCGCGCTCGCCTCCGCTGCGGAATCGAGCAGTTCCGGCATGCTCTACCTCCGCCCTGGGCGTAATCGCCCAAGCCGAGACATTGTCAACGATTTTGAAGCCAGTTAATACGCCTGAAATCATGCTGGCACTTCGGACCCGGTTCCGCAAGAACTAAGAGATTTGCAGCAAAGCCCACCAAACCGCCAGGCGAATCCGCCGTGAACGAGGGGCCGCAGCCCGGACCTCGGACACGGCTTGGCCACGGCTTGGCAACAGATCGCCACCGGATCGGGTAGGCCGGCATCTCCCTTTCGCCCGGCGGAAGCCCTGTGGACGGGCACCTGACAGGTCGCGGAAGCTGAGCGCGTCATCCGGTGAGGCAATCTCACCGCACTGAGGTCTGCCGACCGCGCCGGCCGGGATCCGGGCAGCGCGGCATAGCGCAGCCGCCTGTCCATAGCCGGAGCATCTCTATAGCGGGAGCATCGACATGAGACCCAAGACATTTGTGAGACGCAATAGCAGGCGGCCTGCCGTGCGGGTGGCGTCCATCTGCCTGGCGGCGGTCGTGGCGGTCGGCCTGGCCGCCTGCGGATCGTCGGGCACGAGCACGACCTCATCGGGCACGAGCGGGGCGCCGAAGCACGGCGGATCGCTCACCGTGCTGGAGGGCGCCAGCTTCGCCGGAGCCTGGCCGGGCCTCGACCCCGCCACCGACACCGACGGGGCGGCGAACCAGAGCTACATGAACTCCATCTTCGGTGACCTGTTCGAGCTGGGCACCGGGGGGAAACAGGTCCCGGACCTGGCCACGGGATACTCATTCTCGAACGGCGCCAAGACGGTGAACGTCACCCTCCGCCAGGGCGTGACGTTCACCGACGGGACACCGTTCAACGCGGCCGCCGTCGTGTACAACTGGAAGCGCGACCTCACCGGCACGTGCACCTGCAAGCCCGTCTTCCTCAGCCCGCCGGTCATCAAGCAGACCGGGCCGTACACCGTGTCGCTCACGCTGAGCTATGTCGACGCGCCGTTCATCAACGGCATCCAGGACAACATCTTCAACTGGATCGCCTCACCGACTGCCATCCAGAAGATGGGCGAGACGGCATTCGCCCTGAAGCCGGTCGGCGCCGGGCCCTTCACCGTCGTCAGCGACACCCCCGGCTCGCAGCTGGTGCTCAAGAGGAACCCGCATTACTGGGAGCAGGGCAAGCCCTACCTCGACAACCTGACCTTCAAGCCCGTCGCGGCCGACGAACCAGCGTACGAGGCGATGCTCGCCAACTCCGGTCAGGCCTACGAGGGGATGTCGACACCCCAGCTCGTGAACACGTTCAAGGCACACTTCACGGTGACCGCCGAGCCGTCCACGTCGCCCTACGACATCCAGCTGAACACCAAGGCCGCGCCCTTCAACAACATCAAGGCCCGGCAGGCGATCTACTACGCCACCAACGCCGCGCAGATAGACCAGAAACTGTTCAACAACACCTATCCGGTGACCCAGTCGTTCACCGCGAAGGCCGGCCTGTTCTACGAGCCGACGGTGCCCGGCTACATCGGTTACGACCTGGCGAAGGCCAAGGCGCTGGTCCAGTCGCTGGGCGGCATGAACATCACCCTCTACACCATCACCAGCCCGGTCGCCCAGTCGCTGAACGAGGCCCTGCAGACGCAATGGCAGGCCGCCGGGATGAAGGTCTCCCTCAAGGCCTTCGATCTCACGTCGCTGATCGCCACCTTCCAGTCGCACAAGTGGCAGGCGTTCCTGCAGACGGCCGGGGCGTACGACCCGGGTACCGGCGTCGGCGTCGCGTTCCGGTTCGCGTCGACTTCTCCGTTCACGGGCGTCTTCGACAAGAAGGTCGACGACATGATCAACGCCGCGGCTTCGACCGTCGACAGCACGCAGCGGGCGGCTGACTACGCCGCGTTGAATGCCTACCTCGCCCAGCAGGCGTACGGGCCGTTCCTCTTCCCCATCGCCGGATACAACATCGCCGCCAAGGGCGTCTATGGACCTGGGCTGACCACGCCGATCCCGAGCATCGTCGTGAATCCGGGAATCCTCTGGCAGGACGTCTACAACACCAACGGATGAGAATGCGCGGACTGTAATCACGATGAACACCTCGGTCACCGTAGGGCAGCCAGGGAGTCCCGGCGCCGAGCCGGGCGGCCAGGCGGGCGGCCAGGCGGGCGGTGCACCCCTGCACCGCCGCCTGGCCGGCTCGCCGGCCCTGCGCGTGACCGGGCGGCGGCTGCTCGTCGCCATACCCGTCCTCTGGGGCGTGACGCTGCTGACCTTCATCGTCTTGAACGCCCTGCCCGGCGACGCCGCCTCGGCCCTGCTCGGGTCCAACGCCACCCCGCAGGAGGTCCGGGCCCTTTCTATCAAGCTGCACCTCAACGAGCCGCTCATCGTCCGCTACGGGCACTGGCTCGGCGCCGCCCTCCATGGCGACCTCGGCACTTCCCTGTACTACAACCAGAGCGTCACGTCGATTCTCTGGCAGCGATTGCCGGTAACTATCGAGCTGGTGGTGTACGCGCTGGTCATCACGTTCGTGGTCTCGGTTCCGCTGGCCGTCTTGTCCGCCCGCCGGCCGCGCGGCGGCATCGACCGGACCAGCATGGCCCTGTCCATGGGCGGCCTGTCCATCGCGCCGTACGTGCTGGCCCTGCTGCTCATCCTGGTGTTCGCCGTGAACCTGCGCTGGCTCCCCGCGCTCGCGCAGGGAACAGGCGGGGACATCAAGGACCTGACCCTGCCGGCGATCACCCTCGCCATCCCGCTGATCGGCTTCTACACCAGGTTCCTGCGCGCCGACCTGCTCGAGCAGATGCAGTCCGAGGACTACACCGTGACCGCCCTGGCCAAGGGCCTGTCCCGCTGGCAGGTGCTGACCCGGCACGCGCTGCGGAATTCGTTTATCGGGCTGATCACGGTCATCGGGCTCAACCTCGCCACGCTCATCGGGACGACGGTGATCGTGGAACTGATCTTCGGGTTGTCCGGCATCGGAAGCCTTCTGCTCAAGGCGATCAACAACCGGGACGTGCCGCTCGTCGAGGGCATCGTGCTGTGCTTCGCCACCATCGTCGTCTTGGCCAACCTCGGCACCGACCTGCTCTACGACGTGCTCGACCCAAGGATCCGTCATGGCCGTTCCCGTAGCTGACGCACTGTCCCCCGTGCTGCCGGCCGGCGACATCGCGGCCACCGGCCGGCTGTCCCCAGCACGCAGGCTGGCCCGCTCGCTCGAGGTCGCCATCCCGGCCGCCGTGCTGGCCCTGCTGCTGTTCTTCTGCTTCATCTGGCCGCTCGTCTACCCGGTGCCCCCGCCGGTCGGCGGGTCCATCCTGGACAGCGGCCTGCCCATGTGGTCACCCGGTCACATCTTCGGTACCGACACGGTCGGCAACGACATCATGTCCCGCATCCTGTACGGCGGCCGGGTGTCGTTCGA
>Ga0070706_100001775_pt1 | contig 22334 bp, 17 predicted proteins | sample KBSK5501metaG_FD_65476 | JGI IMG/M metagenome (GOLD analysis project Ga0070706, IMG submission 65476) | Corn, switchgrass and miscanthus rhizosphere microbial communities from Kellogg Biological Station, Michigan, USA - KBS K5-50-1 metaG | ecosystem: Host-associated > Plants > Roots >... | reverse complement strand
TGGGCGCGACTGTTTGGACCAGCTCCAACACCTGCCTGAGTGCCGGGCTGTCGCCGACGATCTGATCGAAGTTCATCTCGCTGCGAATCTCTTCTTCGAGATAGAGCTTCTCCTGGGCCAGCTTGTCTTTGAGCTCAGAGATCTCTCTGTAAGCCAACGCGTTCTCGACGGCGATCGCAATCTGCTTTGCGATGTGCGTAAGCAGTGTCACGTCTTCTTCGGTGAAAGCGCTTTCACTGCGGCTGGCTATGTCCAGTGTTCCCAAAGTTCGGTCATGAGCGACGAGAGGAATGATGCATCCAGACCTGAGCCCATCGTTGTATGCGTGTCTGATTTGTGGGGCAGGAAATTCCTCGAGATCCAGATGGCTTATCAGAACCGGCTGGTGGGAAGTGAAGGCGCGACCTTGGGGACTGCCCTCTAACGGAAACAATGCACCTTCTCCAAGATCGCTCGCATATTGCAGATCGAAGCTGTGCAATCGCAGTTGTTTTGTCTCGGGATCGTAAAGGCAGATCGACGCCGCGTCGTGCGGAATCACTTTGCGCAGAGAATCGCAGGTAGCGCGCAAGAGGTTCCCCAACCCTAGTTGGGTGACCACGGCATTGTTGATGTCGAGCAACAGTTGGTAGCGGTCGCGCTCGGCTTCTACGTCTGCAAGGACGGTGTCATACGGTTCACCAGCGGCAATATCGATCGGAGACGGCTGCTCGCGCATAAGGGAGATCTCCTGAAATGTAAGAACGACGCGGGCCAGGATTGTATAAATAAACCAAGTACAAGCAAAGTTTGTTCTGTCGAAGGTGACATCGACAGTTTCGACTTTCAACACCTCTGTCTCAACATCGATTCCTCAATCACCCTCACTTTTCCAATGAATTTCGACCAAAGCTGACACTCCGAGGTCCGGCATTACTGTTGCCCAGTGCATGCGCAGGTAAGCAGAAGGAGAACGACTCATGCTGAGGATTTATATCCACGATCAAGTGCCGGTGACGAGCTTCGTGCTCGAGGGAAAGCTGGTCGGACCGTGGGTTAAAGAATTGGAGAAACACTGGGAGAGCGCGTCGGCTGCTAATGCTTCCAGGACCATGTTGGTGGATTTAGCCGAGGTTAGTTTCATCGATGCTGAGGGGCGAGCACTGCTCGCCAGGATGCGACAGAACGGAGTCAGGTTTTTGTCCACTGGAGTTCTGATAAATGCAATCGTTGCGGAGATTGATGCTCAACAGCGCAATCGCCAATCGCACGACGTGAACACATAAGGAGCAAGCAATGGGTAACCGAATCATTTGTTTATTGGCGATCATCATCCTAACAGCGAGCCCTTCGAGTGTTCCGGCCCAGCAAAGTAGTGCGGCGGCCGCAGAATTATTGACGCTGGACCAGGCAATCTCTCTTGCATTGCGTGATAACCGCGAAGTGAAAAACGCACAGCTAGGAGTTGGCAAAGCTGAGGATGATTTCGCAGCGGCCCAAACGTACCGGCTGCCGAAAATCGAATTCAACGCGCTCGCCGGACAACAACTTGTCAGCCCGGATTTCACTTTTACCAAAGGTGTCCTCGGCACGTATGCCAACGTCGGCCCAATCCCCGATCACGACGTCAAGATGTCGACCCCAAGCCGGCCGACCGCCATTCTCTTTGGTCAAGTAACGCAACCGCTTTCGCAACTGCATCGCATTCGACTCAACATCAAACAGGCCGCTTTATCGACTGATATCGCGCGTGAACAACTGCGCGGTCAGGAGCAGTCTGTCGTCAATAACGTGAAGCGCACCTACTACGCGATCGTGCAGACGGAGAGCGCGCTACAAAGCGTCCGTCAGGCGCTCGCCTTCTATCGCGAACTCGAACGCGTGACAGGCGATTACGTTGCGCAGCAGGTTGCACTGAAAGCTGACGATCTTGAAGTGAAAACCAGATTGGCAAAGACCGAAACTGAGGAACTAACAGCCGCTAATCAACTGTCCACCCTGAAGGAGCAGCTTAATCAACTGATGGGTCGCGACATCAGGAGTGAATTCAGAGTCGCGGCAGTCCCAGCGCCATCATTGTTCGAAACCGACCTTGTAGCAGCGCGCGAGCGTGCGTTGGACCAACGCCCGGAGATCAGAGAGGCGCGCTTGCAAGTGCAACAGGCCGAGCTGGAGAAGCGAATCAAGAAATCTGAATACATTCCGGATGTCAGTGTGGCTTTGACTTATGCCTCGCCGCGAAATTTCGACAAATACGTCCCAAAGAACTTCGCTTCTGCCGGCGTTTCCGTGAACTGGGAAGTTTTCGATTGGGGCAGAAAGAAACATCAACTCGACGAAAAACAGAAAACTATCGAGCAGGCAAACAATAGCCTGCGTGATGCAGAGAACACAGTGATGATCGAAGTCGGGGCGAAGATGCGCGACCTGCAACAAGCAGCGCAGACGTTGCGTGTCGCGCAACTCAGGCAGGAAACGGCTCGCGAAAACATGCGCGTTTCCATCGACAAATACAGATTAGTGGCGACGCTGTTTTCGAACGTGTTGCAGACACAGGCCACGTTGGCAGATGCAGACTATGAATATCAAAAGGCGTTGCTGGCTTTCTGGACGGCCAAGTCTGAATACGAGAAAGCAATCGGAGCCGACAAATAAGGCCCGCCAGCGCTGTTGGACCAGAAGATCGAGATAACTCAATACGAAAAGCATAGGAGCGCACGAATGAAAAAGAAACCATTCAAAATAGTTGCAGTGAGCACAGTGCTCCTGTTGGCGATCGTGATAGCAGTAGCGGCTTTGAAGTCCAAATCCAAACCGCTGGAGAAACTGCCTGTTCCGGTGAAAGTTGCGGCGGTCGAGTTGAACACAGCGAACAGCGAGGCGAGGTATTCAGCGACAATCATTCCCCGCACGGAAGTTCAATTAGCCTTCAACGTCGGCGGTTATGTTGACGCGCTTCGCCAGTTTCGCGGCGTCGACGGAAAAATGCGCGATCTCCAGGAAGGGGATCGCATTAGCGTGGGCACGGTGCTCGCGCGTGTCCGCCAGAGCGACTACCGGGTGAAATTCAAACAAGCAGAATCTCAGGCGAGCGAGGCGAAATCGGGCATTGACGTTAGCAAAGCACAATATGAAGAAGCAGTTTCGGGCGTCGCCTCGAGCAAGGCGCAACTGGTTGAAGCAGAGGCCGCTTACGTGAAGGCCAAGCTCGATTTTGAACGCGCCGAGATTCTGTTTGCGAGCCACAGTATGACCAAAGCTGATTACGACTCGGCGAAAGCTCAATATGACGTGACTAGCGCCAAGGTCGCTGCTGCGCGCTCGCAGGTTCAGATGATCCAGGCCAAAGCAGATTCCGCGAAAGCGAATATCGACGTCATTCAGGCGAAGTCAAGAGGCGCGCAGGCAGTCGTGCAGCAGACAGAGATTCCACTACACGACACAGAACTGAGGTCGCCGCTCAACGGCGTCCTGCTGGAAAAATCGGTCGAGAAGGGAACACTGGTTTCTTCGGGTGACAAAGCATTCACGGTTGCCGACACATCGTCAGTCAAAGCAGTGTTCGGGGTCGCAGACGTCGCGGTGGCGGAAATGAAACTGGGAAGCACATTGAGTGTCGAAAGCGAAACAATACCTGGGAAGGAATTTCAGGGACAGATCACATCAGTGTTTCCCGCCGCCGATTCGAAGAGCCGAGCATTCAATGTCGAGGTGACGATTCCGAATCCTGATTATCTGCTGCGGCCGAACATGATCGTTTCGCTACGGGTGGGAACTCGGCACGCTACGACGGCCCAGCCGGTGGTGCCGTTAAATGCGGTCATTAAATCAAGGAGTAACGCGAACGGTTATGCAGTCATGGTGTTGACTGAGGAAGGTGGAAGGCAACTCGCGCGGCTTCGCGAAGTGAAGCTGGGCGAATCATTCGGCAATGGCGTGGCCGTGGCTGAAGGACTGAAGCCCGGTGATCGAGTAATCATAACGGGCGGGACGATGGTGAACGATGGCGATCAGGTAAAGGTGATTCCATGAAGCGAGTCCAAATCTTATTACGAAAAGCACGCAGAACAGTGCGCAGGTTGGTCCATAAATCGCCGGCGAAGAGCGCGGCCCACGACGAAACCAACGTTGCACAAGCTCACGGCCATCACGATGTGGACCAAAGCAAGCGCAACATCTCTCACTTTTTCGTCGAGCAGCGGCACATCACCTGGGTGATGCTGATCGGCGTCTGTGTCTGGGGCATTTACAGCTACAAGAGCATGCCACAGCGCAAAGACCCGGATACTCCGGTTAAGACCGCCGTGGCCATCACTGCCTGGCCTGGAGTGAGCGCGGAGAAGATCGAGCAACTGGTGACCAGGAAGATCGAAGAGAAGGTGGCGCAGAACGCCAACGTGGAAAAGATCCGCTCGATATCGCGTACTAACATTTCGGTTGTTTACGTGGACCTGGATGAGAACTTTCCGGGCAGTCAGATCGGCAAGGAGTTCGACGACATCGCGCTCAAACTCGACTCGATCAAAGATCTTCCGGACGGGGCTGGGCCTATACAGTTCATCAAGGACTTCGGCGACACGTCGGCGCTCATGCTAACCGTTGCCAGCCCGAAGGTGAGTGAGGCTGAGATCGAAGTGCGCGCTAAAAAAGAGGTCGGCGAAGCTATCGCGCGCAACCGGGCACAATACGCGCCGGCGGTGGGCGGAACACGCTTCACAATTGTCAGCGCGCTTACCCAACCGGTAAGCCCGCGCATCGTGCAGGACCCGCTCAATCTGCTAGCCGATTACCTCAAAGACAAGGGTGTGGCTGGCGATCTGCACGTCATTACGGAGCAGGGGTTCGTTGGTGTGGACGGTGTTTCCGACGCGAGCGACGACACGCTGCTCGGCTACACGCGGCAGTTTATCAACGAGCGATTGCAGGCAGCCGATTTTCATCCGGATAGCTGGCCGCCCGTGGTTATCCGCGATCCGAACGAGGCGCGCGCAAAGCTGGGCGCGGTCGCGGGCGACAAGTACAGCTACCGCGAGATGGATGATTTCACAGACACCATAGAGAAGGGTCTTAAGAGCGTTCCGCAGGCTACGAAGGTGTCGCGGGCGGGCATCCTGTCGGAGCGGATCTTTCTGCTTTACTCCCAGGAGCGCATCGCCTCGTACGGCCTAAAGCCCGGAGACCTGCCAAACATTTTGGGCGCGCGCAACATCACGCCCGCCGGCGGCCAACTGGAAGCTAATGGCAAGAATTTTTCGATCGATCCTTCGGGTGAGTTCAAGACTGAAAAGGAGATTGGCGACGTTGCGATCACCCGTACGAACCAGGGGGCGCCGGTTTACCTCCGCGACGTGGTGGACGTCGAGCGAAGCTATGACAGCCCACCGAGATACCTGAATTTTTACGACTGGCGCGACGCACAGGGCAATTGGCAGCGCAGCCGTGCCATCACGGTCGCCGTCCAGATGCGTCCGAATGGATTCATAGGCCAATTTGGTACAGACATAGATGCGAAGCTGGCGGAACTACGGAAACAGCTACCGGACGACTTGATCATGGCGCGCACCTCCGACCAGCCTCGGCAGGTAACGGAGAACGTTAATCTGTTCATGAACAGCCTTTACGAAGCGATTATCCTGGTAGTGATCGTTTCTCTTATCGGTTTCTGGGATTGGCGTTCGGCGTTGCTGATGGGGCTGGCGATCCCGATCACGCTCTTCATCACCTTTGGGATGGCCCACATGCTGGGGATCGATCTCCAGCAAGTTTCCATCGCCACGCTAATTATCGCCCTCGGCCTGCTCGTGGATGTACCGGTAGTTTCCGGCGACGCGATTAAGAACCAGCTGGGGGCGGGCCTGCCGCCGCTCACTGCCGCGTGGGTGGGGCCGACAAAACTCCTCAGGGCGATCGTCTTTGCCACCATCACCAACATCGTCGCCTACCTACCGTTCCTGACCCTACCCGGAGGCATGGGCGAATTCTTATACAGCTTGCCGATCGTACTGACCTGCTCTCTGGTGGCGGCGTTAATTGTCGCAATGATCTTCATCCCGTTCCTCGGCTACTTTTTGCTGAAGCCCGAACTCCAGCCGTCTATGGAGGAACGGCGCAAGAAAGGATTCCCGGCATTTTATTACCGGGTCGGAGAATGGGCCATCAATCACCGTTGGATGGTGTTGCTGGGCTCGCTCTTACTTTTGGCGGGCGGATTCCTGGTCGGAACCCGGCTGAAGACAGACTTTTTCCCGAAAGATCGTTCTTACCTTTCCTACCTCGACGTATGGCTTCCTGAAGACGCGCCGCTTTCAGCCACCAACGAAGCCGCGCGGCGTGCGGAGGAAGTAGTGCGCGAGGTGACCGAAGAGTATGGCCGGGAGCACCTCGAAAAAGACGGCAAACCGAGTGAAGTCCTGAAATCCCTGACGGCCTTCGTCGGCGGTGGCGGCCCGCGGTTCTGGTTCTCGGTTTCGCCCGAGCTACAACAGCTCAACTATGCGCAGGTCATCATCGAGGTCAAAGACAAGCATGACACGAGCCATCTGATCGGTCCGCTGCAAAAGGCGCTGGACGAGCGCGTCCCCGGCGCGCGCATCGATGTGCGGCAACTCGATACGGGCAAGCCAATCACGATGCCCGTCGAAATTCGTATCTCCGGCAGCGACATGGCCGCGTTACGTCAGGAGGCGGAGAAGGTTAAAGATATCCTGCGTGCTACGCCGTACGCTCAGCGCGTCCGCGACGACTGGGGCGAAGAGGTTTTCACCGTCAAGCTCGAAACCGACTCGGACCGTGCGAACTTAGCGGGAATCACCAACCTCGACGTGGCTGCCTCCTCCGCGACAGCGATCAACGGCACCAAAGTGACAGTCTTGCGTGAAGGCGACAAGCAGATCCCCATCGTGGCTCGAATGCGGATGGAGGAGCGCGCGCAACTGGCCGACGTGCAGAACCTCTACGTGTATTCCGCGCAGGGATCAGAGAAGGTGCCGCTCAGGCAGGTCTCGTCGGTCGAATACGGAATGGAGACCGAGAAGGTGCGCCGGCGCAATCAATTCCGCACGATCACGGTCTCGTGCATGGCCGAACCTGGTCACCTGCCGTCCGAGATCGTCAACGCCGCGCGCCCGCAACTGACCGCTTTTGCCGCTCAGCTCCCTTCCGGCTACCACATGGACATCGGCGGGTCGGAGGAGGAGCAGGTCAAGGGTTTCAAGAATCAGACAGTCGTGCTGGTGATCTCACTAGTCGCGATCTATCTAAGCCTGGTCTACCAGTTTAAGAATGCCATCAAGCCCTTTGTCGTCTTCGCCGCGGTGCCTTACGGGGTCGCTGGAGGGCTGGTGGCGCTCTGGATCATGGATACGCCGTTCGGGTTTATGGCCTTCCTGGGGATCATCAGCCTGGTTGGGTTGATCGTCAGTCACATCATCGTGCTGTTCGACTTCATCGAAGAGAAGCATGCTGAAGGCGAGCCGCTGAAGCAGGCCGTGCTGGACGCCGGCATCATGCGCCTCAGGCCGGTCATGATCACGGTGCTCGCCCTGGTAATTGCGCTCGTCCCGCTGGCGATGCACGGTGGGCCGCTGTGGGAACCAATGTGTTACGCGCAGATGGGCGGGATGATGATCGCGACTTTCATTACGCTGCTGCTGGTGCCGGTGATCTATTCGGTCTTCGTCCTCGATCTCAAACTGATCAAGTGGGACTCCACAGAGACCGCGAAGGACGTCTCGCCAGCAGTTCCGGCTAGTGTAGACGCAGAGGCAAGCGCATGAGACGACACAAAATTCAACGTGTGCGCTTCAAGCTCGTCATATTCGTAGGGCTCGCCCTCGCGCCCTCGACAGCAGTTGGGCAAACCACTTCGCGATCCACGCGTACTGCAGAGCCCCGCGCCGAACTGAAACACGCAAGCGATGACTACAAGTCGAACGTCGAACAACTGCTCGCTCTCTACGACGGCGAGTCGAAGCAGGCCGAAGCGCAGCTTACGAAGGCCAGAGAGTTGTTGGCGCATGGACTCGTCACGCGGCGCGAGGTCGAGACGGCCGAACAGGCTGCGGCGCAAACACGAATTAAAGTTGCCGAGGCGCAGGTACAGTTGAAAAACGCTGAGGTCCTAATCGCTGAAACAATGGTCGAGGTCGAAGCGGAAGAGTCCAAGCGCAAGATCGGGTCTAGTTCGCCGTCGCGAACTGTCAACACGCTGGTCCAGACCACAGCCTATATCCGCTACGGTGGTGCGCACGCGTGGTCACTCTCGGACGCATCCGTCATAAAACAGTTTTTCGCTCGCAGGTTCGGTCGCGCACTTCCTATTGGCGCTTTCGGTCAGTCAGCGCTGCACGACCGCTGGGGCTACGACCATCGCAACGCAATGGACGTCGATGTGAGTCCTGATACAGCGGAAGGCCAAGCTTTGATGGAGTATCTGCGGGCCAATGGCATTCCCTTTACTGCGTTCCATTTTGCGGTGCCGGGTAAAGCCACAGGACCACACATACACGTTGGCCTGCCTTCTCATAGAATTGCAACCAGATGGTTAGCGGCGAACGCCGGCAACATATCACGCTAGCGAGGAAGGAAGTCTTATGGATGGTGAAATATCAAACGGGTTGGCAGCCATCATGGGTGCTTTAGTAGGAGGTCTTGCGTCATTGGCGAGCACATGGGTAAGTGAACGATCTCGACATAAGCGAGATCTGTTACAACGAGAAATCACCAGGCGAGAGACTACCTATTCCGACTTCATCGACCACGCCTCCAAACTTTACGTCACGTCGGCCACGCACAAGGTTAACGATGGTGATGCGAACCTCGAATCGGAGCTTGCAGGCGCGGTCTCACTTTACGGAATCGCGAGCCGCATTCGCTTGTTTGCTTCTGATCGAGTCATCAAGGAGGCGGAAGCCGTGCTCGATCTAATACTGATCCAGTTTGGAGCTGAAAACATCTCAGTCGAAGAACTTCGCGAAAAGAAGCTAAACGAGAGAGATCCCTTAAAGCTATTCAGCGTTAGTTGCAGGCGCGAACTCCAGGACCTACAAAGAGTGATATAGGTTTACGCCTGATTTTGGAGGCTCAACGTCATGCCTGAGACAAAAGCACAAATCATCCTTGAAGTCGCGGAAGCGATAGGCACTCATCTTCGAGTATCTGAATTGCTCGCGGCGTTGAATGAGAAGCTCAAGCCGATTATCTGTTTTGACGCCATCGGGATCGGAGTTCTGGAGGACGAACTCCTAAGGATCTATTCCATTCATCTTGAAAGTACTCGGCGCATTGAGGGCGAATCTCTCCAGAGCCTTATGGACCGCCATGCACCTGAGATTGAACACCCGCTTAGCCTTGCGTTGAGCGACCACCCTGTCAGTGAAATGGTGCAGTTGGCCCAGCCGTATGTCTGTGCGGACGTGGAGACTCAAAGACGCTTTGGACATGACGAGCATTGCTTGAAACATGGATTCCGCAGCTACATCAGTCTTCCGCTCATCAGGCAAGGGGACGTGATCGGCGTGATTGAGTTTCTGTCGAACCAAACCGGCAACTACCGCGACGACCAGGTAGGTTTGTTACAAGACATCGCCAAAATTGTCGCCATCGCTGTCGCAAACGCTCTGGCCTACGAGGAAATCAGATCTCTCAAAGAACAACTCGCGCTCGAGAATCGAGTGCTCCAGGAAGAGATCGTTCAGCGATCGATCTATGAAGAGATTGTTGGTTCGTCGAGTTCGCTTCAGAAGGTGCTGGTCGCAATTGAAAAAGTTGCATCAACGGATTCGACCGTCTTAATTACCGGTGAGACAGGAACGGGAAAAGAGCTGATTGCACACGCGATCCATCGGCGCTCTCCGCGCCGCGATCGCGCGTTGGTGAAAGTGAATTGTGCGGCGCTGCCGGCGGAGTTGATTGCCAGCGAACTGTTCGGTCACGAGAAAGGTGCGTTCACGGGTGCAATGCAGCAACGCATCGGCCGATTCGAAGCCGCTAATGGAGGCACGATCTTTCTCGATGAGATCGCGGAGCTGAGTCCGGAAATTCAAGTCTCACTTTTGCGCGTGTTGCAAGAGAGAGAATTCGAACGCGTCGGTGGTAACCGAACCATAAAAACGGACGTGCGCGTGATCGTAGCTACGAACAAGGATCTCCGGCGTGACGTTAGCGAGGGCCGATTCCGCATGGACCTGTTTTATCGCCTGAATGTTTTTCCTGTTCACGTGCCGCCATTGCGTGAACGTGTGAACGACATTCCGGTGTTAGTGGATTACTTTGCGGCGCGGCTGGCAGCCCGCACAGGCAAGAAGATCAGTCAGATCGAGAAGCGTTCGTTGTCAGCGATGCAGCAATACGCGTGGCCGGGAAACATCCGCGAGCTGCAGAACGTGATCGAGCGTTGTGTGATCCTCGCGGACGGTGAGGTCCTACGCGTTGATCCCGGCATGCTGTTGCAGGAACCGTTCTCGACGGTGAGACCCGTAGTTGCGGCCGACTACGGATCGGATCGAAGATCTCAAATTGAATCCGTGCTGCGCGAGACGCGCGGCAAGGTTTATGGACCACACGGCGCTGCCGCTCGGCTTGGCCTGCCTGCCACGACACTTGACTCACAAATGCGCGTGCTCGGAATCAACAAACACCAATTCAAATAGTGCTGCCCTCGAAAGAGCGTCTCCCGCAACTCCAAAGAGATCGCTAACGCTTCCGATTTTGCCGAACGGCTCACACTTTCGGCATTTCCAGTAAATGAAACCAGGCGGAAAATCTGTCGCAGTTAAGTAAACCCCCGACAGAGGATGAACTATTGGTTTCATTTACAAAGGAGAGACATCATGGTTGCAGAAATACAGACACAGCAAGTAGCAAACAACTCCTTCTTCCTCGATCCCAAACTCAAATGTGCGCAGGCTCAGGAATTCGACGAACGGCTTTCGGCGCTAATTATCGGTCAGGAGAATGCCGTTCGCAGTATGGGCAATCTGTACCAGCTGTTCCTCGCGGGAATGAACCAGAGCAACAAACCTCTTGGAACCCTGCTTTTCCTGGGGCCAACTGGTTCCGGCAAAACACGGGTGGTCGAAGCCGCAGCGGAGATTCTCTTTGGAGACCGTAACGCGGTTATCAAGATCGATTGCGCGGAGTTTCAGCACTCGCATGAGATCGCTAAGTTGGTCGGCTCTCCCCCGGGATATCTGGGCCACCGGGAAACTGCGCCACTTCTCACTCAAGAAAACCTCGACCGTTTCCAAACGCAAGACACTCCGCTTTCGCTTGTTCTATTTGACGAAATCGAGAAGGCATCGGATTCGTTGTGGCGGCTGCTGCTCGGCATCCTGGATAAGGCGACATTGACGCTGGGTGATAACCGGCGCGTCGATTTTTCACGGTCTTTGATCATCATGACCTCGAACCTGGGCGCGAGGGAGATCTCCGAATTGATCGAAGGCCGGATCGGTTTTACCGCACCTTCGGAACTGAAGAACCTCGATCAGAGCCGGTTTGCTATTGACGAGAAGATCCAACGCACGGCCGTCCAAGCGGCCAGGCGGAACTTCTCTCCTGAGTTCATGAACCGGATCGACAAAGTAGTGGTCTTTCACTCATTGAACGAACGGCATCTGCGGCAAATTCTCGATCTTGAACTTGGCTCCCTACAAGAGCGGATCATGGGCTCGGCTAGAACCAAGTTTTTCTTTCACTGCTCTGATTCAGTGAAGGAACTGTTGTTACGTGAAGGTATGGATAGCCGATATGGCGCGCGCCACTTGAAGCGTTCGATTGAACGACTGCTGGTCATGCCCATGTCAAATTTGGTGGCGAGTGGCCAGGTACATTTAGGTGACTCGATATATCTCGATTTGGACCACAATGGTTCCGACATTTCGTTCGCTAGTCGTTCGGGGCTAACAACGATTGACAATTCGTTTCTTACCGAACCTTCGGTAGAAGAATTTGGCGCGCCGTTGCATGCTGCGCCGCTCAGTCAGCTGGCTGCTGCTTAATCCCGTTCGACTTTATCGATGAGGTACTCGAAATGCTGAGACGATCCTGGCCCGCCCTGCTCTTAATAATTGCATTGGCTTCCGTGCTGCGCGCCCAATCAACGCACGCGTCGCTCAATGGTCGCATCACCGACTCAGTCAAGGCTGTTATCGTCAACGCGAACGTCGCCGCCATCAATCTCGGCACCAACGCGCGCTACGAGACCACGACGAACGCCGAGGGCGAGTATTACCTGCTGAATCTTCCTCGCGGCCTCTACCGGATCGAGATCGAAAAGTCTGGCTTCAAGAAGTTGATCAAGCCGGGCGTGAGCTTTGATGTTCATGATGCAACCGAAATGGATTTTGAGTTAACACTGATGTCAGACGAACCGGCGTCACAACAGAACGCCGCCACGACGCCAGCTTCGGCAAAATCGCAGACGAGCAACCAGATTGCGCACGACCCTACGTCTCGTCTGTTTCAGCTCCTGCTGCCGAGCGAACATCTGTTTGGGGACTGGGGCCGACTGCGATCGAAACTTAAAGAAAAGGGCATCACGCCACGGTTGATCCTCATCACCGATCTCGCTGGCAACGCCAGGGGCGGGCGATCGCACGGGGTGACCGCACCCAGCAGCGTCGAGTTCAGCCTGTTTTTCGATCTGGAGAAGATATCTGGTCTCAAAGGCGGTTCTATCCTTGCGTCGTTTTCGGAACGTTGGGGCCACAATCTTTCACGCGAACACATCGGCAACACCTTCAGCACACAACAGATTTTTGGCTTCCAGACGTGGCGCGTCCTCGACGTCTCTTATCAGCAGAAACTGTTTGACGACCGTGTTGAGCTGCGCCTCGGGCGCTTCGCCGCGATGGATGACTTTCTCGTTTCACCGTACAACTTCGGGTTCATGCAGAACGCTTTTTGCGGAAACCCATTCGGGATCATATTGAGTGCCCCCGGCATGAGCGCCTACTACGGCACTTGGGCGGCTCTCGGGAAGGTGAAGCCTACCAAGCGAAGCTACGTGATGACTGGTGTCTACAACGGCGATCCCAAGGTCCGCGAGAACAAATATCATGGTGTGAATCTTTCGCTGCATGGACCACTCTTTGCGATCAGCGAGGCCGGTTATCAGATCAACGGGCTGCCAGGCGACAGCCAACGCTTGGGCAATTACAAGCTCGGGGCCTGGTACGACCATTCGACTCTTACCAATTTCGACTCTGGGGCCAGCAAGCGCGGAAGCTGGGGCTATTATGGGCTCTTTGATCAGGTGCTCGTCCCATTCGGCGCGGCCGGCAGCAACCGCGGATTCGGAGTCTTCGGCTCCGCGACTGTCGCACCAAATTCCCGCGTCCAGCAATTGCCCTTGTTCGTCACAGCAGGCGTTTCGGCGCGCGGGTTGTTCGACGCGCGTCCCAGAGATGTCGTTTCAATAGGCGTCGCATCCGGTTACTTCAGCGAAGAGCTGAAACGCGCGCAACGAACTGGCCGGCTGCTTGGTCCTGATGGCGGCGTTCCGGATCGCGAGACGGTCACCGAATTGACCTATCGTTTCGATCTTCGCAAGGGCGCCTACTTCATCCAGCCGGACTTGCAATACATCAATCGGTCTGGCGGCACGGGCCAATTTAAGAACGCGCTCGTGTTGGGTGCCCAGTTCGGCATCAACTTCTGATTACTCCAGGTCCATATCCTCGTGGTTCTACGAAGAGTTCGTGGAATTACGGAGTGCAATGGTCTCCTGTCTTTTCGCTTCATCTTAATGAAGCGCAGCACAAGTTCAAATCACTGAGCAAAATGCGTCGATCGAGAATGTCACCGTTGTGTTGGCTCGCAGTTGGTCCAATGGCAAGCCCGTTGCTAAGAGGTCCATCGGAGGTGAGAACTTGAGGAATTCACCTTTAGAGACGATCGAACTGATCGATCCATTAATCAATCATTGATACAGCAAAGGAGTTTTTTTAGATGAGTCAAAAACAATCCAACTTAACCAATAACGGCGGCGCGTGGGACCTGCGTCACCCCGGCCTGATAATGAAGGGCGCAAACGGCCAGGAGATCCACGAGTTCACGGGCATGTGGCCCCTTAAGCCGGATGCCGACCTTGTGGACATGGAGAATGCGCTAAGCCGCGAGGCCCCTTTCTGGGGAGGGCCTGGAAAGACGTTCTCGGAGGCGACGACAATGCTCGGCCTTATCCGGACTGCGCGCTGGTTCGTCGGCACCAGCACCGAGTTCGGTCCCACCCTCTATTTCGTCACGCAATTCGATAGCAGCCTGGAGAAGTACTTCGATGACTTCGTGCTCAACGGAAAGAGGAACTTGTTGAAGGCCTGGGGCAATTGCATCGGCTGTCCCGATGGCCCGGACACGACGGCGCGCGACGTCGTTCAGTACATCGCACGCGGGCAGATCAAGACCATGGTGTGTTACGACGCGCTTCCGAGCCTGAACTTGAGCCAGATCCAGAAGATGGCCGACTGGTACGAGAAGACGCAGAAGTTCCAGCGTGCGGTCTACGCCGGCGACGGCAACGTCGAGGACAAGGTCAACGCTTTCTTCAGCGAGCTAGCCAAGCCCTACGAATTCGTGCCGAGCGGCGCCGACATCGATACTGACGTTGCCAACGAGTGGCAGTTCACCGACGTCCCTGAACGGTTGGGCGTGATGGAGACCGCTTAGTACCTGAATTTGCGGCAGGTGGATCGGCCTGGAGGACATTCTCAAGGTCGATCTCATCCGCCGATGTAGTGGTGAGTAGTTTTCAAGTCGAGGACGACGATTATGAGCACCTTAGTTAAGGCAGAAAATTTGGCGGCTGCCGACCTGAACGAAAACATTCGGGACATTCAGGACAATGTCGTGGCGCCTATCTTGATGCGTTACGGGCGTCACATCTTTTTCAAGTTCACCGATGACCAGAAAGCACGCGCATGGTTGCGCAACATGTTCAATCGCGTGAATGCCCGACAGGAAGAGCATGGAACGCGATTCACCGTCAACATCGGATTCACTTACGAAGGGTTAAAAGCCTTGGGCCTTTCTCTGCGATCGCTGGATAGCTTTCCGCAGGCGTTTCGCGCGAGTATGCGCGCGCGTGCCCGTGAGGTCGGTGACGTTGGACCACATGCGCCGGAACATTGGGAGGGCGGCCTCGGTGGTCCTGATATTCATGCTATGGGTTGGATTCGAACCGATTCCGACGAGGGCCGCGACGTGGCGACGCAGATCATTCGCGACGAGATGGAAGCGACCGGCGGAGTCGAGATCCGTTTCGTCCAGGACACGAAGGCCCTCGCGCATGAAAACGGGATCGGATCAGAGGGCGAGCATTTCGGTTTTGCCGATCCTATTTCACAGCCGCCAATCGAGGGCGCTAACGCGCCTGTTTATCCCGGCGACGGTGTGCTCGAAGCGGATGGCACCTGGCGCGCGCTGAAACCTGGCGAGTTCTTGTTGGGCTACGAAGATGAAGTTGGGCCCGAAGGTACGCAGACGCCCGAGCCTTTTGAGCTGCGCGTAAATGGGACCTATATGGTCTTCCGCAAACTCTACCAGGATGTCGCGGCGTTTCGTCGATATTTGGCCACAGCCGCGAAGGGACTCTACGGTTCCGACGATCAATATCACCAGGATTTGGTGGCAGCCAAGATGATGGGACGCTGGCGCAGTGGATGCCCAGTGGATTTATCGCCCGACAAGGATAATCCCGCGATCGCGGCCGACCCTCATCGTCGCAACAACTTTACGTATGCAGACGATGATCAAGGCCTGCGGTGTCCGCTTGGTGCGCACCTACGTCGGAGCAATCCGCGCGCGACGCCGCTGAAACGCGCAACAGCGGTGAGGCGGCATCGCTTGATTCGGCGCGGTGTCGAGTATGGACCGCACTTGCACGATGGCGCGCTTGAGGATGACGGCGTCGATCGTGGCCTCGTCAACTTGTTCATCCAGGCCGATATCGAACGGCAATTCGAATTCGTCCAGAAAGAATGGATGAAAGCCGGCGAGTTCATCGGACTCGATCCGAACGAACAGGATCCGATCAATGGCGTCGGCGGCGAAGGCTCGCAGATGGTAGTGCCGGGCGCCAAACGACCGTTCCTGTTCGACCTGCCTACCTTCGTCACAGTGAAGGGCGGCGAATATCTATTCGTGCCCGGGCTGAATGCACTTAAGGGCATCATCGAACAGAAATTTTGAACCTGCAACAAAGGAGCAAAGCACAATGTCAGACCATTTCAGTGGGCCAGCGGTGATGGGGGATCCATCAATCGATATTACCGATTTCTACGCGTTTCTCAGCCCAGAACGCGCCGGCAATCTTGTCTTGATCATGGATGTATTCCCAATGGCAACATCGCAGTCGTTCTTCAGCGACGTTGTTACGCATCGTTTCCGCCTACGGCCGCTGATGCGGTCGAACGGCACCATCACACATGACGCCGTCGAATACACCGTCGATATCCGGTTCAGTGATGTCCCGGAAGGGACTTCAGTTCAGAAAGGCAACGTCGTCACGTCTGACGGACACGAGGCGAGCTTCGTAGTTGGTCAAGCAATGGAAGCGGATGGTATACGCATCTTTGGGGGACTGATTAGCGATCCGTTCTTCATGGATGTCGAGGCCGCGCTTCGCACGGACATGTCCGGCAAACTCTCCTTTGACACAGCCGTTAATACTGTGCAGTTGCGAGATGTTCTATCCATCGTCATCGAGATTCCGTTCGGCCCAATCGTCGAACGTTTCGACGGCGTCACGCTAGTCGGTGCAATCGCCGAGACCGTCGTCACGCGCCGCGGCAAGGCGATTCGACTCGAACGTGTCGGGAGGCCGGAGATCAAGAACGTCATCATGGCAAATCCGATGCGCGACGCTCGCACGAAGGGCGTTGAGCTTCGCGATCTCTACAACCGCGAAGACGCGTTTGCGCTCTCCAACGTGTATCGACCGCTATACGAGTCACGTCTCGATGCCAACCTGGCCTTCTGGGACGGTCTCGACGGCAAGACTGCATGGCCGCTAGCACCAGACGGAGGCCATCCGTTACGCGATCTGATTGTGAAAGATTTTTTGATCCTTGATCTCGCGCACGCATTCGCACCCGGAGGTTTCCTCGAGATCGAACGCGCGCTGGTCAACAACCGTTCCTATAAGAGCGGTGGCGGTCGTTGGCTCGATGACGACATTCTCGACGAGCTGCTCATGTTTGTGACTGGCGACGGAGTCGAGCGATTAGGCGACGGAGTCGATGGTCCAACCAAGTCGGCCAGCTTGTCTTTTCCTTATGTGCGTGAACCTAACAATCGAAAAGACCTGCCGTTACCGGCATTTTTGAGGAGTTAAATATGGATATCTTAAAAGACAAAGGCGCTGTCGTAACAGGCGCTGCATCTGGCATCGGCAAAGCGATTGCTACAGCGTTTATCCAAGCCGGCGCGAGCGTATTGCTCTGCGATCTTAACCCCAAAGCACTCGACGCCGCTGCCCTCGAACTGGGCGAGCGCACAATCGGACGCGTGACTGACGTTTCGGAGGAGACTCAGGTCGAAGCCGCGATGCGCGCTGCACGCGATGCCTTTGGATCATTGGACATCGTGGTCAATTGCGCAGGCTTTGGCGCGATCATGCCGCTAACTGAGTTGTCGGGCGACAAGTGGAAATCCGTTCTTGCTGTGAATCTCGGCGGAGTCTTCTACGGCGTGAAGCACGGCGCACGGATCATGCTTGAACAAGGGCGCCCGGGCGTTATCATCAACATTTCATCGGTGAATGCACAGCAGCCCGGCGAAGGTCAGGTCGCCTATTGTGCGTCGAAGGCTGGCGTGGACATGGTTACACGCTGCGGCGCTTTAGAACTCAGCGCTCACGGCATTCGTGTTGTCGGCATCGCGCCAGGCCTGGTGGAAACCGCATTGACGAGGAGAGCGGTCGAAGATCCGGCAATGCATAAGCTCTTCATGGACATCATCCCGACGAACCGGGCAGTGCAAGCGCGAGAAATTGGCGCTGCTGCCGTGTTTCTTGCGTCGGACAACGCCAGATCGATTACTGGTGAAACCATCGCGATCGATGGTGGTTCGTTAACGCGCGGCTATCCGAGGCTGCTCACAGGTTTGAAGAAGGCTTCATGATGATCGACACCAACTATACGAGTGGGCGAATCGCTCTCGCCAACCTTTCGACTTCGATCGAGAGTCTTGAGCTTCGCCGTGTCAAACATCGGACCTTCGAAGATCAGTTAGCGTTGTCGAGGTTTCTGTTTCTTCGCGGTGACTTGCTCGGTCGCATCATGGACCATGACCGAGCGGAGTTAGTGGCTAAGAAATCCATTGCATTCTCGCGCGACATTGCCAGCACGCTCTACATCCGTGCGCGGCTCGCCGAGCGATTTCATCGGTTCGGGGAAGCTAACGCGCTTCTCGATCAAGCCCTCGCCGCCGGACATCCACAGGACGAGATTGATGTTGAAAAGGCGGCGCTGCTGCAAGCGACAGGCCTATATAAAGAAGCGCTCGTTCTGCGTGAAAGACTCGCGAAGGACCATCCGACCATTCAAACACTCGGCGCGCTCGCGACGCTGCTGGCGGAAATGGACCAATGGACAGCGGCCGAAATCTCATATGAGGCCGCGCTCGATGCGGACGAAAGCACATCGCCGATTCCATGCAGTCAATTGCTGTTTGAGTGGGGCGTGAGCGCGATGCGCCGAGGCGATCTGGATCGCGCGGAAGCGGTCTTCGTCGAACTCGACGCGATCCTGCCGCAGCATGTTCCCGGGCGTGGGCATCGTGCCGAAGTGGCGCTCGCGCGCGGACAGTTGAACTTCGCTGAAGCGCTCATCACGCCGCTGCTCGAAATCTCCGACGATCCCGAATATCGCGCTATTTATGCTGAGATCCTTGCTGCGCGTGGTGAGGCAGAAGCGGCTGCGAGCGAAGCGGAACGTGCGGCAGTAGGCTATGAGGTGTTGCTCGCGCGACGGCCCGAAGCCTATGCCGATCATGCTGCCGCTTTTTTCATGGGCGTAGGTAACCGACCTCAGCTAGCTGTCGATCTCGCGTCGGCCAATTTTAAACTCCGCGACACACCACGGTCGCGCAAGCTTCTGGGCAGGGCACTGCGGAACGCGCAACAAATTTCTGTGTTGGAAGAGTATGCCGCATGAGCACCGACGACGTTACACGAGCAAACGCAACATCTCGCCACAGGGTCGTCGTCATCGGCGCGGGATTCGCTGGGATGGCGGTCGTGCGTGAGTTGCGGGACAGCGATGCCAAAGTGACGATCGTCGATCGCAACAATCATCATCTGTTCCAGCCGTTTCTTTTCCAGGTCGCCACGTCAATCCTCGAGCCCGCGGAAATCGCGGCGCCAATCCGTTCGCTTTTGAATGATATGCCTAACGTCCGGGTGGAAATGCGCGAGGCAAAGCGCATTGACGTGTCCCGTCGAGTCGTCGTGATGGGCGAGGGCGATGATCTTCAGTTCGATGTGCTCGTAGTCGCAACCGGAGCGCAGACTAGTTATTTCGGTCACGAGGCGAAATGGGCGCAACACGCGCTCGGGTTGAAAACACTTCCCGACGCTATCGCGGCTCGCAATCGACTCTTGACGGCATTCGAGCGCGCGGAGATGGAATTGGATCCAGCCAAACAGGCGCGCGACATGACGGTCGTCGTCGTCGGAGGTGGGCCGACCGGCGTTGCGATTACAGGCACGATTAGTGAGTTCGTACAACGCACCCTGGCTGGTGACTTTCGCAATATCGATCCGTGCCGAGCGCGCATTGTGCTCGTGCAGGCTGGACCACGGCTGCTGCCTGCATTCAGCGAAAAGCATTCGTCCTATGCGACTCGCGCACTGCAACGTGCGGGAGTTGAAGTGAGGCTAGGCATTCCCGTTACCCATGTTGATGCGGCAGGCGTGACGATCGGAGACGAAAGGATTGAGGCAGGAACGGTGCTGTGGTGTACAGGCGTGCGGGGCGTGCCACTAGCGCAATCGCTCGGCGTGAACGTAACGGCTAATGGAACGATAGCAGTTGAGAACGATTTTTCAGTTCCCAGCCATCCCGAATGTTTCGTTGTTGGCGATGCGGCCCACGTCCTCGGATCTGACGGCCGGCCAGTTCCGGGGCTCGCATCAATAGCGCAGCAGCAAGGTCGATACGTTGGCAAGGTCATCGCCGCCCGAATAGCCGGCAGTGCTCTGCCCATTCCTCCCGAGCCATTCGTGCCGAGCAAGCTGGCAACTATTACTCGGCATGTAGGTGTCGCTGAATTTGGTGGTCGTTCGATCACCGGCTTTCCTGCGTGGCTGATGTGGGGTCTGCTACATCTTCGAACGCTGGCAGGAGGTCATTCAAAACTGTCGATATTGGCAAACTGGCTCCGCCTTCTGATCACCTATCGCCGCAGTGCGCGGTTGGTTGTCGAGCCAACGTTCAACAGCGGGATGAGTGCACTTGTGGCCGGGCTTCGAGACTGAGATTACTAATGAAAAAGAAAACGAGGATTCTCATTTTGGGTGGTGGCTTCGCCGGTGTAGAGGCCGCACGATACCTGGATCGGACCGTGGCTAAGCGATCCGATCTCGAAGGGACAATGTCATGACCCTGTTTTCGATTCTTGCTTTCGGTTTCTTCCTTGGAATGCGGCACGCGACTGATTCCGATCATGTCGTTGCAGTTACAACTATCGTAAGTCAACAACGTAAAGTTGGCAGCGCCGCGCTTACGGGAATCTCCTGGGGAATAGGCCATAGCATCACGTTGTTAATTGTTGGCGCGGCCATTGTTCTCTTCGGCGTGGTGATTCCAGAACGGCTAGGCATGAGCCTGGAGTTTTGCGTAGCACTGATGTTGGTCTTCCTGGGTTTGTTTAATGTTCGCAGCTCCCGCCGCAACCGGAACGAAGTTCATGAACATTCACAAAACCATGGTTTTCGCTTGATAACTCGTTCCGTCGTCGTCGGCGTAGTGCACGGCTTGGCTGGTTCGGCCGCGCTTGCGCTCCTTGTCTTACCGATGATTCGGCAACCGGTCTGGGCCATCCTCTACTTATTGATCTTTGCGGTGGGAACAATTGCCGGAATGATGTTAATTACTGCCATCATCGCCGTACCGATTACTTATTCGGCAAACCGGTTCCAGAGTTTCAACCGCTACATCGGCGCTGCGGCCGGCGCCTTTAGCATGGCCTTCGGTTTGTTTCTTGTTCATCAAATCGGGTTTGTGGACGGCCTGCTTCGATAGGATTTGCACAACAGTCCCTGCTTATTATTTCCCTGTGCAACTCTGTGTCTCTGTGTCTCTGTGTCTCTGTGGTTAACTATTCGCAGCAATAACTCACCACAGAGACGCAGAGAACACAGAGGTTGCACAGAGATGAAGTAGCGCAGGGATCACCTCTTCCATTCCCCGAAAGAGCCTCTTCCGCAACTCCAAAGAGATCACTAAGTCTTCCGTTTTTGTGTAAGCCACCGCCCTTTGGGAGTTGGCGTGGAGCAAGCCTGGCCGCACAATCCTCCGCCAGAGTAATGAAAGGACAGACGAAAATGAGCACAGTTTTGGCCGGCGTTGCGGATGTGAGTGGTGCTCCTTCGCACAGTGCAAATCACCGCGAATTTTCATTCGGAGCCAACGTGCTGTCCTTGCAAACGCGTCGCGAGCTGCGGCGATCCGAAATGGTCGGTGAGAGTGAGCCGCTGCACGTTGAATTGCGCCGCGACACGAGGCGTTTGAAATTACTGCTGGATTTATCCGCTGAGGCTGTCTCGAACCACGAGCTTCGCGGCCTCATCAGGGCAATGATGATAAGAGTCAAAATCGCGACAGACTCTGACGGCATCTGCATTCTCTTGCACAGGCAAAAGGAAGCCGAACTCGATCTCTATGCACTCGACTCTAAGTCGGAGGGGACCAACGTCAAAGAGAGAACTGTGGTTCCTGTAGCTGGAACGATTACGAACTATGTACTGACGACGGGTAAGTTGTGGGCCGGGACTCGCGAGCAGGCGTCTGAGAATTTTCAGAGCGAGCCGCTTCTTAAAGAGCAATTCAGCACAGCATGCATGCTGCCGCTTTCTGGTCGAAACCGGGTTTTGGGCACGCTCACTTTAATCCGAACTCGGCCCAATCCGTACAGTCAGGATGAGCTTGCTTTCATGGCCGGGGTTTGCGCTCAGCTAGCGCTGGTGTTGGAGAACGCCCTCGCGTGCCAGGAGATCTCTGAGCTCAAAGACAAGTTGGCCCAGGAGAAGCTCTATCTCGAAGAAGAGATTCGCAGCGAGATGAACTTCGATCAGATCGTCGGCGACAGCCCGGCACTCAGGCAGGTGTTGGAGCTGGTCCAAACAGTCGCGCCCA
>Ga0070706_100001772_pt1 | contig 22359 bp, 16 predicted proteins | sample KBSK5501metaG_FD_65476 | JGI IMG/M metagenome (GOLD analysis project Ga0070706, IMG submission 65476) | Corn, switchgrass and miscanthus rhizosphere microbial communities from Kellogg Biological Station, Michigan, USA - KBS K5-50-1 metaG | ecosystem: Host-associated > Plants > Roots >... | reverse complement strand
CCGTTCGACTTCCAGCGCCGCATCATGTCGGTCGTCGTTCGCACCCCCACGGGAAGGGACCTCATCATCAGCAAGGGAGCCCCCGAGGCGGTCTTCGCCCGGTGCAGGGAGTTCGAGCTCGATGGTGAGCTCCTTCCGATCGACAACATCCTGATCGAAGAGCTCAAGGAGGAATACGAGAGATTGAGCGCCGACGGCTTCCGTGTGCTAGCCATCGCCAGCAAGGAGATCCCGCCCCGCGGTGTCGTCGCGGGCGACGCCACACCGTACGGGAAGGCAGACGAGACGGATCTCGTGCTCAACGGCTACGTCGCTTTCCTCGATCCTCCCAAGGAGACCGCCACCGCGGCGATCGAGGCGTTGCAGGGTCACGGCGTCGGCGTGAAGGTCGTCACCGGCGACAACGATCTCGTCGCACGGAAGATCTGCCGCGAGGTCGGGCTCGCGACGGAGCACGTGCTCTTGGGGAGCGAGGTCGAGAAACTGTCCGATCAGGAACTCGCGGAGGTCGCCGAACGAACGACGCTCTTCGCGCGCGTCTCGCCGGCTCACAAGCAGCGAATCATCAGGGCTCTGCAATCCCGGAAGCACATCGTCGGATTCATGGGCGACGGCATCAACGACGCCCCCGCGCTGCGTGCCGCGGACGTGGGAATCAGCGTCGACACGGCGGTCGACATCGCCAAAGAGTCAGCGGACATGATCCTGCTGGAGAAGTCCCTGATGGTCCTGGAGGAAGGCGTCCTCGACGGACGCAAGGTCTTCGCCAACATCCTCAAGTACATCCGGATGGGCGCGAGCAGCAACTTCGGAAACATGTTCAGCGTCCTCGGCGCAAGCGTCCTGGTTCCGTTTCTTCCCATGCTCCCGATCCAGATCCTTGCGAACAACCTCCTCTACGACATCAGCCAGACCGCGATTCCGACCGACGAAGTGGACCCCGAGCAGGTCGCGAAGCCCCGCCCCTGGGAGATGAAGAGCCTCACGCGGTTCATCCTGTTCATCGGCCCGTGTTCGTCGATCTTCGACTACACGACGTACTTCATGATGCTGTACATCTTCGGTTGCTGGAACGTGAGCACGCCCGCGGCGGCGGCGCATAGCGAGCGTCTCTTTCAGACGGGCTGGTTCGTGGAGAGCCTGCTCACGCAGACGCTCATCATCCACGTCATCCGCACGAAGAAGATCCCGTTTCTTCAGAGCCGCCCGTCCTGGCCGTTGATGGCGATGTCCGCGGCGATCATAGCGTTCGGGATCGCCTTGCCGTTCACTCCTCTGGGGGAGTATCTCGGCTTCACTACGCTCCCCCGACTGTACTGGCCTCTCCTCGGGCTGACACTCGTCTGCTACGTCACGCTGACTCAGACGGTCAAGACCTGGCTCGTGCGGCATCAATGGATCTGACGTCCGGCCAGACGGGAAGAACTGTGCGCGTCGGGAATCTGGCCGTCGCGGCGCTCATCGCGATCTGGGCCTCGACGGCCGCGTCACGCGGACAGGAGCCGGCCTTGCCGGCCGATGCGCCGCCGTCCGAGCGGACGCTCGATCTCCACTTCCAGGCGACGACCGTCACTCAGTGGCATCCGCGTTTTGACGCGCTCTATTCGGGCCGCAACAGCCTGCGGCCGGAGGCCGAGCACGAGACGACGATCACCTCGACGCTCTTCCTCGGGGCGCGGCTGTGGAAGGGGGCCGAGCTGTACGTCAATCCCGAGCTCTCCGGCGGGAGCGGGCTCAGTCGGACCCTGGGCATTGCGGGTTTTCCAAACGGCGAGGCCTTTCGCGTCGGAGACGCCCAGCCGCGGGTCTACCTCGCGCGCGTGATGCTGCGGCAGAGCGTGGCCGCCGGCGCGGAGACGGAGCCCGTCGAGGAGGACGCCAACCAGCTCGGAGGCCGGCGGCCGGTGAAGCGCTGGACCCTCACGGCGGGCAAGTTCGGTATCGGCGATCTCCTCGACGCCAACTCGTACTCGCACGACCCGCGCACGCAGTTCCTGAACTGGGCGGACTGGACCGGTGGGGCGTGGGATTACGCCGCGGACACGCGCGGATATACGTGGGGGTTCGTGCTCGGCTACGACGGCCCGGATTGGGCGGCCCGACTGGCGGCGGTCGCCCAGCCGAAGGTCGCCAACGGCGCGGAGTTCGATCACGACCTGCTCCACGCTTATGAGCTCGCCGCGGAGCTCGACCGGGGTTTCACCGTTCTCGAGAAGAAGGGCGCGGCCCGCCTCATCGTCTTCTACAACCGGGCGCGCATGGGCAGCTACCGCGAGGCGATCGGTCTAGCGAACGGGGGTCCGCCGGACGTCACCGCGACGCGGCGTGTGGGGCGCAGCAAGTGGGGGTTCGTGGTGAACACGGAGCAGGCGATCGGAGAATCCGTTGGCGCGTTCCTGCGGGCCAGCTGGAACAACGGGGAGAACGAGGCGTGGGCGTACGCGGAGATCGAGCGGTCCGTCACCGCCGGCGGAGTCTGGAGGGCTCCTCTCCACGCGCGCCCGGACGACGAGGCGGGGCTCGCGTTCATCGTCAACGCCCTTTCGCGGGACCACCGCGACTACCTCGCGGCCGGAGGATACGGGTTCATGATCGGGGATGGACGGCTGTCGTACGGCCTCGAACGGATCGCGGAACTCTACTACGCCGCGGCGCTGATGAAGCTCGTCCACCTGACCGCCGACTATCAGTTCGTGCAGAATCCGGCGTACAACCGCGACCGCGGCCCCGCTCACGTGCTCGGGGCTCGGCTGCACGTCGAGTTCTGAGATCGTGTCTCCCCAAAATCGGCAATCGGCAATCGGCAATCGGCAATCCCTTCTGATCCTCGCCTCCGCATCTCCGCGCCGCGCCGAGATCCTGCGTTCGCTCGGAATTCCCTTCACCGTCCTCCCGACCGACGTCGCCGAGGACCTCGTCCCGGGCGAAACCGCCGACGCGGCCTCGGCGCGACTCGCCGAGGAGAAGGCCGCCCGCGCGGCCGACTCCGAGCCGGACAGCTGGATCCTCGCGGCGGACACCCTCGTCGTGCTGAGTGGGGAGATCCTGGGCAAGCCGCGGGACGACGCGGAGGCCGCCGGGATGCTGCGCCGCCTGCGCGGCCGCGAGCACGGCGTCGTGACCGCGGTGCACCTGCGCCGGAGAGCCGAGGGCTTCTCGCGGATCGAGCGCAGCCGCGTGCGTTTCGCGGCGATGTCGGAGGAGGAGATCGGCTGGTACGTCGGGACGGGTGAGCCGCGCGACAAGGCCGGCGCCTACGGCGTCCAGGGGCTGGGGGCCCGGTTCATCGAGGAAGTCCACGGATCGTTCACGAACGTGATGGGTCTGCCCGCTCGTTCGGTCTACACGCTCCTCAGAGACGCCCCCGATCCCGCTCTCTGGACTCTCGCTCTCTCTTCCTCCTGAGCTTCATCTCGTACATCCGGGCGTCGGCCTCCGCCAGCGTCTTGGGAAACTCCGCCCGCGGCCGGTGCGTCGCCCAGCCCACGGAGAGCGTCGGCTGCAGCTGCTGGGCGCCCGGGATGTGGGGAAGGCTCTGCGAGAGCTCTTCGGACTTCTGCGCGGCGGAGGCCTCGTCCGCCTGCGTCAGCAGGATCAGGAACTCGTCTCCGCCCCAGCGGAAGACCAGGTCCGACTCGCGGACGCACGCCGTCAGATAGTTGGCGACGTACTGGAGCACCTCGTCTCCCACGGCGTGCCCGCGTACGTCGTTGATCTCCTTGAACCGATCGACATCGACCAGCAGGACGGAGAGAGGGGTCCCATGACGGCGCGACCGGGCGAGCTCGCGGCGGATCACGTCGTTGAAGTAGTGACGGTTGTAGAGGCCGGTCAACCGGTCCCGGATGCCCATCTCCTTGACCTGGGAATCCGACTCGACGAGACGCTGCATCTCTTGCTGGAGCTGGGCCTGGCTGGCCTCGAACAGGAGAATGATGATCCCGACGCCCACGATCATCTCGAGGACCATTTCAAGGAAGTAGCCGTACGTTGCCCGCTCGGCCGAGATTCCTCTTCCGGCCAGATATCCCGTTCCGAGGGCTGCCATCTCCATCCCCCAGACGAGGAACGAGGAGAAGAGGATCGCGCGCCCCCCGGTCGAGCCTCTCGCTCGGGCGAAAGCGATCGCGGTGATCAAGTAGGCGCCGGACCGCACGAAGGCGATCGGCGCCTCCGGAACCGGCAAGTAGGAAACGCCCCAGGCCAGGGCGAGGATGGGCACCGCCCAGAGCATCTCGACGGGACGCGCCACGGCGCGATCGCTGCCGAAACGCCAGACACCTCGCAGCAGAAAGAAGACGTGCGCCAGGAGAAAGACGTTGAGCGCGATCGTCACCAGACGGCCACCGCCGCCTTGCGTCCTGTACCAGAGGAGCCCGACGCTCACCAGGAAGAATGCCCAGGAGGCGATCCAGTCCAGAAACGGGGCCCGGCGGAATTTCCGATAGAGGAGCACGAAGACGACGAAGAGCAGGACGGTCCCCGCCGTCTGGACCAGCAGAGGAAAGTGATTGTTGTCCATCGGGATGCTAACGCCAGTTTAAATGGACTCCGGCCTTTCGGAGCCATCCGCTCGCATCTCCATACAATTGCCCGTGGTGAAGGACGAGGTCGCCTGTCTCGCTGGAAGCCTCGCGGAAGCCCGCTCTGCGACGCGTGCGCTTTCCGCGCGGCTCCCAAAGGCGGCGCTCCTGCCCTATTCCCTGCGCAGCTACCTCGCGGCGCTGGACGCTCCCGCGCGGGTCGTCGTTTGCCCGGGAGGGCGTTCCCTCGAGGAGCAGCTCCATCAGCTGCGGCGCATTCACTTGCGGCTGTTTTGGCCCGCGGCGTCCGCCGACTTTCGGGACGCGATCGGCGGGCTACGGACCGGCGGCGCCCGGCCGAGACGGGTCGGTCCTCTTCGTCGGACGCCCTCCTCCCGCGTCGCGGCGGCGCTGCTGTTGGAAGGTCCGATCGACCCGGCTCGGGCTCGCGCGGCTATGGAGGCCGGCGGCCCGCTCGACTGGATCGTCGAGAGCGTTCGGCACGTTCGGATCGGGGAGGCCCGGCTCTTCCAGATCGGGCGAGCCGGTGTGCGCTGGGCGGTGCTCGAGCCCGTGGATCTCGTCGCGCTCTGCGCTTCGCCGGCGCTCGCGGCTTCCCGGCGCTGGCGCCGCTTCGTGCCAGCCCGGACTCCGATCTGGGTCTCGGAATGACGGTTTCGAGTTCCCGGTTTCAGGTTCCAAGTCTGTCCCCCTGAAACGTGAAACCTGAAACTCTTAGGACGCAAGCTAGCGTTCAGCCAGATCCCTTATGAGCTCCTGGACGGTTTCCTTCGACAGCTCACGGCGCGCGCGGTGTCGGCCTTGCTCGAGCTCGAGCGCCGCGGCGGCACCTCCCGCGAGCCTCTTGCGCCCCTCCTCCCCGAGCGCGAAGCGGATGTAGTGCACGGCGGAGATCCGGTCCTCGCGACTCTGGCCGGGGGCGAAGAGAGCCGGATAGAACGCGTCTCCGACGCGCATGCCGAGGTGGCCCGGCTCGTCGAGCCCGATGAACTCGTCCAAGGTCTTCTGGATCTCGGCCTGTTCGGTGATCTCGATGAAGAGCGTCGCCGCGACGTCGCCCGGGCCTGGCAGCAGCTCGTTGTAGACCTCGAGCTCGTGCTCGACCTTCTCGGGCTGCACGATGCGCTCGACGCGGAGCATCTCCTGCACCTGGAAGCGAACGGTGTCCCGGTTCTCGAAGACCAGCGTTAGGAGCGGACCGAGCGTGACGCGCCTGCGGTTCTTCAGCTCGATCACGCGCGCGCGAAACTCGGGCCGCTCGAGCTCGTACTCGTGAAGGTTCCGGACGTCCGTGGCTGTCAGTGGCCTCATCGTGATTGGTATCGTCCGTTGCGTCGAGATCACAAATCCTTGAGCCCATAGGCTTCTGCAACGATTTGTATCGGGTGCTTCGCGACCCTTCCCGTCCCCTGTCGCACCTGCACTCCGGCCAACGGACAGTCCGTGGCGACGCGGTCGGGGTTCTCGAGCTGGACCGCGTCGAAGACGGGCTTTCCGACCTTCATCGAGAGGGGAAAATATTCGGCTCTCATGCTCCACGTCCCATCGTGGCCGGTGCAGCGCTCGACCGTGACGACCTTACTGCCGGGGAGCAGCTGCAGGAGGTCCCGCGATTTGAACCCGATGTCCTGGACCTTCAAGTGGCAGGGAACCTGATACAAGATCTTCCCGGGCGAGCGCAGAAAGTCCAGAGAGAGCCTCCCGGCGGCGTGGCGCCGCATCAGGTACTCGCAGAGATCGAGCGTGACCGCCGCGACTTCCCGGACCTCCGGTTCCGGGCCGATCACCGGGTATTCCTTCCTGAGCATGAGGCTGCAGGTCGGGCCCGGCACGACCACGGTGTAGCCGGCGCGCACGAACGGGAGGAGCGAGCTCGTGTTGTCCCACCGGCATTCGCGCGCGGAGTCCAGGTCTCCGTTCTCGAGAAACGGCATGCCGCAGCAGCGCTGCTCGGGAACGGCGACCTCGCACCCGTTCTTCTCGAGCACGGCGACCGCGGCGCGGCCGATCTCCGGCACGCTCGCGTTGACTGAGCAGGTCACGAAGAGCGCGACGCGCTCGCGCGAGTTGGACCTCGGCGCGGAGGAGGGCCGCGTAGGCCCACCCCGCCGGGCCCACCATTTCAGAAACGTCTCGCCGGTCCAGACGGGGAGAAGGCGGTCCCGGTGCACTCCGAGCGTCTTCTCGAGCAGGACCCGGGCGAACCGACTCTCGTTGAGCGCGTTGACCAACGGAGCCACCGCCGTGGCGACGGAGCCCACGGCGTCGGCGGAAGCCAGCACGCGCTCGCGAAATCCGGGCTTGCCGTTCTGCTTGACGCGGGCGGCGCGGTCTCTCATCACGACGCGCGGAACGTCGACGTCCCAGCGGTGTGGCGGGTAGTAGGGGCAGTGCGGAATGCAGAGTTTGCACTCGTAGCAGAGGTCGGAGAAGGCCGCGAGGTCTCCCGTCTCCAACCGGTCGGCCTCCCCATCGACGTCCGGCCGGTCGAGCGCCCGGAAGAGCACGTCGAAGGAGGGGCAGAGGTTGTAGCAGCGCCGGCACGTGTGGCAGATGTCCGTGACGCGCCGAAGCTCCTTCTCGACCGCGGAGGGCTCGAAGAAACCGGGCGCGGATGGATCGAACACGCTACCGCCTACCGCCTCGCCTACCGCCGTTTCAAAACTTGCCCAGGTTGTCGAGCCCCTTCCGAAAGCGCCCGGCGTGGGACTTTTCGGCCCGAGCGAGCGTCTCGAACCACTCCGCGACCTCGGTGAACCCCTCGTCCCGGGCCGTTCTCGCCATTCCGGGATACATCTGCGTGTACTCGTAGGTCTCCCCCTCGACCGCGGACTTCAGGTTCGCGTCGGTCGCGCCGATCGCGAAACCGGTGGCCGGGTCGCCCACCTCCTTCAGGAAGTCGAGGTGACCGAAGGCGTGCCCGGTCTCGGCCTCGGCCGTGTCCCGGAAGAGTCCGCCGATCTCCGGATAGCCCTCGATGTCGGCGCGGCGAGCAAAATACATGTAGCGCCGGTTGGCCTGGGATTCGCCGGCGAAGGCGTGCTTGAGGTTCTCGTGAGTCTTGGTGTCCGCGAGCTTCGTCATGATCTGTCTCCTCCCCGTTTGATGCCGCGCCGGCATCTCCGGCACACCCCGTGAAATTCCAGAACGCGCTCCGATACGAGGTGTCCCCGGGCCCGCAGCCGGCGCTCGGCGGCCGAAGTCTCGGTCGACCGCGAAAGGTCGAGCAGGAGCCCGCAGCGGTCGCAGTAGAAGTGGTCGTGCGGGGCCAGATCGGCGTCGTAGCGAGTCCGGCCTCCTCGGGTCCAGGACCGCAACCGACCTTCCGCGACGAGCACCTGCAGGTTCCGATAGACCGTCCCCAGCGAGATTCGCGGCAGGTTCCGCCGGACCGCCTCGTAGACCCACTCCGCGGTGGGATGCGAATCCGTTGCGGAGACGACGTCGCGGATCAGGCGTCGCTGACGCGTGGAGCGGCGGGGCACGGCTGGGGATGCACTGGCTCTCATATCAGTAACGATTCTCATTATCGATAAAATTGCCCGAAGGTCAAGTGCCCGACGCGACGACCTGCTAAGATCCGACTCGCTTGGAGACCGAGACCTCACCGGCGACGCTCGCCGAGAGGGACTTTCCTCTCGGCGTCCCCGGATTCACCTACCAGGACCTTCACCGGGAAGACCGGCTGGAGACCCTGGACCGCGCCTTTTTGGAGGCTTTGGCCCGGGAGGACCCCGGCCTGGCGGAGCGGCTTCGCGCCTATCGGGCCGAGCCCGACACGCTGGATCCTCTCGCCCTCTCCCGGCTGCTCGTCGAGGCGGCGCGGCCCCTGTCCCGGTTTCTCGTCGCGCTCTTCGGCATCGAGGACGCGTGGCGGCGCCAGGCCGCCTCCGCCGGCCCGGAGGCCGTCCTCTTCCGATTCCGGCGCGACTTCCTCCTGCGGCGGGCGGTCAAGACCCGACTCCCGGAAGACCTTTCGTCCGTCGACCTGGCTCCCCTGCGCGCCGCCGCGACCGCTCTCGAGCGGGAGCTTCACCCCGAGCTGCCCTGGCAATCCGACCCAGAGCTGGCAACCTCCCGAATGGCCGTCTCGCTTCTGGATCTGGAGGCGGAGTTCATCGCGGTCCTTCGGCAGAAGAAGATCCCGGCCGTGACGCCCGCCGCTCGGGACGCCGCACGCGCGCTGGCCCGCCGAGCGGCCGCCTCCGCGGCGCCCTTGCCGAAACCTCGGGGAGACTCTGACGAGGACCTCCTCGCGTTCCTCGAGGCGGTTCTGGAACGGTACGCCTTCTGGTCTCACCTTCGGCGCGAGCACCCGGCGCTCCGGGACGGCATCAGAGGATGGGCCTCCTTCCGGCTCCCGGAGACCCTCGACTACCAGCGCCTCGTCGCGACCGAGCGGCCCAATCCGGTCTTGCCGGAAGAGCGCGTCGGCCCGGCGGGCCGCCACCGCCGCCGCGACGGGTTCGAGCTGACGGATCCTCGAATGACTCGCCGCGAGATCCTCGCGGAGACGCACTACTGCCTCCTCTGCCACGAGCGGGAGAAGGATTCCTGCTCGAAGGGTTTCTTCGACGCGAAGACGGCGTCCTGGCAGAAGAACCCGCTCGGCATACCGCTCAAAGGCTGCCCGCTCGACGAGAAGATCTCCGAGATGCACCAGCTTCGCCGCGAAGGCGACTCGATCGGGGCGCTCGCCCTGGTCTGCATCGACAACCCGATGTGTCCCGGCACGGGACACCGCATCTGCAACGACTGCATGAAGGGGTGCATCTTCCAGAAACAGGACCCCGTCAACATCCCTCAGATCGAGACCGGCGTGCTGACGGACGTTCTCGCCCTTCCCTGGGGCGTCGAGATCTATGGCCTCCTGACGCGCTGGAATCCGCTGGCGCCGCACCGGCCCTTCGCCCTGCCCTACAACGCGAAGAAGGTTCTCGTCGTCGGTCTCGGTCCCGCCGGCTACACGCTGGCCCACTACCTGCTGAACGAGGGGTACGGCGTCGTCGGGATCGACGGCCTGAAGATCGAGCCCCTCCCCGGAGAGTGGACCGGGGCCGACGGCCGGGGCATCCAGCCCATCCGCGACTACGCGTCGCTCGCGCGTCCCTTAGACGAGCGGCCGCTCGCGGGCTTCGGCGGCGTCTCGGAATACGGCATCACGGTGCGATGGGACAAGAACTTCCTCACGCTGTTGCAATTGACGCTCGCCCGCCGCCGGCACCTTTCGATACTGGGGGGCGTGAGGTTCGGCGGCGCGCTCAACGCCGAAGAGGCGTTCGCCGGCGGCTTCGACCACGTCGCGATCGCCGCGGGCGCGGGCAGGCCCACGATCATCGCCATGAAGAACAACATCCTGCGCGGCGTTCGGAAGGCGTCGGACTTCCTGATGGCGCTGCAGCTGACCGGCGCCTTCAAGGAGGAGGCGCTGGCCAATCTTCAGGCAGAGCTCCCGGCGGTCGTGATCGGCGGCGGCCTGACGGCGATCGACACGGCGACCGAGCTTCTCGCCTACTACCCTCTCCAGGCGGAGAAGACGCTGGCGCGGTACGAGACGCTCTGCCGCGAGCAGGGAGAGGAGCACGTCCAGGCGGTGTTCGACGCCGAGGAACTCGAGATCCTGGACCGACTCCTTGCCCACGGAGGAGCCGTCCGCGCCGAGCGAGCGCGCGCCCACGCCGAAGGAGAGCCGCCGGACTTAGCACGCCTCTGCCGGGAGTGGGGCGGCGTGTCCATCGTCTACCGGCGGTCGCTGGAGGAATCTCCTGCCTATCGGTTGAACCACGAGGAGATCATCAAGGCGCTCGAGGAGGGCATCTCGTTCGTCGAGGGGCTGGAGCCGATCGAGGCGGTTCCGGACGAGTGGGGCAAGCTCGCGGCGGTCCGTTTTCAGAGGGGCGGATCCGGCGAGATCGTCGAGATGCCGGCGCGCGCCTGCCTCGTCGCCGCCGGAACGACCCCGAACATCACCTATGCCAAGGAGTTCCCCGCCGCGGTGCCGTTGGACGAGAAGCGCCGATTCTTCGCGCCCCATCGCGCCGTTCGCGACGGCCACGGCTGGCGGCTGGTGCCGGCGCCTGCCACCGACGAAGGCGCCTTCTTCACGGGCATGGACCACGGCGGAAAGTTCGTGACGTTCTTCGGCGACAACCATCCCGCCTACAACGGCAACGTGGTCAAGGCGATGGCGTCGGCCCGCAACGGCTACCGCGTGATCGCGGAGATCCTCGGGCAGGCACTGCCCCCCTCTCCCGAGGCGGAATGGGAGCGGTTCCGAGACCGCATCGAGGATCAGCTGACCGCGCGCGTGGTGGCGGTCCACCGCCTGACCCCGACGATCGTCGAAGTCGTGGTCCGGGCTCCCGCCGCCGCCCGCAATTTCCAACCGGGGCAGTTTTTCCGGCTGCAGAATCTGGAGTCTTACGCGCCGACGATCGGCGGATCGCCGCTCTTGATCGAGCCCTGCGCCCTGACGGGGGCATGGGTGGACGCAGGCGCGGGTCTCCTCTCCATGATCGCGCTGGAGATCGGCGGATCGACTCGGCTCTGCTCGGTGCTGAAGCCGGGCGAGCCGGTCGTCGCGATGGGTCCCACCGGAACCGCCACCGAGCTGCCGACCGGCGGTACCGTCATGCTCTGCGGTGGGGGTCTCGGCAACGCGGTTCTCTTCTCGATCGGCAAGAGGGCCCGGCAGCTGGGCAACCGGGTCGTGTACTTCGCCGGGTACAAGAAGGCGGAGGACTTCTACAAGCGCGAGGAACTGGAGGCGGCCGCGGACGTTCTGGTTCTCTCGGTCGATCGAGGGGAGCCGATCCCCTTCCGCCGCCCCGCCGACCGGACGTTCGTCGGAAACATCGTCGAGGCGATGCTCGCCTACGCCACCGGCAGGCTGGGACCTCCCGGCATCCCCCTCTCGGAGGTGGATCGGATCATCGTGATCGGATCCGACCGGATGATGGCGGCCGTGGCCCGGTCCCGAAAGACCGTTCTGGCCCCCCACTTGAAACCTGACCACGTGGGGATCGCCTCGATCAACTCTCCCATGCAGTGCATGATGAAGGAGGTCTGCGCTCAGTGCCTTCAGAAGCACGTGGACCCCGCCACCGGAAGAGAGGAGATCGTCTTCTCCTGTTTCAACCAGGACCAGAAGCTCGATGAGATGGATTGGGGGAACCTGGCCGCCCGCCTGCGTCAGAACACCGTATCCGAGAAGCTGACGAACCTCTGGCTGGACAGGCTATTCAGCCGGGAGGATGTGAGGGTGGTATAGCCGTCGTCATGCGGTTCGAGCCGTCATCCCGAGCGCAGCGAGGGATCCCAGACGAGCTGGGGACGGTGGCGATCAAGTCTGGGATCCCTCGGGGCTGCGCTCCTCGGGATGACGGTGCGTTGTCTACGGCACCGCCGCCAGGAACACCAGATAGGGATTGATCGCCACGCCCGCCCGGAAGTTATCGTCGTCCTGGGGCAGGCGGGTGATCGAGAAGTGCAGGTGGGAACCGCCGATGACGTGGCCGGTCCTTCCGACGTAAGCGATCACGTCGCCCTTGGAGACCTTCTGCCCCTCCCTGAGCCCGCGCGCGTAGCGCGTCAGATGACAGTAGAAGAGGAGATAGCGACCCGAAGTGTCCTTCTGGTAGAGCGAGATGCCGCCTCTCATCTCCCGGCGCAACTGAGCGATCTCGCCGTCGGCCGCCGCGAGGACAGGCGTCCCGTTCGGGGCGCCGATGTCGATCGCGAGGTGTTGACGATGCCGGCCTCGAGAGGCCAGGAACGAGTCTTTCAGCCGGGTGACGTCCACCCCCTCGACCGGAACCTGGACTCCCGCGCTCAACAGGTCGGAGAGGTCCACGTCCTCGGGTCGGACGGTCGTCGCAGCGGACTTCGGCCGGAGCAGGCCCAGCGTCCGGACGACTCTCCGGAAGGGATTGGGCGGGCCGGGCGGCACGGCGGTCGCGATGTCCTGAGGCTCCGGGATGTCCTCGTCCGCCTCGTGGACGTGGGCCTCGACGACGGCATCGAACTCGGAGCAGGGCGGCTGCGGGTAGCTGTAGGTCTCGAGCGGGAGAAAAGGCCCGTAGACCTGGGGCGTCTCGACGGCAACCCGCTCGACGAGGAGCGAGTCGCCCTGCGCGGCCGCGCGGCTCGCCCGGGCCGACCCCGACCGGCGGGCCGGCGCCTTCTTCCGCGCCGTGGAAGCCGCCCCGCCCTTCACGACATGGCGGCCCTGATGGTGGGTCCGCTTCGCCTCCGCGCGCGAGGGAAGGCCAAAAAGGAAAACGGCGGCCAAAGCTGCCGCCGGTACCACCGACGCCTTTTTCACTGCGCCGATTATCTGGACCGATCGTGGGAGGGTCAAGCCAAAAAAACCATCCGTCTCAATTATTTATGTTGCTTCAGCATAGCGGGTCTCGACGAACAAACCGCAGAAAAAATTCCGTTCGCGGCGCGAGAAGTCTCCCGAGCGAAGCGAGGGAGGAGGCTCGCGCCGCGGGAGCCTGCAACGATCGCGCAGCGCGCGACGCGCGAGGGCGACGTGTTACGCGCGCTCGAGATAGCTGTCGTCTCGCGTATCGACCTTGATTCGCGTCCCGGCTTCGATGAACTGCGGGACCATGACCTGAAGACCCGTCTCCAGTCTCGCGGGCTTGTAGGAGGCGGAGGCCGTCGCGCCTTTCATGCCGGGCTGCGTCTCGACGACCTCGAGCGTGACGGTGTTGGGCAGCTCGATTCCGACCGGGTTGTCCTCGTAGAAGTCGACGTGGATGGCGGTGTTGGGGAGCAGGTACTTCATCTGCTCGCCGATCACCTCGTCGGAGAGCGTGACCTGGTCGTACGTCGTCTGATCCATGAAGTGGTGTCCGGCCGCGTCGGAGTAGAGGTATTCCATCTCCCGCTCGTCCAGCGAGGCCTTCTCGACGCGATCGGTCGACCCGAAGCGGTGCTCGTTCATCGAGCCGCTGCGCAGGTTTCGCATCTTCGCCTGGACGAAGCCGCGAAGGTTTCCGGGAGTCTTGTGGATCACGTCGTGAATCCGATGCAGCTCCCCGTTGTGGATGATCAGCATCCCGCTGCGCATCTGTGTCGCTGGAATCATCATGAATTCCCCCCGAAAGGACGGCGAAATCTAGCAGAACGGGGCTCTAAGAAAAAGCCTCGGCGGCGCCGGGGCCTTCGCGGGCGAATCAGCGCCGCGAGACCACCCGCGTCTGGTGAATCGCGCCGGCGGCCGGCGGCACGTTGGGTGTAAAGAGGATCTGGGCAAAGTTAGGCCGCGGGATGTCGGTGCTCGCCGCGGCGTTGACCGCCTTGATGAACTCGTCCGCCACGATCCCGTAGCCGATCGCGCTCGGATGGACGCCGTCGTTCGAGAAGATGCCACCGGTCAGGAAATCCTTGGTCACCGTCACCCCGCCGATCGAAAAGCCTTCGTCGGCGATCCTGTCAAAGGTGGAGTGAACGTCCACGAGAACGGCCCCGTTGGCCGAGGCGGACGCGGCGATCGCCCCGTTGTACCCGTCGATGTGCGCGCTAATGGCGGCGACGTCATCGGGGTACAGGATCACCCCGAGAGTCAGCGTCGAAGGGGGCGTGAACGTGCCGTGGGGCAGCGGCTGGCCGGTTCCTCCCAAGGCCACCGGGATACCGACCCCCGCGCCGAGCAGCGGCGAGGCCGAGAGCGTCACCAGAGTGCCGGCCGGAAGCGGACATCCCTGGTCGGGGGCGACCGGCTCGCAAGGAAATGCGGCATCGCCCGGACCGAGCAGCGGAACCGGCTGGCCGCCGACCAAGACGGGCTGCCGGGTGGCCGGATCCACGACTACCGGAGGGATCGTCGTCGCGAACGGGATCGCGCCCAGGTCCACGATGTTGAAGACCACGAGAGTCCGTCCGGGCGCGGAAAGGGCTTCGATCACCTGTTCGTACTTCGCCGTAAACGCGTCCACCGGCGTCAGCGTCACGCCCTCGATGGCCACGCCTGCGCCGAGGGCGTCCAGAGCGTCGTTGTTTCCGCCCCAGAAACCGACGAGATCGGGAGCGAGGGAGTTCGCCTGATCCACGGCGCTCATGCCCGCGAAGGGACATCCCTCGCAATTGCGGAGAATCGACGCGGCCTTGTTGTCGAGGTCCGAGCGTCCGGGAACCGTCGTCTTCAGATCGACGAAATCCTTGATATGCGGAGAGCCATTGAAGCCCAGATTGTCGTACGGTCTGCCGAGCGCGCTGTTCTGGTTGCCGTCCTGCTCGGAGACGATACCCACGGAGATCGAGGTTCCGTTAAAAACCGGACCGAGGCAGGGATAACCCGTCAAGGGATTGGTCGCCGGCACCTCCGCGAAAAGCGGCTGTTGGAAGTCCGACTGGCCGAGCTGGTTGGCGACGAGCTTCACCCAGGACCGCTGTTGGAATCGCTCGACGATGCAGTTCGACTGCTCGCCGGCGGCCAGGCTGTCGCCGAGCGCGACGAACTTGTTGAACTGAGCCGACAGCGGAGCCGCGGCCAGAACCGCGACCGTCGCGGCGAAGGCGAGGCGGCGAGGCGAGATCTTCTTCATGACTTGCTCCCTAGAACGAGAGACGGAGACTCGCGCTTGCGACCCAGGCGTTCTCCGAATAGCGCCCGAAGAAATTGTCCGTCGACTCGGTCAAGACCGCGCGGTCCTTCAGGTGGATGTACGCGCCGCCGACGTCGAACCCGAACTGCTCCGTGTCCCAGCCGAAGCCCCCGGTGTAGACGTTGCGGTCGTTGTCGGCCAGGATCGGGCCGACGTCGCGCTCCGGCTGCGGGCTGTTATCGCGGTAGAAGCCGGCTCGGATCGCGAAATCCCCGAACTTCTTCTCCAGGCCGACGCGATATGCCCAGGTGTCTTTCCAACCGGTGACGCGATTGAGGTCGGGAGCCGCGCCGTCGGGGAACTTGATGTCTAAGGCGGAGAACGTCGACCACTCGGTCCAGTCCGCCTCCAGGCCGACGAGGAATCCGGCCGGCAGGTGAATGCCCGCGCCGATGTTGACGGTCGAGGGGAACTCGATCGACGTCGCGACGGGGTGCTCGCCGGTGGGAAGCTGCGCGGCGACGAGAGCGTCGAAGATCGGATCGCCGGTCGGCCGCTGATGGAACGTGGCGGTGCCTTCGTAGTCCACGGTGATCTTGCTGCGGTACGACACCCCGATCCCGACGCTCGGAACCGGCTTGAAAAGGATCCCCGCGTTCCAGCCCCAGCCGTGCTGACCGGTCAGATCGGTGTTGAGCTTGACGTGCGCCACGTCGGCCACGGCGCCGGTGAACGGGTCGACCGCGGCCCGGTTGCGCTCGAGCTGGACCTTGGAGAAGCGCACGTCTGCGCCGGCGGCGATCGCCAGCTGCGGGAAGAGGCGATACGAAAAGACGGGGTTGATGTCGAGCGTCTTGATGACCGCGTTCTGCGAAATGAAACGGCCGGTAAAGATCTCGGGGTTCTCCCAGCGCAAGCCGAGGCCATACGGCTCGTGGATGCCGAGGCCGAAGTTGAGCTCCGGCGTCAGCGGGAGCACGGCGTAGAGGTGCGGGAGGAAGAAGACCTGCTTCTGGACGCTCTCGCTCACGCCGACTCCGGGGAACGGGTTGGCGCCGGAGAAGTCCGCCTTCGCGCGCCCCAGCAGCTCTCCACCCAGCATCAGCGAGTAGTGTTGCTGAAAGCCGAGACCCGCGGGATTGTAGAAGATCGCCGACGGATCGTCCGCGATCCCCGTGAAGGCCAGTCCCATACCGGTCGCTCGGGCGCTCTGCGTCATGATCTGGAAGCCCGAGGGAAGAGCCGGAGCGCTGATCAGCAGACCGACCATGGCGAGAGCCAGAAACAGGCGCGGGACCGGAACGCGATGAGGCTGTTTCACGCTTCTCCTCCTCCTCCTAGCTCCGGGGCCGTGGCTCGAGTGGGGGCCGCTGGGCCGCCAATCTAGACCGCAGCGGGAGTAAAGTCAAAACGAAGACGCGCGGATCGCGCGCCGCCCCCCGCCGTACAATCAGAGCCTTGTCTCACGAAAGCGAGCTTCCGACGCGCGACGGTCAGGGGGGCCGCTCTTCCTCTCGCGAAGCGCCGGTCAACGTCGGGACGATCCTCGGCGGCCGTTATCGGATCGACGCGGTCCTCGGCTTCGGAGGCATGGGCGTCGTCTACCGTGCGCGCGACTTGAAGCTCGATCAGGAGATCGCGCTGAAGCGGATCCGGCCCGACCGGGTCTCGCCCGAGCGCCGCGAAACGCTGCGGCGGGAGATCATCCTCTCGCGCAAGGTCACGCACGAGAACGTCTGCCGCGTGTACGACCTGGTCGAGATCGAAGGAGAAGAGTTCGTCTCGATGGAGTACATCGCGGGCATGACGCTCAAGGAGATCGAGGAGCGCGAGAAGATGCTCCCGCTCGGCCGTGGCCTTTCGATCGCCAAGGGGATCTGCAACGGACTGGCCGCGGCGCACCGGATCGGCGTTCTTCACCGCGACCTGAAGCCCGAGAACGTCATCGTCGGCGAGAACGGCAAGGCGCGGCTCATGGACTTCGGCATTGCCGTCGAGACCGCCCTGTATCGGGGAGAGCAGGGCGATACGGTTCCGGGAACGCCCCAGTTCCTATCGCCGGAGGTGCTCCGCGGAGAGGCGCCGACTCTGCGCACCGACGTCTACGCGATGGGAGTCCTGCTCTACGAGATGTTCACCGGGCGCGTCCCCTTCGACGACAACGACACCGCGCGACTCGTGCGCCGCGTGCTCGCGGAGGCTCCTCCGAGGGTGGAGACGCTGCGGCCGGATCTCCCCCCGGAGCTTCGCGACATCCTCGAGCGCGCGATCGCCAAGGACCCGGAGGCGAGATTCGCCGACGCCGCCGCCCTGGCCGACGCGATCGCGGCCTTCGAGGGGCAGGTGCTGGACCGGGTGCTCGCGGAGGTCTCGGTGACCCGCGCCAAGATGGTCAAGCTCATGGTGATCCTGGAGGCAAACAAGTCGCTCGCCGCGACGTTCGATCCCACCGAGACGCTTCGGATCATCCTCAAGACCGCGGCTTCGGAGACGGACGCCGAGCGAGGAACCATCTTCCTGAAGGACACCTCGAGCGGCGAGCTGATCAGTCAGGTCCTGGAAGGCGGCTCCATCAAGCCGATCCGCCTGCCGGTCGGGACGGGCATCGCCGGTCTCGTGGCGGAGACGGGTCAGATCGTCAACAGCATCGATGCATACAAGGACCCTCGATTCGACAAGCGGACCGACGCCTCGTCGGGATTCAAGACCGTGTCGATCCTGGCGGCGCCGCTTCGCACTCCCCGCGGGGAGATCGTCGGCGTGGTCGAGGTGCTGAACAAGCGTCGCCGGCACTTCACGAAGGAGGACGAGGAGTTCCTGGCCGAGGTCGGAACGCATGCGGCGCTGGCAGTCGAGAGCGTGCGCGAGCATGAGTCGGCGGTGCTCCAGGCGCGCCGCGACGGCGCGGCGGCGGTGGTGAAGGGCGTCATGCCTTTGCTCGTTCCGACGAGCTGGCCCGACACTCCGGGCTTCGAGACGGCGCCTCTGCGCTGGCGTTCCGACCACCCCAACGTGGCCGTCTACGCCGTCGAAGCCGAGCCCGGGCGGCTCTCGTTCCTTCTGATCGAGAGCCGGCGGGAGCTGGAGGACCAGATCGCCGAGCTCGTCCGCTGCTCCACGCTGGGCAAGCGCCTGCTGCCTGCCGCTCCGCCTGCCGAGATCGTCGAGAAGCTCGGAGCGGCGGAGCCGCGGTGCGCGGCGACGGCCGCCCGGTGGGAGGGCGATCGACTCCTGCTAGCCGCGCGGGAGGCGCCGGTCCCGTTCCTGCTCCGATTCGGGCGCCCGGTTCCCTTCGAGCTGAGCGAGCGCGACGGCGTCCGCGAGGTGACTCTCGAGACCGGACGCGGCGATCTGCTCGTGGTCTGCTCGAGCGGTCTCTCGACGCTCGAGTCGGGGGGGAAGCCGGCCGCGCCGGAAAACGGAATCGTCCGCCTCGCGCGAGCGGCCGAGACACAGGCGCTCACCGCGGCGTTCGCCGCGCTCGTCTCGGAATGGAAGAAGGTCGGGATCGCGCCGGGAAAGCGGGACGTGCTGCTCCTGGCGGCAAAGCGGCTGTAGCTGTCAGCTCTGAGCTCCCGGCCGGCGCTCGAACATTCTCGTCTCGCCGATCGCCGTCAGCCGTCATAAATCACCCTCATTCCTTCCACCCTCGCGAAACCCGGCAGCTCGTGGATCCCGGCCTCCCTCTCCGAGACGATGTCGCGCACCTCCCACCCGCGGACGAGGAATCGATCGGCGATCAGAGAGCGGTGGCACCTCCAGGGCAGCGCCTCCGCGCACAACAGAGTCGAGCGGGCCTGGCGCGCCAGCTCTTCCGCGCGGGCGAAGGCGGAGGCGAACTCCGGCGTGTCCATGTAGTCGGCATAGCCCCGAAAGGCCGCAACGCGCCAGGCGGTATGCGGCGAGTCCTCCCGGGGAAGACGCCGTCCTCCGAGCTCGGGAAGGCCGACGTATCCGATTCCGGCATCCGCGAGACTGCGAGCGAGGCTCGCGGAGCCGAAGTGAGGCCACTTTCGGGATCCGGGGTGGCGTCGCACGTCGAGAACGCGCGCGATGCCGTGCGCCTCGAGCGTCGAGAGGAACTGGTCGAGCGGCTTGTTCGAGTGGCCGACGGTGAAGAGAAGGTTCCTGGGTTCCTCGTTCCTGGTTCCGGGTTGGCTCGCCACGCCTTCGGCGCCTCAACGGGAAACGAGGAACCAGAAACCAGCAACCGAGACTCCCGTCACGGCAGCACCGCCACGGCCACCGCCCCCGGCCCTCCATGTGCGCCCAACGCCGGACCACACTCGACGATCATGACGTCCGACTCGGGATAGCGCTCGCGGATCTGTCGCGCGAGCTCCTCCGCCCTCTCCTCGGCGTCGCAGTGCGCGATGCCGAAACGGCGCGAGGCGCTCTCGCGCTGCCCCGCCTCCTCGAAGAGCAGCTTCATCATCTTCCGGCAGGCTGCCGCGTACCCGCGCGCCTTCGCGGCGGCCTCCGCCGTCCCCTCGCGGTTGACCGCTAGGATCGGGAGCAGTCCGAGGAGTCGGGCGATCAGGCCGCGCAAGGGCGAGACGCGGCCGCCGCGCACGAGATGCTTCAGCGTCGGCACGGCCACGAAGGTTCGGACGCGCTCGCTGGCCTCCCGCGCGATCCGCGCGACCGTCTCCGCGTTCCGGCCCGACGCCGCCGCCTCCGCCGCCGCCCGAACGACCAGCCCGAGCCCGACAGTCACGTTGCGGCTGTCCACGTGCTCGATCCCGGTCCTTTCGACGGGCCGCGCGCCCACGATCGCGGCCTGATACGTTCCGGAGAGAGCCGAGGAGAGGTGGACCGAGACGATCGAGCCCGCGTGCGTCGCCACGTTTTCGTAGACCTGAGTGAAGTCCGCGGGGGGCGGCTGCGAGGTCTTCGGCGCGACGTCGGTGACGGAGAAGCGCGCGTAGAACTCGGAGGGAGTGATCGTGACCTTGTCCAGGTAGTTCTCGGAGCCGAAATAGACCCGCACCGGAACGACGCCGATTCGAAGCTCCTCGAGCATCGCGGCCGGCAGGTCGCAGGTCGAATCGGTGACGATGCCGACGCGCTCGGCGCGGTTCTGCTCGAATCGGGACTCGTGCTGCGCGCGCATGTCTTCGACCTTCGTCTGCGCGACGTCGGCGAATCGCGCCGCGGCGGCGAAGAGCTTCTCGGGCTCGTTGGTGTGCACGTGGAGTCGGAGACGCGACGCGCCGCCGGCGATCACGATCGAGTCGCCGAGCAGCGCCGCCTCCCTCCGCAGAGCGTCGCGATCGATCGCGTCCCCTTCGAGGAGCGCCTCGGTGCAGTACCGGAAGAGGATCGTTTCCGGCGTTTTCTCGAACAGCGCCGCCACGATCTCGCTCTCGACGGTCGGCTGCGGAGCGCTCCGGGCCGACTCCCGGAAGTAGGCCACGATCCCCTCGAGCAGAAAGACGAACCCCTGCGCTCCCGCGTCCACGACGCCCGCCTTCTGCAGGGCTTTCATCTGCTTCGGGGTGTCGGCGAGAGACTGCCGCGCCGCGCGCAGGGATTCCGGCAGGAGCACCCCGAAGTCCCGGATCTCCCCCGCCCCGTCGGCGACGTGGTGCGCCCATTCGCGAATGACGGTCAGGATCGTTCCCTCCACGGGACGCGCGATTGCGGCGTAGGCCGACTCGGCCGCCCGCACGACCGCCGCGCCGAAGCCGTCGGTCGTCACCCGCGGCGCGTCGGGCAGTCCGTCCGCGAAGCCGCAGAAGAACTGGGCCAGAATCGCTCCCGAATTGCCGCGCGCGCCGCCGATCGCCTGGTCGGCCAGGGTCTTCGACATCCGGCCGATGTGCCGCTGTCGCACGCGCGAGATGCCCGCGGCGACCCGCGCCAGCGTGGAGGCGAGGTTGGTTCCGGTGTCGCCGTCCGGCACGGGAAAGACGTTGATCTTGTTCAGGGGCTCGGCGCGCTCGGCTACGAAGTGCGCTCCGGCGATGACCGCTCGAGACAGGCGATTGCCGTCGAGATAGCCGATCCCGATCAAGGCTTGATCGTGGCCGGATACCCGTCGGGGGCCCGCCCCGTCTCGCGCGCGGAGCGGTACTCCTCGGCAACCGCCGGCAGGCGATCGAGGTAGAAGAGGACGACGCCGCAGCCCATGCAGGCCCAGGGATACACCTTCTCGACGCCCCACGAGAACACGCCGCGCTTCCAGGGCTTCTTCCAGAAATAAGAGGTATAGCCGGAGGTGTTCGTGCGGGACCGCAGAAGATCCCCGCCGCAGAGAGGGCATTTCCTGTGGAAGGCGTCGCTCATTGTGTGGCGGGGAAAGGATATCCGGTTTCCCGTTTCAGGTTTCGAGTTTCAGGAGAGATCTGACCTGAAACCCGAAACGTGAAACCCGAAACTCCTCGCTACCGTCCCTCGGGCCTCCAGCGCAGCACGAGGTTGCGCGCCGCGCCGACCTCGTCGACGCGTCGGACCGGGGTCGTGTGCGGAGCGGTCCGGACCAGCTCCGGGTTCTCCTCGCACTCGCGCGCGATGGCGCGCATCGCGTCGACGAACGCGTCCAGGCCGGGCTTCCCCTCGGTCTCGGTCGGCTCGATCATCATCGCGCCGTGCACGATCAGCGGAAACGAGATCGTCGGTGGGTGGAAACCGTAGTCCATCAGCCGCTTCGCGATGTCCATGTTCGACACCCCGGCCTCGGACTGTTTCTTGTCGGAGAAGACGACCTCGTGCATCGTCGGGGCGTCGTACTTCAGGTGGTAAACGCCGGCCAGGCCCGCGCGGATGTAGTTCGCGTTCAGCACCGCTCCGCGCGCGACCTCGCCGATGCGGCGGCCGTACGCACAGATGTAGGCCAGCGCGCGGACGAACATGCCGAAGTTGCCGAGGAAGGTCCGCAGCCTCCCGATCGAGTCGGGCCGGTCGTGATCCAGGTAGAACGTCCCGTCGGCCCGCCGCTCGACGGTGGGTCTCGGGAGGAAAGGCACGAGCGCCTCGGTGACCGCCACCGGCCCCGACCCCGGGCCGCCGCCGCCGTGGGGCGTGGAGAAGGTCTTGTGCAGGTTCATGTGCATCACGTCGACGCCCATGAGACTCGGTTTGGCGATTCCCACGAAGGCGTTGAAGTTGGCGCCGTCGCAGTAGAGGTATCCCCCCTTCCCATGCACGATACGAGCGATCTCCAGGATCTGGTCCTCGAAGATCCCCAGCGTGTTGGGGACCGTGAGCATCAGCGCCGCGACGTCCTCGGTCATCGCGGTCTCGAGCACATGCAGGTC